>Ga0058702_10000728_pt1 | contig 13157 bp, 16 predicted proteins | sample AgamicOrSfe_FD_83781 | JGI IMG/M metagenome (GOLD analysis project Ga0058702, IMG submission 83781) | Agave microbial communities from Guanajuato, Mexico - Or.Sf.e | ecosystem: Host-associated > Plants > Phyllosphere > Phylloplane/Leaf | place: Guanajuato, Mexico | collected 2012-05-30 | reverse complement strand
GATATGCACTGTGATAATACATAGTTAATACAGAGAATGATTTCAAGAAGTGTCGTGAGGTGTTGGTGATCATGTCTGTGAAGAAGTCCTTGAGCCTCCTCGTCAACGACGGTTTTGACTACTTGCGAAGCGCGGCCAGCCGAGCTTGAAGCTTTGATGCTGCTTCACCAGGCAAATGTGAGGAGTTGGAGAAGCCGTCTTACTGTCATCACTGCGTGCAACAAAGGCGTTGCATTGCGGAGTCCGGCTGTATTAACCGGTGGCCGGACTTCAGTAAGACTTATATAAACAATCCCTTGCTCGCCCCTTCCATTTCTTTATCATTCTCATTACTTTTCTCTCTGCTTCTTCTTCCTCTCGTTATCCAGACTTCTTTTTCTCAGATGTAAGTCATGTTCCCTCACCTCAGCACCAAGCACGCCCGGTCTGGCACTACTGCAAGCAATTGCCGATCAAGCCCGACCCCACATCCCTCAAGTCCGAAGCTTCACATGCTGCGGTACTCATCTTATATTTCCAATGGCTCGGTCTCGTCTTTACTCGCTCCCAACACTTTCACTCCTTCTTCTGCATCACTCCCAGTCTTTATACTAGATTTCAATCTCACACCAAAACTAATCCTCACCTTTCAATATACAGATTCACCTAAATCTTCTCCAAAACCACCACCACACAACTACCAACTACAATGTCCCAATCCGTCGTCACCGTTCCCACCGCCTCCCTCCACAACAAGGTCGCTCTCATCACTGGTGCCGGCCGTGGTATCGGTCGTGGCTGTGCCATCGAGCTCGGACGCCGTGGTTGCTCCGTCATTGTCAACTATGCCAACTCCAAGTCCTCCGCCGATGAAGTCTGCGATGCCATCAAGGCATTTGGCAACGGCGCTAAGGCCATCTCCATCCAGGCCGATGTCTCCAAGGTCAGCGAGATCAACCGCCTGTTCGAGGAGTCCAAGGCTGCATTCGGCAAGATCGACTTTGTCATGAGCAACAGTGGTACCGAGAGCTGGGACGCCACAGAAGACATCACAGAGGAGAAGTTCGACCACGTTTTCAACTTGAACGCGAGGGCGCAGTTCTTCGTCGGTCAGGCAGCATACAAGCACATTGAGCAGAACGGTCGTGTCGTGCTCATGTCATCGATTGCGGCTGGTCTGCTCGGTGTCAAGGACCACTCTCTCTACAACGCTTCCAAGATGGCTGTCATCGGTATGGTCAAGGCTTTCGCTACCGACTTCGGCAAGCGTGGTATCACCGTCAACGGAATCGCACCAGGTGTAAGCGCTCCTCGTGTATGGACCTCGATGATAATGCTAATTCAATTGTGCAGGGAATCAAGTCAGACATGTTCACCCAGAACGCATGGCACTACATTCCCGGTGGTACCCCCGACATCAAGGCCGAGACCGTCGAGAAGATGATGTCTGACCACTGCCCTCTCGGCCGTTGTGCCTCCCCCGATGACGTTGCCCGCGTTGTTGCTTTCCTCATGTCTGAGGACGGTGGCTGGGTCAACGGACAGATTATCACCATTTCCGGTGGCTCTTCCCAGTAGATGTCTTAAAACCATACCCGAACGAAAATGAAAAAAAGCACGACAGAGAGCTGATGTGGACGCGCAAGCGCCAAAGAGTGATCAGGCACGGAGTATCAGGAAGTGTATATAGCAGATCATCAACATGGTCGAACCATTGGCGTATTTACAGCATCAGGGCTGCAGTGTAGATTTAGGTATCAAGGAATTATGAAGCTTCGAATGGATATCCTTTTGACAGCACTGCTCACTTCCCGACCCTCATTACCGCTTCCACTACTTATCACTGCAAATGTGAGCTATGCCGCTCGCCAGGGCTCTGCCGGCTCCCTGCTTAGAACCATTGAAACGGCTATCCCGCCAAGCCCGGGGATCGGCATGACATTGCAGACCCCTCGTTTCGTCCGAAAGACATAGCTATACACAAACTGTACTTCCTCACATATCACCTCACACCAAAGTCTCGATCATCCACATACCGTCAAAATGGCACGCAAATTCTTCGTCGGTGGTAACTTCAAGATGTACATCAACCCCCTCCATTCGAGCTGCCCCACCAAGACTTCCAGTTGAAACCTGCATCACTAATACTGCTGCACTTACCCAGGAATGGATCTGTCAAGCAGATCAAGGACATCGTCACCAATCTTAACGACGCAAAGCTCGACCCCAATACAGGTTCGTCATTCGATTCCTGCGCTTCGCATGTTCATGATCCTCCTTTCCCCACCCTCCAAGCGCACTTCTGCGCCGGACGTGCATGAGTCGAGCTAAGCCTTCCCACCTCCCACAGAAGTCGTAATCGCCCCGACCTCCCTCTATCTCCTCCTCGCCCGCGAGCACGTCCGCAAAGACATCAGCGTATGCGCGCAAAATGTCTTCGACAAGCCCAACGGCGCTTTCACCGGCGAGATCAGTGTCGCACAGCTGAAGGAAGCTTCTATTGAATGGACACTACTGGGACACAGCGAGCGGAGGATGACGTTGCAAGAGAAGGACTCGTTCGTGGCGAGCAAGACGAAGGCGTCCATTGATGGAGGGCTGAGCGTCATTCTGTGCTGTGGTGAGAGCTTGGAGGTGAGTAGCAACTGGGGAAGAAAGAGAAGAGAGGAGGGGCAAGGAATGCGTGCTGATGGTCTATGAATAGCAAAGAGAGGCCAACAAGACCATCGAGGTCGTCACGAGCCAGCTTGAGGCCGTCGCAAAGGAGGTTAAGGACTGGTCGAAGATTGTCGTTGCCTACGAGCCTATCTGGTACGTCCTTCTCGGAGTGCCCTGCCTCCCTCCGACAGCCTCCTAACACATAACCCAGGGCCATCGGCACTGGCAAAGTCGCCACAACCGAGCAAGCCCAAGAAGTCCACGCCGGGATCCGTAAGTGGATGTCCTCGTCGCTGGGCAAGGAGACTGCCGAGGCAACACGCATCCTGTACGGGGGTAGCGTCAGCGGCAAGAACTGCAGAGATCTTGCGCAGCAAGCGGATATCGACGGGTTCCTGGTTGGTGGAGCTAGCTTGAAGCCGGAGTGTAAGTTATGAAACGTGATATGATGTGGCGATGGATGAGAATGATGCTGACGAAAGACAGTTGTTGATATCATCAACTCAAAGGCGTGAATGTGATGTGGTAAAAGCATCGGGAAAGGTTGGAAAGACGGTCGCGTGGGCACCTCTGTCCTGATTCCCAGACGATGAATCAGATCGTGATACACAGTTCCTCCACGACTTTCTCGCAAGTACTTTCACTCTGCAAAATTGCTTCGTGTATCGTATCAGACCAGGCATTTCAATATCAGCAGGCATTGGTGTTCCATGCCCGTCTAACCTTCGGCGAGTTTGAATAGCAGAAACATCGCAGATTCCAGATTGTGATCGTCACGCAAGGGTCTTGCTGGCCGCCGCAAGACAGACTCGCTATACCAAGTCTTCGGCTCGTCATGCTCCTCGTTGTTGTGTCTCGCAGTGACCATGCCTATCAGTGACATCTAAGCTCCTTCGGCTGCCTTCGCCCTCGCCCAGCAGAACACCAACGAAGCCCGTTCTCTTACTAATCTAATCAAGCCCGCTGCTGCCTGCAAGAGCATCAAGAGGACTTTGTTCGACAGTACCGGAATAATCTATCGCAAGAAGACGAAGTTCCAGAAAGACGACAGCGATGTCGAGATGGACATGAGCGACTTTGGTGGCCTTGCTGCTGAGTCATCATCAAGCATGATTTCTCGGGTCGCTAGAGTGCTGATGGATCTGCGTAGTGGAGAGCACATACCCTGAAAGGGCTGTATGTGTATGTGCTTCGAGCAGAATTACTACGGCACTCTCCTCAGGAATATTTGCGCTGTATCTACCGCCAGGTAGTCAGGGAGAAAACTCCGTTTTCGCACACCTAGCTCAAGGCCGAAAAGTTGTGAAGAGTACCGTAAGGATCACGAGCCTTTGGGGCACTATTCTAGTTCGTATTCACGAGCAGCTTATCAGTAAGAACAGAGTATTTTTACAAACTTGACTCAAGCCTAAAAAGTTGTGGAGAGTGCCGTAGTGATTACAAGTCTCAAAAGCACTACCTAATCGTTGTGTCCGTGAATAGGTTGTTAGCAAGCAGAGTCGACGTCGGAAACATATCTCCAGACCGAAATTGTATAAAGGATTCCCTTGAGATCACGAGACTAAGCAAGCACTGTCTAGGTATCTACAGGAGGACTAAGCGTGGTAGATAGTCAATACATCCTCATTCCTCCACCTCCTGACATCGCTTGCTTGCCGTATCTTTAGTGATCGAAGCCACTCTCCCCAATCCCGGCAAGAATTTCGTAACAGTTCTTTGCAGAGCAGCAACCAAGCCCGAACCTCGCTGCCGCTCATTGCTTATTCTATTGGACCGTGTGATTTGCAGTACTTCGCCCCCTTTTTCCTTGACAATACCAAGCACGTATGACGTGTGACAATCCTGACACCTTGTTGAGGACTTGTTCCAGCGTGACCAGTGGCTGTGAGAGCTTTGTATCTTTAGAAATGTTCCCACGAAAAGATACACCTTGATAGCTGTACAGCCGCACCAGCTGAGCCCGATAAATAGTCTCCAGAGCGCCGTGTGTTTGAGGCGCACGGTTGACAGATCGCGTATATCGGCCATTCCTCGTCTGGACTGCACGCTTAATGTGAGGTGTCCACGTTGCCATTTCGTGTGCCATTTGTGTGTCCAGCCATTGTCGATGCCCAGACTGAGCAATCGTGCTCCGATGGAGTGATTCCTGTTCTCTAGCATATAGCCACAGCATGATCCGCAGAGCATGCGATCGGCACTGATCCTGAGACCACCGGTGCAATCAGCATATTGTCCATTGAGGACCGGGTCGGACCGAGGTTGCGCGAAGAGTCGAGGGTGTGGTTTCTTACACACTATACATTCTTGGCATAATGGATCGTCAATCCAGTCAAGCTTGCTGTGCAACAACACGTACAAGAGCTTGGATTCCCAGAAAGGCTCCGTCTTAGGTGGACGCAGACCAGTGTAGCAGGTATACGAGCTCAAACGGAGAAGATTACATTCGGATGGTCTGACTTAGTCTGCGATCATCTGCCAGATTTCGAGGGGGAAGCGCTCCAGAGGATGGACGGCAGGCGTCTTGATCTGCATTGGCAGGATCGTCATGGATTCGTTCCTGCTGTGATATGCTACTGGAAGCTCTGTTCAATGAAGGGGTTGAGCATTAAATAGAGGTTTGACAATCTGACCGTGGGTAATGTGGGTCAGAACGTACCGCAAATGCGAAAGAAGGTTCGTGATCCCGGAGAAGTATATCAGCATGCCCTGGAACTGTATCTGCACTATACAGAGCTAACCTCAGCCTGGTATTCGTCCAGCAATGTCCAGTGAGTGCTCGCAACACAGAAGCTTGCCAAATTCAGAGGTGTCACGGCACCAGCTTCAGCCGGAGAGGTGCACATCATAACGAGGTAACAAAGTATGTTGGTCAGGAGCTTGCACAAGCATCGACTGCACGTCAAACTGCCAGATATCATTCACAGCGGAACTCTCCAATGGACGTCTCTGAATGCCATAAACCTGACCACTTTGGGGTCACGCTGCGCCGGAGATGAAGCCGAGACCAAACGGACGTTGATCCGAGCTCCCCCGGAGTTTCACTTGCTTGCTTGCTTGTTTGTAATGGTCAAGCTCACTTCACTGAGATCTTGCTTATCCACTTCCATACGCCTTCAACAATTTGAAATTCTTCTCAAGCTGCTTTCGGCTTCTGGGACGTGACTGACGCGATCTCCGGCACCGCTGATTTCAAATGACCGCGACTACAAACCTCACTCAACCTTCTTCTAACCTGAGACCGAGCAGAGCGAGGTCAAGATCTCGGTTGCGATCGTATGCATCGAGATCAATACGACCCACTCCAGCAAAAGCTAAAGATTCAGACTCAAGAGCTTCTTCGCTGTCTCAATCGTTGAGAGTATCATATCTGCCTCGTCCCACAAATGCAGACCAGCAGAAGAGGATCTCACTAATCCAGCAGATCCGAGAACAGCATGGGTGGTCAGAATTTCCAAACGACTTACCGCTCGACTTTCACCATTCTCGCGCGAAGAGCCCTCAGTTTGAGCTCATCATTCTGACTGCATTTCTGCGCTTGTCGAAGCTGTGCTCCGACTATCCACATACGCTTGATAGGCTTCAGAGTTTATATTCTAGTCAGGTTCAATCCGGCAATCGTGTATCGCTTCAGTCCACTCGAAACTGTTTGGATGAGCTGGAGGCTGAGCTTGCAGAGGATCCTGCCGATATCTCTCGCCTGGACGACGATCGTTATGCAGCGACGGACGACGAAGAAGACACAAGACTCGTCAAAGAGGAAGACGAGCTTGACGCTTCCGAACAGTTACTTCGAGGGCGCCGGATCAACGCAGCTGTGATACACAAGATGCTCGAGCAGATTGTCTCGCTGAGTTCGAACAGCCAGTACATCGACAGCTGGGATCACGCGCAGCTTCAGGTGGATGATGACGTGGAACATGTTTACCACGCTTTTCGGCATCCTGGCTCCGACGCCTGGACACTTCTCTTTGTCGATCAGGATTCGAGAGTCGCAACGTGTTACGACTGGTTTAATGACCCCGGAGGTGTCGTCAAGGTCCAAGAAGTGCATACCAAGCTTCTCTTCGACTTCGATCTCAGTATGGCGTGGGATTTCAAGGACGATGTGGACAACACAGGATCCAGCCATGGGTTTCAGGGCGGTCTCCCTGTCATCATCAAGGTTCTATGCTCCTTCACAACGCTGAATGGCCTTGCATCGATCAGAGTCTGGCGAGAAGTGTTAGCTGCCTTTATTGACGACACTTTCCCTGAAACTGATGATCAAGATGTTGACGTTGATATGGCCTCAGATAGTGAAACGATCGATACCGCTTCCGAAGCGTCTTCGATTTTCGAGCCAGAGTCGACACACTCAGGTATCGAGAAGAATTATGAGACCGCAGACACCATGAGGACCGCTGTGAAGAATCACATAACCTTCATCAGCTCCATTCGTGTCAACACCGCGGATGCCGTCCCTGTATGGACAGAACGCAGGAGGATACTCCTCGAGCGACAAGAATTCCAGCGCGAGTGCCCGCTGCTCGACTGTACTGCTGATAGTGATCTTCTGCCAGTCTCCCAGGAAGCACAGCAGACCGACAACCTGCTGAGTATAGTAAACAGGTCTCTTGACAACGCAGTGGCTGCGCGAAAAGGTCTACGTCGTGCTGAGTGTATGCTGCATCACAAGCTTGACGAATTGAGTACTGTGATGCTCGAAGTAGCAGCTAGTGTGGCGCTGTCGGAAGAGGCCGTACAAGCCGCAGCCTTGAATGCTGTCCGTGCTCGCGAGAAGCTGCAAGCCGCGATGAGTACTATGTGATTGTGATTGTGAATGTGCTTTGATCTATCTCAATTCTTGTTGGTTTGAAAGGTCGGATACTTCCTCCCTCAAGGAACTGAGGGTAAGAGGATATCACTGGAGACTTCGGCGTCACGATCATGTACAATTAAAGCCATACTCCTGTGGCAACACATATGTAGGGCAGGCTTCACACACATATACACCCTCAAGCACACCTGGCCTCGAACACTTGTCTCGGGACACTCATATGACCACGATAGTCGACAGGTAATTCTTCCACGTTCGACAGTGCGGGTGCTCTTTGCTCGACTTGAGTAGTTTGTAAAGTGCGCGAAAAGCCAGGGCGATATGCAAAGCAGTCGGTAGACACAATGTGGGCTGCAGAGTCCCAGACATTCGAGTGTCGTCGCCTTTGTTCTTCTACTCCTCAATACCCTGCCAAAGGGTTATCGAACGTCATTTCAACGGATCGGGCTCCGGTGGTTGTCAATGACCTCGAGCGAAAGTCATTCACTTTCGCTGCTTGCAATCGACAGCCCACAATCTCAACAGGTGCTATCACCACCGTCGGTCGAGTCGCCTTGATCCCAACACGGTCCAAGCCCAAATCAGTCCACTGCCCCACGACCTCCACGACCTCACCCATCGACCTCACAATGTCCTCACCAGCCCATTCAGACCGCCATGACCAAACCATTCCCAACCCCTCCAATGTCTCCAAACCCATCTCCATCTCCTCCTTCTCCGCCGCCTCCGAACTCACCACCTCCCTCGACCCCACAGCTCCGCTCATCTTTGCGCACGGCGCCTCCGGCTCCATGCACACGCCTTCCGTCCTCTCCTTCGCTTCCGGCGCCTCCCACCACCGCGACGTCGTCACTTATCAAGGAAACATGAATCTTAAAGCCCGCGTGAATGCGTTTGTGGCAGTGGCGCAATGGGCGGCGGAGCGACATATGGCCACAACGGGCAAGACGCGGGAGACGTATCACACGGTTACGAATAGCAGTGGTGCTGTGCTTGGGGGACGGAGTATGGGCGCGCGGGCAGCTGTGATGGCGGCTGGAGAGCTGCTGGAGCGGGGCCTGGTAGCCAGTGGCGAGGGCGGTGCGGATGGAGAGGAGGTCAAGGTGAAGTTGAACAAACGACTTGTGCTCGTGAGCTATCCCCTGATAGCGAGAAACGGCAAAGGAGATCCGAAGCTGAAGGAGAGGGAACAGTTGCTGCTTGGTCTGCCGGCGAGCTTCGAAGTACTGTTTGTGGTTGGGACGGAAGACTCGATGTGTCCGCTGGAGAAGCTGCAGGACGTGAGGGAGAAGATGCAAGCGAAGAGTTGGTTGGTGAGGGTGGAAGGGGCGAATCATGGGATGGAGCCGAAGCCGAAGGGGATGATGCAGGCGGTGGTGGAGGAGACGGGAAAGGTGGCGGCGTTGTGGTTGGAGGCGAGGAATACGGAGAGGAGGGAGAGCAGGATGTGGTTGGAGGATAAGGCGGAGAGTAAGGAAAAGGAAGTGAAGTTTAGTCATTGGCAAGCCGACCTGCCAGCGCATGAGAATGGCAATGAGGAAGAGAGTCCGGATGTACACGACGGTGCAGAAGAGGCAGAAGGCGATGACTATGGTGATGAAGTGGAAGTACCTGAAGCAGGCGAAGAGTACCACAAAATACCGACCAAGAGCGGCAAGAACATGAAATCACCAGCAAAAGCCACCGCGACAGGGCAATCGAAGCGAGATCTCACCGAAGATAAAGAAGAAGGCGATGGGAAGCAGACATCGCCACAGAAGAAGTCTCGTAAAGTAATCACGAATAAAGCAGCAGAATCGGGTGCAGCCTCTAGTGCGAACGGTTCCATAGCTTCACGTACAAGGAGTGGACGAAAGACATGAAGTAATCGCGAAGCATTGAGTGTAAAATATGCTCCTTTTTACTTCCTAGTGTGCTACATATCCCGCCATACTGGTCGTCGCTCGAGTTGGTGCAGTACTATCACTGGACGGTACCCTCTAGTGACCTGCGCTTGTCGGTACGAGCATCCTCTTCGTGACTGAATTGTCGAAATGAACAGCAAAAGTGAAGCATATATTGCTGCTACTGAGTAGAGCCCTTGGAAAAGACCCGGTTGAGTGCCGTCTGGTTTCTGCTCAGGTTCATGTCCTAGCACTGCAATCCCACTCATTCATCAGCCTCACTCGATTCTGCACTTGCTTCTTCGCCCGTTTCATCAATTGGTTGTGAAGGCAATCTCTTCCTCCACCAAGTCTCTGACTCGTGGTCGTAGGTACAATCACCATCCAGAAGGTAATTACCTATGTCAAAATGCCTATCCTCATTGTGGTGCTGAATCAGGAACGATGCTAGTCGCGATTGACAATCGCAAGCATCATTACCACAGGACATCATAGCATCAAAATGCTCAGGCAATATCACCGAAGCCCTCTCCAGATTGAGCAAATTCTTGATTCCGTCAAGCAGTAATATGGTATTTTGTGCACAGGTCCAGGGTTCATTGTAAATCTCGATGTCTATGATGGTTTTCGCATGACGCTCAAGGATTGGAAGAAGGATCCCTTCTTCAATTCTGAAACCTAGCGCACAACTTGTCAGGTTTGCCCAATGCTGATTCGCAACACAGTCAGACAGGAAATTTTCGATGGTCCCGTTGCTAGGATGTTCCGGATCCTTGTACTCGAGCCGAATGGCTTCGAGACCGGTTGCCGATGCAAGCATTGCTTTCAACGCTCCTCCGTCCTTGTGAGAGGTCATGTAGTACTCCGGGTCGATGTCAATATCGATGAAGGTGATATTCGAGATGCATTGCTCCCATTCCAGTGATTGCACCGGCCAGCGACACAGAAAGTCGAAAGGAACCAACTCAAGGCCGACCGACCAAAGGCGATCCTCACTTGGTGTTGCAGAGACTGCAGCTGCTGCGATGATGAGCCATTCGGCGAAGAGTGCCGTAACCTCGTCCAGCCTCGTCCCCAATTCGACGGCCGATGGATAGCGCCAATGATGGATTGAGTGAAGTCGTGGGAAGCGACCCAATGCTCTGGGAAGCTCGTCCATGCCGGTGAGTGGGGTAACAACGTGTGGCCAGTCAGGTTTTCTGCGGTCGCCAAGGCACTGAATCAGTGAACTCAGCTTTACGTTTCTCGAGACTGCTCGAATCATGTCGAGACACTTCTGAGTGGGCTGATATCGTAAGTCGAAAAGATTGTGTGTCACTCTATAGACCTTGCAGAGCAAGTCATCGCCAAAATCAGCGAACGTGGAACAAACGAGCTTCAGATCACAGATCTGTTAGATGATGTCTTTGTCGTTGTCGTTCTCGCAGAGATCGTTGATGCCGGATGCGAAATGAAGTACCAAGCCTACAAGCTCAACAGGAAGACAAGATAAGTCAGACTTCACATCCTTGCGAGACACGTCCATGTCAGAAATAGACATCTTATCATGCTCCAGTAGCTGCTTTGAGGATAGCGTAGGGTGTTGAAAGGACTGGTTGTGTGATTGTTTGACTATGCTGATGACTGAAACTGCATAAAAGGTCAAGAAGAGAAGCGTAAAGCTGTGAAATGGAAGGTGTTTCCGTGTTGTTTGTTGTCAGATGACGAAAGAACCTGGAAGGGACGACCTGCCACATGTTTGGAATCCCGAGTCAGGACATCATTGGCTTCAGGTTAGCATCAAGGTCAAGTCTGCATCTCCTGCCGTGATGGTACGATCCTCCTCCTCATGTTGGCGTCATAGTCCCAGTCTTCGCGCCAGACGTGTCGACTACATCGCAGCTGGATGACGGTCGAAACGAGTCGGAATTTTTGCTGATATAGGAATCTGGTGAAACAGGTACCAGTACAGCCATGGTGCTGTGGAGAGTGCGTAGCTATTTTTGCGCACATTAGCAGAACGAGGAAGACAAACCAATCTAAGAAATACAGGCAGGTGGTGGATGATAGTCGTTATTGCTGCAGTTGGATAGCTTACGGTATCTCGTAAGCCAAACATCCCAACTGCCTGCGAATTATCCAATCCTATCTCCTCTCATCTCGTCAGGCGCCAGTGCTCAAACTTTACCACTTCCGAAGCTCTCCTGACTTATTTGCTTCTCCGCCGTGCCCATCCTGCTCGTGTCGTATCCATTCTCGGCAAGGTACGTCCTGAACCTCGCGTCTTCGAAGTCGATAGTATCTTGGCCAATCTCAGGCAGACAGAAGAATGCAAGGAACGCGCTCAAAACGCACAAGCTACCTGCAACCCAGAAAGGGTACTGGTTGCCCTTGACTGTGTCGGAACCAGCGTCCGCCACGAGAAGGGGATACAGATAAGTACCTATGAAGGCTCCAATCTTGCCAAATGCGGCGGCGACGGCGTAGTACTTTCCGCGGAAGGGTGTGGCGCTGGTCTTGGAGGCGACGAGACCGATGTTGTCACCTGATGGGAAGAATGGATCAGCAAAGATCGCAAGATCCATCAGGATTCAAGACTTACCAGGTCCAAGTTCACCGAGTGAAAGGAAAACGCCATACAGTACGCAGAAGCCTCCGATATTCTTGGGGACGGCAAGGATCGGGTATAATCCTGCCATCAAGAATCCGACAATTGCTTGTGCTGCGACACCGTATGCAAGAGTCTTGCGGGGCCCTATCCAATCGGCGATGAAACTGCCGGCAAATGCACCGGGAATGTAAAACTGCGAAGCCTATTAAAAGGTGAACTATCTGCAGGTACACTCGTTCTCCTCACCAAGTTTAGGACGGTGTTCCATCCGAACGTTTTCCATAGAGCAGCATCTGGACCCAAGACGTTGTCAATGTTGGGTGCAGAGTATGTGCCGAAAGCGTATGAAGAGTAGTCGTAGATGAACCAGATAGTAGACACGACGATCATCCGCTTCCAGTACAACTTGATGATGAGACCCCATGGTGTGCGAGTCTTTGCCATTGTGTTGCGCCTTTGCATCTATTAGCTTCGAGGAATACTGGCGAGCAGTGAGTGACTTACTTGAAAGCTTCAGGCTCTGACAACTTGAATCTCATGTAGAACCTGTAAACCCTGTTAGTAGCTATACTAGATAGTGAATACAATTTACGAACAAAGATAGCGGTGGAATGCAACCAATACCTAGCATGATTCTCCATGCAGCACGCAAGTGGTTCTCGCCAGTGGCAAGCACGACAATCATTGGGACTATTCGCATTCGTCAGCTTTATTCTTCGCAGTGATGCCACATCCAGAGCAGTGACATACCGAAAGCAGCAACGACAAAGCCAGCATCAATGGCAAAGTTCGTAACCCAGATAAACCAGCGGTTGCGCTGACCGGACTTGAGCTCACCGGTGCTCTCAGAAGCACCGACACTACCAGCTGGGTATTCGCCACCAATACCAATACCGAGCAGAAATCTGTATGCAGCGAGGGCGTTCAACAACCCGACGGGGCTGCCGTGAGCGCCATAGGATCCCGCGGCGAGAGCGGCGAAGACGAAGACGATAACTGTGGAGGCAAAGATGGACCATTTGCGAGAGATGTCGGAAGTGTAGCCGAAGAGGATGATTCCCACGACTTCTCCGGCGAAGACGAGAGAGCTGATGTTACTCTGGGCGTTGCTCTTCGCGTATTCTGCCTTGTAGAGCGTCTTCAGGATTGTGTTGACGGAACCGATGACTCCGTTGAGGTATCCATCAGAGAAAAGACCACTCCCGCAAGCAATGACGGGCGATGTTCTCTC
>Ga0058702_10000727_pt1 | contig 13167 bp, 8 predicted proteins | sample AgamicOrSfe_FD_83781 | JGI IMG/M metagenome (GOLD analysis project Ga0058702, IMG submission 83781) | Agave microbial communities from Guanajuato, Mexico - Or.Sf.e | ecosystem: Host-associated > Plants > Phyllosphere > Phylloplane/Leaf | place: Guanajuato, Mexico | collected 2012-05-30 | reverse complement strand
GGCGACTTGAGGCTCTTGTGACGGCGGGGTACCGAGGGCGACTGCTGCTTGGGGGTGTTTGTGGTGCTGGAGCGATTGCGCTGGTGGGACGGGGCGGGAGTGGAGCGTGGTTGCGAGGGCGAGTAGGTCGAGGGAGAGTAGGCCGAGGGGAAGATGGCCTGGCCACTGGCCGATGTCGTGTCGAGCGAGGGCGATGCGGCCGACGTCTTGTTGGTCAGAGCCGCGATGGACTCGCGGCGTCGGGGCTCGCGTCTCGGGTCATGGTGTTGGTGGTGAAGAGCATGGGCGGGCGATGCGGGCTGGCTGCCCTTATCCGCTTTGGCAGACGACGGAGTGTTGCCCATGGAAAAGTGCTGTGGTTGGCGAGGATGATCGTCTGGACGAGCGATGCTCTGGAGAACTGAGGAAGCCGCTCCCGCTCGCTCGTGCTTTCTCCGCAACCAAGACAGCAGTGACAAGCTCCCCTCCACAACTCACCACCACCTTGGTCCTCTGCCGCCGATCCTTCAGAAGCACATCTCGTCTCCTGGTGTGCTTCAAGCTGTTTTTCTCACGCTGACATCAAGGGCTTGCATTGTGTCATCTACAGCCATCATCCGAGACGTCGGCCGCCAGCATGAATCAATACGTCGCGTGGTCACTCACTGCCCTCTACTACCTCATATATCCCCTCTACTTTCTACTTTGCTTCATCGCCCTAACCCTAAAGGCTCTACTCTCGCCAATCACAACCCTGCTGCTTTTCCTGCTACAGCCACTGGTCCTCTTCGCTCACCTGCTTGTAACCTGCGCTCTTGTTCCTCTACGACTCTTGCAGAAATTCGAGGTCATTCTACCCCAGCTCTTTGCTCGCTACCCCACATGCTCCTCTATTAATATGCTGACTATTGCCAAGACACTCTACATTTATCTGGGTGTCGCCTCTATCACAGGCATCTCGTGTGGCTTGCTGTTGCATTTCGTCTATTCCTTCTTGCACTCCAACTTGCACCTCGCTTCTGAGCCTGTCGTGAGGGGTCCTACATCAAAGCAATATCGTGCTTCTCGAAAGCGCAGAGACATGTATCATTCAGACCCTATGATTTCACCTACCTTGTCTATGACCAGTGTACTCGATACACCGGGTGCAGGCAGATATGGTCTGCTGGCCCAGACCATTCACGAGGAGGACTCGGATTTCTGAGACCTGTTTCATACAAAACTTGTCTTTCTCAATGACTACCGATTAGTGCAGTCGGAAGTCATGCCAGATGCCTCGTTTGCGATACGCCTCGCTAGAAACGCATGCATCTTGATAATGATGGCATTTGCGAATGCTGTTTTGAAAAAACTTAGATTGTTTCGAATCATATCATAAACATGTCGAGAATAACAAGTGAAGAGACCGCTCACAGTCGAAGCTGGCGTTCGCGTCGGTGGTCGTAACTGCTGGCTGTCACGGGATTTTCCGCCAAGTTCGGCAAGCGCCAAGGTGACGCACGCACCTGCCACATCGAATTCGTAGAATTTCACAGCCGGCGTCTTCTCCCTCTCCACGACCAGCGACAAAGACCGTCAAGATGCCTGTAAGGACTCCCGTCAGCGCTGCAGATACAGGAACACTCTCCCTCTGACACCATGTAACCACACAGTCCCACAAGTCTTTCCGCACCAAGCAGAAGCTGGCCAAGGCCCAGAAGCAGAACCGTCCCATCCCTCAGTGGATCCGTCTGCGCACCAACAACACCATCAGGTACGATTGAATTCCAGGTCCCGCTTCCGAAAGAATGGCAAGAAAAGAGCTTGGAATGTCGACACGACCCGACGGGAAAACGCGACCGAACACCTTTGAAGAAACACTGCGAACACCTTCCACCCGTCCAAAACACACCGAGGGCCAGCCACGCAAGCGCACACGAACACACAGAACCCGCAGACTAACGGAGCTCCTTCAGATACAACGCCAAGAGACGTCACTGGCGCAAGACCCGCATCGGTATCTAAGCGACTCGCCCACGATATCAAGCAGCCAACATATTCCCTCGATGTCGACTTCGTCACTGCCGACCTGCTTCTGAAAGAAGCCGACTGTTTCGCTTTTGGGCCCGTGTTCCCTTTCTCAACGGAAGGAGGAAAAGGGTTCCCTTTTTTTCCATCATCGTGGGGCTTGTGAATCACGCAGGGAATGACAATCAAGAATCAAAATATGGCGCTAGTTGTTTGCTAGGGGATGCGTATCACAAAACAAAAAACTTCTGGTTGATGGAAATTACATGATGAAATGCCTTGACACCTTCCGAGTCTACTCTCTGCGTGTTTGTGATGTTTCGCGCATTTATTTTGTTTTCGACATTCCGCTGTCATAACTCTGGATACACAAATATCGACTGCGCCTGACCATCCGCGGATAACGTACTTGATCACGACACTTTGGCGCGCAGTGCGAATTGAGGAGGCTACTTCCGATTAGCATCACTGACATGTGTCTCCAGGCACCGATAAACTCACCTCAGTAGTATCAATCTTGAGCAATCTTTCCTCTGCCTTTCCCAAGATGTCAAAGATCCTGACTTCTCCTTGCTCGACCATCATCACACAGCTCGTTCCAGCATACCCCACAACTTCATGACCTTCGTCATCAACACCCTGACTGACACCTGCTACCATGCCAGGCTCAGTGCCACATCTGTTGGCCATGACTACCACAATCCCTCCTTCTCTCTCGCTCTGCACCACTGGCACGAATCTTTCCAACCAGTAACTCAGAGTCTCGAGGTCCGGTTGCAAGCTAGTTTCTAGCAATTGCTGAGGCAGCAGTCTGGTCAACCAAGCCATGGACAAGACGACCAAAGGCGTACCCGAATCCACGCAGTGGTTTGCGAACTCGTATGCCGACCAAGGAGCTTCGAAGCGGCGAGGGTTGATGTCCATACAAATGCCCATGCAGGCTTGACCGAGTGAACCGAGTGTGCCGTTGTAGAAGCCAGTGTCGCCTTCGGATGCCCATGTCTCGTCTGTGTAGTAGAGGAAGGTTTTCCTATAGCTGGCTGCTACTGTGCCGTCTGGTGAAATGCTGACCACCGTGTTGTAACGTTTACCTTCCGGTGTAATCTCTGGATAGCCGACGGCAACTACACAATTTAGTCTTGCAGCTGTACGTTTTGCCCACTCTGCTGAAGAGCCGCCGTTTGTAGGTTCTAGAAATGGTTGGATGGCTTCCAGGTTGGGAAAGTTGTAACCTGTTTGTTGGGTAAACAAGAGATGCAGATTTGGCATGAAGATACAGTTGTGCATTGCTCACCCGAAAATGCCATCTCTGGCAAGACTAGAAGATCGAGGTCAGAAGACGAGGTATCCTCCAGCAGAGAGTCTGCCTTGCGGATATTCTCATGCACCTCGCCCAGCTTGGGTGCAAATTGAAGACATCCAACTCTCATGTCGGACTGTTATGCTGGTGTCTACGACTACAAGGTATATGAAAATGTCGTGGATGTGTGACGTGAGGGTGGATAGGATGAGGGCAAAAGACGGAAATCTGGACGATGCGTATCTGACTGATCAAGACAATCTTGTCAGCGACCAACAACAGTGTGTTTGATCTGTCCAATGTCATGAAGCACCTCGGCAGCTTTCTGTTGTTTGGCGACCTACTTTCCAATTGAAGACTACATGTGGATTACGGTGCGAGGAACAGTTGCAGGCGTGGACGGAATGAAGCTTTGACAGCTGCCCGCATTTTCGACGGCATCGACGTCAGCGACTTGACTCTCTAGAGAAACACGCGCAGGCGAGAGACGAGAGCATCCGAGAATGAGCACCTGAAGCGTACATACGACAATTGAGACGACATCATGGCGGGTAGACGGCTGTTGGATGCAGCCAGGCTCTTCAGCGCCTCGGGATCGATAGCGAAGCAACATTTCAACATTCGTTCTCAGCAATGGGAACTCTTTACACAGACGTCGAGTCTAGCAAAGGCTGTCAAAAACCAGACGGATCGCGTCACTCTCACCGCACGAGCCGCCTATGTCTTGTCACGGAGGGTCAACGAAACCGGACCAGCCTACACACAGACGAGTCGACATGAGGAGCCTATACCGAGTCGAGAAACAGTCCAAGGCGCAGACGCAACCGATATACACGACGAGGGACTGAGTCAGGATCATCACTGGGATAGATCGGAACAAAACGCTGCTGCAGAAGCACCGCCGACAGACGACTTGCACGTCACTCAAGAAAAGGCTCGTCGTCACCCTCTACCGGATGGTACTATTCCTCCCGAAGGCGCAAATCTGGACCCATCGCCGAGTCGCCAGGGCACAGATACCTTTAGCCAGCGACCAGTGACGGACGCTCCGAAAGACCCTCTTGCAGAACAGCAGTCTGTCATCAAAGACTTGCACCCTACCGAGTCTGGCGCATCCACGATTCCTATCCCAAATGCCCAAGACAGTCACGCCGACGACACGGTCAAGATTCAGCGTAAGGCTGAGTTTCAGATTCCGTCCGTCTCCGGTCACTCCCAATCGATGCCCACACCAGGACAAGACACATTCAATGCTAGACCAACAGAGTCATCCGTCGAATTGTCATCTCTACCTCGCACAAAGATTCCTAAGTCTACAGAAGATACTCAAGGTGGTGACGAACACGTCAAGGATGGTCAGATTAACCAGGACGTCTACTACTCATCTAAAGGTCACCCTGCACAGCCTCCAATTCCACAACAAGAAGCTATTCCAGCACGAGATGAAATGCCCGAAGGCATCAACACTGACATCTTCCACAGCCCTAGAGTCGCTTCGTTACTCAGTGGCGGGGCTAGAGAGGACAGGAGGAAAGCTTACGAACTCAAGATGAAGGCCGCCAGAAAGGGCTCAACCCAACCAGTTCAGGAGAGCATCAAAGCCGAAGAGAAGAATGCTGACACGTTCAGTGCGAGACCGGGCGCATCATTACCGGATGCTACTGCCTCGCCTGCTCCCGCTGCTGAGCCAACCGCTCCTGTGGTTGATACGAAAACACAGATCAGCGACAAGGAGACGCAAGAGCTGGCCAATGCCATGGCTGCAGATGCCACGGCCGCTGCATCTTCCACTGTTGAACCTGATACGCCCAACACTCCTTATCAGCTGCGCGAATCCGCTGTACCTTCTTCTCGCTTCGGTAGGTTGTGGCAGTACGGAGGTTTGGCCACGAGCATGGCCTTCGGTGCTGTCGGCGAGAGTCTACGACGAGTGACTGGAGGTGCTGCTGCTGCTGCAAGTGGTTCTCTCCTACTCAGTCCTGCCAACATGGAAAGACTGGTTGCCAAACTCTCTCGTATGCGTGGTGCAGCTCTCAAGCTCGGCCAGATGATGAGTTTCCAGGACTCCAAAATGTTGCCTCCTGCCATCAATGCCGTGCTCCAGCGTGTCCAAGACAGCGCTGACTATATGCCTCCATGGCAACGCAACAAGCAACTTGCTGCCAACCTAGGCGCTGACTGGAAGGACCTGTTCTCGAGTTTCGAGGATGTGCCCATGGCTGCTGCATCGATTGGCCAGGTCCACCGCGCTACATTGGCTTCCAATGGTCGTGAAGTTGCCGTCAAGATCCAGTACCCTGGCGTTCGTGGTAGCATCGACTCTGACCTCAACAATCTCTCTCTGCTCCTTACAGCATCACGACTTTTACCGCCCGGACTCTTCCTGGATAAGACTATCGCCAACGCTCGCACAGAGCTAGGATGGGAGTGTGACTACACACGTGAGGCCGAGTGTGGCTCTCGTTTCGCAACCCTCCTCGAGGATGAAACTGCCACTTTCCGTGTCCCGCAAGTCTTCCCTGAAGCATGTGGTCCTGAAGTACTGACCGCTGAGCTTATGCACGGTAAAGGTGTCACCAAGATTCCCGATCTCTCACAGGATGAGCGGGACTGGATCGGTACACAAGTGCTGCGTCTTTGCCTTCGCGAACTCATGGAGTGGAGATTCATGCAGACCGACCCCAACTGGACCAACTTCCTCTACAACAGAGGCAATGCTCCGTCCGAGCGCAGGTTGGAGCTGCTAGACTTTGGTGCCTCAAGAGAGTTCCCAGAGAGCTTTGTAACGCCATACGTTCAGTTGCTGATCGCGGCTTCGACTCACGATCGCAATGCCTGCCGCGATCTCTCCATCAAACTAGGCTACCTTACTGGAGCAGAGAGCCAGGCTATGCTTACCGCCCACGTCGACTCTATCCTCACACTTGCCGAGCCCTTCGACTCAGGCAGGACAGGCGACTACTACGACTTCAAAGACCAGACCATTACCGACAGAGTAAGGGAAAAGATTGGGCTGATGGTTAGAGAGAGACTGGCACCGCCGCCCGAGGAAACTTATTCGCTGCATAGAAAGCTCAGCGGTGCGTTCTTGCTCTGTGCGAGACTAGGCGCTAATGTGCCAGCGAAGAAACTGTTCGAGGATGCGGTTGCGAAGTGGAAACAGAGCAAAGGTGAGAAAATCTGATTGTCAGGAAATCTGTAATTTTGTACATATAATCACTCCACTGTCCATTCTATTCTACTATGTGTGTCTGCCTACGGAGACTCAATGATTCATTGTGAAATTGAGAATAAACACTTCCACATGCCCGGCAACATCGAGCTCGAGAATGCAATGATGCCTATGTGCCTCTCGTGTCCGTCCGAGAGGCTTCTAGCCCAAAGGAGTAAGCGAGTGGGATCATGTGATCCGGCCAGATCCTGCCTTTTCGATATGTTCAAGGTGCCTGCCAAGTTCGACCGTGGACGTTCTTCTCCATCAATCACCAGCTCGTACAGACAATTCTCTTGAGTATGAAGGATGGGGAAGAGGCCGGTTGATTATTGCTGCATCTCGTCGTTGTCACTGCTCAAGATGGCGCGACTCTCTACCAGCAAAGTTTGTGACTTCATACGAACACTTTGGTTGCCTATCATGTCCTTTACTGTGTCCTAGACCCAAGAGTCAAGGTACTGTCAGGCAGTAATATATCTGGTCGCTGGTGGTGAAGCGTCATCAATACGGTACCCCGCGTGGACCGAAGCTCAATCGCTCCAGGCTCCAGCTCTACGACACACTCTCCCAGAAACATTCGACAACATCATAATCTCGTACCGACAGCAGACATGCAAGAGATGGACATTCTCATTCTCGGAGCGGGCTGGACATCAACGTTCCTGATCCCGTTGCTGAAGGCCCGCAACTTGACATACGCGGCGACATCGACCACAGGGCGTGAAGGAACCATCAAGTTCAAGTTCGACCCTTCGGAGACGGACCCTACCTACTTCAACACTCTGCCTGCTGCTCGTAATATCCTAATCACCTTCCCACTCAACGAAAAGGGTCAGGCTCATAGACTGGTGTGGTCGTACAACTTTACACACCAGCGTGTGTCAAACAATGTCCGATACCTCCAACTCGGATCTACCGGCATCTGGCAAATTGACCAAAAGACGACGTGGGTCGACCGACACTCGCCTTACAACAAAGAGAATGCACGAGCAATTTCAGAGGACGAGCTGCTGTCTATGAACGGCTGTGTGCTCAACCTTGCAGGCTTGTGGGGTGGGGAGAGACAGCCAAAGAACTGGGTCAGCAGAGTCGCGACCACCAAGGACCAAGTAAAGAGCAAGAAAAGCTTGCATCTGATTCACGGAGAGGATGTGGCACGGGCGATTCTTGCAATCTTCGAGAAGTGGGAGCAGGGTCATGCATCAGGCTCACGCTGGATGTTGACGGATGGCCAGGTGTATTGTTGGTGGTCGCTCATGGCAGGCTGGGCAAAGGAAGGAAAGCATGTGGATGAGGAGCCCAGCAAGCAGAGTCGTTGGGTGTATGAATTGATGGAGGAAGAGGGTGTGAAGGCACTCCCAAGAGACAGCGAGACACTGGGCAGATGCTACGACAGCCGCGACTTTTGGAAAACCTTCGACCTTACACCTTTGAGAAGCAGGATTTGAAGCAGGCGATAAGCAATTTTTTTTTACTGGGGTCCTCACACGCTGCAGCTAATACGACTAATCCATGTTTCATTCCAGACCCGATGACATGTGTACTCGTATCATCGATGCTCCGAGATTTGAAGTTGTCATGAGTTTGATGTGGTCTGCACTGAGCTTCGAGGGGACGGGGAAGAAGATCAGCGATTACCGCACATTCCCACCATACAATATTCTGACACTCTGAGACTCATCAATGATCTTAATATATCTACACATAGTACATACATGCTATCAACAAGAACCCAACCTTGTCGTTGACAGAGAATACAAGCAGATAGTTTTGGAAATGAATGTTGATGGTAGCACCCTGTCGATGCGGATAAATCCGTGTACATCGTCATGTTCCAGGTTTGGGCTGGCCAACGACATCGAAGCTTGTTGCCTTCTCAGATAGCACCAATTCACAACATCCCCCGACCGACAGTCTCAGTGACCAACTACCGTCAAGATGGCGGCACAACAGGACTCACTGTTCCGCTCGGCGGACATGTCGCTGACGCAGCTGTACATGGCCAACGAGATTGGACGCGAAGTCGTGAGCGCCTTGGGAGAACTCGGCATCATGGACTTTAGAGACGTCAGTCGCCCCGGCCAACTCGTCTGTACCACTCCGGACTGACAGTCGTTTGCAGCTCAACTCGGAGACCACCGCTTTCCAGCGCACTTTCACCCAGGAGATTCGAAGACTCGACAATGTCGAACGCCAGCTGCGTAAGGCCAACCGCCCCTTTTGAACACAGACATAGAACAAGAGACTGAGACAGCTATGGACAGGCTACTTCAAGGCACAGATGGACAAGGCCGATGTATCGATGCGATCCATGTACGAATTCGGCGACCGCCTGGCCGCCCCCTCAGCATCCGAGATCGACGAACTGGTCGACCGCAGTCAGACCTTGGAACAGAGAATCCAGTCGCTGAACGACAGCTACGAAACACTCAAGAAGCGTGAAATGGAGCTGACCGAGTGGCGCTGGGTCCTTCGCGAGGCTGGCGGCTTTTTCGACCGCGTGAGTTTGGAACACCACTATGGAATCTGGGCATGAGCACTAACACATACAACAGGCCCGCGGACAGACTGATGAGATCCGTCAATCGCTCGACGAGAACCACAACGACGATGCACCACTGCTCGCCGATATGGAGCAGGCCCACAACGGCGATGCCTCGGGCGAGCGCTCTTTCTCTGTTATGAACATTGGTTTCGTCGCCGGTGTCATCCCTCGTGACCGCATGGCCGCGTTCGAGCGTATCCTGTGGCGTACCCTTCGCGGTAATCTTTACATGAACCAGAGCGAGATTGAGGAGCCTATCATCAACCCCGAGACCAACGAGGAGATGCACAAGAGCGTCTTCGTCATCTTCGCTCACGGAAAGGAGATCATCAACAAGATCCGCAAGATCTCCGAGTCGCTCGGCGCCGACGTCTACAACGTCGACGAGAACAGCGAACTGCGCCGCGACCAGATGCACGAGGTCAACACTCGTCTCCAGGACCTGGCAAACGTGCTCTCCAACACCAAGCGCACCCTGGACGCCGAGCTGACTATGATCGGCCGCAGTCTTGCTGCCTGGATGATCATTGTTTCCAAGGAAAAGGCCGTTTACCAGACTCTTAACCGTTTCTCTTACGACCAGCAGCGCAAGACTTTGATTGCAGAGGCCTGGTGCCCTACAAACTCGCTTGCTCTTGTCAAGTCGACTCTGCAGGACGTAAACGACCGCGCTGGTCTTTCTGTTCCCACTATCGTCAACACCATCAAGACCTCCAAGACTCCCCCTACCTACAACAAGACCAACAGATTCACTCTAGGTTTTCAGACCATCATCGACGCTTACGGTACTGCCAAGTACACCGAAGTCAATCCTGGTCTGCCTACCATTGTCACCTTCCCCTTCCTCTTCGCTGTCATGTTTGGTGATTTCGGCCACGGTTTCATCATGACCGCTGCTGCCTGCGCCATGATTTACTGGGAGAAGCCTCTGTTGCGCTCCAAGCAGGACGAGCTCTTCTCCATGGCCTTCTTCGGTCGCTACATCATGCTCATGATGGGTATCTTCTCCATGTACACTGGTCTCATCTACTGTGATGCTTTCTCCAAGGAGCTTGCCATCTTCCCTTCCATGTGGGAAGTTCCCGACTTCAAGGAAGGCCAGTCCGTTACTATGGTCCGCAAGGAGGGCTACACCTACCCATTCGGTATGGACTGGCGCTGGCACGATACCGACAACGATCTTCTCTTCTCCAACAGTTACAAGATGAAGCTCAGTATTCTTCTTGGTTGGGCTCACATGACCTACTCTCTCTGTCTTTCTTACATCAACGCCAGACACTTCAAGACTCCTATCGACATCTGGGGTAACTTCATTCCTGGTATGATCTTCTTCCAGTCCATCTTCGGTTACCTTGTCTTCTGTATCATCTACAAGTGGTCTATCGACTGGTACGCCATCGGTGCCAACCCTCCTGGTCTACTCAACATGCTTATCTACATGTTCTTGCAACCTGGTACTGTTGAGGAAGAACTTTACTCTGGTCAGGCTGTTGTCCAAGTCATTTTGCTTCTTGCTGCAGTATGCTGTGTACCCATCATGCTTTTCCTGAAGCCTTTCTACCTACGCTGGGAGCACAACCGCGCTAGAGCTATGGGATACAGCGCTGTCGGTGAAAGCCAGAGAGTTAGTGCTCTTGACGATGATGACGACGACGAGCACCACGGCATGAACGGTAGACAGAGCTTCGCCAGCGAAGACGGTGGCGCTGCTATCATCACCCAGGACATCCACAGCGAGGAGCACGAGGAGTTTGAATTCTCTGAGGTCATGATCCACCAGGTCATCCACACCATTGAGTTCTGTCTCAACTGTGTTTCCCACACTGCTTCTTACCTTCGTCTCTGGGCTCTGTCGCTTGCCCATCAACAGCTGTCTATCGTGCTGTGGTCTATGACCCTGGCTAACGCTTTTGCCTTCACTGGTGCTGCTGGTGCCTTTGTCATCTTCTTCTTCTTCGTTGTCTGGTTCTTCCTCACCGTTGCCGTCTTGGTCGTCATGGAGGGTACATCGGCCATGTTGCACAGTTTGAGATTGCACTGGGTCGAAGCCATGAGCAAACACTTCCTTGGTGATGGTGTTCCGTTCGAGCCCTTCAGCTTCGAGACCATGCTCGAAGAAGAAATGGCTGATTTGAAGTAGCTAGTTACTGCTGCTTGACGTCAGCTTAGTGTATTGTTCATCGCATCGCATCTCTTGTTTTAGTTTTGTATGTAGAAATCTGCCGTATAGATGAGACCTTGGTGTCTCTTTCATTTTGTCCACCCATTTGTGTCAAAGAGACATCCACATCAAATCGGTGAATGACAGAAGCATTCCTCCGAATACAAAACCTCTTTACATCTCAACGTTGTCAACATCGCGCATTGGAATGAGTTTAAGGGCAGCCTTGTTGTCATCCAGCCCGTCTTGAAGAGCACCTTTCTGCTTCTCCAGGTCGTTTATCTTGCGTCTGAGCTCTTCCAGCTCAGAAATGATGATGGGATTTCTTTCTTTGAGCTCCTTTCCAAGAGCAGCTTGTGCGGCCGTTTTCTTGCGGACGACAACGACTTGACCATTCGTCCCGCCAAGGCCTAATGCGGTGTGCTCGCCACGCAAAAGCACAGTAATTTCTAGACGGGGGTTGTGTCCAGAGAGAGTCTGGATCAAGTCGCATCTCGGTGGATACGATTCAATTCTGGAAAGTATTGTGCGTTCATAGCTATACGCGTCACAAACCTTTGCATATGGGAGAGAGCTAAGGGGTCTACAGCTCTCTGTGGATAATTTCATTTTCTGCAAAGTACTATGCATGCTGATAGCCACGCGTAAGTGATCAGCTCTACCAGGATCATATCGCTGAATTCATTCCTACTTTGCTGCATCTTTCTCAACCACGTCAGCCATTTCTCCCAGTGTATCAAACTTCCAATCAAAGATCTCTTCATCTCTGTTGCCCATCTCCGCTCCCGGTCTTACAATCCAACAACTCGTGATACCCATCTTCTTGGCTGGATGATGATCATGGAATTGACTCTGCGCGGTCTGCAGCACCTGAGCCTTCTCAACTCCAAACTTTTCCTTTACTTTGTCCAGCATAAAGTCAAAGTTCTTGAGCGAGGGTTTGTAGCTACCGATGTCTTGAGCTGTGATGATGGCATCGAACGGAACTCCTTGTAGAGGTCCAGAATTCGTGGTGGAGAAAGAGTTGCGGTCTACATTTGAGAGTACCACGAGTTTGTAATGCTTTGCCAATCGATGGAGTGCATCGACTGTATCTGGGAAGGCAGGCCACTTTCCCACCGAGTTTCCGAATGCTGTGTTTTCTTCTTCGGATGGAGGGTTGCAGTTCAAGTCTTTGGCTAGATCAGGGTGGATTGTGGCGAGCAGGTCGCAGTAAGATAAGTCTGGTGTCTTTTGCTGTTGAGAGGCCTCGTGCTTGTGGTAGATCTCCAGGAGTTCCTTGCGTGTGTAGGTGTCGGATTTGTTGTTTCTCCTGAGCAGAGGTTGGAGCGCTGTCAGGACACCGCTCTCCCAGTCGATCAGTGTGCCGTAGACATCGAATGAGAGAAGCTTGAAGTCGGTGAGTTTGGCCATGGTGTGTTACCTTGGATGGAGACTAGAGTGTTGCTAGGCAAGATATTGTTAGGTCCGGTTTATATACAAGAACACACGCCCTTTGCTTGATGATTGTCATGCATGAGAGGTAAAGTCATGAGCGACTTTAGCCGAACGATAGGCGAGTCGACCCGATAACGGGCAAGGTGGCCAGGAGCTTCAACCTCATAATAACACATCACCTTCTCTCCTCCTTCAACAACCCTACGATCGCTAGATATATACTCCTGGCATTTGCTCCTCCTATCTTGAGTACATTACATGAAGGACCACCTCCCCGATCTCGTTGAAGACGACTCGACGTTCCGGTCTGCTCATGGGGGAGGTCATCGCTGACATGAGACGACATATACTCACTTGCCTCCTCACTTTCCATCGTCAACAGCCAGTTCACACAGTGAACTAGATCATCAGACCTGCCGGGGTAGCTCAATCGGTAGAGCGTGTGGCTCTTATCTTCTCAGATATTCCAAACCTCAAGGTCGCGGGTTCGAGCCCCGCCTTCGGCTATTCCTATACATACAGTT
>Ga0058702_10000726_pt1 | contig 13167 bp, 14 predicted proteins | sample AgamicOrSfe_FD_83781 | JGI IMG/M metagenome (GOLD analysis project Ga0058702, IMG submission 83781) | Agave microbial communities from Guanajuato, Mexico - Or.Sf.e | ecosystem: Host-associated > Plants > Phyllosphere > Phylloplane/Leaf | place: Guanajuato, Mexico | collected 2012-05-30 | reverse complement strand
GTCTATTTCATCCAACGCATACTTTGGACGACCCGAAGATGAGATGCCCGAGGGCGAGTACGGAGATATTGAGACGGCAGCCAAGGACTTTGTACGCAAGCTTGGAATCACTGCAGGAGACGATCTCGAGAATCTCACCAGTTTGTTGGGTGAAGGAACCAACAAGTTGCAAGGTAAGACAAATGGGATTGATGAAGTTCTTGAGCAGCAGCTAACAGAAGCGACAGGAGCTATCAGAAACTACCTCAATGGATAAATTGGATGCAAAAGTGATAGGAGAATGGACACGAGTGGTACGAATGGAACCAGCCATTGAATTAGCACAAGTTATGGAGAAGAATGAAGCAAGCACATTAAGATTTAATTTCATTTGTCTCCGTTGCAATTAAATGCCGAGACTGGCGCAGAGCGAGAGCCGAGGCGGCAGGATGGAGAAGGGTTCAAGCACGGCCCGCCAATTGCGTCACTGGTTCAGAAAAGTGCAGTCATGTTCTGGTGCCTGCGGCGCAACAACCGAGTGGATATGGTGATCACCGCCGACCAAACATGCACCTGACCTCGCCGACGACGTGTATACTACCCTCGACTCTTTAATCAACGAACGACAACATGCCTCCCAAAGGATCGCGTGTCGTGCATCACGACAACGACTCGAGATCGGACGGCTCGAGTTCAAAGACCAACCACACTGCCGCGAAGAATAAGCGCCCGAACGGCACGAGCAACCTACGCGATGCGAAGAGCGTGAATGACGCGACCGGGACACAGAACGTCTCGTCTAGTAATGGAGTGAGTGACATCGTCAGGGCCCAGACGCTATGTCGCTAAACAAAAAGGCTGACCTCAAGGCACAGTTCACATGGGCACAAGAAGACCTGTCTCTGCTACAGCAATACCGCGCCGCACATCGCATGGAAACACCTTCGGCATTCAACTCGATACGCAACCAGTTTCTGCTTAGCAACCCGGGCATTGGCAGACAGTCACCGACCATGGCGCGGCGCAAAGCAAAGAGGAAGGTGCCCAAAGAACAACTCGCCATGGCTGTGAGGAAAAACTTCAACGATGCGGCTGTCAATGAGATTGACGTTATGGTCGATCTGCTGTACAAAGTCCGCAACCAGGGTATGTCTTGCCGTGCAAAGTGCTGCATCTTTTTCTCAGAGTGCTGACGCGAATGTTCTTCAGACAAGGCGTTCCGACTTCGATCGGCACCCAACAAAAGTAACAAGTGAAGCAAGACCTCACGTGTCAGACAGCATATGAACGAAGAACGGCGTCTTTTGGATATACCATACATGATAGATTGAACGAACAGGGCCAGGCGGCATAACCATCATCATCACCAAGCGGAGTTTTTGGCGTTTTTGCTTGCTGCCGGATAATAACAGGTGGAGGACTTTATAGCCGGAGGATAGTGAGGATTGGCTTGCATTCTGACGAGACCAGCACGAATAGAATACCCAAGGAACAGAATATCAGATTCAAACATGTTTGCAAAAGAAAACACTAGCCATCAGGGTTCCCCGGTGCCGGTCATAGCGGTGGAATTCTTGTGACAAGCATCTCGAAGGTTCGGTGAGCATCGGCGGGCATGCGCTGACCACCGCCAAGCCGACTTGACATGTTTCCCGCTGCCGCATGCCCAAAAGTTTCCGTGCCGCGAGCATCTCTCTACGAGACCACCAATTGATCCTAATCACTGTCGACTTCTTTCAGCCTCTTGTCGCAACACCGACGTTTCGCACAAGCACAAGTCAGCACAATCGCCATGAGTCTGGCCGCTCCAGGCTTGCTTCCCAAGGCGGCCGCCCCGCTCCGTATCCTCGCTGCATCGAGGCCGTCTTGTCAAGTCTATCCCGAACGTTCGCAGTCGACTCTCCAATCCAGACAACTACACACTGCTCCTTCGACCAGATCTGCCCGCCATGTGCCCCGTCGACCTTCTCAAGCCAGGGTAAGTAATACGACATACTGCTATTGCCGACCTACTGGTGGCTAACATGATTGACCCGTAGACCTTCCACGCCACTGCTCCGACGCTGGCCAAGGATCCCTACGCCGCCCTCGGAGTGAACAAATCTGCTTCTACTGGAGAAATCAAAAAGGCCTACTACGGATTGGCCAAGAAATACCACCCCGACACCAACAAGGACGCTGGTGCTAAGGAAAAGTTCGCCGAAGCCCAGGCCGCCTATGAGACTCTTTCCGACCCCAAGAAGAAGGAAGCATACGATACCTACGGCTCCGCCGCTTTCGACCAGAGTGGAGGCTTCAATCCCGGCGCCGGCGCTGGAGGCAATCCTTTTGCTGGTGGCGGTTTTGGTGGGTTTGGAGGCTTCGGAGGCGGTGGTGCCGGAGGTGCTCAGGGCTTTGGCGACATCAATTTCGAGGATCTGTTCAGTGCGTTCGGTGGAGGAGGTGCGAGAAGAGGTCGCGGAAGAGCTTCGCCATTCCAGGAAGAGATTCTGGTTGGAGAGAACATCGAGGTTCAGACCAACATCTCTTTCCTTGACGCAGCCAAGGGCATTACCAAGGACATCCACATCAACCCTCTGGTCAAGTGCAAGACTTGTGAAGGAAATGGCTTGAAGAAGGGTCAGTCGAGATCGACGTGTAAGAGCTGCGATGGCTCTGGTCAAAGGGTACACTTTATGCAGGGTGGCTTCCAGATGGCGAGCACTTGTGGAGCATGCGGAGGGCAAGGTCAGACCATTCCCAAGAATGGTGCTTGCGGAAGCTGCAAGGGAGAGGGTGCAGTCCGTGAAAAGAGAACCGTGTCAATCGACATCCCTGGAGGTATCGAGGATGGCATGAGAATGCGTGTGTCACAAGAAGGAGACTTCCCACCGACAGGTCAGGCCGCCAACCCCAAAGCACGAACAGCGAATGGCGACTTGTATGTCTTCGTTCGAGTTGCACCCGATCCAAAGTTCAGCCGCAATGGATCAGACGTGCTTTACACGGCATCGATACCGCTCACGACAGCAATTCTCGGAGGAGAAATCCCCATCCCTACGCTGGACGGCGAAGTCAAGGTCAAGGTCGCGACAGGCACAGCAACAGGCGATCGCATCACACTTTCTGGAATGGGCATGAGGAAATTGAATAGTCGACGCGGCAACAACGGAGATCTACGGGTTGAGTATAAGGTGCAAATGCCCAAGTATCTCAGTGTCAACCAAAGGACGATTGTCGAAATGCTCGCCGACGAGATGAGCGACAAGACGGCCAAACGCGTGATGAACCTCGGAAAGATGGCAGAGGACGCCAAGAAAGATACAGCGACGAGTGAAGAGGACGCGCACAAGAACGAAGGATTCCTCAAGTCAGCATGGCACAGACTTACACACCAGCACGACCACCTGAAGGAGAATGAAGATGCCAAGAAGCAAGAAGAAGACGATAAGAAGAAGTCTGGATCCAGCTAAAGAAGACGAGGGGACGAACTGTAAGAGAATTGTACAAACCATGTATATTATAGCGATTTGGTTGGAGCATTTGAGCGCAGGGGAAGCTCGGGTGGAGTGGTATATGTTGACTAGATGAATGTAACAACAGACAGAGAATAGACAGATAGAATCTCCTCTCGAGACGAGTGCTGTATGATGATTGACTGCAGGTTGTATAGAGTGGTGCATGCGGGTGTGTCAGATTGATGTTAGTAGGACGAGCGTCAAAGCGGGCGGGAGCATGACGATTGGGCATCGGAGGCGTTGCAGCTGGCGGCCGTGATTGATTAGCCATCTAGCTGCATCTCTTGCACACACACATTCACTCGAGTACATATCTACGCAATCTGCTCGCTGTCGCGTATACAACTAGGATCCGAGACTGACAACAAGACTCGGAAACAAAACCAAACTCCAGGCAGCAACAACAGCAGCTACAGCAGCAAGCGCGATCAACCCCACCCGCGTGGCCATGCTATAGCGGCCACCTAGCCACACAACCACGACAAGATGATGCAAACACCAATGCTGTCATGCCCGCTCAAGGTGACAAACGAGATAGACTGGATAGCTCCGCTCAAGCAATACATCCGCACCACCTACGGCGACGACCCGGAACGCTATGCCGACGAATGCGCCGCCCTGAACCGTCTGCGCCAGGACATGCGAGGCGCCGGCAAGGACTCGGCTGCTGGAAGGGACTTGCTCTACCGCTACTACGGTCAGCTGGAGTTGTTGGACTTGCGCTTCCCTGTCGATGAGAACCATATCAAGATCTCCTTTACCTGGTCCGTCTCTGCCTACTGAGACATCTGTCTACCCTACTGACCATGATCTCTGCAGGTTCGATGCCTTTACACACAAGCCCACCTCGCAATACTCACTCGCCTACGAGAAAGCTTCCATCATCTTCAACATCTCGGCCGTCCTCTCCTGCCATGCCGCTCACCAGGACCGCAACCAGGAAACCATGCTCAAGGTTGCCTACCACTCGTTCCAGGCTTCGGCCGGCATGTTCACCTACATCAACGAGAACTTCCTACACGCTCCCTCGACCGATCTAAGCAGAGACACAGTCAAGACCCTCATTGCTGTCATGCTCGCCCAAGGCCAGGAGGTCTTTTTGGAGAAGCAAATCGCCGATGGCAAGAAGGTTGGCCTCATGGCAAAACTTGCCAGTCAGGCTGCATACTTGTACACCCAGGCACTCGAAGGTGTACAGGAGAATGTCGCCAAGGCCATCTTCGAGCGTGTCTGGTTGATTCTTGTCCAGTTCAAGACACATTACATGACCTCGCTCGCCCACTACTACCAGGCCCTTGCTGATGATGATGCCAATTCCCACGGTATCGCCATCACTCGTCTGGAAATCGCCATCAATCTTGCTCGCGAAGCTGCAAAGGTCGCAAACTCGTTCCCTTCTTCTATTCCTGCTTCTTCAAACCTGGCGGGAGATACTGCTTCTATACTCTCAAACATGGCCAAGACTCATCTGACCGCATGCGACGAAAAGCTGCAGCAATTCAACAAGGACAACGACTTCATCTACCATCAGTCCACTCCCGCCGAGGCTGCTCTTCCTGCCATTCCAAAGCTTCCGGCGGCCAAGCCCATCCCAGTGAGCGAGTTGTATCAAGGCCAGGATATTCATCGCATTGTTGGTCCCGACATTTTCCAAAAGATCGTTCCTATGGCTGTCACAGAGTCTGCCAGCATGTACGATGAGGAAAAGGCCAAACTCGTACGTGCAGAAAGTGAGCGTGTCGAAATTGCCAACGATGAAATGGCCGCTTCGCTCGATTATCTCAAGTTGCCCAACAGTCTGAATATCCTCAAGGGAGGCTTGGACCAAGACATGGCTGTTGATTCTGATTTCCGCAAGTGGTGCGAAGACTTTGTCGGTCATGCTCCGTTTGCCCAAGATTTTGAGCAACTCAACTCTAGCAAATCTAGCATTCATGGCATACTCGACCAGTGTCAGAAAAGCTTAGACATGGAAGAGAGTGTTTGCGAGAAGATGAGGAACAAGTACGGCGCTGAATGGACCCAGCAACCTAGCTCGCGCCTTACCTCGACGCTTCGCAGCGATATCCGCAACTACCGTGGTGCAGTCGAAGAGGCGAGCATGAGTGATGTGCAGCTGTATAGCTCTTTTAGACAGCACGAATCGGACATGGAAGAGATGCGCTCTGCTGGTGAGACCGACGAAGCAGACGTCCTTTACCAACGCGCCATGATCAAGGTTGGCGCTGCAAGAAAGACTGGCGCGAAGAGTCCAGCGGCAGAAGGCAACCTGATTGATGACATTGATGATGATGACAAGGCGAGCGTATCTGAGCAGATAGCCGCCGTGGAGGATTTGCTAAAGAAGTTGACTCTGATCAAGAGGGAGCGTGAGAAGGTGCTCAAGGATTTGAAAGAAAAGGTTCGTCTGTGTGAGAAAATATCAATAAAGCTACGTGCTAACCATCAATCCAGGTTCACAATGATGACATCTCGAGCGTCTTGATCTTGAACAAGAAGGCTATGTCTCAGGAGAACCAGCTCTTCAAGACCGAACTCGAGAAGTTCCGACCGCACCAACAGCGACTACTACAAGCTCAACACAAGCAACACAGCTTGATGAAGGAGCTCACTCGCACTTACAGTGATCTGCTGTCTGACAAGCGCGTTCGTCAAGAGCAAAACAAATATGAAGCCTTCTCGCGTCAACGTGGCACGGTCATGTCCAAGTATAAGAAGGTGCATCAAGCACTCATGGATCTGCAAGCTGGCCTTGAGCGCGCCAAGAACTTCTACTCTGAGATGAAGGATACAGTCGACAGTCTGTACAAGAACGTCGAAGGCTTTGTTGGCAACCGCAAGGCAGAGGGAAGCCAGCTTCTCAACCAGATCGAAAGCGGTAAGGCTTCATCAGGTGGAGGCGCGGATAGAGAGCAGCAGCGTCTCAAGGAGATGATGGACCGCATGTCCATGAACCCATCATCTTCACCACATCAACAACAGCAACCACAACCCCCTGCAAGACCTATGCAACCGCAACAACAGCACTCGTACAACAACTACAACCCTGCTGCCTCACCACCAGTGACTCCAGGCTATGGCATGCAACCCACACCATCACCCTACATGCAGCAGCAGCATCAACAACAAAACTACGCTCAACACCAACAACCCCCACAGCAATCCTACCAACAGCAGCATCAACAGCATTCCCAACAACCACAACAAAGCTATTCCTACAACCCAACTTCCTACGGCATGCCCAACTCTCCACCCGTCGCTGCACCTCAAAACCAATACTTTTCTCCCCCGCCAAACCAGAATCAGCAATATGGACAACAACAGCAGAATATGTTGCCGCATGGCTATGTGCCGCCGCCTCCGCCTCCTGGTCCGCCGCCGCATCAGCAGTATGGTCAACAGCTGGGGTATGGTCAGCAGCAACAGCAGCAGCAGCACCCGCAGCAGCAGGGGCAGGGGCAGGCTGATCCTTGGGCTGGATTGGGTGCTTGGAAGTAAGGGAGCTGAAGGATGTTGCTTTTGAGAAGGAGCGAGACGAGGAGGGGAGGGAAGGACAGCAAGAAGGTGTAAAGAGTGGTAGTTCTTTGTACATTTTTGCAACACGATCAACAGCTCAAGAGAGTGCGTTGTTCTCAATATGTTCGTGTGCTTTTTAGTCCTTTCCATCAGACTTTGACATCAAAAAATCCGTACACATGACTACTCACAAAAGATTTCAAACATGTAAATATGACAATGTTGGCTTTCAACGGATTAAGAATGTGTTGATTTTGGCAATCGTCCACGAACACCATAAACATAGTTTAACTCCTGTCAATTGATCTTGTTGCACATCCTTGCCTTATCCACTCTATCATTTGTTATTTCAAGATTCAAAAACATAAAACAGAAACAGGAAACCATTCACTTTCTAAGAACAAAAAAGATCCAAGATCAAGAGGATCAAGTGTATCGACTTTTGCCTTTTTTTTTAACGTAAAAACTTTCGGTGCTGCTGCTTAAACATATGGTGTTTGGACGACCGGCATGTATTGAAGGGTGATCATGATTTTTTGAACGGAAACTCGTTTTTCCCTTTACGCTCCGTGTAGGGGTTGCGCGGATGGGCAAAGCAGGGGTTGCCTTTGCCTTAAACCATGCGGTAGGTGTTCCATTTGGCCGTGCTCTGGTATAAGGTTTGTATTGCTACGAGTTTGACTTGTCTCGGTTTGACTTGCCTCGGGGTTGCTGCATTGGCTGAAAGTTCGATGTGCTGGTGTGGTTACGTCGACTTTGCGTTGAGTGGTTTGGGGGAGAAATGGTGCAAACAGGCAGGGAACAGCAACAAATTACATCCTCTATTCTCAGCCATTGTTTGTGCTGCGTTGTTGGCTAGAGGAAGATGCTTCATTGGCACTTTTTCTGCATTTGCACCCAACCCTAAGTTGATGGTGGGTCCTCGCCCCTGATATTTAAATCGTCTTGTGACCACTGGCGACGAATTTTGTTTGCATGGCAGTCAGAAATCTCCGTGGGACTGCGAGTCTCTGGTTAGACACCACCCGTGCACTCGGTACAACCAGCGATGATGGATAATGCATGCGGACCTCTCCCTCGCGCCTCTACTTGCAGGCATAGCGACTGCCATTGTCAGTCTTTTGACAGCCACTGATATCGCATGGACGGTACGAGCTCCAAGCAAAGATCGTACCAGGAAGATTCAATTTTGCTCATGGGCCAAGACCGCTTGAACCAACATTAGACGTGCTGTCGATAAGCCTGGAGCAGTGACCTCTGAACAGTGGCCGGCGGAGGAAAATCCTGTTTCTGGTTGCTCTTGATGGTGCTCTCCAGACTTCTTGGCAATGGTCGATGCGAAGATGGAAGCTCCGCACATTCATGATAGTCTACTGCAAATCGAGACACAACGCAAGGCATGTACTTGGAGATTGTGATGGCAAAGGAGCTCGCACAACCGTCGGGTCGATCAGACCGAACCTTGGATATCGGTCGGTGAGTTGGAAAGGCTGCGATGAGGAGTGCCGCAATGCGAGTTCCGCGGTGATCATGTGAAGTAGATGCCATGTCGAGCCGAGATCGTACGGATCTGATGGAAGAGCCACAACGATCAAAAATGTGGCCCCTCACATGAAGAACTGTCTGAGGATATCTGTTCGAAGGATAATGTCCGAACCCAGAAATCCTGCTTCGAGCTCTGTATCTGGCGCCCAAGCCCAATGTAGTAACTGCGTAGTTCGTTGAATAGTGCCAGGCCCTGATCTCGGGGCGCATGATACAATGGCATTAGTAAATGCTGTCTGATCAGCAGGCGTCACAGCACCTGTCCCAAGCAAGAAGATCGGCCACAGGAGAAGCGCAGATGCGCCTCGTAAGAGATCCATTTGCTGGAACACTTTGTGGCTTTGTCTGGATATAGCAATGAGCTCCGGATCGAAAGGACCAGTCATGGGGTTCAATAGTTTGTGCGAGAGAAATTGACATCCATAATACCATGCCTTGGCTGATAGCAGATTCTTCATCATAAAAGTATCCGCAGTGCCGGAATCGACATCGAATAGATCTTCTGGAGCTTCGACTGGTGCTCGCCAAGCCATGATGGCGTTCGAAAGGGAAATTGCGTCGATCAGATCTTTGCCTCGGAGTGGTAGTCTGTCTCTGAGCCAACATAACTTGAAGCCCATGTCGAAGAGAGGCGCGCACATGCCTACCCAAGGGCACTTGCGCCATGACGTATACATGTCTTGCCGAGGACTTCCTGGAAGACACATGGTCCCATACAACTTCTCGAGATAGTCGTAGGGCAGTGTAGGAGCAGGTTGGAAGAGCCTGTTGTGGACAGCACGGAAAGAATAGGCTTCGAGAAGTAGGACTTGATGCATCGATGTTGGTGGTTTATTCATCATGCCTGTTCGAACCAGGTTGTGAGCGCCGTTGAGATGAGCTATTCGCATACTAGCAGGTTCATCGGTTCTTGGACTCATCGACTGTTCGACAATGGATTAGCTTGGATAATTAGTACTCTGAAGCAGTGTACCGCTTACCTCGAATGTATGTAATAGAAGTGTCGCTGCAACTTTCCATTCCGGCTGGGTCAACCCAGTCTCGGTCAGAGCAGTAGCAAGACCCTTAACCGCTTGTTGATAGTGTACAAGTGCCTTTTGAATGCCTCCCGGTTGTGCCTTATTCACAAAAGCAGTGCCGCACGATAGCCAGGCATGCATAAGCGAGGAGTTCTCTAGACATAACGGCAGACAAAGTTGTGATGCTGGTTGATCAAGACTGCCATTATCTGGCGAAATGATGGCCTTGTCGAACGCAGTCGTGACATGGATCAATTGACTAGACGTCATATTGCTGGGACGGTCAGTCACAGCACTTCCAGGACTGAGATATCAATACAAAGCACTTACGGAGATACCTTGTTGACTCCGGGCGGGAGACTGATAGTGATACAATTCTCTATGCTGTTCTGCGGCGAGGGTGTTTCCCATCCATATTCCCAGGTATTTCGAGGAAGGGTACCATGATTGCTCTTACGTCCAGCATCCCGAAGTACCATCGTAGTTTGAGACGGAGATCCGGATTCCATCGACATTTGGATGGGATCCCGTCTGGCATCGACATCAAGACGCGGCTGGTATCTGCCGCCATCTTCGGAACCCAGCGACGATGCATGTGCTGGCCACTCGCAGACAACAGATCCAGTGCTCTTCCGACAGCGCACGCACTCCGGCTTCGCAAGATCACACTTCTTTTTCTTTCTCCGACCTGAGATTAAATGGTGTTAGCTCGAGAGTACACATGAGATATAATCGCCCCGCAATATGGCAACTGATCCGAACAGGCCCGTGGGGATCGTGTGAGGTAATGGGGCAGATACGTACATGGTAGACAACCCAGATCTGTACGCGTACGCTTGGGCTTGACGTCCGCTGCGACCAATCCGCCGGAAGAAAGCTCAAAATTAGCAAACATGACACGAAATGCTAGCAGTTTAGAACGGGCGCATCGCGGAGTGAGGTTCGTCCATGCAACCAGATCTGCGGGAGCGGCTGGCTCGAACGAGACTAAGGTGCCAAGACGTTCGCTCCTTCAGAGGAACCAGGTCCGACTGAATTGAATGACCATGAGTACTGATTATGTATCTCGCTGGACACTTCGAATCGTTGATCAGACTGTGAATATGGGAGAAATGGGAGCATTCGAACTTTGGACAAAGAGCTCTCGAATCTCGCAGTGGTACGTAAAGTTAAAGAAACAAAGGCTTCATTATGCGAAAGGTTAAAAGTTCCGTCAAACTGTGCTTGTTAAGATACGAGAAATTTAGCATGTCCACTTTTCTCGAGATCGTTCCTTACGTCGGTAGAAATTTCCTTTATGATTTTCTCCATCCTTGACTATGGGGGATATCAGATCTATAATGCGATTTTCATTATGCACATTAGGAAGGTGCAAGCGAGAAACAGGATAAACCAGATATCACAAGTGATTCCCCTACAGAAGATCATCGATGCCACGCTCAGAATCCTTCTTGATAAGATCAATCATGCCCTATAATTCTCATCAGTATGTGACAAAGACGTTGTGTAAGAAAAAATAACATACATCAGGGAAGATGGGCTTGCCCTCCTTGTCAAGCACATAACGGAAAGGCATCTCGGTGCTCTCATGCTCGTCGACTTTGATCTCGGGGTGGTCGACGTATTTGATGTTTTCAAGCTCGATGCGATCCTGAACAACGATTCTGGTGGTGCGCACTGCTGTGTCGGTGGTCATCTGTACGGGTCCCAAGCGACGTCCTTGGTAGCCCTTCTTGCGAAGTTCTGAGGTGCGATCTATCAAGACATTAGACACTGGATTACGTCCAGATAAAAGTGTTGTAGCATACCTCTTGGTGGGTCGTCTCCAAGGATACCTCCGAATAGGAAGATGTCAAAGTTGTCGCCGTCCTCAGGGCTGAGTTCCTTGGTTGCTGCAGGATCAAGCAGGCAGACACGGTCTTTCTTGTCTGCGTAGATTTCCTCGATACCGCGGTGCTCGACTTTCAACTCAGAGACGTTCTTGAGCGACTCGGGTAGTTGGAGCGAGGTGGGAACAGACGTGAGGAAAAATTGGGAGCCTGAAGCGGCAGTCTCTCTAGCGATACACTTGTACTCGAGAGCTGACCATTGCTCGAGCTCAGGGTCTAGATGCTCGACAATAAAGGTCTTGTTACCGGACATGTTCTATATCGATCAGACATGCTCTTATTATAACTTTTCCATGCTCGAGTTTTGCTGCAGACTTACGATCTGGTACTCAATTCTTGCGGATTTTCACTTCCAGGTGTTGATACAGAAGACAAAGAGAATGGGAGAATCTTTAGTGTTAGTCTGTCTAGAGTGGATGAGAATATTGGTCGTCGTTAGAAGGATGAACACAGCAATTGCTTTCAGTGATTTTCCAAAACTTTTGACACGAAGCCGAGACTGGCGTGGTTTTGCGGAGAGGAACAAGCATCGTGGGGAAATAGAAAAGCAGCGGCACGAATTCGCTACACAACACATGGCCAATCATTTGAGAGGTCAAGCAATCATACGTCAAATAGCAGACCTGCTGTGCTATGTAGCAAAGTCCTAGCGTGGGGGAGGTTGCAGCATGCAGCTGCAGCAACCTAGGCTTATGCTCCGGTCATTGAACAAAAAGAACCACGATGAGAAGGATTGCATAAAAGTCCAGACTCGTTGAGACGAAGACATTCTTCATTATCTAGTCCCAGACACACTGTGGCCCAGGGAGAGCTTCAATCAGGCTCCTAAACGAGCCATAGAGCGTAGCCAAGGATGAGGTGCTGCATGACCACAAACGAACGAAGAAAGGATCAGAGCTCGAGTGAAAGGGCTGGGCAAAACGTTGTAGAAAGGCACAGAAAAGACGATAACACAAGCTAGGGAGCTCTTCGTACGTACCTATAACCCCTCTTTCAAACCTCACTGCTCTTATCTCGAACTACCATAACCTCTCATTCACTGAACATTCAAAAGAACAAGCCAATTGCGTGCCAAGCACGAGCTCGAAGCTTCCCAGCAGCAAGCACGAAACCGCAAGCAGAAGCAAGGGCAGCAGTGAACATCGGAACGTGCGTCAAAAGTGTTTCGTCATACGTTTCACACGTTACGGCCGCCTTTTGACCGAAGCGATTGACATTGGGCAGCAGCATCCAAAGGCCTCTCTCTCAAGAAACAACGACAAGCGAAAGAACAAAAGCAGCTCTTTGCTCGTATCAGATCAAGAGTCCCCTTTGTCCCGAACCCGAGCAACCCCAGCTTTCGCACGCAAGAGCCGGGCTTAGTCAAGCAAAGCGACGACATCACCCTGGTGAACAAAGCCCCGACCTAAAGAGTGTCCGACTCCAATCTTTTGCGTCTACCACCAATCGCACTTCTCTCCTCTGCGAATCAAGCTTGCGCACACCCAGAAACGCGATTTCAATTCCTCCTGGCAAAGACCGACCCTTTACCCATCTTCCGCAAGACAACAAGGTCGAAGCACCTTTGCGACAAGCCCGCCCATCATGAACCCCCACCAGAACAACAAGGTCGACATCAACGTGAGATCCCCCTCTGTTGCCATATGAACCTCGCGACTCATCATATCCCCACAGGCCATGTCACCAGACGAGCAGCGTCTATTCCGCATGTACGGCAAGCTC
>Ga0058702_10000725_pt1 | contig 13170 bp, 15 predicted proteins | sample AgamicOrSfe_FD_83781 | JGI IMG/M metagenome (GOLD analysis project Ga0058702, IMG submission 83781) | Agave microbial communities from Guanajuato, Mexico - Or.Sf.e | ecosystem: Host-associated > Plants > Phyllosphere > Phylloplane/Leaf | place: Guanajuato, Mexico | collected 2012-05-30 | reverse complement strand
CAATTCGACAGGGGTCCAGTGGGGTTCAACCACGGAATTCCGCTTTGAGGCACGTTTCAGCATTGGGACTTTAGACTCAGGGGGCAGCAGCGGCCGCTCAGCCTTAGCTTTTGGCACTACTGTTCTGAATTGACCTTAGTCTGCTCTGCCGCTGCACGACCAATACCTCTATCATTGACCGCCGTCTCCGACCACCCGTTGTCCGGTGAAACAACCTCTCGGCTTTGGAGTCTTGCTGTTCAATACTCTAGTGTCGGCGCGGATCAATTGCACCACGATAACAATCACGTCTCTGCTGGTCAGGTGTCGCAGCCATGTCTAATGAAACACAAGAACCGTCGGCGCCACCACCCTATCACGCTGTAGAAGAGGCACAAGAAGAAGAGACCATGACCAATCAATACAACCCAGCAGGTCTGCCAGTACCCACAGATCACGACTTGAAGCAAGTACATTCATCGCCCAGCACAGGCAGCGCGCGCAGAATGCTACAGCGACGCAAGAAGCGGAAAGATGATAGCCTCTCGGATGTCATACGCTCGTGGCTCGTCGAGCATCAGATTGGTATGCTCAATCCTCCTGTCGTCACCACCACCACACGCGTCCAAAACGAAGCAAATTATAGATACACACAAGACATCCTCACTAACGCCTCTTTCCGCCACCACCAGGCCTCTCCCTCAACCTCCTCATCCTCCACGCCCTCGCCCATATCTTCTTTCCCCGCCTCCGCACCCGCACCCGCGCCTTCTTCCGCCTCTCCTACTACGACACCGACGCGAGCGCGTACCGGCGCGGACCAGACGATCTTTACTTTGTCGCATACTGGACTATCATCTTTACGGGGTTGAGGGCGGGCGTAATGGCGTATGTGCTGTTGCCGTGGGCGCAGCGGGCGGGGCTGAGGACGAATAAGGCGAAGACGAGGTTTGCGGAACAGGCGTGGTTGTTGATTTATGATTCGTGTAGTAGTGGGTTGGGGTTGGTGAGTGATTTCTTGTTGTTTGTGGTGCGCGAAGGAGGAATTGGGGATGGCTGACGGAAGAGATGAGAGAAGGATGAAGTGTAAAAGAAGACTGGCTAACGCGCATATCTACAGTACATCATGTACAACTCGCCCTACTGGCTCAACCTCGCCGAGCTCTGGACGGACTTCCCCAACATCCACATCTCCGGCGTCATGAAATGGTACTACCTCGTGCAATTTGCATTCTGGCTGCAGCAGATTGTCGTGGTCAACATCGAGGAGCGTCGGAAAGACCACTGGCAGATGTTCTCGCATCACATCATTACGTGTGCGCTGATCTTGATGAGCTTTGGGTTTTACCAGACGAGGATTGGGAATGTCATTTTGTTGTTGATGGATGTGGTGGATATATTCCTTGAGGTACGTCTGAACCGTCTGACCTTCAGCCAACACAGCAGCGACTGAAACAACTCTTCTCTACAGGGCGCCAAAGTCCTCAAATACTCCGGCTACACCACCGCCTGCGACATCGCCTTCACCGTCTTCATCCTCGCCTGGTTCTTCTTCCGTCACATCCTCTACAACCTCGTCTGCCTCTCCATCTACCGCGACGTCCCCACCCACATGCCCTACGGCCGCTACTCCTCCCAAACCGGCACCTACCTCTCGCCCTCGACATCCCTCAATCCCTCCGACCAGGCCCATCCCAACGGCGGCAATGAGATCCTCTACAACGTATTACAACCGTATCTGCGGCCCGGCGGCGACGTGTTTTATAACTCGAGAATCAGAGTCGCGTTTGTGAGTTTGTTGATGGCGCTGCAGGTGCTGTGTGTGGTGTGGTTTGTCATGATTCTGCGCGTGGCGTGGAGGGTTGTTAAGGGCAAGGGGGCGGAAGATGTGAGAAGTGATGATGAGGATGAGGATGAAGAGGAGGAGTTTGGACCGGAAGATGAGTGGGGCGAGGAGGGGTTGGGGTTGCATAAACCACAAGTGCAGGATCTGAGAGCAGCGGAGGTCAATGTGAGACGGGCGACGCCGACGAGTCAGAAGAGCTTGGGCGCCAGTATGGGCACGGGTGTGGGCAAGAGTGGAGGAGGCAGTATGGGCGTCAGGCGGCGGCCGAGTCCGATGAGTAAGAGGAAGCCAGGCGCGGGGACTGGGGGAGGCGTGGGATTGAGTCTGGCGGATCGGAAGGATTTGTTGGGCAGGATTGGGTGTGAGAGACCTAGCTGAAGGGCTGAAGAGGTTGGAGAATGAGGAAGGAAGGGGAGAAGACTTGCGTTGTGGCTATACTAGAGAAAGGGGTGGCTAGAAGCTTGACGCGAAGATGAACAGCAGCAAGAGGAGGAATGATGGGAAAACCACGCAAAGAGCTGGAAACGAGACAATGTGCTATGCTAGACGAGACGAATAGAGACTTGGCTGTGCCGCAAAGGTGATTCGAAACCCCACAATAGGAAATTGAGTGCTTTCTGAGATATTCGGTGATTTTGGTGGTGAGTGGTTGTATCCTGATGCTTTTGCGAAAGTGCCAAAACCCTGAGGTGTCCCTTTCCGCAATTGCTGGGGCAGGAGGGGGTTGTGGTGACCGCGGCAACATCATCTTCTTCCTCGTGCTGGCAAATTCTGTGTGCTCCTCTGCATCACCAGCAGTGAAGAACAGTAAGTCTAGTGACAGAACAGCTGTCCAGAAAGAACCCTGGGGTGGGTGCTGAAGACATTGTGCTTCTGATGTATGATGCTGATGCTTTCAACGACATCTCATCCTGCGTGCAGTTCGGCAAGAGTCTCGTTTTCAGCTTTCGACTGCTTGATGAACATACTGCTGCTTTTGTTCGGCTTTGGCTTTGAGTGCTTCGAGGCTCGTGGTGCTTTTGAAAATGCGAGAAGCCTTAGGGCAGTACTGGCGTACTTGTCTGCAGCGGCAGAGTGCTTGAACAGTAGTGTCAGAAGTGTTCCATCTTTGGGACGACTACCATCAGTGCTGAAAGACCCGCTGAATATGTCTGGACCTAGCAATTTTGGATCTTATATGTAAGGAAGCCACTGCAAGGTTCAACTGGACACTTTGTCTTTTCGTCGAACACGAAACCACGGAAACCAGCGAGTCTCAAACGGTCCTTCGATATGGTCACTGCAGTATCGCACACTTGGCACTCTCGTATGACACAGTCGCGGGCGGCGCGCCATTTGCGACTTTCGATAATCCTCTCGGCATCAATCACGTCCAGGTCCGGACTAATACTCTCTGACTTGACAAGGTCCAAAGCAAATGCTGGCGCTAATTCGAAACACTTGACCCACGCGTCGTTACATTGAGCCGTGTGCTGGGTTGTCCGGAGAATCTCTCGCGCCGTGCTTACAGTCTCGGAACGTAGGTCGTCGATGTCTTCGGTTTTGTCATAGACCTCTACAACGAGCTCAAGAAACTTTTCCACGCACGTAGTTGCCTCCAGACTTAGCGGCTCTCCAGTATCAGGCTCGACTTCTGTTTCGAGCGATCTGAAGAGTGAAGCAACTTTGCTGGATGCGAGTGTCTTCAGAGCGGGAATGTCGTATTTAGCCGCTGCAAAGTACACCCCAGCAGAGTGTTGTAGCGGAGAAGTGCCGTCTTCGGTGTAGGAGGTCGTGTAGAGGAATGACAGGATTGACTTCGTGACTTCCAGATCCTCCGGCAATTCGATGACGCCTTCCAACTTCTCCTGCTTAACGTCAGTTGATGGTGCTGAGGAAGTCCTGTAGAACGTGGATCTCGGAAACCTCAATGAGAGTGCCGTAGTGAGTTCGCCCTCGCTTTCGGTTACCATACCTTCATGTCAACTGACAGCGCAGCTCTGAAGAAGCTCGATTGCGAGTAAAGCAAGATTCGGTGAGCTGGTAGTCGAGTACCCTCGGCAATGATGGTCACGTCGGACAAGAGATCATTCAGGAATAATCTACCTGTTGTATCAACACTGAAGGTCACCTTTGCATACTTTGGAGTTTCGTACTCTTGGAATTGCCCTACGATGCGGTGACCGAGCGCAACGAGAGCATCAGCGTTTGGCTTTACCTCTACGCCGGGAGGTGGAGGTGTCATTCGGAAGACCGAGGTGTCTCAGTGAATCTTTAGATCTGTTGGCGAGTGTCGACGACCACGAAGAGATCGATCTGTAGGAGGACTGCGAAAACGACTAAGACTGAGAACAAGTGATCGAGATTGTGACGAGAGTGATAAACAAGACAATGATAGTACTTGAAGAGTACCGTAGATATTTGTTTCCGTCTCGTTGAATCAATGTGTGAGAGGAGGATGAAGAAGAAGAAGAGGAAGAAGAGGTTGATAAGAAAGAAGTGAGAAGCCGTAGAAGTGAAAGAGCGTAAGAGCCTGTTCGGAAACTGGAAAGAGCGATCCGCTCGCCTGGAAGTGGCGCGTGAAACAACGAGGTCAATAATCTGAAACATCAAACGGTCAGCTCAGGTCACTCGATCCTTAGCACGCGAGCATTACGAATGTGGTTTCATATTCATCGGAGGTATGGTACTATCTATAGCTAGTACTTAGAGATGTCATGCTCAGAGGAGCAGGCACAATCGTCATGATTGGGACATTTCAAGAACGGCTCAGACTTGGAGGTCGTCTGCTCCAGCTCTGACCAGACATTTTCCGACATGATTATCCCGCACGGGCAATCCTCGCATTCTCGAATGACAACGTCTAAAGCTTCACGCCAATGCTGACTATGCTCGATCTCGGGGTCTTCGTATTTGCTTCCCGGCTTGACGATGTCAAGAAAGAATCTTAGAGCTTGGAGAAGCACTTGCTCCACGCACTAGGCGCCGAAGCGTATGCTGTTCCGCGTGAAGGGTGCCGAGGAGGATCATATTGCTGCTTTACCAATTCATACTTTAGATTTTAGCTTCTTCTACACGAAATGAACGCCTGACCTTGTCATGGCATAACAGCCCAGAAAAACCTCGAGGAGAGTGCCTTATGGTGCCGATTCAGAGCTTACGGCCAAGTACAGTAAGTTCCAGCTGTCTTTCTTATCAAGACTCAGTATTTGCTCATATCGGAGCTTCATTAAGAACCACGGCAAGAGTACCGTACATGAGTCTTAGGTAAGGTGCCGTGTTCATTCTGTTCTGCTGCTGCTACATATCCATGCCCAGCTCTCCTTCTAGCAACCGTCGCTCGCTCTACTAACGTTGTAAGACATCAGCTCCGCTCGCTCAGTCATCCGCAACCAAGCCCTAGTAATTTGGGTACTCCTGCTCAAGCTTGCCGCCACAAAGTTCGTGAAGCGGACATAATGAGTCCTTGCCGATATGTCGATGATCTTTGGTGTCTGTGCAGGAGTCTACTGCTGTGATTACTGCACTATGCACTCATTGCATTCTCGTATCACAACATCCTCAGCTGTGCGCCACTGCCAACTATGAAATGCCAGCCAGTCCTCATTGTTAGGGTCTTCTGATTTCACAAAATCAAGAAAGATTGCTGGTGCTTCGCTAGAACACTTAGTCCAAGCTTCATCCAGATCAGCACTGTACGTGCGCAGGAGCTTTCGCGCGGTAATCGCAAGCTCACAACGAGCTATATCGCTGTATCCAAGCGTATGAGAATAGACCAGCACGACGACCTCGAGGAACTCGAGCATGTCTTCCTGTAGAGCTAGACTAAGCGCGGAGGAGCCTGCAGACCTGATTGTTTTCTCGAAGCCTATCAACCAGCGTCTGATCCTACCATATGCTGCGTATTGCTTGAGAGGGACGATATTGTATTTCTCCGCGGCGATGTAGACTTGGGCGTGGAATTCAAGGGAGCGTGTTGTTGGATCCGGATAGCACCTCTTGTAGAGGAAAGACAGCATGGCTTTGACAACTTCCAGACTCTCGGGCAATTCGATCACGCCTTCCAGCTTCTCCTGCTGGGTGTCAGCTGTGAAGAGTATCGTAAGGATTCAAGCAAGCGCCGTACCTTCATGTCAACTGACAAAGCGCTCTTGAAGAAAGTCGACTGAGAATAGAGTACGATGCGGTGGGCGGGGAGTCGTGTCCCCTGAGCGAGTATCGTGACATCTGAAAGGGTCTCGGAAAGGTACAGTCTGTAATCAGATCAGCACGGGAATAGACCCGTTCAGTTAAGGTAGTGATTCTCTTACTCATGAAGGTTGCCTCCAAGACTGTCACCCAAACCTCTCAGAACCTCACGTTGTGACACACTCTTCGTGACTTCGGACGCCGACATCCTCGAGTTTAGCACAGAGTGAGGTGCGAACTTGCTGATTGAGGTATGTTCAAGCGGGTGCCGTGCGATCTCAAGGTGCTGAAAGAGAACCGCACACACAGTTCAATGAATGAAAGAGTCGCTGTAGAGAGTGTATTTTTGACTTTGCCGGTGAGTGTGAAGTAGAGGAAGGAGAGTGTCGTAGTAAAAGAAGGAAAGAAAGAAGGTGTGAAGATGGAAGAAGCAGAAATGAAAAGCTTATTCAGAGATAGGGAAGAGCGACTCAGCCGCCCGCCAAGGAAAGTGGCGCGTGAAACAATCAGGTCACAATGTGAAACATCAAACATCAAACCTCAAAACGGACGCGCAAGTCCAGACTGCTCTGGCGAGTACCGTGGGTATGAGAGATCATCAATCTGCAAATGAGTTTCATTCTGGCAAAGTGTGCAGCTTTCATGACATAAACCGTTCCTAATACTTCCCGTCTCTTCCCGGAGAATACCACTCACACTCACAACGATCGCTTCCGCCATAGATAGTACCCATCGTCATACATATAGCCAGGCTGTCCACAATGGCCACATCGGGAATTCGGAGGTTCGCAGGCGGATTTGATAAACGTCATCACAGTGAAGCCTGGTTGTGCGGCGAAAGTACTACAAAGCAGGTAGCCAGTATCATTGATCGAACTGGGTGCTGCACTGGTAGAGCAGGACATGCACAGCTCATACGCGAATGCTGGCACCTGGCCGAACAACTGAATCCAGAGTTCTTGTTGCGTAGCAGTGTGTTGCTTTACCCATATGGCCTGCGCCGTATCTACCACTTTGCAGCGCAAAGGATCCGATTGGTCGTGTGTGTTCTCATACAAAAACCTGACGAGATGAAAGAAATGGTCAGGTTCGTCCGACGAGTCTGATGGAGCAGCCTGCTTGCTCAAAGAGCCACTCTTCGTGCTGTCGAGATAGTTGGACAGAATGCGTTTGGCACGCTGTTGGAGTGCAGGAATTCCGTACTTGTCTGCAGCAATATAGATATGGAGGTGATGCATCATCTTCTGCGTGTGTGAATGTGATGCAGGGGACATGTAGTTATTGGTGTAGAGGAACGACAGCATCGACCTGACGATACGCGAACTTTCAGGCAAGGTGATGACACCTTCCAGCTTCTCCTTTGCAGCGTAAGTATGATACTGGAAATGGACGAGGACACCTCGATACAAACCTTCATTTCGATGGACAGAGCACCATTGAAAAATGTCGACTGCGTCCTAAGCACGACACTATGAGCTGGAATGCGCTCTCCGTCACAAATGATTGTCACATCCGAAGCCTTGTCGCAGAAAAGCAACCTGATCAGTGTCATTAGCCAGGGGTAGCCACAACCGAGAAGGCTCTCTTACTTGCGAAGTTCTGGTAGAAGTCGTGCCTCGAAGGATCCTTTGAGTGCCTCGTCGTCATAATCCGGAGGTCTGCTTCCAAGAGTTGATGAAGACGCCATGTACAGAATGCACAGACCAGATATGAGCAGGTCGCTGCAAAGACGAGGGTGGAGAGAGGGTCTAGACTAGGACTTGAGCTGTGGTAGGCAATCGTGATTGCTCATGCATCCGAGAAGCTGTATCAAGTGCAGTCGACAAGACAATGAGTGGTGTGACGACGGAAGGGTCAGAAAGAGAAGTTAGAGAGGAAGAGCTAGAATAGCACACCCGACCGGCGCGCGCCGTGCCAAGAACTGTGACGCGTAAACCGATGTGTTTCAGATTGTGAAACATAAATATGACATTGCTGATCTTGACATGACTCTGTGTATCAAGCGCACGGTCCCGAGAAGTTACACGGCATTCGTGTAGCATAATTTCTGAAAATGCCAGGTACAGAACGAGTGTGCATGGGCATATGTATCTTGCGCCAGACTCGATTGATGAGAGGTCGACTACCGAACTACTGATGAAACGAATGAACTGTGCACGCCTGTAGCATCAGGATTGATAGCTGAGCACTCTTTTCATACTACAATTGTTATATGATAGAGTTCCGAGAGAACTCTGGGGAGAGTACCGTGGAGGTTCTGCTCAGACTAATGTCCTGATACAGTAGCAGCTTCTTGCCATGACCTAATTAATGGCTTCTTGCAAGATCATGTGATCTTCTCCAATATGATATGGGTGGCCTTCCAATCTTCGCACGATGCGCACCTGAAGGGGTGAAATTTTCCAAGCACGTTGATGTCGGTGCGAAGCCACTCACTCTCGTCCGTGCCTGAATGTATGTTCGACCACAGATCGGAGCTGTTCGCGCATGCAAAGCAAAGCCGTACCACTCGCCGCAGATGTGTTTCCGGCTTTGGCTGTATTATGAGCATATCCAGCGCAAAGGCCGGTGTCTCTCTGAAGAGTGCCGTCCAACCTTCGTGCTCGGTGGCGGCGTGCTCTGAAGGCAGCGATGCGCGGGCAATACTGACAAGTTTCCGGCGCAAAATATCGCTTCCATCAAGTGTGTTTCCGTAGACGTACTCGATGACAGTGGAGAAGGCGATTCCAGAGACAGTCATTGCGCGAAGATCAGGTGCTGTCATACGCTTGTAACTACACGCTGCGGCATCAAGATAGGCAAGCGCGTGCCGCGCAGCAGTCGCTTTCAACGCGGGGATACCGTACTTGTCTGCAGCGACGTAGACTTGAAGCTGGTGCATCAAGTAGGGTGCTGGCGCGTCGTAGTCGCTCGTGTACAAGAACTTCAGGATGAATCGAACGACGGGGAAGCTTTCTGGTAGATCGATAACGCCTTCTGAGTTTTCCTGCTGGATATCAGTTGCTGTCATTCGAGAACAATGTCCGGTCGGTCTGTGAAGAGTGCCGTACCTTCATGTTGACCGAGAAGGCGGCCTTGAAAAAGCTTGACTGCGCCATGAAAATTATGCGATGGGCAGGAATACAGTTTGTCCCACAGACAATAACGACATCGGAGGCAGTCACGGAGAAGAGAAACCTAGACTGAAACGTGAGTTACGACTCGCAAGTGACGCCTTCGAGAGATGACATACTCGCGAAATCCTGATGGCATTCCTTCCGAGAAAGACTCAGGATGATCATCGTCGGCAGCTTCGAGGATTTGATTGGTAGATACTGGTAAGGATATCTCGATGGCGTTCGGACTTGCGAACTCGCTGGACAAACTTGAAACCTTGAGCGTCGCTGTAGGGTGAAGCCGGCAAGTAAGCCTTAACAGGCAGGCTGTTCAGTATTCGATCCGGGTCTGTGGTGGAATGGCGGATCACTGAAGTCGGAACTGATGCTGCGGACGGGATCGTGCCGTGCCAAGGGAAGTGACGTGTGGATCGATAGGTTTCAGATTGTGAAACAGCTTGCACGTTTTGAACATTCCATCTCAACTGTCTATATGTTCAGTCAGAGAAACCAGTCCTCAGAGTGCTTGTAAGTATATCTTCATGTGCTTTCCTCAGACCGTTGCTGCTATGACTGTTTACTATGTAGGGTTTGGTGGCCAAGGGATTATGAGCAGTGCTGCGTATCTTGTCAATGAAGAAATTGCTTGTTCAAGCACCTTGTCCAGGAATCCTCACGCCCACCATTAGAGTCCTATTGCTTTGTGTCGCCCTTGGTCATAAGCTTCGACCCGCAATCATTCTCCCACCATACTTAAGCCCTTCGCTTCGTAACAGACATGTCATAGGGACATTGCATTTGCAATTGTCTCGGTCATGTCGAATTGTGGATGGTGCCCTACTGCCCAACGGAGAACCACTGTGAAAGTGGCAAGCTCTGATCATTTACTTCTGTCCACTCTCGAGCGGATCGTACACGCAAACAGAAAGGGCACGCGAATGGTCGAGCATGCATTTGTGAGTACTGGAAGATTGATCGAGCAATGACAAGCCTGTTGTGAGGACAATGTGGGCACTGAAGTGTTATTCGAGCTTTCTGGCGCTGTTCGGTAGCAGCCACAGCCTTTGTGCTTCAGTACAATATCTCGGCTGCGAAGTCAGGTACCTCCATGATCTGATCGACGAAAGTATGCCTCGAATCGCTTCTCTCCAATTGAATGACCACTCGCCATGCAGTCTCGATCAGCTTCATCCTCAACTTGTCATCCCTTTGAAGGGTGCCATCGAAGATGATTTGGGCAGCAATGCTGAACTCCTCCATCCCAACCAGCTCTACGCTTGAGTCGAGCAAAGCGGCGTTGGTAAGCTCTTTGATAGAATGACCGAACTTGGTACCCGCTAGGGACTGAAGTCCAGGGATATCATACTTCAAGGCAGCAACATACACCCCAGCATGCAAAGGCAGTGCTTGAGAGGCTGGGGAGGTGTAGTCTTCAGAATAGAGGTAGTTGAGGAGTGCCTTGATGACAACAACATCCTCTAGCAGCTCCATGACTCCTCTGCGCGTCAGGTCGAGAAGAAATATCGATCTGCTATAATCGTACCTTTATGTTCACGGTGAGTGCAGACTTGAAGAAGCTCGACTGCTCGTAGAGGATACTTCGGTGGACAGAGATCCTTTCGCCGTGGCAAACAATCGTGAAATCGGAGAAGAGACCTGATGCTAGCAGATTTCCACGATTGGCTGGAGCTGTGGGAGGTGAGCTTTGTGAGGTTGATTGAGACATGTTGTGCAGGATCCCGTAGTGATTCAAGTTGAGTACGGACGCTGTTACCAGACCAGCTAATAGGCAACTCGAAGGAGCAAGACGCAAGGTGGGATCAGGTGTTGTGGATGCTAGGTTGAGACAAGGGGAGCACCGTGGTTTATATGGGCGCCGCCTCAAGAGCCAAGGATCACTTCGGGTCGGAAGAGCGTGCACCAAGTGAAGTCGAAGATCTGAAGTGAGAAATGGCAGAAGCCTCTTCATCACGTTGCAAATATGCGAACGTGTAGATCTACACTACCAGTAGCGATGATGCACCTTATCTGCTCGTCTGCATCTCCTTTGCCTACGGCATCTTTTGCATGACCATTGCTGCTATTCGAAGCCAACCCATCTCCTTTATAAATGCTCGGCGCCCATCTTAGCGACGTGACAAAGTGCCCATGCGCATCATCAACAGTCTTGACACACTTGCAATCTTGCGTGAGATCCCAGCAGCGTATAGTCTTGTCGTCCGACACACTCAGCAGATATCGTCCACCAGGATGGAAGACTATCGCTCGGATCCAGTTATCATGCCCAGTGAGAGTCCTGATCAAGCTGCCACGCCCATCCCATATCTTGATCAGCTTATCCCGTCCTCCTGTAGCGACAAACTCTGCCGAATTTGTTGCTGGCGGTGGCTTCTTCTGGCCTGCTAATGCAGCGAGATGTACGTATGTGCTTGGCGGCGCAATCGTGCAGCACTCCACAACATGTTCATGTCCGTGAAAGGTGACTTTCGAGTCGCCGCTGTTCATATCCCAGAGGCGAGGTGTTTTATCATTGCCGACCGACAGAAGCCATCGTCCATCGTAGCTTGGTGCTACATCACGAACCCAGTCAATATGACCATGTAACGTCCGAACACAGTAGCCTGTTGTCACATCCCAGATGCGAATCGTCTGGTCCCGTGAGGCAGATGCAAGGAGAGTGCCCGACAGCGGCGCACCAGCCAGGCCTGACGGGATAAATCGTACAGCTGAAACAGAATGGTCGTGCCCAGGTAGTGTACGGACATTCTTGTAGTCATTTGCAGGATCCCAAAGCTTGACCAGGGTGTCGCTTGAGCAAGATGCGAGTAATGTTCCTCCTCTCGGCCCACCATAATCGACATCCAAGACAGGTTTCGTATGTGCCTTGATCGTCTGCTCGAGCTCGCCCTGCTCCCAGTCCCAGATCTTGATTGTCATGTCCTCCGACCCTGATGCAAGCGACGAAAAGACTGGATGAAATGCAACGCAGTTTACTGGCAGCCGATGCCCTTGCAAAGTGTGTCGTGCTGGAGCTCGTGGCAGCCATGTTGTAGGATCTTGATTTCGCTTAGACAATGAGGTTGGCGTTGCCGAATCCAATTCGGTCTGTATCGCGGCATTCTTTGACTCGAGGTCTAGGATTTTCCGCTGCAGTCTCACAACGCTTGTCCATTTCTTTTCTAGCAGACCCTCATACTTTTTGCGCGCCGTCTCATCAAAGCTGGTTGTGTCGAGGCTAAGTTCTTCCCTGAGGGCTGCTGCGCTATCGCCGAGGTTTACCGATGACAAATAAGCAATTATTGCCTTATGTCTAACCCCCAATCAGTCCTTATCTTGAATGCGTTCATCGCAGGTTCTCATACAGTTCTTCAGCCTGACGAGGCGCAAGAAGCTGGCTCATGTTGTCCGTCCTGATGCCATCTGGGAATCACTTCAGCCTACGAAGACTCGCTGGAGAGCTCTTGTCCTCTTCAGTATGTTGGGCCTTCCTTGTATTTCACCACCTCTTCAAGAGTGGGATGCGCAAAGGAGATTGATCATGCCAGGAATGAGATAGTGTCTGAGTCTAAGTCGCTCTTTATTTCTCGAGACGAGGGACGTGACGAGGGGCTCGGCACGTGATCACATTAGCATCATTGTTTTGACTACCGGAGCAACACTCCAAAACATCTTGAAACATCTCTATCTGCGCTCCCTACTCGGTCAATCTATTGTCGCAGAGGACCCTCTGTCGCTGCTGTGGAATCTTACACTTCATTCGTTCGGGCGAAGACAAGGTCGACAAAGCGTCAACACTCAAAGTGCGCCGCAAAGCTCGTTGCTAGGGGCGTCTAACTCGAGGAACATCAGACGGAAGTCGTCGCAAATAGCCAAACAAAGACGTTGATCAGGGACGAAGACGATGGCGGATCAGGAGGAAGATCTCAGCTCACTCTCACTTTCGGAACGATTTGCGCACAAGAACTGGAAGGTCAGGAAGGAGGCATATGAGGCGGCAGCAAAGGAGTTTGACAATGCGCAAACAGAGGCAGATGCAACAGTACAAGAATTCATACGGGATCCAGGATTGTGGAAAGGCGCAGT
>Ga0058702_10000724_pt1 | contig 13201 bp, 7 predicted proteins | sample AgamicOrSfe_FD_83781 | JGI IMG/M metagenome (GOLD analysis project Ga0058702, IMG submission 83781) | Agave microbial communities from Guanajuato, Mexico - Or.Sf.e | ecosystem: Host-associated > Plants > Phyllosphere > Phylloplane/Leaf | place: Guanajuato, Mexico | collected 2012-05-30 | reverse complement strand
GTGGAGGGGAAGGGAGATAGACCGGCCGAAGTGGAGGGTGCTGAGGTCGTGGGGGGTTAGGGAGGAGAGGATGCTGACGGCGAGGGGACCTTGGAGGGCGATGAGGCCTTGGTTTTCGAGGATACTCCATTCGATGGGAGAGGATGGGGAGGAGTTGCGGAAGGTAGCGAGGTTGGAGGAGAGGTAGGCGAGGTCTTTGTCGCGGCAACCGGCGTTGGTGACGACGTAGAATGCCTCGGGGCCAAGGCGGGTGATGATGGTGTCGTCTACCATTCCACCAGTTTCCGGGTGAAGGAAGGCTGATAAAGTTGATTGGTGGTCTGCCAGGGATGACAGGCCTGCGGGAGTCAATTGGGAGAGGCAAGCCTCGGCGCCTGGTCCTGTGAAGTGGTGCTGGACCATGTGGCTGACGTCGAATAAGCTTGCTTTTGACCGGGTCCATAGATGAGACTCGACGATGCTGAGATCGGAGTATTGCACTGGCATGTGGTGGCCGCCAAAGGGAACCATCTTGCCGCCGTGTTTCACGTGGAGGTCATATAATAGTGTTTTGCGGAGCTTATCGTTCGCGCTTGACGATGCTTGTCTTGTCCAGATACATGCTTGCCGGGATTTGATGCTGTACGCGTCACGTTTCGCTCCTGTCGATGCTAGGCATGGTACTCGTACAATGTTGGCCAAAGCACGATCAGGCGTGTTAGAGTAAGGTCTCACATTGGAGATTGATCTGAGCACAGAAGATCTCTCGCCCGCAGAAAAGGCATTTGCGATGCCCCGGATGATGGCCAGTAATCTCATGACAGTAGCCTCGAAAGATGAAACAATACTGAAACCCAAGTCACATGAGCAGGAGGCTGTCAAGGTGTAGCAGAGACGAGGTTAAAGAGAAGAGGAGTCACAAAGATAGGAGACCTTCCTTTTTCGGGCCAGGTCGGCAGCACATCAGCAGGGTAAGCACATGGAAAGGTGTGGCGCATGCCGCGCATCCGATTCCGCCTCGGTCTCCTATTGACCAACAATCCGGCCAACAGTCATTCAGGCTTCCCAGTTGACGAGACGAACACAACCGCGTCTTCCACCTTCTACCCTAGCCTTCCCTCTAGAGTCCCTTCTTACTAACGTGCTGCACACCCTGCTATGGTGAACGTTGCGATTGCATAACGAAGCGCATAGCCATCTCCTCAGTCACTCTTTTCACCCCGTCTCATCCTATCTGGATCATTATCCCCTACTTGCTTTCTAGCCTGGCATACCACGACACAGACTCTTCACTTTAAGACTCGCAAGATTATACACGAAGATGCCCTCCTCGGAGGACCTATCGACACAAGGTGCACCTCCTTCAAAGGTGTTGGAAAAGCTGAAGAACCAAAACCCGCGAAGTGATTCACTATCCTCTTCCAATTCGGACAATACAGATGGCTCGGATACGGAACCAGGCCACCAGCGTCCCAAAGTAACCCGGTTTGCCTCTAGTGTACGATCGGAGCCGGACGGCACTCCTGCACTAACACGAGGTCTTCAGCAACTAAGTTTCGAGGATGATGATCATACACAAGATTTTGCAAGACATGAGGACGATGCACGATCAAGCAATGGAAGTTCTCGACCTGCTGGCGGGTCGGCTCCTGGGTCGAGAAACACGTCTGGCAACTACGGAACCTCACCGACCTCTAACACGTATGGCATGAGTCAGTATCTTGATTATGGCAATGCACCCCCAAAAGCGACTCGATCAAGAGAAGGTAGCTTAACGGCGATTGACACATCCACATCCGCCCCCACGAACGGTCATGGCTCTACTGCACGACTGCAACGACCAAGTGTCGTCCGAACACCTTCAAATGCATATGCCCCTGAACGAAGACCAAGCCAGTTCGTCTCGGCTGGCCGAACACAATCGAGCCGGCATCGAGCCTCGACTTCACAGCAGCGGCGGCGGAATCCGGATGCTGCTTATCAGGCGCAGAAAAAGGCATACGTGCAACGCTTGAAACAGGAAAACCTCACTGAGGAAGATAATATGTTGGTAGAAGAGGGTTATTCACCCAGTCTGACATACAGCTCGGGCACAGAGACCGATGACGAGTCTGCAGCCACAGCAGATTATGTTTCCAACGATCCCTATGACCAGGAAGCTATGGTATACCTCGGGAACGAGGACATGTCTCCTTCAGTGGAAGAGTTAAAAATACCTGCCAATAGAGAAAGATTAGAGTGGCATTCCATGCTCGCAAACGTATTGACAGGAGATGTCGTGAAACAAGAGAAGAAACGAATGACGGGGCCCACAGAACAAGCGACCGGGGCAGCAATACGATATGACTTGTGGCTGGGAGTCAGAGCGAAAACATTCGGGCGGCCTCTGGCGATACACAAGCGACGTTTAGATGACCAACGACTCAAAGCAGGATCTATCGTCGAAGGGATTATCGCATTCGAGATCAGAGGTGAAGCTGAAGTCGGCATGACGCCTGCTGAGCAGGTTGTGGATGTCGTGAAGACCATTGAAAAGCTGGAACAACTCTATCCTACGACGCCGGCTCTCGAGACCGCACATGTACGGGCCGCTTCCGAAGCTTACCACGACGTTGTCGCTACTGTGATGTCGTGGTCGAACACAGTAGAGATGATCAATATCGAGCTAGGTATATTGCAGAATTGGGTTGGCAATGATCGGATGGAATTTGGGGCGCCTCGAGAGAAGAGGCAAAATGAAAGCGAATTGACGGACAATTCGTCATTCCTAGATCGGATATTGAAGGAAGATGGTCTCAAGTCGGTAGAGGGCGAGCACAGCTTACTGGTGAAGTTGGGCGAAGTCGTAGAGAAAGCCAAGGCGAACATGATCGAATACTCCAATACCTACGCGACGAGGCATCTACCATCATATATCGAGGAACTACTAACACTCATTGCATTTCCCTCGCGGCTCGTGCAAGAGATCATTCGGATGCGACTACAGTATGCGGAGCGTATAAAGGACCCCAACCAAGCTGTTCTGATGGCAGAGTCGATGATCCCTCAATTCCGTATCCTTCTCAACCTTGCAGTGAAAGTCAAACAGGAATATCTTCTCATTTCACAGCCCGAACCAGGTTGGGATCTACCTCCATGTCTGGACGAGAACTTTGATCAGGTGGTCCTGAATGCAATCCAGTTTTACTTCAAAATGCTTACATGGCAAATGTCGGCGACCAAGAACACCTACAAGGAAGCCGAGCTTCTCGAACAAGAGTGGGGCTTCCTCAATACTCAGGCACAAAGCTTCGAGGGTGGTGATATTGAGGTCGCCGAGCAGTTCAGGTACGTTGCTGATTCGACACAGTAGACGATCTTCACTAAGACTCCACAGTAAATTGACCGCCAAAGCGCTGGACCGGCTCACGAGTCAATTCAAGAAAGAGCTTCAGCGGCGCCCGAACGAAGAAGCTGGGGTTGACATGGACAAACGCTACAAAGGCATACTAGACTCTGTCCGAGTGCGACAGAGGAAGCTATTTCGATTCTCAAGACAACTCACGAATACTTTTGAGAATACAACGGAGTACAGCATCAATATGGCACCTCACTTGCTACAAGAGCTTTATGATAATCTCCAGATTTCAGGCCATGTCTTGATCAATATCACGACGCCCGACAACGAGAGGATCTCCGTGCTTGCCTCACCTGGTCTTGCAGAGAACCAAGCTGAGATCACGTCAATTGCTGGGACATGTTATCGAGCTGATAATGCACCAAATGACGCTCAGAATCCATATGTCCTTTTGCTCTTTCCGGAGGAGCAACTGTTCTGGTCAGGCCGAAGCATTGACCTGGATATTCGGCTGCCCAAGAATGATCTGAAAGCTGGTAAGCTTCGGCTGATCGCTCAAGGTGGAAATGTCAATTCGAATGGCAACAGGAATCATCTGGACGGAACCAACCTCGCCTTCTTGCGTGCTACCGGTTTCGAGCTTGATGTTCTCGTTCCGCAACGCGCAAACGTTCCCAGCGTTGATCATCAATTGCGGCGCATCAAGAAATCGGCATTCGCTCTTTCAAGTATGATTATGGGTAGTGTTGAGCTTATACGCATACAACTTGCTGGTCTCAACTGCCAAGAACTCATCCAGAATTGCTTTGCTTTCGCCACCGAGTTTGGGCAACGTTCGGTGATGTATATGGATATCAGTCGAAGAGCGCTCAACAATGCCAAACTGGTTCGGCTGGCTCTAGAATGGATCAGTTTTATCTGCGATGATTGCATCGCGTCCGATCGCAAGACCTTCCGCTGGGCAGTTGTTGCACTAGAGTTCGCCATGATCATGACGCGTGGTCAAAACATTCTATCGGTCAGCGATGATGAGTATGCTACACTGCGTTCGAAGGTTGCTGGTTGCATGTCATTGCTCATATCGCACTTCGACATCATGGGTGCTCGATCCACTGTAGCTGCACAGATGAAGAGCCAGAACATGCTGGATGCTTCGGCTGGCACTGGGAAGTACAATATAGACCTGAGTAAGCTCAAGAACGAAGAGGAGTCCGCTGCAATCATTCGCGAGAGGTGGGTGGCGGAACTCAATGAAATTGACGAGTTACGAAAAGCTCGCGATGCCGAACGTCGTGCACTAGGACGTGTACTCGAGGACAACAATGAGGCCGATCGCAGTCTCACCTTTTTATCTACCGCCTCCACCAACTCCGACGGTAGCAGAGCCAGCATTCGATGGCAGCAAGGCCAGTACATTGGAGGCGGCACATTCGGATCTGTCTACGTTGCTACTAATCTAGATGACGGCCACTTGATGGCTGTCAAGGAGATCCGTTTGCAGGATCCTCAGTCAATACCAACCATCGCCGCTGCCATCAAGGACGAGATGGATGTTCTCCGAATCCTCGACAATGTCAATGTTGTTGCATACTATGGGATAGAGGTCCATCGCGACAAGGTCTACATTTTCATGGAATACTGCTCCGGCGGGACACTTGCGAACCTCTTGGAATATGGCCGTATAGAGGATGAGATGGTCATCCAGGTCTATGCACTCCAAATGCTCGAAGGTCTTGCTTATCTTCACTCGGCTGGTGTCATACACCGCGACATCAAACCTGAAAACATCTTGCTTGACGCTGCTGGGATCATCAAGTATGTTGATTTCGGTGCTGCCAAGGTCATCGCACGACAGACCGGGACCCTCGCGCATCCTCAAGGTCAAGGCGGCGGCAAGCAGAAGTCCATGACTGGTACACCAATGTACATGTCACCTGAGGTCATCCGAGGTACATCAACCTTTTCGGGCGGTAAAACACAAGACACAGCCCCAGCACGACCTGGCGCTGTAGACACTTGGTCCCTCGGGTGTGTTGTTCTGCAGATGGCGACAGGGCGGCGACCATGGGCGAATCTTGACAACGAGTGGGCTATCATGTTCAACATTGCTCAAGGCAACCCTCCACAATTACCTACTCGGGATCAGCTCAGTGATCTCGGCATTGATTTCCTACAGAAGTGCTTCGAGCCAGATGCAAGTCGAAGAGCCTCTGCAGCGGAATTGCTACAGCACGAGTGGATTTTGAGCTTGAGTAGGCAGTTGAATCTTGAGCCGGCGCCACAGACTCCTAGCACAGAGTCTGGAGATATGACCCCGATGATGTCGAGCAGGGAAAGCAGCGAAGGATATTGAGGAGATGATAGATATTTAAGAAGAAGAAAAAGAGTGAAAGATGAGGAAGAGGATGAGGATGAATTAATGTGTTTCGATACTCGGTGTAAGGTGTTACCCTGGCAGAATGCCCATGGTTGGCCTCCGGAAAGGATGAGAACGCATTGTATACGCAAGAGATGCCACGACAGGATATATTGGAGGGGTACTTGTATCATAGTCGCATTGAAACCGACAGCATTGTTAAACAGTATCATCTTTGTGCAGTGAGTAACGCCACATCCATGGCTGACTCGGAAGAATCCAAAATAGGAAACAAGGTGTTTCCCAGACCCTGCGGCATCCCGCGCTTGTATAGCCGTTGCGCCCAGATAAACGACGCGTAACCCACCCCATCCTCAATGGAATCTGTATCTTTTAGTTATGCATCGGACGACAACGCTTGCTTCTGCCAACTTGCTCGCACCGACTAACTAACTCCTACAGCTGCTATGGTGTTGACATTTTCACACGTATCGCTCGAGATCGGGCTGCGCAAAGCTCTTCAGGCGGTCATCCTCAAGGCTGCACCTTGAGTCCAGTGCTCCGCCCTCGATCGCGAGGCACATCATCGTAACACAAGAAGCCAGGAAGAGCTCCTCGCCTAATAGCCCACAGCCACCATCCACTCCTCTGGTAGTCTTTCCCACTCTTCACCGCCACGATGGATCCCAATGGCCACAGAAGAACTCGCACAGTTCCCCACCCCATCTTAATACCAATGCAAGACTTAAGCCGACCGCCAGAAACCCCAGAGCGCAGCGATACCCCTTCCTCGCATCGCCGGACACTAAGTGAGCGCGTCCGGGATGGCGTGACCAGAAGCGACAGCCGCGCGCAAGGTGCATACTCACCGCTGGGCGAATCGCCGATAAGACTTCGACCAGGAGACTCGTCGCTACGGCCAGTCACGCCATTGGCACAACAGCAAAGAGATGGAGGATTCATAGAGGAAGAGGAGGATGACGAGAGGTCGCCGCTAGCAGATCGGGGCCGGTTCTCTGAGGCAATAGCTTTCTCCACCTTTGGGATGGACACGGATGACACCTCTACGCCAATGGGCGCAAGTGTGTTACCGGGAGGCTCACAAGGTATGGACAACTTGCTGGGCGAGGCAGACAGCATCATGGAGTTTCCGGATCTGGACGATGACCCGGAATATGAGGCACCCATGCTCGACGATGATGACAGGATACCACTTACAGATAGCAGTTTTCTGCGGCCGTCAAGCTCGCATTCTCCTTCGGCGAACTCGGCAAAGAAGTCCGATCGATCAAGAGGCAGATCGGTGCGCTTCAGCACCTCTGGTATGACTCCAGGTAGCAGGCTGGGTGATGACCTTGCGGCCGCAGAAGCTGGGCTGTCATCTGGAGGCCGTCCTCGGAGGAGCACTAGTCGCTCTTTGTCGCCTCATGCGGCATCATCTCCACTTCATCGGGCAAGCACGGTTGTGAGGAAGATGTCGCAGAGAATAGTCAATCTAAGCAACGAGCCAGAACCCGTTGAGCTGGAGGAAGACACTGTGAGAAGAGCATCCTCAGCACGCAAAGCATCCTTTAGTGTCGAGATCAACTCAAACGGCAACAGCCCAGAGCCCGATGCGTCTTACGATGGGGCACGCTCAATCGTAGGCAGTGCAAAGTCATCCAAGGGAGCGTCAATCATGGAAGATAAGGACTGGAAGCGAAGGGCAAATCCATTGAGAGGCCATTCACTTGGGCTCTTTGCTCCCAACAATTGGCTGCGGACAATGCTATGCGATCTACTGGTGCATCCAATAACGGAACCCCTGATCTTGGTTCTCATTGTGCTGCAGACTGTCGTTCTCGCGATTCAAGCAGCACCCAACTTCTTCGATCAGGTGGCAGCCAATGGATTGGAGCTCGGTGGATGGGGCAACTCTTGGTTCGACTTCGCACTACTGGGACTGTTTGGCATATACACTGTCGAGGTTGTGATCAGGATGATTGTGTCTGGTTTTGTCCTCAATCCAGTAGAGTATAGCACGATTGATCGCAGGATCGGCTGGAAGCCAGCACTTCGGGCATGGTGGCGCAACCTGTTCACACTACACGAAGATCGAGTCATAACATCGCATGGGCCTGCACAGCCTGATCCTGGCTCAATCCTTCGCACTTTGACACAGGGCAACATGGATCCGACCTTTCGTGGAGGCGCACGTCAGGTAAGGCGGGTGCGTTTAGGTCACCGAGCATTCCTGCGTCATTCGTTCAATCGACTGGACTTTCTGGCTGTGGTGTCGTTCTGGATCAGTTTTGCATTTGCATTCACTGACATACAGGGCACCAAGCACGTCTATGCATTTCGTATGCTGAGCAGTCTTCGTATTCTGCGACTCCTGGGATTGACTAATGGCACACATGTAGGTTCATCAAATTGCCGGTACCGAATTTCGCTAACAGTACATAGATCATACTGCGAAGTCTGAAGAAAGCTGCCCCGCTCTTGTTGAATGTAGCATTGCTGATTGGCTTCTTCTGGCTGTTGTTTGGCATCGTAGGCGTGCAAGCGTTCAAGTCCAGCCTCAGAAGAACATGCGTGTGGACTAACAGCAGCCAAATCGACTGGATGTACAACAACAGCCAGGACTTTGCGTATAACCAGACGGGGAATTACCAATTCTGCGGTGGCTCGCTGAATAATACTGCTAATGGGCTCGAACGCCTGCCTTGGTATCAGGAAGATGGTACTACTTCTGGCATTTCGAAGGGCTACCTTTGTCCTCCGAACTCGTTTTGCATCGAGACGACAAATCCGTACAATGGTACTGTAAGCTTCGACAATATCTTTCAGTCACTAGAACTTGTCTTTGTCGTCATGACAGGTAATACGTACTCTGATCTTATGGGCTACTTGTCTGCGAGCGACTACCTTATTGCATGTCTCTACTTTGCATTTGGGGTCGTCATTTTCCTCTTTTGGCTTATGAACCTTCTTATTGCAGTCATCACTACCTCATTCCAAGTCATTCGTGAGGAGAATGCTGCCAGCGCCTTCTCCGATAAGAAAGATGACGATCTCGAGCAAGTTGAAGACGAAGAGGTGCGTGTAGGCTCGTTGCTGTACTGGTACAGGAAGACCTTTTGGGTGTGGATTGGTGTCATCGCCTACGGTATCGTTTGTCAAGCAATGAGATCAGCTGGTATGGGAAGAAGTCGACAAGTATTCATCGATGTCAGCGAGACGATTGTCACCGTCATACTCTTTGTTGAAATACTGTTCCGCTTTGCAGCAGATTGGCGACATTTTTACAAGAGAAAAAGCAATTGGGCTGATCTCTTACTGGCGGTGATCACGCTAGTTATGCAGTTTCCAGGTGTACACAACTCGGGAGCAGCATATCAGTGGATGACAATGTTCCAGATCATGCGGATGTACCGTGTTGTCATGGCTGTCAAATTGACTCGAGAGCTCATTCTACTAGTCCTTGGCAATGTCATGGGTCTTGCTAATCTGTTTCTCTTTGTCTTCCTGTTAACGTTCCTGGTCTCCATCTTTGCATCGCAACTCTTTCGTGGCCAGATACCGGAGTACGATGATTACGGCAATGTGCAGCGAATTACATTTGCATCCATCTGGAACTCCTTCATTGGCACATATCAAGTCTTGTCGAGTGAGAACTGGACAACTGTACTGTATGCTGTTACGGCATTCGATGACGCCTGGAATACTGCGTGGATAGGAGCCATATTCTTCATCATCTGGTTCATCTTGAGCTTCTTCATTGTCTTAAATATGTTCATTGCTGTCATCCAAGAGAATTTCGACGTGTCAGAAGACAAGAAGCGCGTTCAGCAAGTCAGAGCATATTTGCAGTCTAGAGAGCTCGGTGTGCCCTCATACAGCAAGTTATCCTTATCTGCCATCTTCCAACTTAGTCGCTGGAAGAAGCATCAAGATCCACTTGACTACGGAAATGCTATGATGGATCAGCTATTGAAAGGCTCAGTAGTCGATGACTTCATCGGCGAGGGTCCGGTACCGATGATGTCCTCCACCAATGGACACACTAACGGACATGCGAATGGACATGGCTCCAAGGTCGCACCAGAGGCGAGACTAGTGCATGCCGGCCCGTCGGGAGTCCTAAGGTCCTTGCGCGACAGGTTCTGGGGTGAGCAGGGACTCAACCCCTTTTACTCGAGGATGAAGTTCTCTGGGGATGCCGATGTGATAGATCCTCGGAAGCTTGCGAAAGAGGCCGCGTGGGCGAAGGATCAGATGAAGAAATCCCAGAAACAGTACCTCATGCAGCATCCGCGATACAATACGTCACTGTACATCTTCGGACCACGAAATCGATTGCGGCGTATTTGCCAGCAGATTGTCGAACCTGGTCGAGGTGCAGAGAGGATCGAAGGTGCAACTCCGTCCAAGCCTATCTGGTATGTGTTCTCGACATTCTTGTATCTGTCGATCGTCGCCATGGTGCTACTCGCCTGCATCACCACACCAGTCTACCAGAAAGAGTACTTCAGTCGCAATGGGGAGAACTATTTCGTCACGAACTGGTTCACTTACTCGGATCTCGGGTTTGCGTCACTCTTCACCCTTGAAGCTCTGATCAGGGTCGTCGCCGATGGTCTCTTCTTCACACCGCACGCTTACTATAGGACATCTTGGGGCATAATAGACGCTATCGTGCTCATAACGTTGTGGATCAATGTTTCAACTGCACTGTACAATCTGGGACAGGTATCACGAGCTGTTGGTGCTTTCAAAGCGCTGAGAGCACTCCGGCTGCTGAATATCAGTGACAATGCGAAGAACACATTCCATTCTGTCATTGTCCGGGGTGGCTGGAAGATTCTATCTGTAAGCGATCCCAGAAATGCTCCTAGAAACTTCTAACATGTCCCAGGCTGCTTTCGTCTCGCTCAGTCTACTTGTGCCATTTGCCATTTTCGGCGTAAACCTCTTCAATGGCGGTCTCGAGACGTGCAATGTCCAGAACCCTATGTTGGCTGGTCCGAGCTATGCCTACCTCAACAATTGTGTCAATGAATGGGGCAGTTCTCCTTTTGGGTGGACTGTCATCGCGCCAACCCAAGTCAAGAATCCTTACTACAACTTCGATGGCTTCGGCAACTCCCTCTTCATTCTTTTCCAGATCGTCTCACAAGAAGGCTGGGTGGATGTCATGTGGAGTGCTATGGCTATCATGGGACCTTCGCTGCAGCCACAATACAATGCGAGTCAAGGCAATGCTGTCTTCTTCATCGTCTTTAACCTTATGGGCTCAGTCTTCGTGCTGACGTTGTTCATATCAGTGTTCATGCGCAACTATACGGAGCAGACTGGTGTTGCCTTTCTGACTACTGAACAGAGATCGTGGCTGGAGCTGCGAAAACGCCTGAAGCAGGTTGCGCCTTCGAAGAGACCGACGGCTTGGGTTACGCGAAGTGCTTGGCGAGATTGGTGCTACAAGCTAGCGTCGAAGAAGACAGGACGTTGGCCTAGGTTCGTGACTGGAGTTCTAGTCTTTCACCTCGTTCTGCTCTGTTTGGAATTTTATCCTGCACCAAATTGGTGGGATTTGACAAGAAGTAAGCCACGTCGCCACTACCTATGTGAGGAAATCTCTTCTAATTGACTCTGATAGCTTACATCTTCTTTGGGTTGACCCTGTTCTATCTCGTCAACATCGCGATTCGTATTACAGGTCTTACTTGGGCCAGGTTCTGCCGATCGTCTTGGGACGTCTACTCACTGTTGTCGGTCTCTGTGACCTTTGCTATCACTATCGTATATGTCAGCTATCCTTTGGATCGCCACAATACCGAAGCATACACGTTCTTGCAGCAGATACATAAATTGTTGCTGGTCTCCATTGTGCTTTTACTCATCCCACGGAACAATCAACTGGATCAGCTATTCAAAACTGCAGCAGCAAGTCTTCCGGCTGTCGCAAATCTGATGGCGACATGGTTTGTCCTATTCTTGGTCTTTGCCATCGCCCTCACACAGACCTTTGGTCTCACACGGTTCGGTGGCTCGGAGACCATCAACGTCAACTTCCGAAGTGTGCCGAAAGCGTTGATCTTCCTCTTCAGACTCAGTACTGGAGAGGGCTGGAACCAAATCATGGAAGACTATGCACAAATCACGGCCCCATGGTGTAATGACAGTCCCAACTTCTTGGAGAATGACTGTGGAAGTCCCAATTGGGCTCGGGCATTGTTCATCGCTTGGAACATTCTCAGCATGTATATCTTCGTGAACATGTTTATCTCGCTCATCTTCGAGAGTTTCAGTTACGTGTATCAGAGGAGCAGTGGATTACAGATAGTCAGCAGAGAAGAGCTCCGCCGGTTCAAGCAGGCATGGTCGGAAGTTGATCCTGATGGAACTGGATACATTACTCGGGAGAAGTTCCAGAGACTTCTAGGCGTAAGTCTAGCTTGCTCTGATGGAAGACGAAACACATCTGACACCTCTCCAGGAACTTTCCGGCGTATTCGAGATGCGCATATACCCTCCAGAGTACAGCTGGAAAAAGCTAGTCGAGCAATGCAGAATTTCCTCTACAGACCCAAACCCCTTCGCCGACTCAACAAAAGGCTCAGACATCGACATTCACAAGCTCAACTCCCTCCTCCGCGACCTCCCCGTTGACGAAATAAGACAACGCCGCCGCACTCTCGAAGTCTTCTACCAAGAAATTCTCCTCTCCGCCAAACGCACCGACCGCGGCATCGGCTTCACAGACCTCCTCATGACTCTCGCCCACTACAAAATCATCGATAACAACAAATCGCTCCGCCTCGAAGAGTTCCTCCGCCGGAGAGCAAGGCTGGGCATTGTCGATGACGAGGTCAGAAGAAAGATTGTGAAGGACTTCATCAGCACAATTTACCACCGCACGCGCTTCCTCCGCAAAAAAGATAGTCAGCGCGCCTCCCGCATCCTCACAGTGCCGCAATTCCAAGTCCCCGAGATCTTCGTCGAGGACGAAGACGATAGTGATCGTGCTAGCACTGCGGGCTCGGCACGCGCACGTCCAACGCTGAGTCTGACGATCCCGCCAAACGATGAGGCGGCGTGGCGCAGTGGTACGGATGCTAGGGATACGCCAACGAGTGCCGGGTTGCGCAACAGGACCGAATCCTTCTCGCCGCGCGAGAGTCCAACAAGGCCGTCGATTTCGCCTACGAGGCCCAGCTTTCAGAGTCAGCGCTCGTTCCAGATAAGTCCGCAATTGAGCCCGTGGCGCCCGAGTTCGAGCTTACCGCCGAGTCCGCTGGACTTTCCTAGCGATTTCCCTGCGCACGACGGAATCCTTGGCGGGGTTAATGCGGGTGCCAGTCCCATCGGAGGTGGCGGCGGTGGCGGCGGAGGGGCTATTAGACGCAGTCTTAGTCCTGTGGCTCCGAGGGGAGGAGGAGGTGGTGGAGATGCGGCAAGCAACAGGCTTAGTGTGGGCGCGAGAAGGAGCACGAGCACGAGGGATGTGTTGGAGGTGCTGGAGGATAGCGCGTGGGGGGAGAGTATGC
>Ga0058702_10000721_pt1 | contig 13216 bp, 16 predicted proteins | sample AgamicOrSfe_FD_83781 | JGI IMG/M metagenome (GOLD analysis project Ga0058702, IMG submission 83781) | Agave microbial communities from Guanajuato, Mexico - Or.Sf.e | ecosystem: Host-associated > Plants > Phyllosphere > Phylloplane/Leaf | place: Guanajuato, Mexico | collected 2012-05-30 | reverse complement strand
GGATTGCCGTAGAGATCCTGCGCAGACTTTCCTCTAGTAAAGTAGCTATCTATTCTGCCTTCTCCAGACGTCGGACATACTGAACACAACGATTACACGTACGGCACTCTTTTTCCAGCACGTCCTTAGACTTGTGGTCCAGTACAGTATGTCGCTACTGGAATCATCTGTTGGTTTTGTTTGCCTGATTCTCACTTTCAGGGACCAAGCCCCGAGACACCTCAGGGGAGTGCCGTGGCGTGCTAGGTCTGTCAAGACGACTGGCGACTGGCGGTGAATAAGCGACGGAGGCACAGTTCGGTCGTGGTACCAAGGTGACTGAATGAAACCTTGCAAGGTGCCGTGAACTATCAAGATGGCGCACTGGCAGGATGCAACAGATGCCTCTTACCTCAACTTCCCATAACACATTCGGACAAAGGAGCTGGAACAGTAGGCGTTGAACGAGTATCTTGTTGCCGCGGAACTTCTCGGCCGATTACACGGGACGAGGCTTGGAAACACTCCCGGCGGAACTATTATATATGATCGCGTTCGAATCGGTGGAAAGAGGGTGACATGATCGAACACGATTCGGTTTCGGGGCATGGGTTCCCCTGCACGCGAAGCGTCTCGCAATGGTCTGTCGATTCCGCACATTATGTCGTGGTACAGCAGATATTGAACAAGGCATGATAACGAAGATGATCACCGAGGATGAACCTGCAGACGGCGTTGGGGGTTGCCTAGACCTGCCCCCGAAGCAATCACTCACAGACCTCACATTCGTCTTCAGTAATACTGGCCTTGCATCTCTGGTAAAAACAATAACTCTCTACGCACAGCCTTACATCACGAGCCCGGACAATGATCTTCGATTCAGCATATCACATGAGTTGCGTAACTCAAGACATGCCGAGATCAGAGTTGATTCACTTACCATCACCAACCGTGTTGTAGACGATTTCGAGGCGCGAAATACCACACAACAAAAGTTCGCAATGCTCTGCAGTACTCCCACCGGTTCTCAACAACTACGAGCGCTGATTGATCGTTTACCGCACATTCAGCGCGTAATGTTTCAGTGTCACGACTACTGGCATGGCTATCTTTTCTTCTCGCAAGAACAAGCGACTCAAGCAAGGGTCGAGGACCCTTTCCCTAATCACTGGTCGTGCGCGATCTTTGTGCTCAAGCCGTAAAAGCCCTGAACTTGGCCTCGCTCTTTCTCCACGGGGATCTTTCTTTGATGACTATTTTCGAGTCACCGGAAACCTTGCGCTCTATCTACCAATATCCTTAGCTCGTTGAAGAGCATTACCTTGAAGTTGACTCGGCACGACATGATGTCACCTGGTGCCATGCACCGAAATGCCGGGATAGCAAGATACGTCCAAAGAAGCACCGGACTTCATGCTGCTTGGCAAAGGTGCCTGGCTGGCGCCCGCATATTGGAAGAGCTTAGCATCACGTGCTCAGAAGTGATTGGAGACGTTACACGGTATGCGAATAAGATGTGGTTAAAGACAGCAATATTTCGGCAGAAGTTCCCATTGTTGAGACAGCTGTCGCTCAATAGAGCTGTAGTCAATGCATCTGAGCTTGGATCGTTTATGTTCCGTTATGCCACCGCTCTGCAGGAGGTGGTTCTGAAGAAGACGATCGATGACAACCATTTCGAGGGTCTTGCAAACATGCTCACTATCATGAGCCGAGGGCTGAAGCTTCAGCAATGCTTGATAAGTATTCACTTCCGATGGCACTTCGATTACAACCTAGATGACATGCCTGCCGATTTTCGTGATATCTTGGCGTTAAATTCCTGCGCACAACATAGAGGGGAACGATGACTTTCCGCAGCTCAACCGCGTTGATCTTGGACTCTACGTGCTGGGTAAGGAAACACGTGGTTGTACCCTCACCAATCCGTCCTATGGAAACGATGAAGACTCAGACGAAGACGTCTCGGGAACAGATGAAGATGAAGAGGGCGGGGAGAGGCATGGCCAGGGGCTTTCAGAGACTGATGAAGAGGAAGAGGGAGAGAAAGTGGACGACCAAATGAACATTGAATAAGAATGAAGCAGATCATACTTGCGTATATGGTCATTTGCACAGCTCATACACAGTCGATTGACTGGAAGTAAATACCCTATTACCAGGTTGCGGCGAGAAAGATGAGACTGGAATATTTCGAAAATGAGCAACAAATTATCGATACATTCCAGCGACGCTACAAAGAACTGATGCCGCAGTCAGATCGTACTGTCTATAGATATTGTGCTGCAAGGTCGACGCAACGCCCCACTGCTGCTTCAAAGATAATCGCCCATCTATCCACAGACGTCGACAGATTCGTAGTTCAGCCCAGAATCGCCAGCCTCCGGAATGATCTAATCGCAGCGTTAGTCAAACATAGTTCACCCAGCTTGCCACCTCCAGCACTCACCCTGAAGAAGAAATTCGCCACATGTCCCGTCTCCACAAACCCAATCAGATCCTTGTTGTAATACGTGTATCCCTGGCTCTTCACCGTGCCCGTCCACAACTCAGCCGAGTACAGCGCAGTCTCATCCGCCATATTCACCTTATGCTGTGCACTCAACAGCGAGCCCAGGCGCGTAGTGAAGCTGGTCTTGAAGCTAGCATCATCCACACGCTTCTGAAGAGTTCCAGCAGAGCTTCATGTAGACGATGTAGTTGCAGACGAGCAGTGTCTTGGAGATGGGCACGGAATGAGTGATCTAGAAATGGTACTTTCCAGGATAGATCTGGAATGGGAAGGTGCAAACATGAGCAAGATGCCTCTTACCATAAGTCCCATACATCATCGTCATCATCAACAACAACATCATCATCGCACTGTCTTCCTCTTCTAACGCTAATCACGGCATCCTTCTTCATTCCTCACCGATTGAATTCAACCCAACAGCAGCATCCATAACCGCCATACATGCATCGGAAATCTCCTTATCATGTCTCGCCAGCCGCCCTACCTGACTGACCAGCGGCACCAGCCACTCCAGATGCCTCTTCTCTGGATCAAGTCTTCGTTCCAGCTTCCCCATATGAGCATCAGCGCTACCAAGTACCCCCTCTTCTCCTGACTTCATCGACTCTTCTGCGCCTACATTTTCAACCATATTGATTTCCTCGTCCTCGCCGACTCCATCCATGCAATGCAAGTCTCTCGCCTTCCTCAAAACACACAACAGCTCCAATCGCTGGCTCGCTGATGTCGGCATCCGGCCCCTCAGCGGCTGGTCAGCAATGTATCGCTGCAGTGGAAGCGCGAGCCGGAGGACTAGGTATGGAAATGCGGCATTGGCGAGAGTGTGGGCTGTAGTAGTCGATTCATTGCTAGCTGAAGTCATGGATGTGGTTGCTGGTGCCGAGACCAGGGCAGCAAGGAAGTCGAGGCAGAGATAGGACATGCGCAGGCGAGGTGTGAACGTGGGGTTGAAGGTGCGGCCGGGGCGAATCCGGTGAACGAGGGAGAGAGGAGATGTTTGAGTCGATGTGCTGGGCTTATCCGTGGCTGTCAGATCTGTGTCGTCGCTCGGTATGCTGGAGGCTGGGTCGTGGATCAAAGAGATGCGTGCGAGCGCGCTCACATATGCTTGTCTTGTGTCATCTGAGACTGCGGAAGATCCGAGCCAGGATATCGGTCGAGTATCTGCTGAGGTGACTTCAGGCTCGGTCGAGCTGGTTGTCGAAGATGTGCTCAAGAAAACCATGGAGATGTCCTTGAATGCGGCTAAATCCAAGGTTTCATCTTGTAAAAGCTGTTTGTTTTCGATCGGCAGGCTCAGATCTGCATAGCCGATGGCGATGACAATGTCAACAGCGAGCTTGTACAAGGTCGACAGGATACCACTGTCTAGATTCAGGCTCCGAGCAGTTGGCAGTGCCTTTACGACGAGTTGCACCGCATTTGTCGTGGCTACTGACCACATTGAGGGTATCTTGCCTTGTTTGGTCCACTTATATTTGAGCTTAATGCTCTGTGCAAGTCCATCGAATGCTGATTGGATCGCTCTGGCTTCGAAGATGACATTCTCCGACATGTATTCGTTGCACAGCTCCAATAGCAGAGTCATTGACACTTTTGAAAATGCAACATAACTCAGCTTGCTCTTCCGAACAGTATCGTAGGCCGAATATGGCAGTTTGACGAACCCTGCTACTGTGGAGATGAGCTTCGACGCTACTTCTGGCTTACTGCTTTGAAGCAAGCGCAGGCATTGCAAAATCTGCGCCTGTGGCTCAATGACAATATCCACATCTGTTGTGTAAGCGCCGATTTTTAGTCCCGTGACACAAAGGTCGAGGTTAGATATGATGTCTAGCAGCATGTTGTCGGAGATCATTTGGTGATGAAGTCTGTAAAGCTCGTTGAGCATGGCTAGATATGCTACCACAGCTTTGTCGTTTGCGTCGTCCTCTGCTTGGACTGGGACATCCTTGACCCACAACCTGAACGACACTTCCAGTGCGGATGAAGGCAATGAAGCACCATCCAAGCTAGTCAGAAGGCTTGTGAATGACTCGTAGAGTACAGCATCCAACGCTGACGACTTCATCGACACGTATTCAGCTAGTATGTCGTGCAAGTTCGCCCAAATCGTGTAGAAGTCTTCCATCTGTTGGATCGCGCCAACTTCTTTCACCAGAGTGCCTGTCAGGCCAGACAGTATAACACGCGACGTGCCTACCAAGGCCAACGCGTTCTCGTCATCACTTTCTTTGAGCCTGCAGGCTCTATGCGCTTTGACATCGTGCCGAATAATCTCCAGCAATGCACCGTACCAGCAGAATTGCCAGAGTTCTGCTGGTAGAGATCCACCAGAATTGTCGAGGATCCTGAAGACTGTCTGGACAGCACCAAGTCTTACATCAGCCCTGCTATCAGCAGTCATTGCTGCCAGCCTGAAAAGTAAGACAAGCCACGATGCTGTGATAGACCCCGATTCTGCAGCCTGTATCGAGCTGCGGTGTATGTTTTCGGGTGTCGCTGATAGCTTCTCGTAGCCTTCGTCCTCCATGCCATGACGCAAGAAGTCCGATACTTCCCAGAAAAGTGTAATAGTCTAGAGAGATCAGTGTCACCTTACATACGAGAATCGAGCACGGACTCACCGTGAGCGAAACATTCAAGTCAATGTATTCCGAACAAAAACTTGTCATGATTTCGATAAGGTCAACGATCCTAGACTTCCGCAGAGATGGGAGGAAGTCCGAGCAGATCAGCTGCACAGAGGCGAACGCTGCCCTAGCTATTTTCGGAGAGATAGGCTGAAGTGCGGACGTAATGGCTCCTTGATTGAACGGATGTATTGTGTCATCATGGTCATGATCTTTACCCATGATGAACGCACTTTGCACAATGGCGAATATTGTTTTCCAGCCGGCAATCAGAGTATCGCCGCACTGCTCCAAGATTGCACGCAATGCTTCCAGTGCCGAGCGATGCATGTCTAGATCTGTACCGCTGGGGCTAAGCCCATCTGCTCCCAATAGTTGGTACATCCGAGCAATCTCGGTGTCAAGGCAGTCTAGAGCCCGTAACTGGACAGCGCTTCGCACTGATTCGTCCTCGTTCATGACTGCGACAACTGCAGCAACAGCAATATTGCCGAGGACGTCAGCTGCCATCAGTCTGGAAGTTGACTCGAATTGTGATGAGGTGGAGATACGCATGAGATTGTCAGTAAGGCTTCGCCAGGCACTAATCTCGCTTTGCTGCGCAAGCCTCGAGATATTGATGCGAGCAATGTCACCGAGTTTTGCAATCGTGAAGTGGACGCTTCTCGGACTGTCTAGCAGACTTACCTGACCACTCATACTAGATGCTCTTTGGAGCTTGCCAGGGGTTCCTGGTGGGGTTTCCAGTGCATCTCGAGTATCGCCTGAAGGAAGAAGATCACACAATGCTGTCAAGAAGGTGAGGAAAGCCGAGTCTGAATAGTTGGCTGTTGACTGAAACAGGCGACCAATTGCTCCTTCTAGAGCGTTTATTTCAGTTCCCAAAGAGGTGTGACCAGTACTCAGGTCTGCTGATGGTCGCCCAGCAGCAGTATTCTTCGTTTGCGCCAATATAGTGTCTGCTCTTTGAAGGTTCTGCAAGATGATGATCCAAGACGATTCCAGGATAGCCCCAAGCGCGATGGCCAAGTTGATCAAGGCCCTTAAGCACATCAGATTCCGTTGGGTCAAAGATGGAAGACTACTTTCGAACGAATGTTGCCTCATCACAGAGGGAGACTCGGTCGATGCTTGGGTCAAGAAGCTCTCGACGCTTGCAAATGCGCTAGGATTGGAAGCAATCCTCGGACTCATTAATCCAGAGCTAGTAGACGTCTCCAGCTTCATAACGTTGGCTGGTACGGCAGCTTTTGCCAGGGTCGTCAGAAACGCATCTCGCGGTGTGGAAAGCTGCAATAGTCCAGCAACTTGAGTGAATCTTTGGAACGACCTGATTAGCATTTTATAGAAGTCCACGTCCAGAGCAGCATAGAGGAATGTTGAGGAGGACGCAAGGATAGCGGGCCAGCACGAATCGACCATATGGCTGATGCTCCGTGAAGCTTGTAAAGTTACCTCATCTGCATTGGAGAGTCGATCTGCATTGGATGAGACTGTCACCTGCTGCTCGTTATCTGTTCCTCCATTCTTCCTGTTTTGATCATCCAGAACTACATCCTGGTTCAAGACCGCGTCTGTCGTATCTGAAGTGTCTTTCTTCCTGGATTCTGACACGCCCAAGGGAAGGACAACTCGCGCCATGCTGTCTGAGAGTCCATTGAGGCAGGCAAGCACTAGACTGTAGGAATATGTGTCGGGAATCGGTGGTGCATCTAGTTTGTCAACAAGATCCAAACAGGGGGTTTTCATTGTGCTCCATTGCACGCTGATACCAGGCGCTGCTGTCTCTTGTACTGCCAAGTCGCCGGTTGTGATGATTCCAGCTACGCTGCTGGCTTCGAGTAGAGCCCTATCTGTGACATTCCTAGATCCACTGCCACTGGGGAAGGTCGACTGAGAGCCTAGTCCTATCAGAGCGGGTTTCTCTGCAGCAAGCCTAACGAAACTGCCTAGGCTGTCTTGTATGATCTTCACTCGACCAGGCTGCTGGTCGAATAGCGTGTACAACTGCATTGCCAGGTTAGGAGTGGAGTACACAACACGGTAGACTTCCATCGTCAAAGCTCGTCTCCAGGACGTTGGCACATCCGCGTCCAGGGAATGATGTAGTAAGCTGAGGGGTATCTCGGACTCAACAGAAATCGTTTCAAGATGTTCTCTAAGTAGGATACATAGTATTCGACATGTTCTTACTGTAATGTTGAAGTTAAGACGTTCAGACAGGATACGAGTAACAAGAGGCATCAGCTGCGTCCGAAGTATATGAGCCAGCTCAGGGTGTGACAAGAAAAGGTCTCCATGGTTGTTAAGTAGTGTTTCGACCAAATTGAGGCCAAAGCTTTGTGTTAGCTGGGCGTTCTTGACGAACCGCGGCTTTTGTCCCTCAATCAGCAAGCAAATGTCCTCCAGGACTCTGTAAGCATCGTATGCTGCAGGCCGCACGAAACATTGCTCCGCATCCAGCTTGAGTTCGGTGCTAGACGGGGTCTCTTCTGCCCTCACATCTTCCTGCTCGAACTTTTCATACAGTAAAGTCACAACTTGCTGGAACGTAGCAGATGCGGTGCTGCTGATCGTGACAGATTTGACTTGCTGCAATGTTGAGCATACTTGTAGCACGTCAGCCTGCAAGTCTCCTTTAATCGCATCTCCATACAGCTGAACAAGCTGAGGTAAACATTGCAGGATCTTCAGTTGCACATCTAAGCCTGTACCAGAGAGTGAGCATAATCCTGGTCGTCTGAACTTTCGTAGCTCACCAACCTGTTCTGCAGCTATCCTGTAAGCTCTCAAGGACTTCCTTCAGACGAGATTGTGGAACAGCTCGCGCAGCAATAAGACGCTGAAATGCCGTCACACTGTAGAGCGCTAACTTGGCATTGTTAGACCTTCCCGCGAGTACGAAGGGTGTGAGGAAAAGAGGTCTTCTTCTCAGATCTGTCAACGTCAATAAGATGATGACCAGTAACACGCGAATACTCTACCTCCTGCCAATTGGGCTTCAGACGTCACTGCGATTGCCTTGAGATCTTGCAATGACTTCTCCGCTGACTTGCGCTTCATCAGCAACTACGTTGACAGATTGCGGGACGGGGACTCACGTTTCGAATGTCATTGTTCTTTCTCTTGGTCTCGTTTATGATATTGGCGAGCTCAGTGCTCAAGACTTGAGCAGTCATAATAGTGTCATCACATAGGGAAGCATGTCATTCGAGATCGATGTAGAGTAATCACCATGCTGCTGTTGTTGTTGATGTCGCCGTCATCCTCTTTTGGAGACAGAAAGGGGTCCTTACACTACTGCCCCACTTTGGCAATCGGTACTTGCCAAGTTCATGTGTTGTCTGTAGCGACATTGTCTTCCGAGCATCATATTGTCTGCGCCTCAAATACCATATTACAGGCGCTCTCTCCGACTTTCCTAGTCTCCGAAGACCACATTACTGCGGCAGTAGCTTCCACACCCATCGATCAATCAGCTACCACAAACGACGAACGCAAAGCAGAGACAGCCGCAAACATGGGAGCCAAGGTGCCCAGAAACTTCCGCCTTCTGGAAGAGCTCGAGAAAGGAGAGAAGGGCTTGGGAGCAGGTGTGTATTCAGATTGAGGATAGGTGGACTGAACTGATCCTTGGATTACAGAGGCATGTTCGTACGGTCTAGAAGAGGGAGATGATCTCCTCATGTCGAACTGGAATGGAACAATTCTGGGACCTCCGCATGTACGTTGTCTCAATGAAGAAGAGTCTATTCATGTCTGACAGCCTTCTGCAGAGTGCGCACGAGAATCGAATCTACAGCCTCCAAATACATTGCGGTCCTAATTATCCAGACATCCCCCCAGAAGTTACTTTCCTGTCTAGAATCAATCTGCCATGCGTAGATCCGAGGAACGGAAAGGTGAGAAGACTGCTCTCATTTGAGGACTGATTCAAAGCTTATGTGTGACTAGGTGGATCCTGCAAAGCTACCTTGTCTGATACAATGGAAGCGCGACTTTACAATGGAGACTATTCTGATTGAGCTACGAAGGTATGGAAATTACGGGCTCAGGCAGGAAGGGCGCGGCTAACGTACTGCTAGGTCCATGGCCGCACCACAAAACAAGAAGTTACCCCAGCCACCCGAGGGGTCGACCTTTGCTTGAAGAATATGATCAGTATGGCGAGAGCAAGATCACTATGAGTCAGGCAGAGGAGACCAGTTTGGGCATGCTGTTGTCGCGCTACTCCTGAGATATGGCATAGTGCGTTGAAGGAAGTGAACATCCGTAACACCGAGCCACAGACTGGCGAAGGACTGCTCTTTACCTCGTGGCGGGGCTGGCTGATCATCGCTAAGAAGAGTACCACAAGGATTAGCAGGTTACGATGCAGCTGAAAGTGAACCAAGGATATCCGGTGAGGAGTGGATGAGACGATGAGCATATTCAAAGCTACGACCTTAACGACAGCATAACTTTACAACCTGTATCTATCTGAAACTTGACGTACACGTGACCACTTCCCCAAAGCGTCACCCCGCAGCCAACTCCGGTAGGCCCATGACTCTGCCCAACTTTTTGCTTTTGACCTTCGTGACCTCGAGACAAGATCAACACATCCATGGCTCGTTCATGAATGCACCCTACGTCTATCGCACTCCGAGGCGGCATCAATCGCATCGCAGGCTTTGCCCTCTACAGATCCCTTCTACGACAATGTCGCGTCACCTCGCTCTCTGATTCTCACGCGACTGAGCTACGCAATGTGCTCCGAAATAAATTCGACGCGAATCGCAATGCGTTTGGGCGGAAGAAGGTGACAAGCGCGTTTCAGACTGGATATGAGGTAGGTCAAGGCAGAGAAGAGGGTGCTACGGAGGAAATAGAGAGATTTACGCGAAAAATAAGAGGCTGATGTGCAGGCTATACGCAGACTCTTAATATACTGGACAAAACGGCCACTCAAGGTGCTGCTGGTACCCAGAGTTTGCAGGAGCTCGTATCGCGCATTCCTGCAAAGTTGCGCAGTGCTCCGCGGCCTTCCGGCAGCTCTCCCAGCAAAGCTCCCAGAAAAAATATAGCCGATTCCACTGCTGAACGCATCCCATCGTCCAGCACCACAGCACTCGCCGATCCTGCATCCTCCAACGTTCTGTCTCGGCCTCGACCCCTCTCACTCCTGCCACCTCATGCCCGCCGCCATGTACCTGTCTGGGCAGAAGCAAATGGTATTCCGTTCCTGCGAACCAAGAAGCCCGTGCCGAACAGCCTGTCTGGGTACATCCACAAGAGGATAGACAGGAGACAGGCGCGGACGGATCGCTTGGCGCACTATGAAGGCTTGGGGATGTGGGAGGCGAGGTGTGAGGATGAGTGGGATGGCATCGTGAGTGAGCTGGTGGACAAGAGGCCTGGATCTGAGGATGGTGCGCACGATCTTGTGGTGAGGACGGCAGGAGAGGGTGAGGTGAAGTGGACACTCGGGATCTTCGAGGTCGTGGCACACTTGAGGGAACAGCAGGGTGCTGAGCGCGAGAAGAACTTGAAGATGAGTTGGGCATTGTTGGAGGTTGTGCGGAAGGAGAGAGCTCTAGCTGAGGAGGAGCGGCGGGAAAGGGGCCGTACGAAGAATAGAGATAGGAGGCGGGCGAAGAAGAGTGAGCAGAAGGTAAAGCAAGGTGATCAGGGAACATAGGAAAACCAGGTCAATGAGACATGCATCGTTGTGAAGTGGCTTTTGAAGTATCAATCTAATCTACCATACTACTTCTACCTTGTGGTGAGCACCCACCTGCAAATTTCACGTACACTTCCAGCACTGACGGTGACCTCCCCGCCCATGTCGACCATGTTCAAGCCCCAAATCCAATCACTTCCAGAGATCCATGTAGCACAAGCGAGGAACATTCTCCTGCCAACCAACCTCTCACAACCGGCAGTGCATCCCGCCGTCGATGCTTCATCCATCAATGTTTGTACCCCTTGAGCCTTCCAATCTCCAGACTGAGCCAGATCTCCACCACTTTCCCAGCAGCCTGCTGTGCTGCCATTGTACGACGGTACCATCCAATGTCGCGGTCTGCCTGGGCTTGGTTAAAGACATGCGGCACCTCCTTGCCATTCAATGATGAGCACACTTCTTTCTGCAGAATACGGTCCTCGTACAGATTGTCCGATAGCCGAGATCGCGGAGCACGTACCGCTCATAGTCGATCGATGCGGACGTGAACGGTGCCGTGTCGACTTTGGGCTGTGTAGGAATGGTATGGACGAACTTCAAAAGCTGCTTGAAGTACTTACCGGTAGTTGTTTTGCGGTTCGACGGCGATTGCTTTTCTCAGGGCTTGATGATTTGCAGGACTTCTGCAAGTTCGGGTTGTCCGGTGGCGGCGAACAGGTTGACTTTCACAAGGTCGATCCTCTTCAGTCCAAGACAAGCCATACCACTGCACAGGTACCGGAGTTCTATGAAATCAGTCTGAATGGGCTGAGCGTGAATCCACGATAAGCTGTCCTCTCTATCAGGCAAATCGAGGGTCTGGGATGCGAGCAGTGCACAACAGATGGCGTTGAAGTTGATCCTTGAGGAGAGGCTGCCATAGTTGCGACGTAATGGTGCATCGTCATCCGCGTCAAAACGAATGGGATGTCCTTGGACCTCCTGTATGTACTTTCCAGCACAGAGATAGAACTCCACGGCTCGAGCGAATTGAGCTTTCAAGTACGCTTCATTCCCAAGATTCGCCTGCTTGAGGACATATTGGTAGACAAGCCATTTAGTGGCACGATACCAGTGGACTTCTGCTGTCAGGCACATCTCCATTTGTCTGACTAGCGATGAATTCACCGCGCCGCCAATACTGCCAGTCTGACCAATGCCATGAAGCGAGGTGAACTGTTCGAGCAGAGCACGCTGGAGCTTTAGCGGGTGTGGTCACAATCCTCTGATCTCTAGAGACAGTCCAAGCTGGCTGTGAACGAGGATCTCATAAGCTGCCATCATCGCGACCAGGTCCACAAGACTTTCGAGGAGGACGAGAGCTACCATACGTTTGCCGCGAAAATTGTATGGTTTACGAAAGTCATACGTGTCAAAATAGACGTCCATACGAATGTCAGTGGCGTCCTCGATGTGTTTGGACCAGAGTTTTGGAGCCAGCCAGATAGGCGCGGTGGGCATTGACCCAAACATTGTCATGAAAAGTTTGGTGTCAGATGAAGAAATATGGATAACATGGTTCGCTACGAAGACGGTTCTTGCAATCTCGTGCAAGGCTCTATTGGTGCGCATGATTGCAGTCTGGAGGTCATAAAATACCTCGGCCCTGGCAGCGCGAGTGTTGTCATCATTGTAGCCACGATCCACCTCTCGAGCAGACAACAAGAATTCACAGATGCATCGGAGGATCTCGACGGGCAAGTCCATGAGTTGTGTCTTTTTGTCATCGTGAATCGTGCCATTCCTCAGTGGTAGTGTGAAAGTGTCGATATTGTTGTGGTCCATGTTGGTCGCTGAATCCACTCGATCTGCTCAAGTGCGAAGTATTTCAGGAGAGTATCATAGAGAACAAAGGTGACAAAAAGCAGGTGAGATCGTGTTTACTGATGGTGGAAGTTGATAGATTCGTCATTAATCTGATCGCTATGCTTCAGCACGAGAAAGGTCTGGTGAGTGTCGAGACGAAAGAGAGGAACAAAGAGATGAGCGTAGTGTCTAGATTTCGAAGATGATGTGAAAGATGAGAGCTTGAAATGAATGAGCGCATCTTGACTCGCGTGTTTGTTTTGGTGGCGAATCCTGAAACGTAGGTGCTCGTCGCGCGTCACTCGGTCGAATGACTAGCTTCATCTAACTAGTCTCACCTGGCAGATTGTGACGGATCGAGACTTGTCGTGCTGTTTCAGTGTCCTCGGCTGGCTCAATATTTTTGGAGGGCACCGTCACAATCAACAGTGAACCCAAATCCTTGAAAATGTGATGTAGCAAAGGATTGAGATCGTGAAAGTCGACATCAAGTAAGTGCTTCATGCTTCATTACTATCTAGCTTGTAATTAAAGGTCCCATCAGCTTCGTCATCTTTGTCAGCCTCTTGATCATCCGTCCTT
>Ga0058702_10000715_pt1 | contig 13307 bp, 13 predicted proteins | sample AgamicOrSfe_FD_83781 | JGI IMG/M metagenome (GOLD analysis project Ga0058702, IMG submission 83781) | Agave microbial communities from Guanajuato, Mexico - Or.Sf.e | ecosystem: Host-associated > Plants > Phyllosphere > Phylloplane/Leaf | place: Guanajuato, Mexico | collected 2012-05-30 | reverse complement strand
GCCGTCGGCTGGCAGGAAGAGTAGTCTGAGGAGGGAGAGCTTGAATGATAGATTGGGCAGTTTGAGGAGGACGGCGAGTGTGAGCGTTAGGAGAGGTAGTGGGAGTACGGGAGGGAGTCGGTTTTCGATTCCGAGGAGACCGGTGGGGAAGTGAGCGTGGAGGATGAGTGGTGATTGGTGATTGGTGATTGGGGATTGGATATACCAGTCGCGCATGGGAGGAAGAGTCTTACGACGTCACGACCACGTTTTCGAGTCAGATACCAGCTGGAAGCGTAATACCTAGCGTTCGAGTAGCATAGCGTAGCATAGAGACATGAATCTGTTTATAATGACCACCCATTTCCCCCTCCCTTCCCATGCCGCCAAACATCCAAACAGGGTCCCAGAAATTCCGAGAACGCCACTCGAGGACCTTCGTAGAGTCAAGTCGACCATGCTCCCGCACACGCTGTAAGTGAGTGCCATCTCCAGACCAGCATGGGCAAAGCTGCGAGGATGTTTGGACAATACCAGGTACCGCAAGGGACTTCTCTTCCGTGCTAATTGCTCTCCCTTGTTCCCCTGCTCACTCTTGCTGTACCTACCCCAAGTGTCTGAGCTCGCTTTCCCTTGTGCGCGGCTTCAGGCTTCGGACTCGAGTCCTCTGCGCCTTCACTCAGCGCCACAGCCAACACGAAGGCGCCCTTGCCTCGCGGGGAAACTTGGCGACAGGAACCGTAATCGTAAAAGCCGGACGGATCTGTAGAGGCCAGGGCACCTCCTCGTCCTGTCCTGTGATGCTTCTAGAGCGCGGATCGCGCATCCGCATACATCTAGGTGGGAAGTGGTGATGGGCGGCTGTGCGCGGAAGTGTCTCGAGAGCATCGAGAAAAGAGAGAGATTCCGCCCTCGTTGAGACTTGGCCTGCTCGAATGAGATCGTGTATTATAGGGAACTCGAAGCCGGAATTGCCTTTCCGGAAACTCAACTCGAAGTCGTGATTGCACTACGCTCGTAGCCAGCCAGGCGTCTATCATACCATCTTTCCATCTCGGATCGCTGGTCTGGTCTGGTCTGGTCTGGTCATACGGTCGAAGTGAGTGCTGGGATGGTAGATAGATCCTGTCTTGTCTTGTCCGGTAACTCTGGTTCTGGGAGGTGCGCATGGGAGAGGCGTCGTCGAGGTATTGGTACTGTGATGGCGAAAGTTTCAATATATGAGCATGGCTACTGTATTTCTACCGTGTGGTCCCCGATCGGGCAGCTTATTGTAATCATGTCCTTGAATACGGAGCTACATGCACATGGAGCGAATGCAGCCAGCCTGTGGATTTGCAGATATCTTCGGGTACGTGTATTTGTACTGAAGAAGTCTTGATATTTGAAAGACGTTCACTGGAGAGAAACAATGTATACAAAGTCGTGATGTTACATATCCGCCCACCGCGGACCACAGACACCTTAGCGCCACGCCCTCCCCTCCTCAATAGATCAAAGCAACCCAAAGCTTGGCCATACAGCCATATACAGAAAAATCCCTCAATACCTCGCGACGCCTCTTCCCGTTCCCTTTTCACCCGCTCCCGCTCCCCTAATTCTCAGGCGCCGGCGCCGGGAACCTCCTTCTCCACCCAGCCCCAAAGTACTGCGTCGCCGCAATACTCAGCACCGCCGCCGCAATAATGCCCGCCTGCGCCCCGAACGCAACCGCGGGTCCATTCCTCTCAATCCACACAGTCTGGAAGTAGACGACGCAGAAGCCGCCCAAAACCCTAGCAGACAGGATCCAAGCCGATGCGAGCGCGGCGTGGTGCGGGAATACGTCGAGGATGTACGATGAGACAGCCGTGGTGGTGCCCAGCGTGCCGAAACAGAGCATTCCCCACCCGAACGCCACGCCGACCCAGGAGAGTTGATGCTGGAACGATTGGCCGAAGAGGATCAAGCCGCCGATGGAGATGATCCAGGGGATGTAGACGCCGCGGAGACGGTGTTCGGGGTGGTAGTCGTCGATGTTTGGGTTTTTCCGGAGGTAGGTCTTCAGGAGGAAGTCGTTGAACCAGTAGCCCCATGCTTCTGCGGCGAGGGTGCCGATCATTGGGGCGAGGAAGAGGAGAGCGAAGTTTGTTTCGCTGAAGAGGTAGGGGGGTGGGAGGATCAGGAGGGAGATTGTGGAGACGATGCCGATAGTCCACATGGTCATGAACATGCTGAAACCGAATGCTGGAGATGTTGTAAGTATGTATTACAGATGCAAATTGGTTGGAGGAACAGCTTACTGGGAAGGAAGACGTATGGCTTGATGATGAGACTGAGCTGATGGCCCATGACAGTCAAGATGGAAGGACGTCCCGCAGATTCCCTCATAGCGGTGATGCCGATGAGGTTCTGGATCCTGCCTCCGATACCAGAGGCACGCGTGCGAGGGTTCGTACGATCGTACAGAGTTTCGTCGAACATGAGGCAGATTGCAAGGACACTGAAGCCGTAGAAACCACAAAGAATACCAAATACTTTGCTCCATACTAGGGTCTCGACAGCAAAGGCAGAGATGAAGGGACCGAGGTAAGGGCCTGAATATATTAGCATCTCAACAGTAACGGCAGGGATGAAGGAACATACCGATGAGGAAGCAGCAACCCCAGACATTGATATGAGAGGCTCTCTCGTGCAGGAAGAACATATCGTTGATGATACTAAGACCGATGACTTGAGGTGGGGCCCCGAAGAAACCTTGCAGTGTTCGACATGCAGTGAAACCGCCGTAGCTGGTTGCGAAAGTAGCACCGATGGTGCAAATGAGAGAGAAGAGTTGAGACCAGAAGAGAACAGGAGCACGACCGTAGCGCTGGCAGAGAGAGACGGCAAGTAGACCACCAGGTCCTTGCATGAAGACGGCACCTGAGATGGAATTGGCGACTGCAGTGGGAGTCATGTGCCATTGCATTGCCTGAGGGACGAAGAGAGTGATTCCCCAGGTGATGATCCAGTCGGATAGGAAGCTTGGACATGTTAGCAAATCTACAGTTGCTTGTCCGTTCGACTCGCAATACATACCAACCAGGCAACAGTGCAGTGAAGACAGCATGCTTCTTCATCCACGACCAGTTCAGAGGGTCATTCGGATCGTCGCTGGGTTGTGGCACAAGGACAGTGGTGCCGTCTTTGGCGTACTTGAGATCGCCTAAGCTCGTCTGCTTTTTGCTGCGAGGTGAATCACTGCCGGACAGCTCGGCGGTCGTCTGAATGTTGATATCGTCCTTCTTCTCATCAATAAGAGTGGGTTGCATGGGTGGGGTGCCGGCGGCGACGTGGTCGACCATTGTATGAGTTAGGTGATTGTCGTAAATATTTGTTGGATGTGAGCAAGGTGTAAGATTAAGAGTGTTTGAAGTGGTGCTGATGGCAGAGTATAGAGTAGAAGTGAAGAAGGTGAAGAATTACAAAAAGAGTAAGGTAGTAGTAAGATAGTCGAAGGATTAGATGAAGGGTAACACAGAGCCTTGTTCCTCAAGCACAGCTCAAGGGCAGACACAACCTGACAGCTTCACGATAAGGGAGTGAGTGAATGAAGCCAGGAGTGAGGATGGCGAAACCATTGAGCTTATATTCGCTTTCACGTCCCCCAGAGAGTAGTGCCATGCTGCACATGGACCATCCCTGTCCTTTCTTCGGCTATCTCCTCCATGATTATGAATGTGATCGTCAAGGGGGATGAGATGAGATAGCTGGCGTCCGGCCGTTGTAGTTACTTCGTAGCTGCAGTTAGAGAGAAACGCCTCGAGACGCTACACTCAAGCCAGAACTAGCGCGGGTAAGGGCGTGCTGCTCTGTCATGCTCTTGTCAAGCATCTCTATTGGCGCAGCGGGATATGCGCCTTGAACTCGACCCTAAACGACTCGAGTCAACCGTGAACGAGGGTGAAGAGATACAGTGAATGAGGGTGAAGAGATACAGTGATACAGTGGAGGTTGGGGATTGGGAGAGGGGCGGGGCGGGATGGTGAGCGGGTCAGCTCGCCACTACTACTACTTGACTGGTAGATCTAACGGTAGGTGACAGCGATGCAAGTAGTGTGAGTGACGTGACATCTAGGCTCCGCCATATCGCAAGGGGTTGGTTGGTGAAGAACAAGCAAGGCTCCATATGTGCAAAGCGGTGGTTGGTTGCTGGAATGAAGCTGAAGCGCTACACCGCCGGAACTTGGGGCCGATGCAAGGCAAGATCGAAAATCGAGCATGCAAGGGACAACTGTAGTCACAACGCGCTCGACCTGCATACAGTAATCTAGTAGTAGTCCTGCTGAAACACGCCCCGTGCTTGCGGTTGCGCCAAAACGCTCTGGACGTTGGAGTGGTGCGAGGCTGGTCTACTAAGCCGGTGTGAGCATGGCTTCGAGCTTGTGTGATGCTAGTGCGTGCTTAGTGGCGGGACATGAGCAAAGTCAAAGTCAAAGTCAGATTGTCAGATTGTCAGAGTGCTCGAGCTGAGGAGTGCAGATTGCGCCAGAGATGCCTTTCACAATCACGTTGCGCTGGCTGCTCAGCTGGTGTCGCGAAGGTGGCGATTGCGCTCTTCAGGTGTATGTAGATAGGAAGCGACCCGTGTCTGCACAAATGTTGTCAAGACTAGGGGCTTTCTTCCCCGAGGCTGACTAGGCTTTCTTCCCCGACTGACTGGGCTTTCTGCCGGCACAAAGGTCATCAAGATCCTCCTGTTGCTAAAATACAATAAAATACATTTCCGTCGTTGACAAAGGCAGACCTGTACAAGCCTGAGTCCTGCGGTGCATGTCCTCCTTGCCCTACATCGACTATCCACCTCCAGCACCACTTCCCTGTCCAGATTGTGCGTGCTGTGCCTGTCCTTGTGCCTGAATCTGCCCTTGTCCTTGCCCATCCCCGATCAGCCCCCCATCCACCTGTCCAACATCATCCATTCCTAGCCCAAACCACGCATCATGCGGACCACCTAATCCGAAACCCGCAAAGTCAGCCTGCCCAGATCCGGTCCCAAAGTCAGGCGGGTCGAGGTTGAACGGCATCATCCAAGGCCCGCCCATCATTCCCATCTGGTTCATGCCCATGCCGAGCCCAGGATCTTGCATGTAGAAGTCATTAGGATCACCCAAATTCCAGAAGTCAGTATTCTGGTTGGAGTTTGGTAGAGGTGGAAGTGAGTTGGACGCGGCTGCGGTGGTCGCAGGGTCGAAGCCAGCGTAGGATTGGAGCACGAGGTGGCGGTCCATTTGGGAGAGCATGCCTGGGTTTGGGGCGAACGTGAAGGGCGGAGCGAAGGCGAAAGGGTCGAGATTCGGATCGAGAATGGAAGGGTCAAGAGTTGTGGGGTCCGGCTGCTGCGGTATCTGTTGTTGGAGCTGTGGTTGAGGCTGGTATTGTTGGCTCGATACTGGTGCTGGTTGTGGAGGTATTTGTGCTTGTGGAAGCGGAAGTGGAGGAAGGCGGGCTTGTACAGGAGTGCGAGAGTAGGATTCGCGAATGCCATATGGGCTATTTGGCACCGCAAGACTGTCCATGCCTGGGTCGAGGCTGGGATCGAGGTTAGGATCATCAGGCCCATGAACATCGGACAGATCGAAGTTCTTCTTAGCGCCTCTCCTGCCTGGCAACTTGGACGGATGCTTCGCTTTGGAAACTGGAGACAACGTCGTGAAGAAGTCCTCGACGCTCTGTAGATCAGGTGCCTGGCTGAAGACTGCATCTTCGCCAGCTTCCTTCTTGACCGCCGCTTCTGGTTCTTCATAATCTGCTTGAGATACTCCGTTGGGATAAGTATTATACCAGTCCCCATACTGAAACACCTTTTTCTGTCCAGGCTTTACTGACGTTGGAGTATTCGTTCCTCTGGACAAAGCATCAGCATTCTGCCGATAAAGATCCTTTAAGCTTTCCGTCATGAAATGGAACATGCCCCAGTGTCGTTTCATCTTGCTTAAATACTTGATATTGTGCGTCAGGTTCTCCTTGCACGTAGCTTCCAGCTGGGGATTCTTCGAAAATGCGCCGTAGATCAGTACAGCACTCGAGGAATATGTGCAGTATCCAGCAAAAGGCGCAACTAGTCTGTGCTCGGTAGAATCTCTGATGAGCTCAGCTATACGCGTAGCTGATTCGTGTGCCAATTTCCTGGCCTGAGACATTTTCTCCTGGGGCACACCCGCAGTACTATCTCGTGCAGTAGTAGGATATGCATGTCTGTTGGAGAACAATATGCACTGTTGGTAGATCAGATGCATGTAGATGAACTGATTGGCCGTTTGCTCAGAGGCGTGGGTACGTAGATTTTCCTGGTTGTAGTGCAGACTTTCAGGAAGGTCGTTGTTCCACTGTTCAATGTGCTTCAGAAGTACTTGATACTGCGATTGAGGTTCCCAAGGTCGATACTTGTCTTTTTCTTTGCCTCCCAGGTTGAGATATTGTCCAAGTCGACCCCACAGCCACACGAGACGTGTAATATATGCTGCCACTCCCATATTCTCCTTGGCATCCATCATTTGGCCGGCCACTGATCTGACGATTTTGAGACCGTTCCATCGAGCTGTTCTGTAGGTCCTGGAATTTCCATCTGAAACATGTTCTCCTTGATCGGGAGCTGAAGGTACAATCCAGCTTCGGTAGCAAATAGTGGACGTTCAGTACCGGATGAGTTGAAGCGATCCATCATAAATGCAGCCCACATTGTTCTCCTCCGAATCTCTCGATCGGTGAAGCTGAGTTCAGCAACTTGTCCTTGAACTTGTCCTAGAGGGTCGTGATCAAGGTCAACATGAAGTTGTAAGGCATAGGCCATTCTCTGCGCCATGCCTCCCAGCATCCAGCTTCTTCCTCCTTGGCATGCGCCAAAAGTGTGCAGGCCAAGCAAGAGTAAGACGATCAATATTGTGATATTCGGCGAATCGAAACGCTTCAGAGCGACTTCCAAAGCTGCTGTTGCCCACTCTTCACCCCTCAAGAATGCCGGTTCTGTCTGCACCGCGGGATGTGTAGAGAATCGAGCCGAGACAGCGCATACTGCAAGCGTCAAGACAGGTGGTATCGTCCCAGCTTCTAGCCTGCGCATGAAGCTTGGCTTATGAAGCAAGTGGTAACTCTGGCCATACACGAAGTCAAAGTAGACCTCCGCAAGATGTAGCTGAATCTCTTTCGCCGGTAGAGCCTCCAGGCCGTCAGTCAACAGAGCACTTCTTTCTTCCTTTGTGGTCTTTTTAGGCGGTGGGAAAGCTGCTCGAGCTTCTCTACCGTCCCCTGCAGTAACGATTGGATCCCTTGCTTCTGGGTTCGGTGTTACTAATTCTGGCGTATTGGCCCACCTCCCAAGGCCGTGGCCGAAAGCGTCTTCAGCAGATCTTTTCTTTGCAGCCTTTTGCTGCTGAATTGCTGAGCCCGGTTTCAGTACCGCTCGAGTTACCTCGGGAAGCCTCTCCAGATCTTCCTTGGGTAATGCTTTAATGACCCTCTCCTCCATTCTCTTCAATCGCTTGTCCAACATTGCCATGTAGTCAGTTATCGGTGCTGCCTTTCGTGTCGTAACCTTGTACACGCATGGTGTCCTGGATTTCATGCAATGTTTGCACGCCGGCTTTTCACCTGAACATCTAATCTTCTTGCGTCGGCAGGCTATGCAAGCCAATGGCAAACGCTTCCGGTCCTTTCCTGCTTTGGTTTTCATGTCTGTCCATGCTGGTTGCGGTTCACCCTCGCCAGTTGCCCCTGTCCCATCCGTATAATGTGCTTGACTCGACTTTGATCCCACACTTGTCCGTCTCCTGTCTTCTGCTGCAGGATCGATGAAGGTCATTGGCACCATCGTTGCGGTTCCAGCAGGGAATGCGTTCGATGCTAACAGTGGTGCTAAAGGTGTATGCTGGACTATGTTGGTGCCAGGCGGACTCTTTCTCGTTGTGCTCCAAGTGTTGAGGTCAAAGTCCAGGCTCGCTGGCATGACCGGCATGCTCGCGAATAGGTTGTTAGAGTCATCTTGTGGCTGACCATAGCCATCCGCATCCATCTCTGCTCCAACGACACGCAATTACATGCGCTATTGCCATGCAACAAAAGACGGGAGGCAACTCAGTCTCGTCACCGTGCTTGCTGCTTGCTGCTTGCCGGTTGTGTGCTGTGTTGAGTCACAATATCATAAAGTCTCTACGTCGGAAGCGTTACAGGATGACTCGAGACGTGATCGTGCTCTGTTCAATATCAATTGAGATGCGAATCTTAGATGCGGTTTATGTGGAATGAGCGTGAGCAGTAACTCCAACGGGTTTCCCGCTTTCCCCGCCTTATATTCGGACAAGTATGGGGACAGTTTCAGATGTCATAGCTTCAAGCAAGCTTTACCGAAAGTGACTTCCCATCGACATCGGATAACAAGAACGCTAGGTAGAGGCAGGTTCTCATGAACTTTCGATTGAAGCTCCCTTTGCCTTGCGCAACAACAGTCTTCATTTGATCTTATCTATCCTCTTCTTGGCGACACGCAATTTGTCATCCAGTCGATCGACATCCTGATCTAGCATACCGAGCATCTCATTCTGAAGCTGAAGCTCGTCGCTGATCTGAATACCCATGCCCTTCATTCTCATCACTACTTTGGTGAGATCAACCACATCTGCGTCTTGCTCTTCCATAATCTGCTTCTGTAACTGCAACACACCAGTGTTGTCTAGTTCTCTTGTCCTGTCAGTCTCCTTCGCACCCAGCACTCTCCTACTACTGCTGGGCGCGACGGAGTTTGCAAGACTTGTGCCACTGCCACTCCTGAACAGACTCTCTTTCTCCAATGTCGTCGCTGCTGCTGGCTCATGGCCTGATCCTGTGTTTTTCGGCGTGAAGGTATTCAACACATTCTCAAGCGCATCCCGCTCCTTCTTCGACGCCGTCACCAAGTCCTTCCTCCTTCGAAGCTCGCCTTGCCCGAGGCCTGTGTCCTGTTCACCCATCTTGCTCAGTCCACTGTCCAAACTGATGAGCATTGTGCCAGCTCTGACCAGACATCGCCGTGCTTCACCACTTGCTTCATGCTGCTCCTGCGCAAAACCCGCCTGATCTCTTCTGGTCAAATGAGCTCTCGCATCTCGTAGCTGCAGCTTGAGATCTCTGTGTACGTCCAGCCAGATTGTCGCATCTGTTACTGGTGCTTGTAGATCCGCGCTCTTCATGGCAGCTGCCGCAATCTTGCCAGCAGCTGATTCACTGTTGATATTTGGTAGGTTCAGGAATTGTCGCCATGCTGCGCAATTTCGCCATCTGGCATCACCGGTCGTGTGAATCTTCCTGAGGTACTCCTCCAATTGCTTCCTTCTTGTTTCTGTTAATTCCGGGCTTGAGACGGTCTTCTTGAACCACGACTTTTGCGGTAGTGAGGCAGGTGGTGCAGTGTTGTTACATTGTGAGGTAAGGGCAGAATGTAAGGTAGTGAAGTCGGAATAGCGCTTTGAGACCGTCCATGAGCGAAGTGGCTGGCGAAGCGTGATTGTGTAGACAGTATATGGCGGTGAAGAGGCGGAGACAGTCGTGGTCGGGATGGCAATCTCCACTGCGGGAGCCATGCTTGAGATTGGGGTTCTTGGAAAGCGCACGATGAAGCCGCTGGGATATGGCGAATCTGGATGTGTGTCGAAGATCGTCTCGGCTGAGTGAAGATCAACCTATTGAAGTTCCGATGAGATGTCTGAGGCTTTCCAGATGTACGATGACGGAATGTCGTCGGAGCCAACATCTCAGACCGCGACGGCAGACTTCAGACTTCGACTCGTGGTAGTCTTCGACAAACGTCGCGAGACCCTGCGACAGCAAACGACCAAATCTCAATGCAAACAGGCAGCCATTGATCGGTCTCTCGCTTGGAAAACCTGCTTGCAAGTTTGTCAAATTGTACAGACGCGCATACCCCTTCTTCTGTCGCACAAAGTGAGATTCTGTGTGACTTGCAGTGTTCACCATATGCAGACAAGCGTGCCGGTCGTCTGAAGACGTGGTGCACAAGCGCGTGAATCATCGCCCTCACTTGCAGCCATGGTATCTCGAGTTCAGTTCATGTCGGCGTGTGCTATGTTTGTCACTTCTCAGGAGGCCTGCAATCCTGTTCCATGCTCGTTCTAGTGATACCGTTTTCGTCAAACACACCGCCAATGGTATGTTTGCTTGCTGCTGGAGTTGTCACGCGCTGTGAGCTTGCTTTCTCTGTAAGTCAAACCATCAGCAATAAGTCATTCACTCGACGACATGAAAGGTAGACTCAAAACATCATAACTTCTGCCATTTGCTTCATCACGGCATGCCCCCTTCATCACTCCCCGACTCCTCAGTTCTGCTTTCTCACTCCACTGACGACCAAAAGTATCCTTCCTATTCACTCACATCGAGGAACACACTTCTTTCATCCCTTCAAGCACTTCACACCACTGTCGCTGGTACGCCTGTATCTAGTGCTATTGCTATCGGATTGTACATCGCGCTCCCAGGCACCCTCACTGGCGTTCTAGTCACCAAGATGCTCAAGCACTACATCCAACAACGCACGTCTGAGCACACATCGATTGACGATGGCGCAAACAGTGATCATTATTCAAGCGATCCTTGTACACCAGTGCTGTCAACACCTTCGTCTCCGCTTTTTGAGGACACCGACTCGTCCACCGAGGACCACAAGTGTGGAAGGCGAGACTCCCATAATGAGCTGACTAGCCTTGTGCCCGCCGCTGGACTCGACTTCCATGTTAACAGTGACGCTCTTCAGCTCGAGGTTGAGCATCTTCAGGAGGCGTTGCATCAGCAGCAGTTGCAACATCAGTTCGAAGAATCTGTGCTCGAGGAGGAATTGCGAATGTGTCAGTCTCGGATCAAACAGCAGCATTCACGAGAAGAAGAGGACGAAGCACAACTGCATGCATTGAGACACGATTACGACACCATCAACAACCACCACATTGCAGCGAGTGAAGAAATCACGTTTCTATCGGAAATTCAGGAAGTCCTCAAGTCTGACATTGATGCTGTGGCGCAACGGTTCATGGTCATGGACGACGAGCTTCTTGTTCAGCAGCAGATCATCGAGGAGCTGGAAGAAGCTCTTCATATTGCGCAGGACGACCTCGAGTGTGCTCGCGCTGATCTCGCAGCTACGATTACTCACGCTGCGCCCCAGTCCGAATTTGAGCTCGCATACCTTGAGTCTAGGGCCGAGCTTCTGGCCTGTCAGGAGAAGAATGAGCATGAACAGATAGCTATGGAAGTTGAGCTTCTGTCATGCCAGAGGAAGAACGAGCACATGCAACAAGCGATGAACAAGGTCTTTGCTGAACTGAACTCAAGGCATGGAGATCGCAAGCAGATTGCCGACTTACAGAATAAGAATCAAGAGTTGCAAGAAAGCCACGACTTCGTGAATGAGCAATTCCGCATCAGGGTGCTGAATGAGCTCAACACAGCGGCCTCGGTGACAAGACTTCAGGAGGAGAACGAATTGCTTACGGAAACCGTGCAACGTTTCGAGCAGCTCGTCACAGTTCGCGAAAAAGAATTTGCTCAGACTGACAAAAGACAGGCCGACTACATAGCAGTGATGGAGGAAGAACGAGTCGAGATCAGCAAGGAAGTCTGTGACTTGAAGAAAGTGGACGGTGCAAGGCTTGGAGAACTTCAGACGCTTCGGGCGCTGAAACAAAGTCTTCAGCAGCAAGTTGACGAAGCAATGAAGCATGAGCCTCAAGCACGCGAAGCTGAAGCAGAGCGAGCTGCCACTATCAAAGACAATCAGCGGGAGGTCGATGATGCTATGCACAAATGGCAGGAGAGTTCGAAAGAATGCTCGGCAATAAGAAAGGAGCTCGGGAAGGCCTGCGGCAAGGTCGCAAAGTCTCAACAAAAGCTCGAAGAGCTCACTACGAACCTTTCCCAGGCCTACACTGAACGCCAGAGTCTTGCAACACAAGTGAAAGAACTCACCACCAGTCTTATCCAGGCCGACATCGATCGCCAGAGTCTTGCAGCTCAAGCGGAGGAGCTCACCACAAGTCGTTCTCATGCGGTTCTCGAATGCCAGAGCCTGGCAATGCATTTGAAGGAGCTTACCAGCACTCTGTCCCAGGGCAATGTCGAACGCCAGAATCTCACAGGCCAGCTGAAGGAGGCTGAAGAGGACCTGCACAATGCTCGTTCTGCCAGAAGTGATATCCTGCGCGAGAAAGAGCTTGCAGAGCAGGATTTCTCGGTGAGGGAGGCAGCCCACCTGGCCGAGATTTCACGTCGAGATGAGGCCTTGTTCTACGCAAATGAAGGCTTTGCGATCAAGGACGCAGCTCGTCAAAAGGAACTTAGGCAGCGAGATCATGCTCTGCTTGAGGCGCAGCAAAAAGCCACTGAAGTATGTCGTGCTCATGAGTGTCTGGCCACCTCTGTTCTCCCAACTAACATACATACAGGAAGGTAATCGAAGCATGACTCTTGAAGGGCAACTCAGAACGTCCAGGCAAGCAAACAATCGCAAAGGCACTAGCGAGAGGAACCACCGGGAAGCACTGCAGCGAGCCAGAGACGTCGCCAACGTTGCTGAAAGAGAAGTCGCGCAGTACCGGGAACGTACTCAACGGGCGGACCACAACAGCAACTTCTAGGCCTCAATGCTCGCCCAAGGCATTGGCATCCCAGGACATGTCCTCGAGCACATGAACAGCGACAGTCTGAATGAGGTATGCGTCACAATCAAGATGCAGGATGAGGCAAATTTGAAACTGCTGGAGAGAATCAGGGCATTGGAAGGCGGCGAGCATCTGTCCGGTCTGGTCAGTGCTGCCTATGGTGGTTTCAGGTGGACTATCGGTCCACCTCCACCGTCAGATTACCGTCTCGATCAAGCAATAGCAGCTGATACCATGATGTACCGAACGCCATCACAACATCGTCTCAATGAAGCAGTCGCAGCTGGTGCTGTGATGCAGCGGACGTCATCCCGTGGTTCTGCCAGGTCGACAGACAGCACTTTTGCAGAAGTTCTTGACGCTGTTGGAGTTTTCCAGGAAGCAGTCAGGGAGACGTTGTCGAGACAAGTGAGTGCTGGTAATGGGCATACTGTGATCGGAAATGCTGGAGAGCTTGAGCAGGCGCTCAATGATGACGAGGGCTTGTACGCTGAGGATGATGTTCCAATTGGGAGGCCTGCGGCGTTGCGGCGAGCATCTTGGAGTTGATCGAGCTTGAGCACCAGCATTGCTGGGGCAGGGAGCTGGATATGGACTGTGCAATTCCGGGACATCAAAATTGTAGATATTGCATTCACATCCTTACATTGCGGCGTTATCTGC
>Ga0058702_10000714_pt1 | contig 13313 bp, 13 predicted proteins | sample AgamicOrSfe_FD_83781 | JGI IMG/M metagenome (GOLD analysis project Ga0058702, IMG submission 83781) | Agave microbial communities from Guanajuato, Mexico - Or.Sf.e | ecosystem: Host-associated > Plants > Phyllosphere > Phylloplane/Leaf | place: Guanajuato, Mexico | collected 2012-05-30 | reverse complement strand
GGGTTAAGGAGGAGGAGGGGGAAGGCCGGGCGTTGGTGGAGGTCCGCCCTATAATCATAAGTCAGTCAAAACCACACAACTATGACAACAATCGAGAATCGGTAGAAGTAGGCTTGTGCCAGGGAGAAAGCTTCGAGCGGTAAACTTACATTGATGTGCACAACAGCACCGGCCTGTACTACGATGTACGTTGTCTTCATAGTATAAGCCTTTATTCAGCGGTCTAAGTCCATGTTTCACTCACAGCAGACGTAGGTGGTGGCGGGGCCGGCGTACTGTACTCTCTATTGTGCTACAATATCAGTTAGCGCGCGATCTCTGCTGCTCCTACGATATACATAGACTTACTCTCATCTTGAATGTTGTACTCGGATGATGATGGTGCGCACAGCAAGAAGGAAAATTTGAAAATCCTGATCCTAAATGGGACATTGCGCTAGGCTCGTGATTGACATACCGATCCTGCCAGAATACTGGATGTCGATGTCATGCATACAAAGCAAGGTATATTCGGTCCAACAGATACTGGTTCGTGGAACTATCAGAGTCACTGACGATTAGCCTCCAGCGCGTATCATAGGCTTGACTTTTGTGGTTGAGTATCTTTGCCGACTAATACTGGCTTGACTGACCTTTGACATATAGAGATATGAAATCGAGCAGAACTTGAGGCCAATAGGTACACGGTATACCGCATACACTGGTATGGTTGATGCATTCGACAGACGGTCGTTGGTACTGTTGTGGATTGCTGTAGTAGATGTTTCTTTTGTTGTAGTGGATATGGACAGCTCCAGCGATGTAGAAAAAACCTTTACGAGGAAGATCTGATTTGACTTCGTTCTATATTTCGGTCGTGCGATATAGATGAATGTGTCTTACTCGTTCTTGTTATGATTTCCTCCAGTTGTGCATCAGGTATGTGTGGTTTCAATGTCATCGTTCCTCCGGAAAGTCTTGCTTCATACATGTTCATTAGAATCGTTACTCTGAGGAGACTTGCTTCTTTTGCTCCAGCGACTCAGGGCCATGCTGGTCAATAGAGGCAAGCGAGCCTTGTTGAGAGAACCTGGTTCTCAAGCCGTGCATGTATGAATACAACAACAGACTATTTTTCCATTGCCGGTTCAACTTTCACTCTGTCGATACCATTGATCTATGAGCTCCGTATAGTACAAACCAATACGACCGCGAGCACTATTTTTCTTCAAACATAGGGAGACTATTTCCTCTCGATCGAATGTGGTGAGGTTGCTCAGACATTCCACGTGACGGTTTTCAAATTTCACCCATGGAAGGGCAACTTGCATTTTTGGCAACTCTGCGACTTCGACCACCTGGACTCATCCAGACAGCTTCGATGTCACCACACGCAGAGACAATGATGTCCGCGCTGTTCCGACAATCCATTGTACGATGGACGTGGTGAGGGCACCCGAAGGACCCGGAAACAATCATGGAGGTTGTCCAAGTTGCCCGGTCGTCCTCCGTGAAAGCGGAATGTTGGAATGGACCGCATACTGGATGGGTCTCTCTTCCATGTTAGGCGCGACCACGCGTACAAGTATGCGCGAGTCAATCGCCACGAAGACAAGGTGTATACCAGTCCCGGCAGTATACTGCACGTAGGCCCTCCGTACGACGCTGTTGTCTAGCTTAATCGTGCGGCTTCGTGAGCAGATCCTTTTTCTTCGGTCGAGTGGCATCTGGATGGCACTTCTGGTAATGGGTCGTCATGTACGAAGCCACGATCGCACTATATCGGAAACCTGGTTTTGTGATTAGCTCTGCTTTTCGCTTACCTTGTGGGACCATCCAGTCTTTCTCGCATGGTGTTTCCTGACACCACTGCGTAGGGTCGTCTAATGCCGGCATCTGATGCTGTATACGGTACTCCCGCTCGAACTCCAGGCATTCGATGTGTGTCAGCGCGAAGAGGTGTCGATTCACCTCCCCTTGGTTGCGTGCTGATTGACCACAGTTTCTGCAACACACCGGCTCGAAGACAGGTTTGCCAGCTGCGATTTGGTCGGCGTTGTATTGTACGAGACAGCTCCTATGCTTGATAGCAGACAGATGCTTCTTCTCGTCAATCAGTGTACGCTCTTCGCCGCAGTATTGGCACCTCCTGTCATCATCTGTGACATCTATTAGAGGTTCTCCAATGATTGCACGGTCTTTGTTCTCGCGTTCGAGACATTCTTTGCCCTTCTGCAATTGCCAATGCCTTTCCAGCTGATGCTGAGAGGCAAACCGCTCCTCACAGTGGCAGAAAATGACGAGCTCTGAAATCTCATCCTCGCTAAGGCCTAATTGCTCGAGCAAATGTTGTTTGCATTGAACATTCTTATGCCGTAGGTGACATCGCCAGGCCTCCGCAAGGATATCTATGTTAGCGCCTTCAAAGGTAGCGCGACACCAAGGACAGGTAAGGCTCCCAGAGTGAACATGCTGTTCTAGATTATCCTTGATCCACTGAAAGGAGGCGTCAAGGCTTGGAGTCTCCCAGGCTTTTGGCTCCTCGGTGCTTTCACGACCAGGGAACGCAAACCGATTAGGTCCCGCTTTTCCGTCGAAAGCTCCTCTTGCGTATTCTTTGACGGATAACACAAAGAAAGCACGGCAGAGAGTAGATATCCTCTCGCCTCGACTATTTCCAGCCTGGATCCACATCTGCTCGGTCTGTTTCGAACGTTGACCACCAGGTAAGAGGGGACGATATTCGAAACTGAACGCAAGAGTCGCGGCATCTTCAAAGCGAGCATCAGTTGAGGTACCGATCATAGCGTATGGGTGTGCATGAGGAGCGCCATCATTCGTTTGATGCGCCTGGAGAATGCCGTACAGGACATCGTTTGCGAGACTGTATCAAGATGCACGAGTCTCGCACATTATACGTCGTGACAGCGATTAAGCCGATATTACCCCAAGCGGAAGTGTCTGCATTGAGCAACCAGCTTACTTACTATAGATGCTCTACGTTCTACCTCCCATGCATTACATTTGGCACGTTGGTGGTATGAGATATGTGAGATGTTGGATTGTCGTGCGTGCCTTCCACTTGAAAGGCAAAGCAACATTTGTTCTAACAAGTCGTCGTAAGAGAACGAAAAACGTGCATGCTGACGTCCGACATCAATCTACATACGCGATCAACAGCCAATACATCATCAATCTTCTGCTACTGCTCAACGCCATACATCCCGCATCCCCATACTACCAACTCCGTTCGCGACATATCTTGATATAGTTTTTGTTTAGCAAGATGTCGCCTACTTTCGATGAATACTTCGCAATGGACAAGGACACGCTTAAGCTCAAATGCCGAGCTCGTGAGCTCAAGTATGGCGGCAACAAGACACAGCTGGCGGAGAGGCTTGTTACATACGACGAGGAACAACCTGATAGTCACCCAGCTCAAAAGCGACCACGTTTGAGTATAGATAGAACTACCAATATTAGTAATACCTGATCTGATCTTGTCTTCTTTTCGGTACTTTAGCAATGCCACTACCACCGTCCTTCAAAACGCCTACCATACCTCCTCCATCTTCTGTGGCTTCGACAACACCATCAGTACTTTCAGCCTCGACGTCAATCTCAGCCGAGTCAAGCCGTACCATCACACCTCTTCCTTCCTATGCGTCTAGTAGTGGTCAGACACCTTCGCTCCTCTCATCCACAAGCGCTTCGAGGTCACAGACACCTGCGTCAAGTTCATCCAAGTCAACCAAGCACTCTGTCTTTGGAGCATACTCTGTGCTTGGCACCATCGACCTTGAACAAGAGCGTCCGGTAGGCACGTCAAGATTTGACTGGTGCACAGAACAGTATTTCAAGTGTCTATGGATGAACATACTTTCAGACGAACAGTACCCATCAGAGGTGCAAGAATACTTCAGAAAGGAGCCATACAGCGTAATGGTGTCGCACGCTATCCAGATGTTTCATCAAAGCGTCAAGGATGTTGTCAATTCCGGCATATATCCAAATGCTCAAGCCATGACAACCATTGGTCGTGCCTTGCTCACGGATGATGACGGCGCGAACGGTGGTGGATATTCATGTCTGGTGCCAAGCTCGATCCAGAATGCACTATGGGAAGCATATGCTGGGTCAGCAAACCACCTCACTAGACGTAAAGGCGAACATACAGACCCTGTTACATGGCAAAGACAAGCGCAGAACAAGCTTTATCAAGCACTAGCATCCGGCAGACCTTCGATCTGGAATGGAATGTTCGAGTTCCCACGAACTTTTGCTTTCGAGGACGAATGGAGTCTGCTTCGACAAAAGCTGCTGGAATCGCTCCACAATGCATTGTTCGTTTTCTACGGCTCGTCGGACTGGAAAAGGGTTCGACCAGAGGTGCAGATTGCTGAGATAGCCTGGACTGAACTGTCTCTCAAAACTCGGGACGAGTTTGAGGCTTTTGAGCTAATGCGTGGCTTCCGAGCCACAAACAAGAGTATTCCGTATGCCGAAGAGATCTGGAATTACGTTGATCCCTTCAAGTACTGTTTCGATGGTGTTACGGCGGCATATATGTCTGAGCGAGGCGGAGATGCTTTCCAGAAGATTCGTGTTGGTAGCTTTGGCCGAGCCTACGATTTCAACCTCAGCGATGCTCAAAAAGCCGATCTATCGAGGAACAAAGTCAAGTACGGCACCTTTCAGGCTCACCAGACATCAGATGGGAGCTTGCATCCGAACCAATATGTTGGCGTCAATGCAGACGAGACGGATCCTGAATATGATTACGCTGGAAACGTTGCCTTCAGTTTCACATACAAACCTTTAACAGCATCGGGAACTCGTACTAGCGATCCCGTCACTATCTGGCTAACGACTGCACCCATCCATGGCCCACGCAGAATCCAACTTTACCGAGCTTACTTCGTACTGTCAATTGTGGAGCATGCGTATGGTTTAAAGCCCTCTGGACCAAAACGTTTTCCCCTCTCGAGGAAGTCGGATGAAAAAGAGCTCAAGGTCTGGCAACAAGCAAAGAAGGCCGTGGCGACAGAGGAGGAATGGGACTGGGTCCCTGACATCGTCGACCAATGTATCGACGGGGACTGTCTGACTTGCCCTTGGTGTGGCAAAAGATTTGAGCACGCTCACACGCCATCCATAAAAGCTGCTTGGGCTTGCCACCTCCGCGACAACAGCAGCGCATGTAAAAGCCTCTGTCTGAAGTCCTTAGATTTCGCAGATGAGGATATTTCAGGTTTCCTTACTACCCCTTGCCATTGCGGCGTGGAGTTTGCCTCGGAACAAAGCAAGGAGATACACCTACGGGCGGAAGATGGTCTCGACTGTCTGCTCAAAGAGAACAAGCTGCTCAGCATCATGGGTGAAGATCTGCTGGCAACCGAGCTGAAGCAGATGTGCCGATACTGTGGCACAACCGTTGCAAAGAACGTGGAGAAACACTACGCGGCGGTGAAAAGCAGGTCCTGTCTCATACAGCACAACGCAGACATGCTCGCTACCGGTCGCATTCCCTACACTCCTCCGACGTGTCGTGAATGCAAACAGACGACTGCGAGTGATGCAGACCTCACAACTCACCTGATGAAAGCAACGAATAGAGCTTGTTTTGATGCCGAGAACGAGTTTCGAGAGGAGCATAGCCAGCCAATGCTCGAGCTAGTGCTGTTTTGGTGTCAGGAAACGGTATGCGCGAAAGACACCAAGACGGTCCCGGATGCCAGGCGCGCAGCTCCAGAGGTCGTGGATAAAGGCCCCGACTTTCGTTTCAGCACGCCGAATAGCGCTCATATGACAACTCACTATTCATGGTGTCATCCCGGTGTCGAGAAGCCAAAGCCGAAAGACACAAAGCAGCAACCACAAAGGGAAATCTAAAGTTATGCCAATCTTTACATCAGAATCTCGATCCTTCACGAGTCACTTCATCTTAATCTTTCTACTAGTAGTGGAAGGACCTGTTCGGAGTTCTAACTACACGATATCGTCGACGCGGAAGGGAAAGTAATTAGTAGAATACCTGATTACTCGAATATTTGTGTTGTGTTCGTTATAGCTCATGTTTGTAGCTCAAGTTGCACTTCGATGCATGGCTTACGATGTCCCTTGGACCCTGAATTTCAAGTCTGCCCTTTTAGGCAATTAGCCCCTGGCCGGATTTGCTGCGCATTTGCTTGTTTCCTTTCATGCTTTCTTTCTTTCCTTTGCACTTATTTACGTGACACGGTCAAGATTTGACCCAAAAGTCCGCATGGCGCGGACTATTGGGTATTGCTCAATACCAATCCGCGGCCCCAGGCCGCACATTGATATTACAGAAGACCTTTCTCTGCCCTGTCAACCCAATGTGCGGCCTGGGGCCGCATATTGACATTTTAAAAGACCTTTCTCTACCTCATTAACCCGATGTGCGGCCCCAGGCCGCATATTGACATTTCTCTGCCTGCTTAACCCAATGTGCGGCCTGGGGCCGCACATTGACATTTCATATACTTGATGAAGCAAGTTATAGCCGGGAAAGATGTAGGATATATGTAGAACGAAGAGCAAGAAAGCGAATGTGAACCTAGGTATAAATTGATGAGAAGCGTGCCCTTGACCTTTAGTATAGCTTAGTGTTACCAGTATCTGTAGACCTTCTAGACACACATTATGTGTTGACTGCGCTGCTACTTCGCAAGGTATTGCACAATCTTATCATTACGAGGTGATGATTTGCACGGTCGGATACCAAGATTTTTGAGTTATTATATACCAACCGTCATTTTAGTATTTCAACGCAACAAGACGGACCGCTGGCGCAACGGTAGCGCGTAAGATAACTTCACTACCATCTTCCTCCTTACAGTTACTAACTTTCACACAGGTTCGACTCCAGTTCTCTGGAACCTGCCATCGAAAGGTTATCCGTTCAAATCGGGTGTGGTTCAATGCCTCTAGTTTTTGCCTTTCAGACCTACATTTTTGCGCGGGATATGTTGCCACTGCCTCGCTGCTGCGCTTGGCCTATTCAGATTCTTTTTAGCTGCTGTTGGGACTCGGTAAATGCGACGTGAAGAAGGTGCAATTTTGCAATTTCGAGAAGATCGAGTCTGATCGACATGTGCCTGAAAGTCTTTTAGGCAGTTGTAGCCGAGATGACAGGGTTGCGATTGGTGGAACACATCGAGTCGAAGGCACATCAGCAACAAGCAGCATTCGAGCAGAGGTTTTTGTTGAACGGCGATAGCGTGTTGTCATTGAGGTCATGTTTGAGTCTCGATGGAACTGTGATAGATCTACTAGTCACATCGTCCCGTCGCGATTGGCACTGGAATTTAGTATTCTCACCCATGAGCGGATCTCACTGTTTGACATTTTTGACAAGCTAATGACTAGGCCAGTTGAGTATCTTGAGCAAGATGTGGAGGAAGTGGCACTAAGAAAGATTCGATGCGGCTCGGCGGTGAAAATGTGAAAGGGCGAGCACAGAGGGACTTATAGAAGCAGAAGTAGAGCCTGTGTGATGATGAAACAGATCTCGTGAAAGCAAACACGATCTTGATTCAGGTCGTAACCCATCTTCCCCCTTTCATCCTCCAACTTCACAGCTTCAGTATTCATTCTCAACTATTAGACCAAGATATCTTACGGTACTCACCACGCCAATATCCAAACGTGAGACTCTTTCTTGTTCGGTAGGCATTGCTCGCAATGGCTCCTCCAGGCCGCAAACGTGTCAATCGGTATGCAGCACCTGCTGCTGAACGAGAGCAGCTTCGTGCCAGGATGAGATCACTTGCTACAATACCAATGGAGTCGTCGTCGGCAGCGGCAGAGCCAAAGCCGAAAGAACCAACAGAAGATCAGAACGAGCACTTGGCAGACTACCGCGCCTTCATACGCTTCTGGAAAGAGCTCACCGACGATGTGACAGACGACGAAGTTGACGTGCTCGGTTTTACAGCTGACCTCGACACACTCTACGAGCAGCTAGCCGTGTTCATGGGATTTTTGCGTGAAATGGCGCCAGATGCGTCTCCAGAGCACGACCCTATGACCTATAGCGAGCTCTGCGAGTATCGCGTTTCGATGCTGTACTGGGTAGATCGTTTCTTTGGGGGATTGCATCCAGGGACTGCCAAGCCGTCGCGCAAAGATCTTGGGTCGCAGATGGAGAGAGGAATGGTAAGTTTTGTGCTCAAATATCTCAGCTGTCCCGTGCAGTCAACCATGACTAACGATCTAGGTGGTGCCATTGGTCAAAGACGGCGATGCCGGCATTGAAGCATGAACAAGTGACAAGACCGGCTGACTAGATAGTGGTCATGGTGCAGGATGATTCGGTGTGAGATGACACGTCAGAGAATGGATACTGTGCCTGCAACGTCGCGACTAGGTCCAGCACACAATACAGCACAGACGAAGGTGCCCAATTCGGTGCATGCCAATATGTATATGCATCTTAATGATTGACGTCACAGTCTAGGTAGCAATGCAGTCAGTCTACAGACCCAAGACCCAAACGCCACCCATATATAACCCAAAACCCTTCATCCTTCATTTGTATCACGCCCCCTTCCGCCCTCCACCGCCAAAACCGCAATTTCCTGATTCTCCAACAACGTCCCGCTCGCGGCACCACTTTCTGACGCACTTACCGGCTCGGCCGCAGCGCCACCAGTCGCAGCGACGACATCAGATACCGAAACAGCACCCTTGGCAATCCCATCGCCCTCACTGCCACCATTCTTCCATTTCAGCATGTCCTTGTTCCAGTCATCAGGGTCCTGCAGCCATATCGCCTCGATCCCGCCCAGAGCCGCCACAAGTGCGGCACTCCACCACCCTACCCCCATGACACCTCTTTCCAGACCCACGCTTTGTAGCCAGCCACCGACGGTTGGTCCGCAAGCTCTGCACAGCGCAGCCATACTGGCAGCAACGCCGTTGATACTTCCAAGTACCATCAACGATGGCGCCGAGTTGGCCAAGAGAAGAGCATTAGAGGGGTATGTGGTTGCTCCGTAGCTGATGTGAAGCATAACCAAGATCGTCAGGCCAGCCAACTTTGCGCCGTCACTTGGCAGAAGTACAGTGTAAGGTGTGATCACATAGAGTATGGCAAATGTGAAGATCAGGAGGCGATATAGGCGATGCGTGCCAAACCGATTGATTGCGGCAGGGAAGACGACTACTTGGAAGAACATGGTATAGAATCTGATGATGAGTCAGTCAAACATGCGTGCAACCAACATTGACATGAATCACTTACCCCTGAAGAGCATAGATGACGCCGATCGTCTTGGCTGACAATCCGAAACCACCCGTAAAGTGGAACGGAAGATGTGCTGCCCTGTCCGATGGGGGCATACTGAGCAGTACTGGAAACAGCTGGCCAAAAGAGGCGGTGTGGTAGGCAATGAAGCCATAAGCGATAATCTGCAGGACCACAGGCTTTGTAAAGGCGGAGGCGAAGGAGGGTTTCTGCGTTGCAGGCTTCTGATGCTCGGGATCGTCGTCCTCTGATGTGGCAAGCGTGGAGCTGCGGGAAGAACCAAGCAGAGGAGTGCGCTCACTGGCAGCACTCGGCTCATCACCAGACGTCGTGGAGGAGGAGAATGTCGTCGTTCGTTTCGGCGTAAAGATGAAGCTTGTGAGATATCTGCCGGCTTCGAGGCCATAGTCTCGTCGGTATTGGTGCTGCTCGTGTGTTTCCTCAAGAAACAGGGTCCCGACGACAAGACCAGCTACAACTACCGCGGCGCATATAAGGTTGGGTAGAAGGAAGGGATACTCATCCCAGATGGTGCCTTTGTTGAAGTACTGCGGGTAGTTCTCGACTGGCATTGCCAACAGCCCACCCAGACTCGACCCGAGGATACCACCCACTGTCCACACAAAGGGCACGATAGCGTATGCCCTGGCCTGATGTTCTTCTTTCCCTCGAATCACCTCCGCTACAGTCGTCTGTATCACTCCGATGTTTCCATTCAGAGCCCCACCCAACGCCCTCGAAACCAGAAGCATTGGGAAACTCTTGCTGAAGCCGAACATGAGCATGGACAGCCCAGTGCCTGCCAGGCCGAAGAGTAGCACAGGCTTACGTCCTATGATATCCGAGAGACGACCCCACGGAACAGCACAGCTGAATTCTGCGAGGGCGAAGGCCGAAGTGACCATGCCAGCATAGGCAGCAATCTTGTCATCGGAGGAGGTGATATGGAATGATTGGATCATGTAGTAGACGTAAGGAAATATGCTCCTTCGAGGAAGTTAGTGGTGACCAAGGGAGAGTACCGTGATGGCGGGGAGGCTAACATATACGCAATCGGCTCGCATATTCTGCAGAGACCTAGTAGGGAGAGCCATCATTAGTCTGTATACTTTGAGCATGCCTGAAGGAGTGCTCCTGGACATGTTCTTCATCGTCCATGATCTCACGTGCTCACCGAGGATAAACATCTGCTTAGTCGGGAAGGGTGTCTTTGTCTTCTGCGGAGGCTCATCCTGAGATGCTTTGCGGAACCACCCCATGATGCTGATGGTACTGGTGGATGATGGACTTAGGACGGAAGGACACAGTATGGACAGGCCCCTTCGAAGAGAAGCGGTGAAGTAGGAGACTAAGACATGACAAAAAGAGGCCCGTCAGACCATCACGATGCGGACTAGAACGCCCCGAGCAAGCCCGTTGAGGTTGGTGGGGTGGAGGGTAGACGTGGATAAATGCAATCGCTGCATGACTTTGGCTTGCATCTTGCATCATGCCTGCCGCCAGGCCGCGCCATTGATCTTGTGCCGGGGATACGCCTGAAGTCGAAGGACAGTGAGCATTTTATACAGGCTTGCTGAAGGCGAAGTGTTTGTATGAGAGTGTTTCTACCTCGACGTCAAAGGCCGAGGCTGTTTGTGACACCTCAGGCCCCACCTCCCACCTTCCGATCAGAATGACGGAGTTTCGCCCGCCGATATGCTCAGATCGGATGGCATTATCAGCATTGGACGCGTTACATGCTGTCCTGTAGCACTCGCGATACACATCGTGATCAGGTCTTTCCCCGACTCAAGCTGTCCCTGGCGGCACCGGCGACCCTGCACCTTGTCCCCTGAAAGAAACCATGCCAACGCCAATGCTAAATCCCAGCCTCTGTTCCTTTTCCTCTCCAATGACCAACGTCTCAACGCCATTCCAGTCGAGACAGGTGCCGCCATATCGGCATCCCATCATGTCAATAGTTCTTCGCAGGTCCAATCCTCATACCTAGATATGTTGTGAGTAAGGACTCAAATAAAATCACCAGAATCAGCCTCACATTCCATCCGGTAGATATCTTCGAACGACCAGAGGGATCTTCTTTTCGCGTAGCTCTTTCAGTGCAATCTGCAGTGGATCTGTTTCACCTTCAAGATCAACCAAGACTGGCGCGTTCATGCTAAGAAACTCATCAGTAGCCGCTCTTCAAATGATATCCTCGCTTCTATCATGCTCACCTGATCTGCAATGCTCTTGTCCCCAACACTCTTGCTCTCTCGTACTTCGTCATGTATGGTGTGGTGTTCCTCTTCTCTTTCGATATCTTCTTCTCCTTAAGCGCAGCTACTGCGTTCTTGCTTGTTTTCTGCGCCGCCGTCGCATCACCGCTCACAACAATATTGTCTTGCCCAGCTGGACGTCTGGAATCCGGGTCCTCCATCATGCCGTTCGTCTCCTGTTCGTCCGCGCCATCAGGCTCGCCATCATCCAGCTCTGGCTCTATTGGTTCGTCCATGTCATCATAGCCGCCTGCATACTCATCGCCGTATGCGCCCTGTGCATCGTCGTCGCCGTAGTCTGACATGTTCGGAGGTGGGGTGGTTGTGATTCGTGACGCAGTTGAATGAGGACGTGGTAATGGTGATTAGCTGTCTTACCCGAGTTCAGCCAGTTCTGTAGTTGAATGTTTGACGAAATCTGAGGATCGACGTTGGTCCGCAGAATTTCTTGGACCCTGATCCAAAAGAATCTCGTCTTTTTGGTTACGACTGATAACAACCTTTCCTTGTCGACTCGAGATGCCGAATACCCTTCCTGTACAGCTGATCAGGAGGCTCAAGAGTCACATCAGAGACTGTGCATCTAATGGCATCAAAAAGACATCATTCGGATGATGGAGCAGCTCCTAGCAAGAAAGCACGAATTGAGTCCCCAGATCCAGATCCAGCCGTCGACTCGGCCACAGACGATGAAGTAGACGATGATTCTCGAATCAACACCCCTTTCACACCTCTCACTCCCCGATCACCTGCCCCTCCTCGTGCGAAGGTGCACAAATGCACGACCGAAGGATGTGGAAAAGCTTTCAATCGTCCAGCTCGTCTAGAAGAACACATTCGTTCTCATACTGGGGAGAAGCCCTTCAAATGTCCTGAACCCGACTGTGACAAAGCCTTTCTGCGACAGTCGCATCTGACTCACCACACAAAAGGTGCTCATTCGGAGCAGAGAGACCATGTTTGCGACTGGCAGGATTGTGGAAAGTCCTTCTTGACAGCCACACGACTTCGGAGACATGAGAAGGCCCACGAAGGCAGAGAGCAGTTCCGCTGTAACGGGCACCCTCCTTGCAACAAGACTTTCAGAAAACATGCAACTTTACAGCGACATATCGATGTCGATCACTTTCAGCTGAAAGCTTTCATTTGTACGCATTCCGACCCAGCAACTGGACTTCGGTGCCAAGAGGGTTTCGACACAGCTGTCCAGCTTCGTGCACATGAAGCTCGTCTCCATGGTGAAACTCGGTATTGGTGCTCATTGTGTCCTCAACAGCTTGATGCTGGCGATGACAATGAGTCGCCAAGCAATGGTCTTGTCGGTTTCACGAGTTATCTTGATCTTCAGGCCCATACGAAACTTGTACATCCTCCAACGTGCCAACACTGTTCCGTAGTCTGCTCTTCGACCCGCGAACTCGAGAAACACATCGACATCTACCATACCGGAGTGCCTCTCGACGCGAGGAGAACCTATCTTTGTACGATTCCGAATTGTGGCAAGGGCTTCACGAAACAGGGAAACCTCAATATCCACATACGAACAGTACATGCACAAGACAAGTCGTTCGTATGCGGCACGGAAGATGTCAGCTCCGCGCTAGACCTTGCATCTTGGAGTGGTTCCAATGCTTGCGGGAGGGGTTTTGGCGTGAAAGCGACGCTGGAGTCACACATCCGGACACAACATCTCGGCAAAGGAGATGAGCCCTTGCTGAACAAGAAGCAGCTGAGACAGTTGAAAAAAGCTGCAAAAGAGGCTCAACCAACGACGTTCGCAAGATTGACCGGCGCCGGATATGTGG
>Ga0058702_10000713_pt1 | contig 13337 bp, 14 predicted proteins | sample AgamicOrSfe_FD_83781 | JGI IMG/M metagenome (GOLD analysis project Ga0058702, IMG submission 83781) | Agave microbial communities from Guanajuato, Mexico - Or.Sf.e | ecosystem: Host-associated > Plants > Phyllosphere > Phylloplane/Leaf | place: Guanajuato, Mexico | collected 2012-05-30 | reverse complement strand
GTATTATATTTCCTTCACAAATACTAAACATCGTTTAACAATATTTCAGCAAGGCGCTTGACTACGAATCAAGAGATTCCAGGTTCGACCCCTGGCGTGTTCATTTCTTTTGCTTTTTGCACCTTTTGACCAATCGTCTTTACTCACCGGATGCCAACCCTTTGTCTATTGTTTTTAACGTTTTGAGTTTGTATCATACATTTGCTGCTAAATGGGTGGTTTCGCCCATTTTCAAAAAAGTCTGGGACACAATGCGTGGACGAGCGGAGCTTAGCCGACCAGCTTGACCAACTTCTTAGGTTTCTTCAGTTGCGAAAGGCAATTTTCACGACAGGGAGAGTGCCGTCGAGATCTAGCTGGTAAATGTCTTCTATTTCTATACTTTCATCCATTACGATCTAGATAATGTCAAAATTGGAAGCATGTAAGACTAGGAAAGGACTGAGAGGAGTGCCGATGAGTTCTAGTTAGCAAATGTCCTCTGCTCCCATGTCTTTACCACCACATTACCAGCTAGAAGACAGAACTGTGTCGGGATAGCGAGATCATCATTCATAGGTCTAGGCGAGTGCCGTGAAGATCCAGCTAGTAGTGGCAAATGCCTTCTGCTCCCAGAAGTTTGTCTTCAGCAGTATCTAGGCGACCCGGAAAACTTGCTGCCTTAGACTTCTTTCAACTCAAGATCGTGCGGCTAATGCCCCGATTTCAAATACGCTCTCACTCACAGATCCTTACTTGCACTCTACCTATCGTCCATACACTCTCACTTCCGCTAACCCTACCTGTCACATGCTGCAATCTCTCTATATATGTTTATCTTTTTGCTTTTTCTTTCTTCTTCTTTATAACAACCTTCTCTTTCTTCCCCTACCTCTTCCTAGCTGAAAGGAACCACCACCTCTCAGCCCCAGCGACCAATCAGCAGCCAGGAATTTTTTTTGTCACCAATGCACGAGTCCTCAGTCAAGATGGGCACGCCCAACAAGAAGACCAAGGCTAAAAAGGCGACTAGGGTAAGCTACTGACACTTGTACCAGTACGAGGACACTCACACCTTCTAGGCTCTTAAGACAACAGCAATGTTCGAAGGCAAGGGAGACGAGGAAGACCTTCACTCCTTCCTCAGCTGTTACGAAGACGAGGCCAAGACTGCTGCATATCTGCGTTTCGACGATATGGGTGATTTCAGGCGTATGAAGCTGTCGTACCCTGTGCTAGAGGCGTTTCTACAACTGAAAAAGCATCGATTTCCGAGAAAGGAGGATGTTCTCGAGGTGATTCGTGACACAGCATCAAGTCTAGACTATCACTTTCCACCTGGAGTCGATCCCACTGAGATATATGAGGTCTTTGACGGCACTTTTGAAAGTGCGGAAGACCGTGAGACCAACGAGATCGCTAAGACCTTGCAATCTACCATGGTGCTTGTCGAATTGGTCCGAGCTTTACAAGCATTGGATAGCATTAGTGCAGCAGAGAAGCAGCTCAAACAAGCGGCAATCGTTCAAGAGTTTGAGACAGCGACTGGGTACACTTTTCCTTCGGCGATCTACGACGTGATAACAGTGCCACCGTACACCTTCAGGCCGACAAGACTCGTGGAGAGCATGAGCTCGAAACCTACAACCGAGCTATTCAGCTGATGAGGAGCATGTTTCGGACATGCTTTCCTGGAGTATGGCGTCCACGATATGGCTCTGACCGAAAGTCAGACCCGTTTCGCGAAGTAGACTGTAGTGGATCAGCACCAGCCTGGATGAGAGGTGATGCAGCAAAAGAAGTGGCGGATGAAAATACGACTTTAACCTTGCACCGGTGTAAGGCTACATCGCTTTCAGGGGCGGAGAGTAGAGAAAACCCCAGCAAGAACGGCCAGGTCTCGAAGTCCTCCAAAGCTAGGGGAAAGTATGAAGGGGAAGACATCAAGGAATCGACTGCACATCTGGACGTACGGGACGACGACTCTCCAGTGAAGAAGCTAGCTTGCCCTCCCAGGCCGTACGACTCTGAAGCACGCCCTGACATATACTTCGACATCTCCAACGTGCTGGACCAGTGCAAGAAACATCAGATGCGCTTGACCTACACGTCAATCTCGAGCAATGATGGCGAGCATATCACGCAACATCATCTAGACGACAGCGAGGCTCCACTGCCGAAACTCTTCGAAGACTATATCAACAAGGAATCTGGACCATTCACACTGATCCTACAATTCGACCAAGCAAAGGAAGGTCCCTTGGAGTCAACTGCCTCGATGCGGCAATTGCAGAAGCTGGGCCAATTGCCCAACGTGGAATCTTGTGAGGGGGCAGCAAAGGGAGTGACAGATGAGACAGGGGCCTCAGCTTCGTACGAATACGAGGGCACGTCGCCGTCAGAGGACAAAAGCAGCAAGGGCTCGAACAAAAGAGCAGATCCCAGCACCGCACACTTTACCGCTCCTCGTGCAAAGAGAAAGCGAATCTTCATCAACACGGCGAAGTCATTCTGGGATTCTTTGGGAAGTCAGGACTGGGTGAGAATGATGCATGACACAACATGAGATACCCCAGTGCTAGGATTTGGGTTGGTACCTTTGCACGTGAGCTTTTGCTCTCAAACGACATTAAGGATACTGCATTGGATGGGTTGATACTCTCCCAAGGACTTTATGCCCTAGCACTAGTCATCGGAGAAGTCTCCAAGAGCTCGAAATAGCCATGACATGATCACAATCGTCGAAGGTGCGGCACGAACATGGAACAGGGATTGGCAATTGCTTCTAGTGCTCCTTTCGGAGTCCCATACTTGTCTCTGTGCTCTTGTTGCTGTGATGTGGCACGTCCGTCACCTAATCTGCACACCCAGCTTCTCCACCAACGCGCCCTCAATCTTCTTATGCATCTCATTAACCTCTTCATTTGTCAACGTCCTCTCCAGACTCCTGTAATTGATCCTGTAGCACAAACTCCTCCGCTTTGTCTTGGGATGTGTAAACTCATCTGCCAGCTGAACATCCTCTGCAAGATCACCAGCAACGTCTCGCACAATTTCCATGACATCGTTTTCGTGAAAGCCTGGCGTTTCAGGTGTAGAACTGTCGACTGTTTCCTCGCCGGAAGCAACGACACCGCCAACACCCTCGATGCTGCCACCGCCACCTGCTGCAGAGACACTGGATATCGGAGTGCTGCTAGGCAACCAGAAAGAAACATCCTTGTAGCATTCCGGATGTTTTGAAAAAGGTGCAAATCGCTGGATCGGCTTAGCCTCATTGAATTGATTCAGAAACCTCGAATCTTGACTCCAGAACAGCCTGATATCAGGAATGTTGAACAACAGCATCGCAATCCGCTCGAGACCAATTCCAAACGCCCAGCCCAGCCGGTCAGGAAAGCCCGCGTTGTTGTATAATGATTGCCGCGTGACCCCGCAGCCTAGGATTTCCAGCCATTGACCTTGCCAGTAGATTTCAACTTCCCAGGACGGCGAGGTAAAGGGAAAGTATGCTTCTATGAAGCGGACTTTTAGTGGTTCGGAGGTATGTGCTGTTGGATCGCCCGCGGCTGCGGCAGCTTCGCGGGCTTTGGAGAAGATCTCGACAACGACATTTTCTAAGGAGCGTTTCAGGTGGGCGGAGATGGCTTCAACTTCTTCCAGAGTGTGTTCTGGCTGGAGTGGATTATCTGCGTGGACTGTCGGTGACGGGTTCTCGACTTTCATGTCGTGTGTGGGTAATGAGGCAAGAGATTCGAGTACGGCTTTCGTCACATTGCCTCCATGATCCTTGCGATCCCAGAATCTAGCACCTTCCATCTGGTGGAAGATTGGATAATGTGTTCGATCCACTGCATCACGTCGATAGACATCCGCACTAATGAGATACTTGTCTGTCTCGTTTGCGGTAAACACCTCTGCTTCATGCGCTGAGGTATGTGTGCGAAGGAGAGTGGTCGCATTGATGTAATATGTGTCTGATCTGCTACGTCCGGGGTGGTCTTTGGGAAAGCCCAGAGAGTCGAAGTTCTGATGTGTGCTGACAACAGGGAAGTAGTCGTTGTATTTGGTAAAGGTAGGAAATCGTGATTCTATGAGCTGCCGTGTGATGGAGAGTGGATGATTGGGCTGGACATGGAGAGATTTGTTGACAGCGGAAAGTATGGTTTCGGGTGTGTTATACCAGGAATCTTTCTTGTATTCTCTATCCGCTATTGTTACTGTTGGTGATGCTACAAATATTGTCAGCCACAAGGCATGCGTGCGTTGAAAGGTGTATGCACTTCTGGCGTGTACCTGTTTTGGATGAGCTTATAGATCGCGCTGTTATCGACTTTTGCCAGCGCGCGCGAAGGAGTCTCTGAGGAACTGCATGAGACAGAACAAGGTGAGAGCTCGACGCCTGTCGGCATGAGCTTAGCAAGAGCATCAAGGTGAAGTGATTGAAAGCTTGAATGTATTTGACCATCGCAAGCAACTTTCGAGAGCCTTACCGGTGCTAAACTCCGGCACGTCATTGTCCATTGGTTTCAAGTTCTCGACGACAACAAACAATCTTTTCTCGTTGCAGCGCACACTCATACGTCGAAAGCTGTCTTCCAGATTAGCCCAACACCTGCCACAAGTCCAATAATCAGCATCATCAATAGCATGAGCGCACTCGGACAGCCTCCACTTGTTCCCAGCTCCACAACATAATCTACTCAATCACCACACCAGCATGCCCGACTCCGCTGTCCAGTTCCACAAAGACCACTCGCACTCCAAAGGACCTATACACTATCCCTGGTGGTTCGGGGGCTCCGCATCTTGCTTCGCCGCCACCTTAACACATCCTCTCGACCTCGTCAAAGTCCGCCTCCAGACACAACCGCATCATGGCACCGATCGCCTTAGCATGGCGCAGATGTTCCGCCACGTCTTTCGCGCCGATGGGCTTCGCGGACTCTACAAAGGCCTTTCCGCCGCAATGTTGCGACAGGGAACGTATAGCACGACGCGCTTCGGCGTGTATGAGACGTTGAAAGAGCGATTTACTGGCAAGACTGTAGATTCACAACCGAGTGTTGGCGTCTTGATCTTGATATCGAGTCTTTCAGGATTCCTGGGCGGGATAGCTGGAAATCCAGCGGATGTCTTGAATGTGCGAATGCAGCATGATGCTGCGCTACCGACCGCTGAGAGGCGTAATTACAAACACGCGCTGGATGGATTAATACGGATGTCGCGAGAGGAGGGGTGGAACACTCTTTGGAGAGGGGTGTGGCCGAATAGTGTACGAGCGACGTTAATGACCGCGTCGCAACTCGCATCTTATGACAGTTTCAAGCGATTACTGCTGGGCACGCCATGGCTAAACATGCACGACGACCTGACGACACATTTCACAGCATCTTTTGCAGCAGGCTTTGTGGCTACAACAGTCTGCAGTCCGGTTGATGTAATTAAGACGCGAGTTATGAGTGCTAAGACAAAAAGTAGCTTGGGCGCATTACTAGTTGATATCTATCGAAAAGAAGGATTGAGCTTCGCGTTCAAAGGCTGGGTGCCGTCCTTCATAAGATTAGGTCCACGTAAGTGTGCCTCGTCTTGAAGTCATATTAGTTACTAACGCAGTCAGATACGATTGCGACCTTCATGTTTCTGGAGCAGCACAAGAAGCTATATCGAAAGTGGTCATTAGGATATGACGACTGAATGACTGTTTATTTTGTACAGTATGGTATGGTATGGGCCACGATCGGACATGACATGGAACAGGCAGCATGGAAAGGTGTTCTGGCGTTAGGAAGACTTTCGAGATGTTATTCAGTCCACGGCCGTCATGGATACCACTCTCGATCATTTCGAGGCACTAGATATAGAATTGCACAGACTAGCCCCGTCGCCGCACCGAAAGATTATTTCTCGACGTGTCTCGGTCGGAGGCTCTGCATGTCGAACTTTTGTGCTCGACCTTTCCTGGCCTGCCAGAGGGCGGAAGCTTGTCCTCTGCCTGCTCAAATCCCTGCTGCGCCCTGTAAAGTTCCCGAGACTTATCAGCTCGTTGCAGCAGACACTTGTGTATAGCTCATGTGTATAGCTTAGTCGCTGCTGTCAGGACTTTCTCCTCTCAACATAGCTCCGAGCGATGCCCAGAGGTCTGGGAAGTGTGAAGGCCGAGCTATCTGCTTCAGCGATAGCCATTGGTGCCATTCTGTCCGTAGCCTGGTGTAGCACTCTGTGCGTAGCTCGTTGCACCATACGCAGTGCCATTGCCTGGTTGCGCAGTTGCACCTCCCCAGATGCTCCCGCCGTCTCGTTGATACGCTGTATCATATTGTGTGCCAGATCCATCACCATATCTTGTACTTGCACCACCATAGCCTCCATCCTGATGTGCCGCATTCGCTCCAGCTGCCCCATCGGCTCTTCCTTCTTCCCCCGTATTTCGCAACTCTTCCATTATAGCCGCAAGTTTCAGTTGTAACACTTTGATACCACTCTGCATCAGCGCATCCGGCTCCAGGCCTCCCACTGTTTCCACGTCAAAATAGAACGCCCCGGGCTCGGCGTCAAAGTCAAATGTGGCATTCTCCGCTTCTGGCTCTTCCCATTCAGCATTCGTGCTCAGCGGCCATTCTTGTTTCGGATCCTCCTCGTACCAGTAGTCCAGATGCCGTAGCTTGTTGTGCGGATCGTACTCGAACCCTACTGCTGCTGTTGGTGCCCACTTGGCGTGTTCTTTCGCAATCCCCTTTTTGGCTACACACTTCATGCGCAACTCTTGCCCTCGTCGCAATTTGCATATGAGCGCGCCTTGGTTCTCTGGATCTGTGATTACTGGGTTGCCCACGTATTGATTGGGTCGATCCGATGACACGATCAGATCTCGCGCATACACTTTCATAATCTCATCGCCGGTACATTTTGCGTTTAGTGAAAGGATGACGCTACAGTTTCCGCAATATTGCTCGCAGTCGCAGTCTCGAGTATATAGCACATCATCGACGTTGCGCGCGGAGAGCGGTATCAAACCGAGGCGATGCGCGAGAAACTCATCGGCGAGAACTGAGGTATTCTGCTCGATCTCGACAAGATCAATGGCCATGGTAGGGACTTCGGCGAGGACGGTTCGTCGAATAGAGTTGGCAAAGGAGAGAGCGACATTGTTGAGGACGAAGTTGACGTTGCTAGATGTGAGATCGCGAATGGTGACGCGCGGGCCGGCGGAGGCATCGAGCATGACAGTATCGTAGTCCATGATGGGCGAGAGGGAGAGTTCAGATTCGAGGAGAGTGGCAGAACAGCCTCAAGGGCCTGGGTAGGTAGGCGACCTAGCGGGTGTTTCTGTATCCAGGAGCCGCAGCAGTCGAGGTCTGAGGCAGCGTCCGGGCGGAGGGGAGCTAGATTTAGCTGGTGAACAAACGTGTATCGAAGAGTCGCGAGTTGTGTAATAATGAAACAACATTAGACACCTTTGCGAGCGAGGTGTTTCCAGATCTGCGTTGATCTCGGGCCGGGTATCTGCATTTGATGATTTTGTGAAGAGGCGAAACAGCACGAGATCATCTTGTATTCAAGCCACAACTTTGCGCCTATAACGTCTGTACATCCCACAGCTTCTCCTCCGGTATCACCAATATGCAACGATCAATGCTCAGAACAGCGAGACTCGCAGGTCAAGCTGTAGCACATTCTCGCCCAACATCTTTCACATCACAACCACATTTTATATCCACCACATTCTCTGCACCGATACGTTCTCGGATAGCTTCCCGGTGGTATTCCGATGAGAAGGCAAAAGATGAGAGTTTGGGCGCAAGTGGCAATACTGGTGAAGAGCCAACAGTGGTAGGAGGCTCGCAGGATGCCTCGGAGAACCCACTTCAGAAAGAGCTCGATGGCGCGAAGAAGGAGGCTCTTGACCTGAAGGTATGTCGATGAGCACTTGACCAAGGACATATGTGATTGCCTGACATCTTGCTTAGGACAAGTACCTTCGTCAAGTAGCAGAGTACCGCAACCTCCAGAACAGCACTAAGCGCGAAGTACAAGCTGCTAAAGACTTCGCGATACAACGTTTCGCCAAGGACTTGATCGAGTCCATCGACACCTTCGACCTCGCTCTTGGAGCTGTGCCAGCAGACAAGCTTGCGGATGCCTCTGACGCGACCAACAAGGACCTTCGGGAACTACACAGTGGTCTCAGGATGACGGAAACCGTGTTACTAAACACGCTGAAGAAGCACGGTTTAGACAGATTCGACCCAAGCACGAGTGGAGAGAAGTTCAACCCGAATATGCACGAGGCGATGTTTCAGACACCACAGCCGGATAAGGAAGACGGAACTTGTTTCCACACAACCCAGAAGGGATTCACGCTGAATGGCAGAGTATTGCGGGTCAGTAATCTGAGCAAGGCGTCTTTGCTGTGACAGTAATGCTAATACCCATCCAGGCAGCCAAGGTCGGAGTAGTGCGGAACTCGTAGGCAGGCCATGCCGATCAAGCCTCCAGAATTGCCACAGCGTCTTGCGGTGAAGCAAGCTGTATGTCTGGGCTCCTGTACCCCTCAATTGTATCATATTCTCTCCTCTGTCAAAGCATAAACCAGCGAAAAGTATAGAAGATAGTCCAGCTTTTTGGACTTGTATGTAATACCAGATAAGCTCACAATAAGCTTGTAATGCCTCGGAATAAGCATTTGCCATAACTTGAAGTAACTCGACACGGGGTGATTACGAAGTACTTCCTCAAACGCACTTTCTGCAATATCGGTGATAAAAGGAGTTAATGGAAATTTGGCGCTAAGCCCTGTATCTTGGCATCCGCACGCAGGCAGAATTGCGACCTCATCGTGATCTGAACTTCTCATCGTCAACATCATCGTCGAATCACAACACTCACGATGCCTGTAAGAATCTACAATGGACGAGATATTGATGCGACGTACTGACGTTGGCTGCACAGTCCCAAAAGACTTTCCGCACGAAGATGAAGCTGGCCAAGGCCCAGAAGCAAAATCGCCCTATCCCTCAGTGGATTCGTCTACGAACAAACAACACCATCCGGTATGCACAAGACGCCACCACAATCATGATCTGCTTCCTGCCATAAATATGAAAATGAAGAAGGAAGATGGTGGAAAGATTATAGAAATATCGAAGCAGAAACCGCCGTCAAGAGGATCATGAGATGGGAGACTGCTGCTACTACGCATTGAGAAGACATCTCGCTGACACGAGTTCTCATAACAGTTACAACGCAAAGAGAAGACATTGGCGCAAGACCAAGCTCAACATCTAGACGACTCGATTTGCGATATGTGGAGGATCGAGAGTGTGGACGTTTGGGCATGGGCGTGATGGATGTGACGACGGTCTGTTGAGTCAGAACCAAAAGGATGGGCTCGAATGCATATATGGTATGAGGCCGCCGAGTGGCCCTGGATTCGAGATGGATTCATCGGCGATAGTCGTACTGGAACACAAATCACGAAGCATATCAGACATCGAAATCAATTCGAGGGCTCTGTCGCCACACCACAATCCGGATCAGCTCGCTCACATTATATGCTATGCATGGCATATCTGAAGTGTTAAAGTGTACCCGCCAACTTGGCTCCTTATCGACAGTCAGACTTGCACATCACCATCGACAGTCACCTCCTCTCTCTGTCTCATTTCCAACATCCATGGATGCACCTGTTGTGATGTTAGTAAAAACCGGTGCTACTTATGTAACCCCAAACTTACATCATCTGTGTTTACGACCAGACATTTCTCCTCACCTTTACCACATATGCCCCACATTCCGATTTTCCCTCTTCCCACCCTCATCACCGTACTCGTTCCCGCGTAGTGGACTTCGCCCTCGATCCCGCACCTGTTGGCCATAACGAGTATTGTGTCTCGATCTGCAGCCACGACTGGGCCAAAACGATCCATCCAGTAAGAAAGCGTATCGACATCAGGTGACTTGCCCTCCGGTCCCAATATGTCTGCAGCTGTCAGATTGTGTGATGACCAAGCCATGGACAGAACATTCAGCTCGGGCTTGTGCTTGAGGACGTGGTGTGCAAATTCCCGATCAGTCCATGGCGCAGTAACTAAGACTTGTCAGACGATGTTAAGGGTACTGTGGCGCATTACTGACAGTTGTACGGGTTGATGTCCATACACACACCCATTGTGACTGCAAGCTCGTTCTTCCTCAGTGGTAATGTTGCAGCATGGAAGCCTGGCCCTTCCACCGCCCATGTAGCATCGGTGGAGTACAAAAACGACTTGCGATAGTGAGCAACAATGTGCCCATCAGCCGCGATAATTACTGCAGAGTTGTAGTTGGCGCGTGACTTGATAAATCCTGCATGATCAGGAGCAAAGACCGAACTAGAGTAGACATTCGATGGCAAAGAGCTCGGCTCCAGCGCCACTTCAGGGTAGCCTACGACTACTAGACATTGGAGACGACGTGCCGTAGCGAGTGCCCATTGTGTGGAAGGACCTGAAGCCGTAGGTTCGAGATGAGGCTGGATCGCTCCCAGGTTGGGAAAGTTATAGCCTAAGACGAGCTTAGAAAAGCTCGAGACGCTCCCTAACAAAGTATACCTGTAAGAGCAAGTTCAGGCAACACGAGTAGATCAAGCCCATCTAGTGATTGCTCTGCAAGCACTGCATCGGCCCTCGCGATATTGCCAGCAAGATCCCCCACAGTAGGGGCGAACTGGAGGCAGGCGATCTTCATTGCAGATGCAGTCTAGGCAGTCATAGTGGTCTTCTAGTCATCTCTCGTTTGTTCTGGTCGACGGGGTGCTCCAAGGCCGATAGAGGACTACGCAATCCAGGGAGACTTAGTGTATCGAGCATACAGCCAACCATTAAATTGTGGGCGAGTCATTGACCAATAGTGTCATAAAGCTTTGGTAGATCCTCCACCTCTGACCTATCTTGTACCACGACCTCTCTACGACAGGAGCTCAGCTAGTGGAGTGGACAATGGCAGGTCGACGACTACTCGATGCTGCATTGCTGTACAGCGCAACCCGCAATGTAGCCCGACAGCACTTTCGCATTCGAGGCGAGCAGCTGGACATCTGGAGCAGGACTTCCACTCTCGCAAAGACCCTAGGACTGCGGAGAGTGAACGCAGCGGATGTACAAGCACAGAACCCTATAAAAGCAAACGTCGTTCATACACGAAGGACAGAAGACACAGAAGCAATACCACGTCAAGAATCAGTACAAGGATTCGCAGAAACAGCTCAAGTCGCTGGAGGCATCAAGCAAGATCACCACTATGACCGAGATCAGGAGAACACTTCAAAAGAGCCTGTACATCAGGAAGGCTTGGGCGTGATACAGGAAAAGCCTGCAAACGTGCCCACCCCAGATGGAACATTACCACCAAGAGGCGTACCTGCGTCGACGCCAGATGCGAAGACTATAAACACGGATATTGCACAAGATCGGGTTGATTCAGCAGTACAAGAACAGGTCGTTACGGACAGGCCAGATGGCCAGGAGAAAGGGTTGGATCCGCAAAGTGCTATACCTGCACAAGATGAGGTACCCGAGGGTATCAATACAGATGTCTTCCACAGCCCACGCATTGCCAAGATGATGGGAGGAAGGACATTTGGCGGCTATGCACAGAAAGCGACGAGGAATCCCTATGCGCGTCCGGCTGTGGTTACTGAAGGCACTGCTGCCAGTCAACAGCAAGCCACAACGCCCGTGCAGTCTTTGGCACAAACAAGTGAAGAAACTCCAACAGTGCAGTCAACCATACAATCATCACCTAGTCAAGCCGAGCTGGAGGAGCTTGCAGCAGAGTTAGCATCAGATGCTACTCTATTAGCAGAGCCAAAGTTCGAAGTAAGTCTACGAGAAACGAAACTCTGTCGGGCATATGAGCTGATACACTGACAGCACGAACTCAGACAAGCGCAAGCACAGAAACTGTGGTTGCTGCCCCATCGTACAGTATGCGAGAGTCGCGTGTCCCGGCAACACGGATTGGTCGACTTTGGCAGTATGGTGGCCTGGCTACGAGCATGGCGTTTGGCGCAGTGGGAGAGACTTTCCGCCGTGCCACAGGGAGTAGAGGGAGTGGCTCTCTAATGCTAAGCGAACAGAACATGGAAAGATTGGTTGCAAAGTTATCACGAATGAGAGGAGCGGCCCTGAAGCTTGGGCAGATGATGAGCTTCCAGGGTATGTCGACTTCTTGGAATAAGACGCAGAAGTGGTTCGCTAACAGCATTCCGTAGATTCCAAGATGCTTCCTGCTCCAATAGCCGAAGTGCTACGTCGTGTCCAAGACAACGCCGACTACATGCCCATCTTCCAACGTAACCAAGTCCTCGCCACCAACCTCGGTGAAGACTGGTCATCCCTCTTCACCTCCTTCTCCGACACCCCAATCGCCGCCGCTTCCATCGGTCAAGTCCACCGCGCTACCCTCGCCTCCACAGGCCAAGAAGTCGCCGTCAAGATCCAATACCCCGGCGTCGCTGCATCCATCTCCTCCGACCTCTCCAACCTCTCCGTCCTTCTCACCGCCTCCCGCCTCCTCCCCAAGGGTCTCTACCTCGACAAAACAATCGCCAACGCCCGCACCGAACTCGCCTGGGAATGCGACTACACCCGCGAAGCGACCTGCCAAACCCGCTTCCGCGACCTCCTCGCTGCCGAAACATCCACCTTCACCGTCCCCGCCGTGATACCCGAAGCGTGCGGCCCGACCGTCCTCACCGCCGAATTCATGCACGGCACCGGCGTCACCAAACCAGCGCTCAACCTCACCCAACCCGAACGCGACCACATCGGCACGCAAATCCTGCGCCTCTGTCTCCGCGAACTCACAGAGTTCAAATTCATGCAAACGGATCCAAACTGGACGAATTTCCTGTACAACCGCTCCGCCGACGGTCCCAATGGTATGGGCAAACTCGAACTCCTCGATTTCGGCGCGAGTCGTGAGTTTCCCACCGCGTTCATAGATCCCTACGTCCGCATCCTGATCGCCGCCTCCGTGGCCGATCGCGCCACAATCCAGCGTCTGAGCGTGACGCTCGGTTATCTCACGGGCTTCGAATCTGCCGCCATGGTCGACGCGCACGTGACCTCTGTTCTGACGCTGGCGGAGCCGTTCACGGTTTCTGCGCCAGAGGTGTACGATTTCAGCGGGCAGACTGTCACGGATCGCGTGCGGGAATTGATACCGGTTATGGTGCGGGAGAGACTGGCGCCGCCGCCGGAGGAGACGTATAGTTTGCACCGGAAGCTGAGTGGCGCCTTTTTGATGTTGGCGAGGTTAAAAAGTCGGGTGAGATGTAGGGAGATGTTCGGAGAGGCGGTGGAGACGTGGAAGAG
>Ga0058702_10000712_pt1 | contig 13346 bp, 17 predicted proteins | sample AgamicOrSfe_FD_83781 | JGI IMG/M metagenome (GOLD analysis project Ga0058702, IMG submission 83781) | Agave microbial communities from Guanajuato, Mexico - Or.Sf.e | ecosystem: Host-associated > Plants > Phyllosphere > Phylloplane/Leaf | place: Guanajuato, Mexico | collected 2012-05-30 | reverse complement strand
GTGAGGTCGAGTGCGATGGCGATGGCGATGGCGATGGCGATGGCGATGGCGATGGCGATGGCGATGGCGATGGCGATGACGATAGCGATAACATCGTGTGCGAATGCTGGTTGTAACAAGCAGATGTTGTTGGCTGCCGAACGTCCGCCTGCCCAGCGATCAAACTCGAGATGTTGATGCTGGTTGTTGAGAGGGCGAAAATTGGCGTAGCGCATCGAAGGTCCACCAAAGACATGGTAACAAGCATGATTCCATTCCATCACGCAGCGGCGGCGTGGCGACTAACCATTGTGTCGGTGGGCGATAATTGATCCTGTTGTCGAAGGTCGCTGTCGTCGTCGAAGGAGAAAAGTTGCAGCCCGCGCCGTGCAAAACTTCGATTTGTCGCTTAGCCCGTGGTGTGCCAAGTCTGCGCACGTGCCATGTTTTCCAACGTCCTGCTTTACTCAAGTCGCGAGTCGCGACGCTTGCTTTCTCCATCACCTTTCACTGGTTTTATCTTATCTTGCATAATGCTCGAGTATATAATGCCATACCCTCGTCTGTTTCGGCACGCAGCAATTAAATCACAGCTCTGCATTAGCATCGACTCACAACACAGGTCCATTTCTATGCGGAACGAGAAATTACAATGAATAATGAATAATGAATACGAAAGACTGGCAGTCAACCATAAGAATGTCCTCGACTCGTGTCACACACTTTGTTGGTCTCCCCAGGCCGCATGACTTTCTGCCAGCAGACAATGTCATCATGTCTGAAAGCAGCCTCTGAACTTTTCGTGACTAGAATGTCTCATCGTCCTGCGGTATCTTGTCCTTTAGCCACAGCATTGTAGCTTCCGTTCCTTTCTCGAGGATCCGATGTGCAGGTACCCGGAACACATTCCCACCGATTGATAAGCCTTTGAGACCCTGGTCCCACAACAAACCTATCTCGGGAGGTATGTAGCCTATGTTGTTATCTGCAAGATCCACCGACTGCAGTCCTGCCAGAGCCTCATCTGAGACTGCATCGATTCTGTTGCTTCCGGCGTGCAACACCTTCAGCTCCGGAAAAGACTCTTTGACCTTGGGCACCGATCCGATCAGTCTGTTGTTGGACACATCTAGATATGAAAGGCGTGGCGCATGTAGCAAAGTCAGGAGTGGCTCCCAGCTCGAGATCTTGTTGCTGCCCAGGAACAACTCTTGCAAAGCCGTCAAGGTCACGACCTCGGTCAAATATCTGTCTCCCAGCGAGCAATTCGACAAATCTAAGATTCTGAGATTTTGAGCCAAAGATATCTCGAACGGAATTGTGACAAAGTTGTTGCGAGCCAATTTGAGCTCACGCACGTCCTCCGTGCTGAATATGGATCGAAGCACATCGGCATCATCGTCTACAAGGCTTTTGTCTCGAAGGTCAAGAGTGCCAGAGACGACAACCCATTGCGATCCAGAATCGCGAGGTGACTGAATGTCAATTCCTTCGTCTTCGAATTCCTCGCCTGCTACTCCTTGACCAGACGTTCTCAGGCGTTGAGCTAAGCTGCGTTTGAGCTCCTCTGTCGACATGTTCAATAGTTTACGTTCCCGGAGTGGGTTAGCGGCCACTTTAAGCACGTCCAGTGAGTCCATGAGACCAATGTTGTCGTGCAGTTTTGTCAACTCGTTTCCAGTCAAGTCGGCCTGTTTGAGGTACTTCAAACCAGTAAACCCCTGAGGAAGCATGGAGATTTTGTTGTCAGCAGCAGCCAATGATACCAATTCCTTCCAGCCAGACATATCTGGCAGTGCGACTATCCTGTTACTCGCCATGTTGATCGATTTGATGGCTGGTAATGACAAGTTCTCAGAGAAGGCCAGTGAGGCCAACGAGTTGTTCGCAACGTCTAGACGCTCGAGTTTGGCAAGTCCGGATACGCTGAAAGGAAACAATGCGCCCACCATGGCGTTGTTCGAGGCATTGAGATCAACAATAGGCAGGGTCTCAAGAACGTCCATAGGGAGACCCGTGAGTTGATTTCCAGCCACGTTGAGGACCTGCAGGTTGACAAGTTCGCGCAAACCGTCAGGGAGACTAAGAAGCTTGTTGTGCTGTAACTCCAGAGTCCTCAGATTGTGTAAACGGCCTATTGTTTGAGGGAGATAGCCAGACAGGTTGTTGTTACCTATCTTGAGTTCTCGCAATGTTTCAAGCTGGCCAATAGTGTCAAAGACGGCGTTGCCCAGCTTGTTGTGAGACTTTAAGGTTGTAAGTAATTGTACCTGGCAGATTGGATGTTATGAAGCTTACCAAGTTCAGAACTGTCAGTCTCTCCAGCCAGCGCAAGCCAGCAGGAACTGTCTGAAGATTGTTTCCGTGTAGGTCAAGCATCTCCACACCACGGAACTGCAACCCCTTGAACTCACTCTGGTTATCCATAGCCACTTCAGTGGTGACATCAGGGAATATGTCATCAGAAATTGTATCAAGATCGTTATCCGCTGCTACAAAGCGAACAAGATCTGTCATCTGACTCCAGTTCATGCTGCTATCTTCTCGTTGGTCATACATGCTCAAGACTTCATCCGGGATATGCTTGAGCCCCAGTCCTGCAATATTAAGACGTCCATCGCCACGAGCTGCTTCGATCCTCTTGCGCATGAGGCCACTGGAGCCTTTCGGTTTCGTATTGAATGGGTCTGCGAAAGGATCAAATGCAGAGTCGTTGTTTTGACTATTCGATTGCTGTCCTTTGGCGACCACCGGTGCTCTCTTTGCAGCTTTGGCTTTCGCAATCTGATCCCTAAGCGCCGCGGAAGAACTAGCTGCTTTCTCCGGAGATGCTTGCGGTTCTTTCTGGGGCGCAACTTTCACAGCTGTTGCAGGCGTTGGTCTCGTTTTGATAGCTGGGGTTGAATTGCTGGTGGTTGGCCTGGGCCTGGGAGTGGCAGCCACACCTGCCCCAGGCTGTCGAAGACTACTCGTCCGTTGAAGCGGCTTTATTGAGGACACTTTGGGAGTACTGGCCGTTGTGATAGGTTTACCTGCTACAGAGGCGGGACGGCCAAGTCTCGAGGGCGTCAGGCCGATCGAGGATGGTGCCCTCGGAAGAGAAACCTGTGCAGGCATCTTGCTCGCTGGGGGAGGCATGGCAGAGAATCTCTTGGACGGCGAAGGCATTTTACTAACAGTTGTGGGACGTGGTAGCTCTCTCGTCTCATCTATACTCATAGCAGAGGCCGGACGTGATGACTGGCCCATCGGACTTTGTGGCGCGAAGAAGCTGGACCTCCGCCTGTCGGTCCCTGGAGTCTCTGGAAGTCGCGAAAGACTTTCGACGGTACGGTCCGACAAAGAGAGCCGAGACGCCCTCTTTGCGCTTGGAGTTTTTGGCTCGTCGGCATGATCCAATTGCGCCGCATCGTCGTAATCGGCTTGCCTTGAAGCAGCGCGCGAAGCACTGCGGAAAGCATCCAGAGAGCCTAATTGGTCATTCAGATCTTCTTGCTGAGCAGTGGTGATGATGCTAGAAACAGGTCTTCGAGATTGCGCAATGTACGAGACTGGACGTGAAGCAGGTTTCCTAGTGGCAGGCGCAGGCTTCTCCGAGACAGAATAGGTAGAGCGATGCGATGATGTCCTGGGTGGAAGGATACCGGAAGAAGGACCAGAAATACTAGACCTGAAGCCAGCGCTAGATGACGGTGGTCTTGGTAGAGCCTTTTTGGCGGGAGATGGTTTCAGCGAAGCAGAAGATTTAGTAGGAGAGGGCAGTGCAGTTTTGTGGTCATTGTTGGGAGCAGGCAATCTCGAAGTTGATGGTCTCGCGATTGAGGAGAACTTTGGGATGCCCGATGACTTCAAGGGAGTGGCGGAGGTGGAGGGATCCATTATCGCCAGCTATGCCCAAGGCGTATATGGTTAGCCGGAGAAAAGGGAAGGGCCAATGATGGAAGTGGTTCGGAGGAGAACAAGGGTCTAAGTCTATTGTACCTGAGTTCATTCCATCTCGGCACTTTGTTTGGCATCAAAGCCCCTTGCCCCACCAACGGGACCCTGCCCAGTGCTCCGAAAGGGGATGCATCATTGGCTCCGCGCGTTGATGACACGTGCGCGCGTCCCTCGACATACACAAAGATTGAAGATTCCGTGCATTCACATCTCTTGTTCTTCTGCATTGCACAGCATAGCAACTGATATATCCACAAACTGCCTGGTCTGCCTCATCAATTGACCATATCCATCGTCTCCCACAATCAGTTTACATCATGGACACAGTCCATCTTCCGACACCGAACTCACGACATGGTCATCCCTCTTCTCCGAGAGAAACTTCTTCTTCCCCTCTTCAACCTCCAAACAGTCAAACAGCAGGTCGGGTTGCGAGTCAATCGTCATCTTCGTCCCCACCTGCTAGCGAATCCATTATACTGTCTGAAGATTATGTTCAGAAGGCACAGCCAGATGAGCTCCGCGCCATCGTCGCTAGCCTTATTCCTCTTCTGCAAGAAGCCCGCTCCGATGCTGCCCACCACAAGTTGCAATACCAGATGCTTGCAATTGAGACCACCGAGACTATGGAGCGCATTCAGGTTGAAATGAATATGGCGCAACGCGAGACAGATCTGCTGAAGATCAACGACCCTGTCGGGCGACCTATCCTTCCTGCCATCCAGGAGCCCGACCCAAGCATTCGTCGTGTACACACTGATATATGGAATGCCATGCTTGAAGAAACACAAAATCTCAAGTCGCAGAATGCCCAGCTTGAGCAATCGCTCTCGCAGCACAAACGTATGGTTGTGCAGCAGGAGAGCGAGATTGCCACTCTGAATGATCGCATCACTCTCTACCGCGAGCGACTTCGCGAGAATCGTTCTCACCTGAACCGTTATCGTCGTGCCGCTGGGTATCCCGAATCGCCATACAAATCTTCTCCCTGGACCACGCGCGACCGCGATCAACCTCCTTTTGCCGCTTTGTTGCATGCATCTGATCTGATGAGCGGAAGGAGTCCAGCCACCCCTCAAACTCCTACACGCAGAAGACGAGCTGCTTCGATAACTCCAATGCCCTACGAGACCCCTCAAACGCTGCAATCCGCACGCTATCTACAGGTACCGCAGACTGCACCACCCTTGCGCAATCCTCAACTCCAGCCCTCCCATTCTGAACGACTCGCTTCGACCAAACATCAAACAACAATGCTCAACCAGGTGTTGGTGGGAGAAGAAAGCGGGGCTGAGACTGATGTTTTCGATGAGGATGCAGGAGCGCCCAGCACTCCTACGCGGATCTCCAAGAAAAGCACGTCTAACGTCTCTTCCGGCACTGTTCAACAAAGATTGTTCGGTCAGGTTAGGAAAGCAAGCAACCAGCAAGATCCTGGTGACATAATGAAGAAAGCATCTGTCTCGAGACAGACGTCGCAACCAAGAGGGAATGATATTGGACAAGAATCATCGTGACTGGACAGTTACAGTGCTTGTACAGCAGCATCCGTAGACTTAGATAGATACCCTAGTGAATAGCAGCCGAGAAAGTCCTCAAGTGCATGGCCAGACCTGACATTGGTTAAACAAACTCCAATTTTGCCAATCTGCCCACTGTTTCTCCAGCATTTCTGACGATACACATATGTGGTCCCTTCTCGTCGGCATCGGCAGATGGGAGCAATTTTTCAACAACGACACTGCCAATGGCAACACCTCCACCGCTCGTCAGACTGAACTCGCCCGTTGTGACGAATCCTATAAGATCTTCTTTGCCAGGAAGCAATGGGCAGCTATCCTTGTTCTCTGACTGTGGGGGTTCCAGCAAGTCAGCGGCCAGTTGTTGCTGAACATGGGCTGCAGAGGAGGACTTCAATACAGAGGACGGCAGACATCGCTGGCGCTTCCTCCTCTGAGCGCTGGACTCGACTCGAGCCGGGTCAAGGGTAAGCCATTGATCGCGCAACGGGTTGTCCACGGTGGGCAGACGGTAGATTCGTGCGCAGGGGTCAGGGGTTCCACGTCCGAGCAAAGTGATGCGAACAGTCGAGACAACCCGAGACGAGTGTTCATTAGATGTGGCCGGAGAAGTGAACATGTTCCTTGCGAGACCAGGAGCAATGTGATGAATTGTTGATGCAGTGTCATCTTTCACCTCTTCTGTAGCCTTTCCAGAGCAGTAGGCCCAATCGCAGGCCCATCCATCACCATCTTCGCCTTTTCTGCCCGGGCCTAGTGTGACGCTGTCATATTCGACCCTCTTGCCTTTGGGCTTTGCTTCCCACTGCGCCTTTCTCTTGGCAGCCTCTGAAGCCTCCCAGAGATCACCTGCTTTCGTGCCGGGGAAGTCGCCAGGGAACCAAGGTACCCCCGTTTCAAAAGCAATCTGGCGCTGCTCATTCAAGCCTCCCATTCTGACTTGGCCGCCCGTCGAGATGGGATAATACATGAGACTCTGCCAAACGGCAGGCACGGTTTTCCATGGCAGAAGGATAACCCATGAACAAGAAGTGCGCCCTTTACCTCCTCTTCTCGAATTCGGCTGTGCAGGTGATGGGAATGCCATAATTGGGATGCGAGGATCTTGAGCCAGAGGATCAGGATATGTACCGGGCGTGGCGGCGGATCTGCGACGACTGATGCTCTTCTGGCTCTGTAGTGCGCGACAAGATGCTTGTCTTCTTGCACGGTCGAAGATGCCTGGAGTAGTCTGAGCAGCATCAAAGGGCCATTCTGTCAGCAGTTCAAGGAGCCGATGCTGAGATTCTGGTGTTTGAACAGCAGAAGGTGCGGTTCGCGGCGGGTGATGCAAACGTGGATCGGATATATCGAAAGCTAGCAGGGCGTCTGCAGGCAAAGTCGAGGGGTTCTGAACACCTGCTAATAACGGCCAAGTCCTCTCAATGAGAGACTTGTCTCCCGCACTGGTACCGGTAGGACAGAGAGCACTTGTCAAAGCTTCCGTGGAAGCAGGGCCCACAATCTCGATGCTTCCAATTTCATATCGCAAGTCTTCAATGGTCAGTTGAGGTTTTTGAATCTTTACCAGTCGAGTGAGCTGGTCCCAGAGCTGAGAGAAAGCTGACGGGTGAATGCGAATGAATATCTGACGAGACTGTTTTGCGGGAGGAGTTGATTCTGGGCGCCAGATAACTGTAGCAGGAGCAATGGGATGATTTGGATACATGTCACGCTCATAGAGCCAAGCTTGGCATATACGAGAACCCTGTGTCCATTTCTGGCCTCTGGTAGTCGACGTAGAAGCGGACTTGCCAAGACCCAAGGCACGAAGAAGAGATTCTATACTCTGCTGGTTACCATGTATGGAGATTGTGGACATGTAGCTCGTGTCCCAAGCAACAGCTCCGCGGTCTTTACTCGCACGATGAGTGGGACGATAGCTTTTGACAGTTGATGTCAGGGGCAAGGCAAAGCGCCAGAGAGGTTGGCTCGGCGGAGTCATGTGTGCTCGTTTTGCATGAAACATGTGTGTGGGCAGCCAGGTCTTGTGGATCTGACGTTTTCGATACTTTGCCTTGGGCACAGGAGGAGAGGCGAGCTTATTCTTCTTGGGACGGACGGGTCTGGCGACGACCCCTTGGTCAGGCGACTGCTTGTTCTTGCGGCCAAGGGCTCGTAGACGGCTGACAGTGTCGATGCGAAGGCGCATATGGCCACTCTGCTTTCGACGACGTGATGTTACGGTCGGTGTATTGTCTTCGGCCATCTGTTTCATGTTAGCCTGGTCATGACTATGGTCCATCACGGACCGACCTCTCGTGCAGCCTGACGACGCAGTCGCTTGGGCACTCTCTTAGCATTGTGACTGGCCGTCCTGCGTCTCAAATCCTTGGGCACTTGTTGGAAAGCTCGCTGTGTGAGGCCCTTCCTGGCTCGTGCCATGCCTTCTTCGAGTGCTCGGATCTCGTATTCGCGGGCCTTGACAAAGGCTCCCACGTCGAGCTCTCCATTCTTGAAGGCCTTGGAGCTTGTCTGTACTGCCAGAGTGCGGGCATCGCGTTGTGTCTTTTGTCGCTTGTTGCGCCAGCCTCCGGTCTCTGTCGGATTTCCTTTACGCTTCTGGCCTGTTTGCTGTGCTCCCGTTTCTACCTTTGGCGCCATCCTACATGTGTCGTTGTTGTACGCGCAAAATTGTTGCTCTGCTTGTCTGGGCGTCGAGCTTGCGACTCTTCCGACGTCGCGTCTCGAGTCAGAATCTGAAACTTTGAATTCGGCTCTATCACCTTCACGCTGCAAACATCAGCACCTCGTCCTTGATACAATGGTTTATACGACTAAATTCAATCACCTAGGTATCTAACATCCAGTGCCTCACCACTCGGGTGTTTATCTCCATCCATGTACAGACTTGCTGCTCCGAACCTCCAACGTCTTGCGTCGCCTTGTTCGCCCTCTTCCAAGTATATCAAAACTCCATATCCATGTAAGCCCCGCCGTCCGTTTTCCCAAACGCGAAAAAGACACAAAAGTACTGGATGTCTCACCAGAAGAACAAAGGACAGAATGCCAAAAAGGTCTATAAGAACAGAAAAACAAAAGAAACCCTTGTCCAAACATTGCGACATCAAGCCATGATGTTGGACGATCCCACATGGCAGCCTCTCTCATGGCGTTTCATGTTACTCCGGACACTGAACGCCTTTCCGCATCCCACCTGCGTGCACTTGAACGGCTTCTCTCCGGTATGACTGTGGTTGTGGATCTTGAGGCTGCTCGGCCGCGAAAATGCTTTGTTGCAAGTCGGACAGACATAGCGATCCTGAGATTGAGAGTACGTTGCCTGACTGGAAGGGGCGATATAATGGTGATGCTCCCACATGTTGGGTGCGGGAATGTTAGCTGCTGCAATCACAGCACCTGGCATGACCGGAGGAAAGTTCGACGGAAGCGGTCGCTGTTGGTAGACGCCGTTCATTCCATAGACACCGTCGGCTGAATAGTAAGAGCTGGTCGACATCGCGCTAGGCGATGAATTGTAAGCCATCGTATAGGGCGATGTTGTATACATGCCACCACTCGGCATGGGTACAGAATGACGCTTCACGGGCATCGCCCTCTGTTGATGAGGTTCTACGTTGTTCAGAGACGATCCGAGGAAGTAAGATTGCCCGACCATGGAAGTGGGACTGTGAGTAGTCTCAACCACAGAATCCGACCGCATCGGTGGTGGTGAGGGAGGGAGTTGGCCTCTATTCGAAGTCATGGGCTCCGCCACCGTCACGTAGCCTTGGCCAAACGTAGGCTCCGTTGGAGCCGACGAGTAGTAAGCTTGCGCTTGTTGTGCAGGACTACCTGTGTGGATGTCAGTTGCTAGTCTCTAAGGCTTTCTTGCTTCGCCTTACCAGTCTCTTGGTTTGGCAGCGAGGCCCTGTCTCCATCTGCTATGCCCAGCAGGTTTGAGATTGATGGAAGTGAAGGCTTGCTCATATCGTCCTGCAATGTTGACGCAGCGCTGGTAGCAGAGCTCTGTTGTGGCGTCTGACGCTGGCCTGCACGTCTAATATCTTGATATTGGTTTGCCATGGCAGGATGGACTGAGACCGGGTGAGAAGTTTGACCTCGAGACTCGTGATATTGGCTGTAGTGCGGGTTGAAGTCCGGTTGGAACGTATGCTGGCGGTAAGGTGCGTATGCTGCGACTTCCATGGTTCTTGTTGGAACAGGTGATGTTTATATACAAGCAAGATCTGCGCAGGAAGTTGGTTGTGAAGAGGAGTCCTTGGTGCGTGGCAGTAACGGCAGAATAGACGGAGCAATCGAGCTTCGTGATATGAATATAGTCCCGACCAGGAGAGAAAGTAGTATGTAGAAGAATAACAGGTGGATATAGAGGATGTACGTGAGAGAAGAAGGATGGTAAGTTGATCAAGGATGTCGAGACACTCGACGATGCACTGACAGGGCACGAAATGATGCTGCCCGCTGCGTATGGGGCTAAGGAGCAGCAAGGTTAGCGCACAGAAGGTGAACAAGAGAGCATGGTCTTTCTGGGGAGCGGGCAACAGCGACAAGGGCAAGGCAAGATCCGGGCGGAAGCACAGAGGCAACGCAAATCTCGTGCGTGCTGGTCAGTGGTTTTAGGCGGGCAGACGTGCAGGTTGATCCCTGCGATTAGTCTTAATCTATTCTGCCTCGACAGTTTAGAGTGCGCAGGGACTCTACCGACTCTGCAGGGTGGGAGAGGAGCAAAAAAAGAGGTCCAAGGACGATCTGCCCGGGCGATGCGACGGAGATCAGCAAGCCTCCCAAAAAGCGGCGTGCATGAGATAGATTTTGGAGAGCATGATGATGATGAAAGCACACGCACGCGTGCATCCTCCGGTTGTCACTTGCTGGCTGCTACGAATCCGAAGCTTACGCAGCCGGGGCCTCTTTTTCCAGAGGTTTCACATTGTGGATGAGGGCCTGTTGGCGTGGCGTTTTAGACGTATCAGTGATGGACGATAGCCGAACCATCAAGAGAGGATCACTTCGGCGTGGCTGTAGTTTAATGATATGCACGGTCAGCTCTTCGCGGTGGTAGAAGCATTCTTTGGTAGGTTTCAGAGACAAAGGGTCGGAGAACGCCCACACGGACAGCGCCTCCCAGCAACTACCATCTTGCGCCAGGCGTCAAACTGGCGGACCAAACGACCTTGCAGCGAGTCTGGCTTCTGCCGCCTCGCTTACAAGCAACAAGAGAGACTCGAGGGCACGAACGACGGACGTCCAAGTTCTCGGGCTCCAAAGATCCAATCAGAGGCCTAATAATCCTGCCCTTGTGAGCTCCCGAACCGCAGATTGTTGCGCGCCTCACCAGGGCAGTGTGCCTCCTCCAGATGCTGGTGGTTTGTGATTGTGTGCCTTGAGTCGGCGCTTCATATCTTTCATATAAAGATCGTCATTGGCCGATTATTGATCAGGATCTCGAGGTACATTTTCAAGGATGGAAGTGGTTCTTCGGAATGTTTGGCTCGTGAGGGATCGACAGCGATCCATGTCTTCTGGCGTTTCCTGTGATCGACCGACCCCCTCTCCGCTTCCAGGTGTCAGTTTCACAATTAAGTTAAGATGATGGCTTGTGGAGTTTAACGCGCGCGCGCACGCTCACAACGATTGCCCTGTGTTCAAGGTGTTCACACATTCGCTGCCGAGATGAGCATGTCAAGCAAGAACAGCGACTCTCTCGAGAGTCCCGCGAATGACCTCTGTGCTACCTTGAGCCACGTTTTTCTGCTGAACATCACTGCCGCAATGCGCCAGCCACGCGATTTGTTGCAGGTGCCAGGATCTTCCTCTAGCAGTCGTCATCAACGGTCTTGATCGACAGTCGCGTGGTGGAAAAGGCGATCAAGGCGATTTTTGGAAGAAGGGAAGAAGTTTGGTCGACGGCCCTACTATGACGACGATCAAATGTCGGTTATTCACTTTATTCGACTCGAGACTCGGAAGTCGGGAGCACTGTAGGGAGCAGTTTGGATATGAGTATGGATCGAAGTCAAGTTCACAGTTTTGGCGATGTAGCAGATCATGCCCACATGCTTGTTCAATTTCCTCAGAGTATTGCGCCAGACTGTTAGCCTCGGAGGGCTGGTTTCAAAAGGCTTTCTCACCGTATCTGCTCGAAGCACCGTTTCCTGTCAAAGTCCCACTCCCGACTTGGTGTTTTGTCTGTTGCGACTTACTGAGTGTCAGTGTCTGGTGCGGGAGACTTACGAGATTACGCTTGTTTGACCCCAGAGATCGTTTTGCTTGTTTTCTTCCTGCGCATCGCGGCAAGGTAGGGCAACCACGATCCTCACCGCCAGGATATGAACACACTTCGCATCACACCTTCTGGGTATCCGCTGATTTTTCCAGGATTGGAGGTTGGGTTTCTCCGTCCCACAGTGTTCGGTGGCTGTTCAAGACCGCTTGCGACTGCCTCTCATGACGGCTTGGGCGGGAATAGGCACGAGTGTGGGCAGACTCCATCACTTCTCGTACTCGGCGGAGCATGCACAATCGCTTAAGCAGCGGATAAGTCCGAGCACCGCCAGAAGGATAATAGAGTGCGCCATTTATGAGTCAGTGTGATTCTTTACAACGAGTCGCGCAACCCTACAGGCGGGCATCGGTCCCATCCACCTACGACATCTTTTGCAGACAGACACCCGCATAGAATCCAATTGTCAACCTCGATTCATGATACCTGTTGGGAGTCGCTCGCTCGATCTCTTGCAACTTGTAAGAGAACCCCTGCAGCGGGCTCTCAGGTTGCGAACCCACATGGCCAGACGACATACCAACGGAAAAGCCACTTGCCAATCATAGCCGCGCAGATAGATTAATTGTCGAAAATCGCGTGTCACGGTTGTCTTCAACATGAGAAGGGCTCGTCCACTTCGACGTCACACTCAGCAACCCGACCCGGCCTTCCCATCTCAAGGCTTAGACGACTTGGATCGAGCATTGATGGCTAGAGATACTGGGCACAAGAGAGGAACACGAGATACCCTGGCACCACGTCATGACGCAAAACTCGATGTTAACCTCATTCGCAAGCTTGGTCATCGCCCAGCCTCACCATTGACATTCCAGGGTAGACACTCCAATCGGAGAATAAGCAAGCTCGACTCGAAGAACCCGTCACGCCTTCGTTAGTGAAAGCCGTCCGCTAGTGCCTGCGCCTTCTGATGCACCAAATCGGAGCCGCTCTCACTACCTCGGTGATAATCTGCGGCCCCGCTGATAGCTCGGGCCCGGGCTAACAGGCGTGCAGATGTCATGCATGATGGATCATGGTTACAAACGGCTATCCAAGAACGGCGCGCTTGTACTCCGTAGTCAGCAACTCTTCCTACAACGACATCTTTGCAGAGGCATGCAAATCCGAGAATTCGTTACAATACAAAAAACAGCTGTATCGCAAGACAGATTCAACGAATGCACACCGCCTTCGGAGATGCAGTCGAGACACGATGATGGACGTTGTGGGTCTCGGTCCACAAGCATGTGAAGAGCAAGCCGTGTCTCGGACTCGAGCTTACGCAGAGTGCTGCTAGATGGCGACGAGGCCAAAAGGTCGAATCCGATGCTCAGTTGCAGCAAACACCACTCCCTCTTTGGGTCGTTTGCACGCTTCTAATCCCAGAGCTATGGTACAGTCACACTGCAAGTCTCGGAACATTGATAGTATCGGTCTGGCAGTGCAGACACTATGTCTGATCTTGCTTCTCGGCAATGCAGCTGTCTTGATCGTGACCTATGCGCTCCCACAGTTACGCGACCGCCTAAGCATCGTCCTCAGAACTCAGTTCTCCGTACATCAACATATGATTGGAGTTGAAACCTCATACGTAAAGTAATAAAGCAGAAGATGTTCATGATCAACAGTGTCATTCGATC
>Ga0058702_10000711_pt1 | contig 13374 bp, 6 predicted proteins | sample AgamicOrSfe_FD_83781 | JGI IMG/M metagenome (GOLD analysis project Ga0058702, IMG submission 83781) | Agave microbial communities from Guanajuato, Mexico - Or.Sf.e | ecosystem: Host-associated > Plants > Phyllosphere > Phylloplane/Leaf | place: Guanajuato, Mexico | collected 2012-05-30 | reverse complement strand
GCGTTACACAGTGCATGATAGTTTTCGCTGCATCGAGCGTGGAAGACAACGCATCGTGCTGCAGAGCATCAATCGGCAATGGTGAGTTCACGTCCCCATTGTTTGCGAGTGAGTTGATGATAGATTCACACTCCAACAGTACTACAGCCATTGGGTTACGTAGCTCGTGGCTGGTGATGTCCACAAACGCTTCCTGGAGGAGCTCGATTAGGGAATTGCAGCAAAAGAGCGGAGGTGGTGGTGGGCGCGAAATTGTGATGCCAATATGGCGGATGCGGAGGAGGACTTCAAAGAGGTGGATAAGGCAGCGTTGATAGATATGGGTATGGCGCTTACCTGTAGCTTTTTGGCTGCTATTGCATCCTCACTTCGCTTTTGCTGTAACAGCTCAGCCTTTTTCGTGGGCGTGATATCTGTGAAACTTCCAATTATGTTCTCGATCTCATTAGTGTCTTCGTTCACCTCTGGGAATGCATGACCTGAGTTGGCAATTAGCGCAACGCAAAGATTAGAGATCACAGTCATAGGACAAAAAGGTGGAAGTATCCAGTGGAAAGTGCCGCATGAAAAGTATATTGACTTACACATCACATAAGGCGGCTCTTCTTTACCTTTCGCCTGAATCAATCGAGTCTCGTATGCAACCGGGAGATGCTCCACGTTGAGTCTATGCCAAATGCCCTCAACATCTTTAACCTGTGTCATGTCCAGGATCGAAAGCCATCCCATGGGCGTGTCATCGGGGAGGGAGTACCCAGTATATTCTCGCCAGAGGTCATTTGCGTAAATGATGCGGCCTTCGCTGTCAAGCACGAAGATAGATATTGGAGATTTCTCCGCAAACTCTGTGAAGCGCATGTTAAGCGCTTTTGCTCTTTTAAGATGATAGAGAAGCTCAGCTTCCAATTTTTCTTGCTCCTTTGCTGCGACTTCCGCCGCGATACGAGATCGCCGGAGCTCCTCCTCGACTAAGACTGCCGCGGCCATTGATGAGGACATTTGCGAAGCAAGAATTTGCAGGAAAATTGCAAAGTCTTCATTCCAGGGTCGTCTGCGATTGATACCACACAGAACGAATCCGGCTACGTCGTCCGCTTGTATTGCCTTGACCGGTACGACAACCAGAGTCGTGCATAGCTCACCGGGCTGACTTTCTAGGTTACTGAAGAGTGCCTTAACCTGCGGATCATCTTGACTGTGTAAAGCCACGATACGATTGCCACTAGAAGCTTCGCGAAAATATGGCGATAGCCCGCTTTGTGTATCCAATCTCAGCTCGTCCGCAGCCACAGGATGATCAGTTGGGACATTCCATTTCCCGACCAGTTTTAGTTTCTTGATGCTTGCAGGCCCGAGCCCATGAGCCGTTGATGAGCTTGCGGAGGAAACATCGTCCTCCAGTGGTGCATATACACTGGCACGAGTGTCAGTGAGCGCACACGAGCGAGTACCGCTGATGGCCGAACAACGAATCAGGTAGAGGAAGAGGTGGGAGTGGGGAAAGAAGTGGAGAAAGATGTCGGTAAGAAAACCTTCGCGAGGCGACGCGAGAGCGCGACGGGGAACAGCGTCGGTAGGCGAGCAGGAGTAAAAAAAGGATTCTGAGGAGGAAGAGGAGAAACTGTCGGGTGAAAGAAAAGGGACGAGCAGGAGAGATAAGCACAACCTTCCGAAAAAGATATCGTCTTGATTCCTTTGCTGGCTCAGCTCTTCAAGGGCAGACTCCCAGAACCCATCGATTGCCTTGGACGCAGCTGTAGCCATACCCAAACGCGTCAGCAGGCCCATGCGTCTGTCTGCCACTGTTGCTGCCGTAGTCTCGAAGACAGGATTGTAAATGGCGAAGCAGTGCTGATTTGGCTCAAAAAGTGGTATCAGAGTGTATGAAAACCAGGCCTCTTCGCTATAGCCGTTCCTCTTCAACGTGAAAGGGGTGTTGTCAGAGAATATCGGTTTCTTGCTTTGGGAAACGTCGTGAAGCATGGTCGGGAATTCTGGGAGCTCCGGGTACACAAGACCGAACGCTTTACCAAATGCTGAAGGGTGTCGTAAGCCAACGATTGGAAAGTATGCCTCGTTGTAAATGATCGCGTAGTCAGCGCCGACCATCATGGCGCTAGGTCGAGGATCGATAAGCAGTAGCCGGACCGCAGAGATTAATGAATCGGTCCAAGATTCGATATTTCCTATAGTCGACTTCGACCAGTCGAATGCCAGGAAGAACTGTATATGATCTGTGCTGGGTAAAGTGGAACGAAGTGATTCCTGTACCGAAGGTCTCTTGTCCGATCTTCTACCTGATTCCTTTGATGTTGGTATAGTCTCCTGCATCGATCCTGTATTCCCAGGAGATCCTGCATTCGAAATATTCTCGCTCGCGACGATCGTGTATCTTGACTCCAAAGACACCCTCGTCCAGGTCTTGCCATTATGGTCACGAAAGCTTTCATTTCCGTCATTCATAGAACTAGTCCAGGCCCAGAAAGCGGCATCAAAGTATACATCATCGGGGTACTTTTGGCGCATGGACTTATTTCTGTACACAATCGTTGCGGGTGGCGCATCACCATTGCGCGTGTCCAGCACAACGGTAGGTCTCGGATCATGATCGAGGAACGCGCGCAAGGTCACCTTGTCAAAGTCGAGCGTGCCTGCTGACGCTTGGTGAGGTGATGACACATGGTCGATGGGAACCGGGCTATCACCTATGCGAATGCTCATATCGTAGTGATTATTGGGAGTATCGAGGCCAACTCATAGTCATGGCAGTCCGGGAGATTCCCAGATCAGGGGAATACAGTATATGTATGGTCACTGAAAAGCCACACGAATAGATGGTATACATGTCAACAGTGCTGAAACATCACACCTCGATGTCAAGGACACGGCAGAACGGCTGGAGCATCGCCAAGTCCCTCGGAGTTGCATCCATCCAGACGTCCATATGGCTTGCCTTGCCCTTACCCCTTGTGGCATCGCGACCAATAAGACGTGTACCTATTGATGGCTCAGACGACACGTCTCATATTGAGGGGTTATGACGACAACCACAAATCAAGCAGGAATCTTTGCTCTACAGATTCGCGTAGAATGCGTGCCATGACAAATGAGAAAGCAAGCTACACAATTACTATAACTACACGACGCTCAAGACGAGCCCGCAAGCTATCGATCACAGAGCAAAGAGCTAGAAACCAGGAGAGTGCCATGAGCCACCTGCCCAAGGTTCAAATAGTGCGAGTTTCAAGTATGTATATAGCCAACACGATCGCCATCATTCCGTCACAGACCTCATCATTGCCTTGACATGCGCCCCAGAAAAGAAAGGCAAGAAAGCATCGTGAAACTATACCCCAACGTTAGCTTGACATTCGGATGTGTCTTCAGTGACTACAACACACCTCAAGCTTGTCTGGACTTGACGCATCAAGCTCCATGTCGAATCTGCGGAAGAAGTGTGCGAAAGACAAGCGTAGCTCCATCCAAGCTAGATTGATTCCTAGACAGCTTCTTGGTCCACGCGAGAATGCTACCAGCCACTGATCTAGGCCTGGCTGGTTTAGCCATCGTTCAGGCTGGAACTTATCAGGGCTCTGGAAGAGTTTGGGATTGTAATGAACAAAGGTCGAGCCACAGCTAACGCTGGCACCAGCCGGGACGTAGTGAGAGGCAATCTTGGCGCCACCCTCTGGAACCACACGTAAGAGGCCAGAGACTACACCTGAACTCATGCGTAAGGCTTCTTTGATGACAGCGTTCAGATATGGTAGCTGTTCAAGCTGACGTAGCTGAGGGCCTTGAGACAGCTCCGGCCAGCATGATTTGAGCTCCTCTTTAAGCTTCGAATAGGAGTTGGCACTCTTAAGCAGGTAGTACGTGCCAAGCATGAGTGTGTTTCCAGTCGTGTCGGCACCAGCGAACATTAAAGCCTGTGCTTCTTCGTAAAGACTGCGTGCTGAGGGTACTCTCCCAGAGTGACCCAGCAAAAGTTGGTGGTAGATGGTCAGTTTGTGAGGCAGTTGATCCAATGTCTTAGGATTGTCTGTGAGTCCTTTGATCTGCTTACTCAGGATCTGCACGTCACTCTTCAGCTGTAGATCATGCGACGTAGATAGACATGCTTACTTCCTGAAGGTCGACCAAGCCAGCAGTAGCAGGAGATATGATCCTGGAAAGGCCTGGTGGACAGTTCATGATCATGTTTTTGTACGTTTCACTGTGCTTAAACCTGACAAACACTGGCAGCGATGCATCCTGTTGAAGCCTCAGTACATGAATTGGATGAGAGTGTATCGCTGTGCGGTACCTACCATCGCGACAAGTATGGGCGCCTTGAAGTCCGGGGCATGAATAGCATCTACAGTATTCCCGAAACATATGAAAGTGGTAATATCCATTGTCATTGCTCTGTAAGCAAATGCCAGGTCTGCGGCCTGACCACTCTTCCCTAGCTGGTCGAGAACGTCCGCGAGCGCATTGATCTGTACTGTCGGTTACTACAGAATCTCGCTTCATGGGAGAGTGCCTCAACCTTGTCAATAATCATACCATATGCCTGAATAACTGCTTTCGAAGAGAAGAAGCTGTTAAGGATATCCTTGCGCTCTCTGGACTCCTTGTATGTTATGAAACCGAAGCTGGAAGAATCTTCGTTGAAGGAGTGGTACAATTTATAGTCTGGAGGCATCAGAGAAGCATTACGCCACTTGATGTCTGCGCTTATACCTTTGTCCCATCTGTTCTGATTGTTATATATATCGAGGTATGCTTGCGGGTCGCGAAAGTGTAGCTACGGCATCATAAGAGACTAGTAAGCACTCATCCGTACGAAATCATGAGTCTGAGCAGGAGCCCGATGGCACTCTCCTCGGGGACTTCTAGACTTTCGGTTTGTGTGATGGTAAACTGGAACAATTATCGGATTTGAATAGTAGGAAGACTAACTTCGTCAGGGCCGACTCGCACGACATCGCCTGGTCCAGAGTTTAGCAGATGACACTGGGTAGTATAGATTTCGATACTGACCATAGACTACATGCAGTTCCTCGAGGACATGACAGAAGGATCGAGCTTGAACAACCTCGACATAAGCCTACCAAGAGGGCCGTCAGTCTGGCATGGTATATCTTATTGGGTTTTCAGCCGATAGGGGTTGCCTTACTCTCCACAAAGAAGTTGCTGCTGCAAGTTTTGGACCCGGGAACTTGGCGAGGGGGTGGAGGTAAAGGTTGACGAAAGCTGTGTATGCAGTGTATGTCAAAGCACCAATGACGGCGGCCGTCAGCAGAGTGACAACGAGACTGGCCATGCTTGCTGAGTGTCCCGGAGTATGCCGTGTATCATGAAGACTTGTCCTGCGCAGCTCGCCGAAGAGATGCTGGGGTCTCTATAGGTGAAGCGCGTGAAGGGGAGACAAGGGTCATGCTTGAGAGCAAGGCTGCGGGAGGATACATACCGTCAGTACCTCGCTAAAGTCTCAATTGCTCCAAATACAGCGGGACACCAGATGAGACGAGTGGCAGGAAGCACATCATCATTGGGCATTGGAAGGTGACAAGGCTATACAGATCTTGATGGTGCATGGCGTGCATGGCGTGCGTGCGAACTACACCTATGAGACCGCTTCAGCTCTAAGTAGCTGCAGCTACCAAGTGAAGAGGGGTTGGGGAACGAGCTTGGTGTACGGGGACAAGGCCTGCAATTGAAGATGAACCAATGGCTGTCTTGCGCTACGTGCGCGACATTGCATCGTCTCGATCGCATCGATCGTAGCAGCGCTTTCTGACAACATGCAGACGTGTACATTGACCTAGACCGCGCCACATCAGGGTGAAGTATCAAAGTATACAATGCTGAGGACTTCAGGACACCCTAGCCGCCCAGTTGCGACATTAGCCGTCGAATCACAGAAGGGAAGGGTATAGACGATTTGAATTGTATTACAGCTTATCTTCCTTCTGTTACCGCGAGATCAAAGGCTACCTGAGTATCAGGAACATGATCTAAACGTGTTCTTCTCACGAGCCCGCTTCGTGACAGATTGGCAGCTTGAGGCTTCCGTTAAAGGAGGAGCTGAGGGGTTCACGATCACATGGTCAACGAGCTGCACATTCGGCGGCCTCCCTCCGAGTGCCATACATTTTCCACATTGGAAAGTGAAGTGACACTACGTGGTATCAGTATCATACCACAAGTCATTCCGCCCGACTACCAACTCGTAGTATGCCCAACTTTGGCACAAGAGCCCATGCGCGCCCATAGTCACCTCCTACAAGGTCGTGTAGCGGAAGTTACGCGAGGTTGAGACACTCATGCATTCGTTTCGACCCACGCTGTCGGTTTCATCTCAATTATAAAATCACCTTAATAGTCCTTCGTCCGCTCTTTTCGCTGTAGTGCTTACTCCAACATCACACTGTCCGCTGGCCCTACCCGTTGATCCGTGATTCATATGACCAAGGATATACAAGACAGACAGCCTTTCCCCGATGGCAGACGACTCTCATGATGAAGCTCCTCCTATCCCATTCGTTCGTCCACATTGATCTCCGATCTACGCCTTTGACACTCACGAATATACTAGGATGAGCACTTCGATTCAGCCTACGATGCAGCTTCAGATCTCGAATCGTGTGTACCACCTGTCCAGGCTGTCCGATTGTCTTATACGCTAACTGACTCCCACATCCTTCTGGGCAGTGCAACCACATCTATTCGCTCGTCCATTCGTGACTACCATTACTACAACGGACGGCGGTACCATGCCTACCGATCGGGTGCATACTGGTGAGCAGCCAAGACCTCAGGTTCAAGACATTGCCGCCCTCACACATGGATAGGGGCCCCAACGACGATCAACAGGCAGGTGAGTAGCGCAGGACTCTTGCATCTTCGGTTCAGAGAGGCTGCACGATGCTAATGGCGATCAAATGTGAAGACAATCTCGATATAGGGTATGATTCGGACGAAGACATACTCCTCTGCATGCACTGCTAAGGCTGTCCTAGACACCACCTGTTCACCTTGCTGCTGGACGGCAAGCTGTTCCTTGCGCCTATCGATGAAAGCCCTCGACGATGCCTGGATGTCGGCACAGGAACGGGGATATGGGCAATGTGAGGAAGAGCTGTTATAACGTGAGGCAGTAATGCACACTGATGAAATGCTAGAGACTTCGCAGACGCATATCCCACTTGTGAAGTTATCGGCACAGACCTGTCACCTGAACAACCAAACTCGATTCCTCCGAATTTGCAGTTCGAAATTGACGACGCTTGTGACGCTTGGACATACAGAAAAGAGAGCTTCGACTTTATACATGTCCGCTGTATGTATGGAAGTATTGCAGACTGGCCAAAATTCTACGCAGAGTGCATGAAGTAGGTTCAGCACTCAACAAAGCATCACTCGTCTGACAAAAGCATAGACATCTCAAGCCGGGAGGCTATATCGAGCAAATGGAGATTGGAGTGGTCCCCAAATCCGACGATGGCACCGTGAAGAAAGGGTCGATCTTCGAACAATGGGGTGAAGTATCACTTGATGCTGGAGACGCATTTGGCAAGACTCTCCGCATTGTTGACGAGAGCAGAGGCTACATCAATGATGCTGGTTTCGAAGACGTTACCGAGCATAGATACAAGATTCCCATCGGAGGCTGGAGCTCTGATGCAAAGCTGAAGGAGATTGGCAAGTACAATGCTCTCTACTGGAATGAGGGCATCGACGGCTGGTGCACGTATCTTCTCACCCGATACCTTGGCTGGCAAATCGAGGAGGTCACCATTTACATTGCCAAAATGAGGAACATGTTGAGGAACAAGAACATACACGGCTATCACGATGCCAGCGTGGTATACGGTCGAAAGCCGTTCCGCACGGTGTCGTCCCACACAAGCAGTAGCACTATACGGTGACACTGAGAGCCGGCGGGGAGTTGTCGGATAAGACACATCTGGTACCTGGCACGAGGGCAGCACACGAGGGCATGCGGGAGCGACGAGAGTTTTTACTAAGTTTCTCCAGATTGCAGCCGGTCTGTGGGGTATGAGGATAATCCCAAGGTTGGCAAATAATGGCAACGATCCGGCTGCCAACGTGCAACTAAATGGACTCACTACGCCCGAGACTTTACAAAAGCGGCTGGGCCACAAGTGCACGCGGCATTACGAGCATATGATTGAATGACTCCCTGGTTACTTCTTCATACACAAGTCTTGATTCATTGTTAAATATGCTAGAGATATCCGTGAGATGTAGTTGATAAAGGCTGCAGCATGCTATACTTTAGGGACAATTCTTCAAGACAGCCATTCTCATTGGGTCTGAGGCCGCCCTGCAGAAGACAACAGCTAACCGCGCACTCTCCGCTCGTCTAGCGTGACCTTGCTAAGACTATCATATCTTGTCCTAGGCTGATAGTAGAGTATTTGGTGGGAAGCACATTGTCCTCCAGCCGACATCATTGTGAGAGCGCTCCATGTCCATGCATCAAGGCCTGTAGTAGTGTTGTAGCAAGTGAGAAGCAGCAAAAGGTGTATCTATCAACCGATGGTGTGCTCTCAAGTCTGGAGCAAGAGTACTTGGTGACATCAGCTACCCAATCAGGAGTAGTCTAACGGCCGGGCCACGCTAGCTATCAGCCAGCTCGTCTTTCAACCTCACCTCACCCTGCCAACATCCCATCTCCGCACCGCTCCTACGGACACCGATGCCCTAAAACCTGGCATCTCAATCCCTCCTTCTCCATCTCTCCCCTTGCATCTCATACATCCATTGACCGCTTAGCATACCTTTGGCGGCAACATGTCTAAGCTACAGAAGAAAGGCGTGCCGCGTCATCCTGGCGACCCATGCCCGGACCCGGGCGTCCACCAGCACGGCAGCATCTACAGCTCCAGCTCATCAATGGCATCTCGCGATAACATCTTTGGCCCCGATGGCAAGCTATCTTCCGCAAGTAAGTTTCGCGTGATCGCAGGCGCTATACGCTATGCGCTTCAATCTTGAACTAAGCTTACCACGTCGCGCAGGTGCTGCTGCTTCCCTCAAATACGCAAGACCTCAAGATCTCCCAAGCTACCCATCTCGCGGCCTACAAGATGAGAGCCAGGAAATCTCTTACAACAGACCCACCCAAACGTCATACTCTGCTGGCAGAGCTGCTTCGCTCGCTGCGGACAAAGGTGGCAGACTTGACCTCTGGGAGTACAAAGCCAGCAAGCAGGGACAGTCTGCTGCCACTCTTGCTGCTGGCAAGGGCATTGTAAGCCCTAGCATCAGCTTCGGATATGGGGATGAAGAGAAGAAAAGAGCACTTCAGGCTGCCACCTTGTCTTTGAGCAGGAGCAACAAGAACGGAAGCGGAGTCAAGACACCCAGAAACCCTCTTTCCGACACCATGTCCAACAACGGACTTGAGGCCTCGCGCTTCACTCACCAGCATGCTCTTGGTCCGGAAATGTTTACGGAGTACCCTCCTGTGCCCATCGAGGTTGAGACGCAGAGGTACCAGGACGGCATTCGTGCTGCAGCTGTCTCCATGGCAAAGCGCATGTACGAGCTTGAGCACAACAAGACCTCCGCCAAGGAAGCTAGAGGCAGCTCTGTTGGTTCGCAGCCTCAGATTTACCTGGGCCTGGAAGAGACTGCCAAGAAGCTCGCTGCCGAACGTCTTGCGGCTCTTGATCCTGATGGAATTGAGGCATACAGGGACCACTACGGCTTTGGACGCCAAGGAACTCAGAAGAGCACTATGAGACAATCTATGAGAAATCGCAGCACTTCTCAAGCCACAAAGGTCGATGCTGATGGCTTTTCCGACGACGACGAGGCGCAGGCTAAGAAAGTCAGAGGAAAGACTTCCATCCTTCGAGGTCAACTCGCGGAGCTCGACAACAAGCGCGACACGGACCGTCAGAATCTCATGGCTGCTGCTGAAGCTCGTGTCAAGGCTCGTCTTGCCAACATTGATGAGCAAGTATTTGCCAACACTGGCAAAGTCCCACCTGGAATGCAGCGGCAATGGGAGGCTCAGGCTCGTGCTAAGCTCGCCGGTGCTGGCGACGCTGATCAACAGCAACAGCAACGCAACCTTACCACTGGAAAGGTTCACATTGGCTTCGGCAAGTACATGGACCAAACTGAGATTGATGCTATTGCCAGCGCACGCATGCAGCCTGTCCTTGACGAGATCTCCGAGACCGCCGCCAAGCAACGCCAGCGCGATGAAGAAATCAGAATCGCCGAGGCTGAGCGTAGAGCTGCTGAACTTGAGGAGAAGCAGAGAATCCAGAACGAGAAGGATGCCCTCAAACTCAAGGATTTCCAAGAGAAGGCAGGCCGTGACGCTTACCTTGCTCAGGAGAAGGCCGAGCGCGACCGTGTCAAGGGCGAGCAAGATGTCGAGAAGAGACGTCTCAAGGAGATTGCAAAGAACGAAAGGGACCGCATCAAGCTCCAGGTCTACAACGACAAGGCACAAGAGAAGTTCGAGAGGAAACGTATCGAGGCTGAGCAGAAAGCCGAGCGTGCTCGTATTGCTGCTGAGGAGCGTGCTGAACGTGAGAGGAGACGCCAGATCGAGATTGCGGAGCGTCGTCAAAGAGAGGCCGAGGAGAAGGAAGCCGCTCGTGTCAAAGCTGAAGAGGATGCCCACCGTGCCAATGAGGAAGCCGAGATTGCTCGCATTCATGCTGAAAAGGACGCCGAGGACGCTCGCATCCAGGCCGAAGAAGATGCCGCACTCGCTAAGATCAAGGCCGAGGAAGATGCTGAGCTTGTCCGTATCCAGAACGAGAAGGCTGCCACCATCCGCGCTGCTCAAGCCGAGATGGCTGAGGATGAAGCCAAGCTCAGAGTAGCTGAAGAGGAAGAGGCACGTCTTCGCGCCCAGGAAGCAGGTGCTAAACCTTCAACCTCGTCCGTTGCGGTCCCTACCAGCACAATTGTCGAGGCACCCACTACCCCTGCATTCACTGATGACGCTGCCGATGAGAAGACAATCCGTCCTAGTGATGCTGTGCCTCCTTACATGAAGGCTGCCGAAGCTGCTGCTCTTGCAGCTATCGCGACTGACAGCACGAACGGCACTGCTGAGGTCACTAGCTCCGGTGCAACTACAACTCGTACCACCACCGTCACTCCCCCATCTGGTATCGCTGCCGAGCCTACTGAAACTGGTGAACCTTTCACTGAGGTATCGAAACCAACTGATGCCGAACTCAGCACTGACGCCAGCGTCGGAATTGGTTCGTAACCCCCATCTTTAACCTCAATCTTCTGTTACTAACATTCACCTGCAGACGAATCACCAACCAAGACACCTCGATCTCTCACTCAGACATCTTCTGCTGCCTCCACCCCGGGGAAGACCTCGAAGCGAAAGAGCTTCTTCTCCAGGTTCAGACGTTCATCAAAGGCCAAGGACCAAGACCGTGATATGCAACAAGCCATCTCTTCTGTCCCTGTCGACGGCCCCGGTATCGTTGGCACCAAAGAGTCTGTCACCGAGGAAGAAGAGGACGAAGAGGAGGATGACTCTTGGGAGCCCGCTCCTATCTCCACCGGCCCTACCGAAAACCTTCACAACGCAGTTGGCGGATCCTCTGTCGCCGGCTCATCAGCCCAGCCCAACCCCCACATCGACTCTACCGTCACAGCCGAGACCATCCGCCAAGCCGCTCACACCACCTCCAACACCACCACCTCCGACGAAGGTCTCTACGACGAAGCTGTCCCAGCTCATGGCACTGGCGAGCTGACACCCCGTGCTAGCGGCCTGCCCATCAACAAGGGCAAGGCTCCAATGTACGCCCACCACGACGGCGCCGAGGACGGCCACATCAGCCCGCTCGAAGACGATGACGACGACGCTATTGAGCGCGGTCGCAGCGTTGTCAGCGAGACTGATGACGATGACTTTGAGGAGGCAAGGACTAACTTGGACACCGCGAGTGAACTGAGCGTGCCGCATGCTGCGTATGTGAGAGGAAGTGGTGAGGGGAGCCATAGCCCAGCGAGGAGTGCGAGCAAGTTCCAGGAGGAGTTGTAGATGTGGTGGAGTGAAGTGGGAAGCAAGGGGGGATCTTGTGGATAGGAGGAGACTGAAATTGAGATTGCGATAGTGAATTGGGGGTTTCTATATATTTTTGCTTGCGTGTGCAGTATCTCTCTCCTAAGTGCGAAATCAAAGGTCGTTTGAAATCTGTCTCGTACCATCTATTGCCTGAGTAGCATGATGTCTCTCTCGCCAAGGCCCTGCGACACGTCAAAGTATTCGTGCAGGTTTCGGTATCGAGATCACCTCATCATCTCATCTCCCACGCAACCCGCCCTGCGATCTCCCACACCTCCATTCCTCTCAAGTTCGAACGCCTCCATGCCCCTCCTCTTCTCCTGCCACATTTCCCACAACACATCATCATGCCCCCCCGTGCCCCTCTCCTCCCAATACTTGGCATGAAAGCTCCGCGCCCCGGCGTCCAAATCCCGCCGCGTCGGCCAGTTCACATTCCATGTCCAGTCGGCAAACGTCCTCCAGGGCATGTTTCCTGACCGTCGGTGTGCGTAGTTCAGGAGGTCTTGCTCGGGGTATGTGCCTGGGAATTTGGGCGTTGGAGGAGGAGAGGAGAGGAGGGAGAGGTAGTATGTGAATAGTGTGGTGCTTGGGCCTAGTACGAAGAAGCCTGCGTTCAGGTAGTCATGAGGTGGTGGTGGTATGGCGTGATCGTAGAAACCGAGAGCTTCGGCGTGGGCGGCGAAGATGTACTTGCCCGGCAAGGGCGCCTCGTCGGCGTGGAGCTGTGCGGCGTCTTCGGCTGTGTATTGCACGGATGTCCCCACATCTTCAAACACGCCGTCGAGCGCGCCGGTGACGAGTGTGTCTGCATCGAGGAAGCAGATCTTGCGATACGCAATCAGGTTAAAGAGGTGTAGCTTGCTCAGGACGTCGCGCCAGCGCGGAGATCCAGGTGTGAAGCCAGTGACGTGGAGGTGTGGGACTGGGACTATGGTAGCGCCGAGAGCGGTCAGGCGGGTGAGGGCTGCTGGTGCGACGTCCGGAGTGGTTAGGATGAGCAAGGGAAGGTCGTGGATTGTGCGGGTGACAGGGTCGTGGAAGAGGGAGTAGGTGAGGACGAGGGCGCCGAGGAGGTAGCCATCGGTGGAGGTGTTGTCTGGAGGAGCGGAGAGGAAGGTTGCGTAGGCAGCGCGGTAGTAGGGGCTTGAGCGGTGGAGGGTTGATTGGTCGGTCTTCGGATGCAAGAGTGGGAGATGAGGAGATAGGGAAGAGATGGAGGAGAAGGTCTTGGTGATCGAGGGTGGGAGGCGGGGGAGATGGGTGCTGATGTGCGAGGAGGTGTATGAGGAGGTAAG
>Ga0058702_10000710_pt1 | contig 13386 bp, 8 predicted proteins | sample AgamicOrSfe_FD_83781 | JGI IMG/M metagenome (GOLD analysis project Ga0058702, IMG submission 83781) | Agave microbial communities from Guanajuato, Mexico - Or.Sf.e | ecosystem: Host-associated > Plants > Phyllosphere > Phylloplane/Leaf | place: Guanajuato, Mexico | collected 2012-05-30 | reverse complement strand
TTCTACTGCAGGTACTTTACGAGTCAGGGAAGTCGCGAAAGGCTTGCGGAGCCATTGCCGCTCTTGGCCCACGACGGTCTCCGCTCTCTTTTGCATGACTCTGCTCATATCTACATTAATGTACCTTACAGTGGATAGAAAGTAATCTCCGCCTCATGCACTGCAGCTTGACCGCTGATACCCAAACTACTGTACTCACTCCATTGATAATAACAAATAATTTGACACAGCCGACCGTGGCTGCAGCACAGTGGATCTTGGCAGCAGTACATCCGATAGGTTGGCAAGCGGATACTACCACACTTATAACAATTGCAATTAATGCCATTCTATGGAGAAACCTCGGCAGAACACAGTATCTCCTGCGTGTAGCGAAAACGGAATCTTGTCACACCTCATGCCTCCTCTCGACACGTGCATTTCATTTTGTGGACCGATAACTACAGCTCCACGCATAATCCAGCTGAAGTGCAGATGTCGCAGGACCGACGAGACAAAAATGCATTATCTTGGTACCCTAATATAGATCTATCTCTTTGAATACCGGTCGACGCTAGGAGCCGGGCACGTCAGCGCTCGAATAACGACTCGCGAACAGCCACAGATGCGAGTTGAACAGTACCTTATCCATCACGACATGATCGGCCGAGGCAAAGCGGTCGCACAATAGATTGCGGCGTAGAGAGGCGGCTGTTGTGACAACCCTCTTCGCCGGCTTTCATATGGGAGAGCGGGTTGATTCCGATATACAGGTGGGGGTTCTCCATCCCCAAACGAACCATCATCTCTTTCCATGATTCCCACGACGATGCATCGTGTGAGGTACGACTCTATGGAGGCAGTCTCGTAGCTCGGATAGTTTGTCGAGAGGGATTGGCATGCCGGTGCTGGACCTTGTGTACTGCCGGAGATCTGAGTGAAGACATTTGTAGGCAAGAAAAGTAGTGAAATGGAGCGAAGACGGTTGAGACGAACGCAAAGAAGACACTGACGATAGTCATTCCATTTACCTCAGTATGCATTGCAGGACGTGCAGACCTGCTCGTCAATACTGCTTTCCTCACTATTTTCTGTTGTCCTGACACTTCAAGGAGCCAAACAGTACATACCAATCCTTACCTGTAATATGCATATATGTAAAGGATTCGGACGTTGAGGATTGCTTGCGATTCGTCGCGGATTGTCAAGCGTTGGCTTGGCATCTGACCATACATGTACTCGCCAAGGAATTGCGATTAAGTTACGTACGTTGGGTTGAGCTAAGGTATCTTACCAAAATACCAACAGCTGGTAACACCAACAAAGTCATCGCGCGCTCGCTCGGTACATACGAGAGTGTACAAGCATGGCTCAAAGCCTGTACCTTTCGAAGGAACCCTGAACACGACGACGTTTCGCACACACACTTCAGTCGCATTCAATTCGTACCGCGGAGGTCGATTTCTCATCTTAACAATATACATGTAGCGTTGAACACCGAGGCCTGCTATGGAACTTTCCGGTACTGACAGAACTCAGAGCTTGATAAAGGTACACCGTGTACAAGTGTACGAGGTTGTACATATAGGCTCTTCCCCTCGCACCATGCTTCAGAAACCACCTCACCACAACAAAGCGCGTATATAACGTCCTACTCCACAATCTGCGTCTTGGGGGTCTTGCCGACAACCGTGTGCGTACAGGTACCTCTGCCCAATTCCTCTGTCAGCATTGGAATCCCCGGTCAAGTCCCGTGGTCAATCGGTGCTCGTATTTCCGTCACACATGGCCACGGAAGAACACCTCAAAAGCCCAGCGACGACCTTCTCCACGCTCGGCAGTATTCGACAGAGATACAGCGAGAGGGTGGGTGAAACCAGGGTCCAGACTCCAGCAGTTGTCAAGCTTACCTCAACCCCACACTATTCTCCGATAACAGTGCAGAAGCGACGCGACCTATCAAGATAAGTCCTTTACTGCAAGATAGCGATAGCTTACCTACCTACTTCTGGTCATCAGACCATCATGTTCACTACCATTTCCTACACTTTCTGTCCTTCAAATTCTTCATTCTCTTCCACATTAATAAATGTTTGTGCGATTGCGCACCTATATTCATTGAGCCAAATGCCTACATGGCAGAGGCCATCACGATCCCTTCTCCTTCTGCCTTCCTACGGTCTTCTCCCCCACCCGATCCAAAAGAGAAACAACCTTCGCCCGAAGCTCAAAAACATGCTCGGAAAAGGTCCACCACAGGCCCAAAGAAAAAGGCGACTGTCAACAATCTTGATAAAACTAAGCCCAAGGCCAGCGACGTTAACAGACCAAAGCAGTCGAAGAGTCGGAATGGTACGCTGTTGATCGTTGAATTGCACGCTCTTGGTTGTCTACCAAGAAGCCACGTTCTGAATTGTGTAAACAAGCAATGAGATACTAATACTGATGGCTACCAGGCTGCGGAACGTGCAAGATTAGACGATTAAAATGTGACGAGACCAAGCCATCTTGTGAGCAATGCAAAAGGCGCAATGTCACCTGTGGAGGATACAAAAAAGACTTCAAATGGCGAGCTTACGACGACCGCATGCCCAAGACTAACCCTGGCCGTTCGAAAAAATGTGTGTTCATATCACTTCTCATGAATATCACGAACCAGCACTAACAAGCTTGATTAGCTATCGACGAGAGCAACGACGCGCAACCAGCTTTGGACGCTCAGCAACTTGGACATAGCAATGTCGGGCCCCGCGAGAGTCCGCCTTCTGCAGGCGACGTTGATTGCACACGTTCGGCCCATGAGAATATCTCGCCGCAACAGCAAGGTACTATTCTTGATCCTATGTTAGCTGGCACAAACACTCCCGTTGCAGGAATTGGCCATGATGTAGCCCTCCAAGGTCGAGACGATGCTTTCGACCTCGCTCCGAATCTGTCCGACCTTGTCTCTTCCGCCCATGTGTCTCCAGGCATCACGGCAACGACAAGTGGCTCTGAAAACATGTTTCAATTCCCTCCCGCTTCACAAGGTCATTCAGACATCGACTTACCAGTCATCTCGCTCACGCCGCCAATCCTGACAAATGCTTTCACTGCTCTGCAGCTACCCGACGACTCGCCTGAAGATTGTATGCAACCAGAGTTTACCGTAACGGATCACTCACCCCACGACCCATACGAGCAATGGATGCTTACTCGAGATACTCTCCCGCCCGATTTGCATTTCTTCGAGGACCTCGTAGGCGGAGACGTCTTTTCGACTCATTCTTCACCAGAACCAGAAGACTTGAACCTCGTACCAGGAAGTCAGGAAATTATTGCCTCACGCTTCGATCGGTTCACTTGTGGTATTTTATCTGTCAAAGATGGTCCGAACGAAAATCCCTGGAGGACTCTGATATGGCCCATGACCGAGACTTCGGCCGCTTTGCTGAATGCAATGTCCGCAATGTCTGCTTTCCACTCCTCACGGGACATGCCTCATCTCCGGGTCGTCGGTCAGCAACACAATATACTCAGTCTTCAGTACCTAGGAGAGGGCATCAACGATGGCTCGATGCGACTCGATACCGCCATTGCCACATGCTTGGCTCTCGGTTTTGCTCAAAGCTGGGACTTACCTACGTCCAGTGGTAACCAGCACATTCGAGGCGCCCGTTCGCTCATACACATTGCCTTGAAACTGCATATTGAACAACCTCTGGACGGCGACAATCTTGCCCGACTCAAATTTCTATGCAATGCATATCTGTATATGGATGTCATTGCTCGAATCACCTCGATAGACAGTGATGAGACCGACGACTACGAGACTGTCTTTCGAGCCTTCAACGGCCCACACGATCAAGGATTCGGTATCGACTTTGGTCTAAGCATTGATACGCAGCTGGATCCGCTGATGGGTTGTGCCAGTACTCTCTTTCCTCTGATTGGGAGGACGGCAAATCTCGTCCGCCGAGTCCGTCGGTGCTCCAACAACAACCCGCCTATCATCAGCAACGCCATGGAGTTGAAGTTGCTTCTGCAGTCCTGGGAACCTCCGGAACTCATACAGCCGCCCGAGGATCCTTCAAGCACCGTTGAACACAGTATCCAGACCGCCGAAGCGTATCGGTGGGCGACGCTTCTGTATCTCCATCAAGCCGTGGACGAGATACCTTCACCTTCGTCCCAGGAAATAGCGGACAAGGTCTTGTGCTATCTCGCGACGGTTCCTTTGGCCAGTAGATTCGTCATCGTCCACATCTTTCCGCTTATGGCCGCTGGTTGTGAGGCATCCACAGATGAGACCCGGACATGGGTAAAAGAGCGGTGGACGGCAATGTCAAACAGACTGAGGATCGGCGCTATTGATCGATGCTTGGAAATCACCGAAGAGGTTTGGAGGAGACGAGACTGTCGAGATGTGCGCCCTTGTACCCTCAGATCACTCGTGTCCACAGCCGATTTGCATGGCTCCACGTTCAATACGCAGATCCATATGACGAGGCCGGATCCGTTCTCTCCCACTGGTGATGTAGAAAGCAACCCCTTCGAAACTCCTCAGATGGGCCATCCACCGTTCTTGCGTCGACATACCGTCAGTACTGGTCTCAATGTCCCGCCATCAGCGCATCGAAACAGTCTTCAGTCTAGCCGGCCCGGGAAGATTGATCCTGAGCTCACTGTGCGTGGTAGCTTGCACTGGCTGGGAGTCATGAGAGACTTGAATTGGGAAGGTACGTTACTCCTATTTATGGTCTTTACGCGCGAATTGAAATGCTAATTTGAAACAGTGCTTCTTGGATGATCAAGACATGAGGGTTTGGCTTTTCCACATACGGATCGAGCTGTCCATATGAAGAGAATACTTGCGAGTCTCACTCCGTCAATGATCATGAGTTTGCGTTACTTGACTATTAGCGAGTTGGCGTTGGAAGTGGATTTAGTCTAGACACTGCATAGAATGATGTACACTGTCTTGTTCTCCTCAACCACTTTGCAATATTCCATAGTATTCGTGTATACAGAGCCTATGAGCAGTAGTACTAGTGCATACTGTATACCATTCAAACGTCTGCACGACCAATGCTGGACAAGTCACGTGCTGGGCCGGGAAACAATACCGAATTAGGAAACGCGGTCCATCTTCACCTCCGCATTCCCACAACCGTACTCTTCCTTCTCCAACACAATCACTACCTTATCTACCACATCCCCACAAGCACAATCAGTCTCCTCATTTTTCGCTGTGCATGCGACTGCTGCAACCCCATCTCCAAGCTTACGTACAGCAGTGTATCTAAGATACAATCAGCACCCGTATCGGCCTGCTCAATCGAGACGAGACATCCATTCAGGCCAAGTAGATAACGAGCCTGGCAAGTATAACAACCTTCACCTCCCCTCTGTTACCATCATTCATCCATCCTCACCAACCCCAATCCCATCCCGTCCCACCACCCAAGCACCCCAACAACCCACGACACCAACAATGGCAACCCCACCACCCGACACCCAAGTCGCGATGAACTACTTCCCACAAGCACAAAAGACGTTCCAGCCCCCGCTGATCGCGAACGAGAACGCCTTCCTGGGCGACATCACCACCTCCGAAAAGCAGGACGCTACGTCTCCCATGAGCTGTGGACTGTACAGGCTGGAGAAGGGCACGCCGCTTGTTTATACGTACACTGTATGTTCCTTTTTTCTCTGTTTTTGCGTTGAGGGTTGTTGCGACGCGAGACGTATCTTCGAGGCTTTTTGTTTGGTCTCATGACTTTTTGTCTCGATTTCACCGCTCTGTCCATGTCCCGTCCTCCCATGGACAACGCTGGGAGCGGCTGAACGCGGCTCGAAACATCGTCACTCGGCCACCACACTCAACATTCATCAGACCACTATGGAAGGGCCTTGCTGACGATGTTCACAGTACCACGAGATGAAGATCATCCTAGAAGGCCACTTCGACATCGCCGACGAGGCGGGCAACAAGGCCCACGCCGTACCCGGCGACGTCTTCTACTTCCCCAAGGGCGCCAAGATCACCTTCACAACCGAGGACTACGGTCTGGCTTTCTTCACCGGCGCAAGGAAAACGGGAGCTGCGTAGGCTTCTATCCATAGCATTTCATCACGAGAGGAGTGTTGCATTTATCGATTCTTGTCTCATGGTTCAACTCTTCATTCTCGTTGTTTGTCTCGTTCTGCTCTGTCTTGATCTTGTACACACGTTGTCGAAGTTCTCCTCGCGACGCATCTACTTAGAGGTTCGCCCAGCTGGGAGTTTCTCCTTCGTATTCATGCGACTGTCCGAAGACCTCCGCGACTTTTGCCATTCGGACCATGATATCCGGCAGCGGGTTTTTTGGGAGAGTAGGAACCGGAACCGGGCCTCTGTAGCCTGGTGTATGTGAATCCATGTACTTTGGATCCGGGTTGCCGATTGCGGTGTGAATATCGCGCTGCAGTTGACCACCGACTGCTGTGTTCTTCCCACTGTAGTAGCTTCCGATCGCTCTATCGAACTCCTCCTGTCGAAGTCTTTCCTGCTCTTGGTCCCTCTCAAACTTCGCCTGAGCTTGAGTCAGACCTCGATCGTTGTCGTTGTTCTCGGCTGCGCTGGTCTCGGGGTAGTCGACCGTTTCGCTGCTAGCTGCTGTGTCTGTTGCACCTATGGTCGCTTGACTGTCATCTGTGTTACACTGCCTTACCATTAGTAAAGTCAAACCCGCCCGATGCAAAAAAACGCACGAGGTTATCACGTTCGCGCTTTGAACACTCCTCCTCGTAGCGCTTATTCTCAAGACGAAGAGCCCTTTCTCTGGCTTCCTCGTTCGACTCTCTTGAAATCTTGGTGATGGTTTCCCGGTGCTTCAATTCCAGCATCTTCTTGACGGACTCGTTGACCGGATTGTCCAGCTGCGAAGGAGACGCTGGCTTGAAGTTCGCAGGTGCCTTGCTCGTGGAGAGATTAATGAATTCCACATTGGCCGGGAGTTTTTGGCGAAGCTCCGACAATATGTTCGACGACTCACCAGCCTTTGGAGAGTCTGCCTCATTCTCGGTAGCAGCATCGGAGACCTTTCGTGGCTTGGCAGGCTGTTTCTGCTTCCTCATCTGGAGAGTGTTGCGAGGAGCCTGTAGGAGACTGGAGCTGGCAATGCGCGAGGTCTTACCCTGCTTGCTTTCTGGAGAATCAGCCACACTGGATCCAGGAGGAGTGAATATCTTATCTCCCTCCTCCGAGTCGTCCTCGTTCGTGATGGCCTTTGATTCGGTACCGTTCGCAGGTTCAACAGAACGCTCGGTAGCAGTGGTAGCATCAGTCGGTGCTGCCTTCTTCTTCTTGTTCTTCTTCTTTTTCTTCGACTTGGGCTTTTCGCCCGGCACAGACTGTGTACTTTCGGTGACGTTAGAAAGCTGGCTCACAGAGCGCTGCGGGACTTCAGATATCGAACCAGTAGCGTCGCCCTCCTTGGTCAGGTCGAGGTTTTCGATTGTGTCCTCTAAATCAGGAACGGTTGAAACAGGCAGTTTGGGCTCTTGTGTTAGGATTGTGGATGCAGGATCGAAGTCCATCTTGCCTTTACCCTTGCCCTCGTATGGAAACATTGTGTCATTGGTAATCTGAGTCGTGGATGCAGCAGTCTGATCAGAATGCATACTGCCCTTACCTTTGCCCTTGGAAGGCATGCCGTCGTCGGAATGAAACTTGGTAGAAGTTGCGTCGTGTGCGGCGGATCTCTTAGAAACGGAGCAGTCGATACCGATGGCTTCGAGCAATATTCCGGCGGATGTGCGCACACTCTCATTTATGTAGTTGCTCGGATGTTGAACCTGCTCTTGTGTGGGTTTGTCATCCACCTTGATGGCTTCATCCGAGCGAGTGATTTTGTTATCCACCTTGATGGCTTCATGCGTGCGGGTAGTTTTGTCCTTGGCTGCAGATGAGGTGGTTTCTTGACTGGCCCCGGTACTTCCAGTCTGAGTCTGTTTTGTAGCTGGCATTGCTTGAGACTGTGCTTGCGTGTCCGCTGGTACCTCCTCTTTGCCTTTACCTTTGGCGGGTTTGGGCTTTTTATCCATTTTCTTGGACTTCGATTGTCGCGCAAAAGGACTCAGCGATTCGGTTTTAGCGGGTCTCGGGGGAGCAAGCTCCTGTGGCTTGTCGCCCTTGTTCACTGTTTTGCTGGAAACGTTCCTTTGTTCCGTCTGTCTTTGCTGCTTGTCCTTGTTCTGGGGAATGCCGTGCTGCGCTTGTGTTCCCGCAACCATTTCCTGCTCTTTCTCCGGTTTAACATCCTTGGACTCTGACAGTTCGGAAGGCTCGGCCGTTGCAGCTTCATGTTCGACTGTGGTTGGAAGTGGCTCATCGTCCTTGTCCTCGATCGGCGACTCATGCGCAGTTTGGAAACTCTCGTCCACATCTTCTCCGGGCTCTCTTGGGGTGAGATTACGCTTGGGAGTACCTTGAACCGCTAGCCCTTCGGCGAAATTGCTGGACTGAATCTTTGGCTCCGCAAGCGCCTCGTGCACGGTATCGCGGCGGGTGTCTTCTCCTACAGCCGCCTGACTTCCAGCCAAAAGTTCCTCCGCAATAGTCTCGTCCGGGAGACGAGTCTCGATAACAGGACTCTTATCTCCTGTTGGCCAAATTTCACGGGTAGCACTTGATTGGGGCGGTGGACTGTTCAAGCCTTCGTTGATTGGAGCACTTTGTGAGCTGAGCTGGATCAAAATTTCCTCAGCAGACACTTCCTGCTTCACAGTCTCAATGGAGCTGGTCGATGTGACTTTCTTGTGCCCGGCGGGACCAGCCGAAGTCTCAATGTTGACTTCAGTTGGTGACGCCTCGACGTTATCCCTGCTCTGAGAAAAGAAGTCCGGAGCGCCTGCCAAAGATACCGAGTCTTCAGGAATGATGGTCTCTGCTTGTTCCGGCCTTGTGGTATCATGGTACGAGCCACTGCGTTGTGCGTTCTTCTTTGGTGACTTCTTGTTCTTCTTCCCGGACGGACCGGCGTTTTGTTTTGGCACTTCTTGCGACGACGGACCACGACTCCGATCTGGTCGTCCAACATGTTGACCGGCGAACGGTTCTTCGAAGCCCCATCCTCGTTCGGCACCGGCAAAGGCCACATTCGGTTGATAGACATCAGGCACCGGTGGCCGTCCGCAATATGGTCCTGGCTGATGTTGGTCTAGTCCACTGTTGAAAGGGAATCCTGGCCCGAAGCTGGCGTTACGGTGCACTGGACCGAAAGGCGCCATCGGCGGCATGTCTCCTGTGTCTCCTGAGGACTGTTCTGTGTTGTGACGTGTCCTGTCCCGATTCGGGTAACGTCTTTTCACGCCCTCTCGAAACTCTGGCGCTGGTCGTGGTGGTCGTTCGAATTGTAATCTCCGTCCTTGAATGACTATTCTTGGCTGCTGTAACACAAGAGACCAGGCAGCCTGAGAACCAATCCTGTATCCGTTAGCTTTCGTCTCAGTATGGTCATGCAAAACTTACTCAACAACAAGAGAACCCTGGGTTCGAGACCGGATTTGGCATTGGCCGAAAGGGATGTCGAGCACCCCGGCTACACGCGCTACTACCAGATCTGCACTCACATCGTCTGGGATGTTGGAGATAGTGACATGCGACTCCATGCGGCCTTCCAGCGAGGATCCATCGCTGACTGATCTATTCTCCGGAAAGGGGGGTAAATTGTGACCATATGGTTGGCGAGGAAAGCCACCAGAGTTGTTGGTCTGATTTGTGAAGGCATGGCGCATGGGGCCTGAGCCTGGTGGCAGGAAGGGCATATGCTGCTGTATTGGATCGCTGCCGAAACCGAATGGAGCAGACAGTGTCTGATCCGACAACGCACGTCTTGTGTCCATGTTCGGAGGACCGTTCTCCTTTTGTCTCCAGTTTTCACTTCGCTCAGCAGCGGTTGGCGGAAATGGAGGTTGGTTCTGTGGGTACTGGAAAGCTTCTGCAGGCAGGCGCTGATATTTGTTATGATCCAGGACGTGAATATTGCCAGAGCCTTGACCACGGCCTCTTCCTCGTCCACTGTAGCCGCCGCGTCCACGATTGTTCTGTCGTGGTTGATCGTTTCGTTGTGGTTGATTGTTACTATAAGCAACGTATTCTGCGGGATGAATTGACACGTTGTAAGCTGGCGACGTGGCATGATAGCCCGTTTGCTCATAGCGAGGAGCAGTCGTGTGATGACCTCGACCAGACATCTGACCAGACGAGTGACCTCTAGACTGGCTGGGCACAAACTCTTTGATTCTCTGCGCAGACAGTTCGCGGCTTGAAGTGGACCCATGGCGGCGTGAAGGAGTGGTCGATTCAGAATCGGCACGACTAGAAAAGGAATTGACGCCGTGAGGACCCTTTCGCTCATCGTCAGGCACATGTGAGTCCTGCTGGTTGCCCTTCAGAGGTTCTCCACGGCCATTCGACCGTCTCTCAGAGGCATGACGCTGGCGAGAAGATGGTGGTTCGTTCTCATCATTCCGTGCAGCCGGCTCGACGTGAGTGCTCGGAGCTGCTTGGTCGTGGCCACGGGCTCGGACGCTGAGGACTGGTGTTTGGGAATTCCTGGACTTGGGCACTTCGAGAGAAGCTGGAAAGTCAATGTCGGCTTCCGAAATTGGAGTCATTCTACCGTCGTCCGCACTACGGGCCCGCTCAGTAGATTCGCTTCGTCCAGGTGACCCAGCTGGCGTGGTAGTGACGCCTGCCGTAGTTGCTTCAGGCAGAGGAGCCATCCCGTAAGTCTGCTTGAAGTGGTCGAAGTTGGATTGAATGTACTGCATCACACGGACGAGAAACCTTTGGTGATTATGGTCGTCGATGAACTTCTTGTCGAAGAACGAGGTGATGTCTGTGGTTGTACGCATCTGTTGTGATGTGCCCGCGTCCTCGAATAGCTCTTGATTTCTTTTGTCGTTGTCGAAGTACTCATGTGCGCTATTGACGATCTGTGTGTGATTGTACTGAGAGATGGCAATAAGAGCCATCTTGAGGAAGCGGTAGCCATTAATCAAGATCGTGTCTCCATCGAAGAAACGCTCGACATAGGCATCGTCTTCCTGCTTTGTCGTAGTGAGGCCGCCAGGTTGAGGACGAGGGATCTCATCGTCAAAGACGTTTTTGCACATCTCCATCTCCGTCTCCCAAAGGTGGGAACAAAACGGAGTGAGATCATTATACGGGTTGGAACGAACAATTGCAGGTGGTATGACCCCCATCGTCCGAGCGCGTGCTATAAGCAGATCGTTCGTGTTGATGGAGGTGTCTGAGGTTGATTGTGTATCGGTTGAGGTTGACTGTGTATTGTTTGAGGTGTGCGAATCTGTAGTAAGCGAAGCTGATATATCCTCCATGACGAAAGCTCGCAGGCGGTCAAGCAATCATGGTTCTGGAATTGATATGGAGAGTTCTGAACCTGATCATGCAAGCAAGCTGAAGCACAAAGAAAGTGTAGGATTTTCAATATCTGGTAAGGCAGGTGCGACGTAGGCTGCCGTGAACAAGCAGGGAAGGAAGGAGCTAGCTACTGAGGTGGGCAGCGCGTGCGCGATATGGCTGTACATCGCGTTTCCGGACCAGGTGAAGTGAGGTGAAGACCAAAGCAGTACAGGTTGTAGTGTCACGAACAAGCAGGTGAATGTGAACGTAAAGATGCAAAAGCCAGACTATACAGTAGGGCATTTCAGAATTGCTCAACAAGGACGGTGTACCTACGACAAGCTCCGTATGGCTGGTGGTCCATGTACTGCTTCACGTTTGAGCTTTCTTAGCTGGATACAATACTTTGAGATTAATTGTTTTTGTGAGCGGAGTATCTCCTTGTCCGGCGGTTTGAATCGAGCTCAACCAGTTGGTATCATAAATGGCGCATATTCGTCGCTGAGTATGCTTCGACCCCCTTCACGAGAGGCGGTTCTACGAAGACTTTGTGTTGAGAAGCTTGAGAATCTCAGACTCGTTGTCTCCAGCAACTACATCCTGTCAGCATCTGTCCGAAGTCATGGGCACAAGGAGGCTATCTGTACCAACGCGGCCATTGTTCCAGTCCACAACGAGTGGCCTCTTCAGGACTGAGCCTGAACCAATCATCTTCAACGCATCATCACCGTCCTTCGCACCGTCGACGACATTTCCTGCCTTGTCCTGACCGAGGTAGTCGATGATGCTGCGGAGCTGGTCGGCTGTCGGTGCGCCCTCTTCTACTTCTGCTGGGTGTTAGTCCTGTTTATTCTGATCCCTTTCGCGTTGGTAGCCATACGAAGCTCGTAGTCCGTCCTCTCGGTCTTTGATTGTTGGTCGTGGCTTGATGCTTGGTCGATGGTCGCCGTGGAGTGAGCAGTCGCGGCTGTCTGCTTTAAGAGAGTGTGGACGCGAACGGAAGCTGGGTTCTTTGGCGCGTGGAATAGGGTAATGACATCCTTTACACCGGTCTATAAGAGTCAGTCGTTGTTCTTTGGTAGGACTCTCTTCTCGATGTAGCATAGGAGCGGGATCTCTCGCTTACCTGCTTAAATAAGTTCTTCCACATTCTGAGAGCTGTAGGTATGTATTTGATTGTAAAGTAATGTAGTATGGTGTTGTGAAAGTTGTGAGAGTTGGAGTCATAAGAGTTGCTCCAACAAATGTCTCCGCAAACACGAAGTAAGCTCGGGGTGAAGTACATCATCGCCAAGCATTTCTTGTGCACCATGCAGCTTTGGGGTGAATCAAGACCCATCGTGAGCCATGAACAACCATGAGAGCTTCAGCAGATCCATATACGCGAGCTTCGTCTGCATGTTTTAGTTACTTTGGATGACCTCGCGTGAGGATTTTCCCGCTGCGACTGTGAGGTGGGCTAGATCACATATATACTTGTGACGAAATGCGAGGTGTTCAGGCATAGCAACACGAGGTTAACACGACCGTCAAGGGGACAAAATGTGATGCTGGTGGTTGATGTAACCGTAATCCATTTGGCAGAGAAGTCATAAGACGCCATAGTGAACCTCCCATTCCATTTCGATGACCAGTCCCGTCTTCAAGCATTCATCCGCAATCCCCGCATCCTGCCCTCGAGATTCCTGACCATCGCATGCTGGCAACTTCCAAGACAGCGCACACTAGAAGCGTGGTGTCGACAGAGTGTCGTTCCGTCCTCCATCTCGTCATCCCTGCACCTCCTCAGCATATCCGCTCAATGCAAGTCGTTTAAGAAGTTGGGTTTGGGTTCATCTGTTCCGCCATCAGTATCGAGCCCAGCTGTTGTATTCCATCGTGATTGTTATCCATCGCGTACCTTTCTCTTGCCACCGGTCATGGTGACGTTCACGAAACGGCGGGTGTAAGTGATTCTCTTCTTCGCGCGGCCCTTTGGAGTCTTCTTCTTCTCTTGCTTCTCAACCTTTGGGGTC
>Ga0058702_10000709_pt1 | contig 13389 bp, 14 predicted proteins | sample AgamicOrSfe_FD_83781 | JGI IMG/M metagenome (GOLD analysis project Ga0058702, IMG submission 83781) | Agave microbial communities from Guanajuato, Mexico - Or.Sf.e | ecosystem: Host-associated > Plants > Phyllosphere > Phylloplane/Leaf | place: Guanajuato, Mexico | collected 2012-05-30 | reverse complement strand
TCCGAGCGGGTCAGTGCACATACAGCTAAACTCCATAAACATAGACGGCTGGTCCTGAAAGTTCCTCCCCACGCCCGGCAAATCCACAATCGTCTCGATTCCGAGACCGGAAAGGAGCGACTTGGAACCAATGTCTGAAAGTTGCAGGACTTGAGGACTGTGAGGCGCGCCTGCTGCTAGGATGATCTCGCGGGTAGCTTTGGCGGTGTGAGTTGCGTTTGTGCCATTTCGTGAGATGTACTAACAAAATCAAGAACGTTTAGTGACACGCACAATCCTCTTCAAGTGTAGAATGTGATCAAGTATGACTACTCACATCAACAGACTCAGCGACTTTCCCTTTACTGAAGTTGATCTTCGTGACCGTGCTTCCAGTGATCAAGTGGAAGTTGTCGCGAATGCCAGCGATGGGTCTGTAGTAAGCATCAGAAGCGTCGGATCGCGACTGATTTATAGCTATCAACGATATCGGGCCATAGAAAGCGCCGTTCGGATCGCCGGCATTGGGCTGTGGTTGCGTGGACATGCCGATGCTGTTCCAGCCGCGGAAGAAGTTGTCTGTGTTGTGTCGGTCGAGTGGTCTGTGGGTTCCGCGGTTGCAGGAGAGTGAAGTTTTATTCCAATAATGAGGAGAGAAAGTAAAATGGACCTCGACTTACGGATAATGGGATGTTGGTAGTTCGAGAAGCTAGATCCCACGGGTCCATCAGTCCCATGAGGCGCAAGGTCCGTAGAGATGATCCCCGGAAAATCCTCTTGTATCTCTTTCGATGGTGGCGTGAGCGTCTCACTCTACAGCGACTTCCGTACACGTCAGCAACCTGATCCTTCTGTACAACCATCAAGTATCCAGCATAAACAGAAAACCATACCTTTCTAACATAAGGCTGCAGCCCCGTCCATCCCCAACCCGGATTCCCCAATTTCTCCCAGGCATCGTAGTCCCCCTTCGAGCCCCGGTTGAAGAACATGCCATTGACAACCGTTCCACCGCCGACTACTGCGCCAGTATACAGTGGGCTTGTGCGGTTGTCGAGACCAGGTTGTGGAACGCTCGTCTAGGTGCGCATGTATTTGCTAGGAACTGGTAGGCCTGGTACGGCTGTCCCGCCATCCTGTGCATCGCTGAGAAGATGTTTGGCATTAGTGGCTGACGCTGGGTTGACGGGAAAGTGGGAGGTGATAAGGACGTACACGTAGCCATACTCGATGACGAGGACGGTGATGTTGGGATTTTCAGTGAGTCGATTTGCGACAACGAGACCACTGGTTCCGCCGCCGATGATAACGTAGTCGTATTCTGGTTTCAGCTATGAGACATCATCGATCACGACTGCACGTGGAGCGTAGCGGGAAGGGAGAGCAGCTGAGTGGCAAATGTTGAAGATTAGAGCGAGCCATACGCAGAGGTGGGCGATTGAGGATGTCATGGTTGTGGTACCCCGAGTAAGTATGAGATGAGAAAGAAAGGACGATAAAGAGAGGGAGGTTTCTCAATATAACCTTTCGACCTGGCGAGCGTGGATCAAGGTTGAGGTGGCATAGCTAGCATAGCTGGTAGTGGGAAAGGACGGGACGTGGATATCCTGCAGCACGCCTCTGCCTATGCCGCAGTAGCTGGTAGCAGACCTCCCGTGTCGGCCCTGTATTGGGGGCCGTACCAGGGCGGGCGCGCGACCTCCCGCTTCGCTGATTCTAGACCCCACCCGTCCGTGCCTATGTGAACCACAAGCAGGGCAGGACTCCGCCGCTATCATTTGCGTGACGGGGCTTGTCAAGCAGCCCTATCAGAGATGCGGAACTGCCGATCTGATAAGCCTCCTGAAACAGCATGTCTTCCGTTCATAGTTGTTCGACACGCACACGCACGCTGTTTGGAAGTAGCGTGGCGTAGGTACGGGCTTATTTTCACTTCAAAACTCTAATCGCAGCACCGGCTCCGATACGGTGCGCTTGCCCCTCCTTTCTATCCTCTACTCATTCCACTTTCGGCCCTGTCCGAACACTCACAAATCCCTTCTATACAAGATCTCGCCCCCATCCACGTCCGAATACCCCGTCGTGCTGACTCCAATGATGTCCGCCTGCTCCAAATCATTGATCAGATCAAACAACATGAAGTCGCAATTCTTCGCCACTATTAGATCAATAGTTACCGGTAAATACTCGACATATTGTATAATCGTGCTATTATACGGCGCCTAACCTACGGGGACGACGTAGTTAGGGACTTCTATAGTTAGACTTAGGACCTAGAATGCCCAGCCAGTGGGTGTGCCGGGCATGGCACGGTATTCATTCCTGTAGACCGTGCCAGCAGTACTGCCGACATAGATAGCGATGGCATTCGAACATGTCGTTGAGTTTGGCGTGTTGATGAGGATGCTAGATTGGAACCAATCTCTGAAGATAGTCTTGTTGTTGATGGCTTCGTCGACGATGCCAGCAGGTTATGAGTCGGCCCAGTTCCAGCGGAGTAGTGGGACGGGGTCTACGAAAGGCAGACGGCCATCGTGGATGGCGCCATAATCGGCGTAGAAGAGGTCGCGGACGAGTTTGGACTGCTGTCGGCCAATGAGCGCACTGTAAGTCAGCTTGAGCAGGGTGGTGGTGTTGTTTGTTGTGCTTGCCGCCGGAGGATTTGCAGCGAACATGGCGTCGTAGTCTATAGCTTCAACTTTGGCTCCCAGGGACGCAGTCAAGTTGGCCAGGAAGTTCAGCACGAGGCCGTCAGCTATGGTATCGGCACTTGTTGGTAGATCCATAGTATAAGTCGTCTTGGCAAACGCGCTGTAATGCGTGAAGTTTGCATTGTCAGCATACAGCACCTCTGCAAAGGCGCGCCAGACTGCCGGGTCACGACACAAAAGGCCAGACGTGTCGAGAACAGGGGAGAGAGGCATAACATGGTCAAGAGTAACGGCACCGTGCGTGGGTCGGTTGCCGTAGATTCCTTGTTCTTGAGCGGGACCGCGGATCGAGCCGCCGGAGTCGGAACCCAAGGTGATGTCGAGCCAGGGATAGGCTGCTTCACGAGCACCGGGACCGGCGGAGGAGGAGGAAGTGTCTGTACCCGTCGCCTCTGGGGTTGAAGGGCTCGTGGTAGTCGACCCAGTCAGCAGTGGCAGTCTCACCATTCGCAAACTGCGAAGTAATCATCTTTCCTACCACAATCGCACCAGCATCGATGAGCTTCTGGACGATAGGTGCTATGACATTCGCGGTTGGATGCAAGTGATACCATGCTCTGTCCCCATTAGATGTCTTGACGCCAGCAATGTCATAGATATCCTTGATACCGATCCGATAACCTGCAAGCGGTGTCTTCGCCGTCTTCGTGTAATAAAGCTTCGATGGTAACGCTACAGCGAGATGCTGGCCTGGGATGTTAGCAGGGAGGACAGAGAAAGTTCCGTCAGTGTTTGGGAAGAGCGTTTCCGTGAAGGCGCCGATGGAGTCGGAGTAGAGACGCCATGCTTAATGTATTGCACCGGTTTCGCTGTTCTGGAAGTATAGACCTTCAGGGATCTTGGTGCCCTTGGTGGTGAAGATGGTGCTTGTTGAGATATCGAGTTTGCTTGAGGGCTTCTGCTCGCCCTGGACTAGGAGGACTGTCCAGACGTTAGCATTGATGGCTTGACTTATGCTGGACGAATACTCACCTTTCTCGAACGCTGGTTGAAACACATCATCAATGGCTGTGAAGTTCTTGAAAGTCGCCGTGATCACGCCGCCCACAACAGCAGTCATGGGAACATAACCCTGGTTAGTCTTGAAGCCAGCAGGCAAGCTGAGAGTAGTCTCCACAATAGGAGGGATGAAGTAGGGAATGTCATTCACATAGATGGTAGTCCCCGAAGGCGTCAAGGCTGCCGTCAAAGATGCCAAGCACAAGAAGATGAGCTTGAGCGACATTATCCAGGACGTGGATGGTCACGGCAGCTGTACAAACAAGTTTGAAGTGTGAGGTAAGAAAGTGTAAAAATAGTGATATGGAGAGGGAGGGATGGCTTTCTTTTATATATGAGGAAGATACACAGCATTCTAGTCACTCCACAACGGAGTAAGCAAGTAACAGTACCCTCACTCGAAGTATATTTCCAGCTGCCTCTTCCGAATGATAAGCTTGAGCTTAGGGTGGGTTCTTTTCTGGCGAGATCGGGGAGACGTAAGTGGGGAGGAGGACCTCAAACTACTCAGATAAGGCAGCATAGGCTCAGCTTCCTGTTGCCGATACAATCAGTCGGCAAAGGCTCCATTGTGAGGTGGTGATGAACGGTAGAGGAGGAGAAGAGGCTTTGTTCCAGTTCGCCAGAGAAATCAGTGTTGATTGCTTCGTGCATCAACTGCGGTAGGACGTAGACCAGAGTCTCCAGATTTGGAAAGAATGCTTCTTCGTACATGATGACGTGATATTGCACATAGAGGAGCGCCAGGTTTGTCGCGAGCTACAGACGGGCACATGAACTTGTCGCTGTGCCATACTGGAAGCTTCAGTCGGTCACCTAGTGTATACCCCAGTAACACGCAGTCCGCGTTCCTCTTGCGAAAGATAAAGCAGAAATAGTGACTTATAACTCTGGTGGCAGCCTATTGGATATGCCAAGTCTCTGAATTCGCGAGGTAGAGACTGAGGTACCTCGAATTCGCAAAATGTCTCTAGAGGAGACAAGTACGTTAGTCGAGGCAGCGATGCTGGGTCCACTGCTTTTTCGTTGTTCGAGCCGAGTCGTCTGAAGGTATATACTGTCAACTTGGTCTCCGCCCCGAGTGAGGCTGCCATACAGCGAACGGACTTCTGGTCGAGGTGTTATAGTAGCAGTGTTTCGGTAGCAATAGACCAACTCTCTGCAAGGCATGTCAATGGTACTCATGACTTGGAGGTACCAATCTGGGTCTAGATCCTCGCCAGCAATCCCAGCAATATCCGCGACATAGAGAGCGCTGTTGAACGAACACAGGGCCTCACCAGAAGCTGCACATGCGCTAAGAAATCCTGGATCCTGCTTGGGCAACCAAGACAAGGCCATAGAATCGGCTGAACTTAGACACTGGCTAATTAGGATGTAATGAGCTCAGTGCTGGCCGCAGATATTTAACTGGTATGAAGCTTGTGGTGATTGTGGAAAGGGCTGATTGGAGTTCGGGAATGCCTGAGTTTGAAATATTATGCTCCATTATAAGCGCTTGACTTTGCGGACTCTGTATCACGGTATCACAAGCAGTCTGCACGACGAAATAAAGCCTAGATATAGTTATAAAGTGTGGTTCAATGGCGTACAAGCACCAGTCAGTCTGGGAGAACAGTGCTCATACTACCTAGCAATATGATGAGAAGGACACGTAGTACAGAAAGGTGTCACGTTGAAGAGCTTGCAGTCGAGCTCGAGCAGATATGAGTGTGAAGAAGGAGAAGAAGAATGTGTTCCAACAGGTCATGTAGGGAAGGTTGCTATTTGTGCAGGGTAGCTGACTGTTGTTTTTGTGCTTGACCACGTGGCGATGATTAACACAAATTTGTCACGATACGACTGCAAATCAGTCGAGACCAGACACGTTTCCTGACGAACACAAACATAAAACTACGCTAACATCATGTCGTCGGTCCATGTCTCCTCAAGCCCTCAGAGCCGAGTGTTTTGCCACCTCCTTATCCTTGTCTCCAACGGGCCATCTCCTGAAACCCACAAGCCTCGGCTTGATTATGTCGCGCAGCTTGAATCATGAAGGCTGAAACAAGCGCGAAACTAGTGTTTGACCTCGTGATAACTGTTCGATGATCCTTGTGAATCTTGGTCCAGATGCACAACTATTACGTGACTCCTGGCAATGTCCCCTCGTTGCCCCATGATCACCATTAAGCGATGTCAAGGATGTAGTGGGGTCCATGATCAAGCTGTCATGTATAAGATGCTATAGCACGCCTGGCATCGTGCTTTATTTTCTTTTTGAAGCATACACACTTCCTTCCCGGCAATAGTATCTCTTCGCTACTTAGTATCTCTTCGCTACTTCCTTACCATATCATGGTCAAGCTTGCCCTCTACGCAGCCCTAGCTGCCGCCTTCGCCTCCAGCATCACAGCCCTCCCCGCCACCGCCACGAGCAAGACGACTGCCAAAACCACTTCCACAAAAGCCGCATACACCACCACCAAAGCATCTTCAACGGCTAAAGCCGCCACCGCCTGTACCTTCACCAACGCCGCCTCCGCCATCGCCTCCAAAAAAGCCTGCACCTCTATCGTCATCGACGCAATTTCTGTCCCTGCCGGCACCACTCTCGACCTCACCGGCCTCAACACCGGCACCAGCGTTACCTTCCAAGGCAATACTTCCTTCGGCTACGCCGAATGGGTTGGCCCTCTAGTCTCAATCTCCGGCACGAACATCCACGTCATCGGTGCATCCGGCTCCGTCCTCGACGGTCTAGGGTCGTACTACTGGGACGGTCAAGGCAGCAACGGCGGCAAGACGAAGCCCAAATTCTTCGCTGCGCACGATCTTGTGTCCTCGAGTATCGCGAATGTCAAGATTGCGAATGCGCCTGTGCAGGTATTTTCGATTGATGGAGCGAATGGTTTGACGATGACGGGGATCACGGTTAATAATTCTGTGGGGGCGGCACTTGGACATAATACTGATGCGTTTGATATTGGGGAGAGTACCGGCGTCTACATCTCAGGGGCGAATGTTATCAATCAAGATGATTGCCTGGCGATTAATTCGGGATCGGTAAGTCTGATCTACTCGTATACTGCCAGACAACAACTATGCTAACATAAATACACCCAGAACATCACATTCACCTCTGGCACCTGCACCGGCGGCCACGGCCTCTCCATCGGCTCCGTCGGCGGCCGCACCTCCAACACCGTCTCCAACGTCACCATCTCCTCCAGCAGCATCTCCAACTCTCAAAACGGCGTGCGCATCAAGACCGTTTCGGGCGCCACTGGCTCCGTCTCAGGTGTCACGTACAAGGATATCACGTTGAGCAATATCAGCAAGTATGGCATTGTGATTGAGCAGGATTATGAGAATGGAAGTCCCACGGGTGTGCCGACGACGGGCGTGCCGATTACGGGGTTGACGTTGGATGGAGTGACGGGGAGTGTGGCGAGTGGGGGGACGGAGGTGTATGTGCTTTGTGGGAAGGGGGCTTGTTCGGGGTGGACGTGGGAGGGGATTAGTGTGACGGGTGGGAAGAAGAGTACGGGGTGTGAGAATGTACCTGCGCCGGCTTCTTGCTAGATGGCTTGAGTCTTGAAGGAGCGTAGATGCGCTACATACAGCAGATAGGCAGGGTAGCTTTTGGTAACTACGGTAGAATTTGTCGTGTTGAACTCCCTGCTCTTCACCAAGTGATCCAGTCTTCACTTCTCCCAGACTATCTGATTCTTGTGATTGACCGTTGGGCTTACTCTCACGTCTTTTCAAGCCGCGGACTCTTCAAAGCAAAGTTGAGCGATGGCGCAAACGATGTGCCAAGCTATACACATCTCACGACCTGCCGCCGAGTGCTGTATCACACTGCCAGTAACATCTGACACCAGCCTTTCGTGTCACAGTTACTGTGCGATGGTTACACATACCTAAAATGAGCTGCTCATGTTCCGGGACGCAGCTTTGCAACGCGGCGCTTACGACACATGACCTCTCTGCTTATGGTCGCACAGACAAGTCAGCTAGGCGATAATGTAGTACTACACCCATCTGCAGTGTTCTTTATAATCTGCAAGACGCCCATCGTAAACCAGATGCCTCGAGACGCTGGAACTCACGCCGGAAATCGAGCACAAGTCATTCTTCTACTAGCGAGCAGCCCGCTGCTTTCACAATCATGCAACTCATAGACAACCAATTACCAGAAGATGTGGTGCAAGAAGATCCAGGACCAGAATTTGGAGCAGCGACAGAAGACGTGATGCCAGAGGATCAATCACCGACTGCCAAGCTATCCCCAGAAGACCCAGTACAGAGCGAAGACTCGCCAACAGACAGTTTACAGCATGAACACCCTGCGCCGGAAGACCCTCCACCAGAATCCGCTTCGCTGCAGCAGATCATCGAGACCGTCGCGGCGGTGTTACAGACTCTTGGGCAAATGAGCCAGATTCATGACACGCTTGCAGCTATTTCCCAGATGAGCCCCGCCGAGTTCAAGCAGATGGCTGTTCTAGCTGAAAGTATCGTAAAGTATAATGTCCTCTTCATTGCTTGGTAAAACTCCATAAGACGACGCAGCAGACACGAACTCCAGGGACTCTGGAAGGCACGCCACGGCGACATTATGGTGCGACTCACCGCCGACGTCATGCAGCTTGCCAGAAACACTGGTGCCGTTACGACCAAAGCGCTCGAGGCTTTACGAGGAAACCCAGTACTCTGGGGTCTGGAGAACACCGAGGCTCACGCAAGGTTCAATCGGATGTGACGCATCCTAGTCGCCTTGTACTTTTCGGTCGAGTTGAAACGATGTCTGAACACGGTGCTGTGGATCATCTCCAAGCAAGATCCTGACAGTATTAACGCTCTGAAAAGCCAACCACTCTTCACTCGCCCACCGCCCCTTATGCTCAGGTTCCTCTTTGACACAGTACAATCCGGTTTGCAATTTCTCGCAGAAATCAACCACCAACAATGGAATGCTGTACGCGCAAGACTTTCCACCTGGGGCGTTGGGAAATTTGACGAACCGATAACTCTGGATTCCCTGATGCATCAGAATGGTGTACACAGCTCGCGTGGAACTATTGTGAACGGGCTTTACTGTCTATTGTACTCTCTTGCTAGGTCAAAAACAAGCATAATTGACTATCCCAATACTGACAGTCCTTCAGATGAAGCTATGCGTGACATCCGAGAGACGCGTACGATGTCTGACGAGCAGCTAGAAAGGATCAAAGTTCTGCAACACCTTTCCAACGACATAGGGGACATTACAGAACTCTGTCCCTTCAGCATCGGAAACTGGATGGGTCGCATGATGCCTGAAGTTGCTTTTGAAGGAGGAACTACACCGGCAAGAGCCGTGGAACTTGCATGGTATACATTGGACTCTTGTCAACCTCCCATAGAAGAGCTATTCATCCGTGCTAAAATCCAACCCGGCGGACCAGAGCGTGAAGTCTTGTCGACTGGCCCCCTCGCCAGCACAACCGCAGAAGAGCCAAGCGCTACTAAGGACGCGCCGCAAGAAAATGCCAGCAATATACCGCAAGAAGACGCCAGCAGCAAATCACAAGCAGATGAACAAGTTCACTTGGATCTGGCATCACTGGCAGAATATGATCAACTCTTTGTACAGCAAGATCGAGAAGGCGGCTGTATACTGACTGACGACAGATCAGAGATTACATCCATGATAGCAAAAAAGTATCCCTTGCTGTACTCTCACTATGAGGAGGATGACACAGAAAATATCGAATCATACGGTAAAGATGGTGCAACACTCTTGGCGGAACGTCCTTTTCGGCGCCTACTGAACAGAGACGACGAGAGCATGATCACTAAGGAGATGGAATTACTTATGGAATTTGCAGTGAAGGAGGAAGTGAAAAAGTGCGCGATCGACTTTTAGGGTATGTTATACGAACGAATAATTACTTTATCAGTCGCTAACATGGAAACAGCTTCATTCCAAGAGCTGGAACAGATCAAGCAGGCTAATGCTCACGAATATCGAAAGCGATGCCTATGGCTGATGTCTGTCGAAATGGCGATGCCGAGGATGTACCAAGAGACAGAGGCCGAGGAGGAGGAAAGAGCTAAGATTGCTGCTGCTGTAGCCAGTCTTGAGCGTATGCAAAAAGAGATGCACGAAGCAATGGAGCGAATGGAAAGGTGGTAAAAGATTGATTGGAGAGGTCTATCGTGTCGTGCTTGATTCTGCTTGACTTTCCAGTCTCTTTCGGCTGCAGATGTGGTGTCTCAAGGTTGATGCACGCGAGGCTTTCACGGAAATGTACCACATAAGACCTAGAAGAAATATTTCATGCTTTACAGACGTGGTACGCAGGATCCATGCAGGAAATGGTCCCTCGCATAGTGCTTAGCACATTGCTTTGTGTAACCCTGCGACATATAAGCCGAGCTAGTGTGAGACCGGGGTCAGCTGCCAGATACTGTGTCACCAGCAATATAGAGATCAGAAAGCCGAGCGCTTAGAGCGTATAGCATTCACCGTATCTGCACGAGCTTCACCCTCACTACTCGTCTTGTCTAGAACCACACTAACCACATACATGGAGCCAACAATTCCAGAAACCATGCCAGAGAAGTTCGCGCCTGCCATCCAAGTCTTCAACACCGCGACTACTCTTGCAAAGATCATCAACGAAACAGCCATCCTCCAAGTCGAACTGCACAAGCTTGCCACAGCATACCCTCTCAAGCTTGCGAATTGGCACGACTACGCAGATAGCTTGGCTAAGCATCGACTCTTCTTCGCCGCATGCTGCAACACCTTCCGTCGAAAACGTCTAACAGAGCATGAAGACCTTTGGACGTCTCGTACGGGCAATGTTATTGAGCAGCTGACCGTCGACATGTTCAGGCTTATCAGTATCGCCAGAAAGTCAATCGAGATAGCCTTCGCAGCGACGCAAGAGGGGGGGTTCACAACCGCTAGGGGTCTATCGGCGGAAGTCTAACGTCCTGGAGGTCTTACTGCTCACCCTGGAGATAGTACGCTACCTATCTTCCTTGCAGAATGTTCTGAGTCAGCAGTATCCTGGCGACCTGGACCATAAAATGATACAGCCGTTTCTATTCTGGGAGGTTCTGAATTTTTTTAGGGTCATGCACGATACTATCGAGGAGGGTCTGCTATGCCTTCACAGTATGGACGGCTCGTGGGAGACTGTTGCCTTCAAGTTTCATGCTTGGGCCACCGCACAATTCGACGAGCCATTGACCCTCGATTTCATTCTGCCAAGGGACATCTCACCCGACATTGCACAAGGTCTTCGAGGGAGCTCGGCCAGATATTATCCTTCATTGGTATGCATTCTCTGAACACAACTTTATAGGACGTTTGACTGGACACTAACTCTTCCTTTCAGCTGCAGCGATGTATGACGTGCGTCAGAACGAAACTCTGTTAGCCAAGCAGCTCGGGAATTTAGAGAAGGGTGTCATAGCTGTTGAACAGTGTCTGGATATGCACTATGTCTTCATACCTGCCATGGAAACATGGATCAACGTGAATCTGGAGGAGATCGGGTTCGGGGTTCGTACACCACCTAAATATGGCATCCTAGCTACGATCAAAAGACTGCACATGTGGAACAGACCTTTGGACATGCTCTACGACCGTGAGGGTAGAAAGCATGAGCTTGAACAGTCAGCCAAGGAGCAGTCGAGGGATATGGCAGGTCTCAAACCAGAACTCAAGCCCGCGGAGCAACATTCGCAGCAGATGCAGCAGAGGAAAGTAGAACACTCAGATCCAGATCAGCTTCCAGTCCAATTACTCGAAGATCTCCATCTGAAAGACGAGAGGTCCCTCGACGATACGCCGTCAGACGAGAAGTTGCGGAACGACTTCAGAGCGTTCTATGATTGCCTCGTTGAGGTGGACGCTGGTCGTAGTCTTTCTCTTACAAGCCCGACCACAAGCACATCAGAATCCACAATCGAGCTCAAGCACTATGGCGAGGCTAGTCCGGACAATGTAGCCTTGTTTGGTGAAGAGTGTGCAATACTTCTCCCAGAAGCGCCGTTCTCACGCGTCCTCGACTACTCCGACATTACCATTGGAACAAAGGCCAGGAAAGAGGTTATCGACCGAGTGTCGGCCTTGCAAGGTATGTTGCATCCTGATCCTCAACAGGATGACGACATTGACGCTGTAGCAGCGGCATATCGGGAAGTGGAAGGACTCGACCCCGAGATTGCTGCGCAAGCAAAGCGAGAATGCATGGAGATCTTGTCAAACGACTTCTCCGAGACACGGAAGCCATTCGAGGAGTATGAAGACGAGTGAAGACATCTAAAAGGTGACGTACGGCTGGATAGGTGCAGTTGTGCGATCAATTCAATAGAAGAAAAGATGCAGTGAAGATGTCCTGCGAATATGCATGGTGAGGCTGGTACGGGCTACAACATAAGCCAGCTCTGGCATGCCGTTTTGTTCAGCTGCCATGAAAGAGCAGCGTGGTCATGGTCAATCGGGCGTAGGCTTACCAGCACGTTTTGATTCCTCTAGCGTCTGCTGTGGAATCAGCCGTATTCTATTCCAACTTTTCCTGTATATACACAATTCTGCAGATGGTCACATCGTAAAAGCCTCCAGACCGGCCGCTTATAAACTCGTGGGGACATTCCGCATAACCATGTTGAGCTTCCACTCTCATGGTATTGTCCGTGGGATCAGCGACCTGGAGACGACAATGGCAGCAATGGCAGCCCATTACAGAGTCAACATCGGATCGCGCAGGAGGTTACAGCATCTTGACAGGCATGGACTTCTTCGAGGGCCCTCGCGAGACTGCGTCAAGACTCGAGGCTGTCAGAAATCGGCTACGCGCAGAACTTCGAGACAGCATAACAGAACTAGCAGAGCATCCTTCTAAGCTTTGTAATGATTACCAGCATACTAGCAGACCAATCTTACTAGCACGCTGTCGTTTCCAGTGTCAAACTCCTGCCAGTGTAGTGTCCATCCCAGAACATGATCTGGCCGAGTGTGGCATTCTTCCACTATAGCAAAACCACCCATTCACTCGTAGTGCATCCGGCCGCCGATCAATTTCTATCTGCAAGTTCCACCAGGGCTGAAATGTACGACGAAATGCTCAAGTAGGCTTGAGGCCGTTGCCTGCGGTGCACGCAGAAGTATATTCTTGAGACCTCATGTCCTCTCATTGTGTAGCCTTGTACTCAGCATAGCCCAGCCTCGTGTAGGAAGAAGAAAGTGTGAACGTAGTTCATCCAGCTGCAGCCTTGTCTTAAGCCTCGCGACAGTGCGTTGATCTAGGTCTACTGTCAATTGAAGAGGCTGTAGCTTGCATGAGGCCGAAAAATAACGTTTGGAGGGAATCACAACGAGCCAGCACATCTACCGTTGGCATCAGCTCAGCCTGTTTAAGACGGTCCAACCTCATTAGGCCTGGCAATAAAGTATAAGTAGTCCGTAGCGTGTCTTGGTCTCTTGTTTTCTGCTTCCACATTCCCAAATCTCAGCTTTCACCTCACCCACCACCACTCAAGATACCAACATCATGCCCTCTTTTCTGCGTATTCTCTCGGTTCTTGCAGCTGTAAGTCTTGTGCATGCCCAATCAGTCTCACTGCCATGCCCCAACTTTCACATTATCGTTGCGAGGGGCAGTAATGAGAGTACAAAGGCTTCGTCCTTTGCTCCTGCCAATGAAGGCTACATTGG
>Ga0058702_10000708_pt1 | contig 13391 bp, 12 predicted proteins | sample AgamicOrSfe_FD_83781 | JGI IMG/M metagenome (GOLD analysis project Ga0058702, IMG submission 83781) | Agave microbial communities from Guanajuato, Mexico - Or.Sf.e | ecosystem: Host-associated > Plants > Phyllosphere > Phylloplane/Leaf | place: Guanajuato, Mexico | collected 2012-05-30 | reverse complement strand
CTTCAGCAGCAGCAGCAGCAGCAGCAGCCGAGGATGGGGAAGAGGGAAGGGCAGACTCACATAATCTTCACCCCCGGCTCATATCTCAACCACTCCAGCACCTGCGCCTTGAATGCCAAAGTCTTTGCACTCGGCAACATCTTCCCCTCGGCATCAACCCACGTATCCACGACATTCTTAGCGTTCTTCTTTTTCCCCCCGTCCTCATCTCCATCCCAACCCCGTCCTCCTCCTCCGCCTCCTTCACCACCACCTCCTCCTCCCGGCGCTCGACTCCCTGCTCTACTCCCCGCCCTACTTCCACCGCCCGTCTTCTCCCCCACTGCAACATTATTCTTCCTCGTCCCCGTACAAACCTGCCCACAGCTCTGACACCTCAACCTCGGATCCGCAGTCACACTACACCTGTACGCCAAGTCGCAGATACATTTGTAGCAGTAGGTATGGCCACAACTCGTGTCGTGGGGATCAACGACTGGCTTGTCGCACGAGGCGCAGAGGATGGTGAGGATGGGTTCTTCGAGGGCGTTAAGATCGGCCATCTCGGAGAGGAAGTCCGAGTAGGAGGAGCGTAGGCCGAAGGACCCGCCGTGGGGAGTGGCGTCGTCGAGGGTCGTGGATGAATGGGGGGCGGAGGGGAAGAGGGTCGGGGAGGTGGAGGACGGGTTGGTAGAATTGGAGGATGCCGTTGATGTCGAGGTGGAGGGTTGAGCTGGTGCGTAGCCTGCGGGGGTGTTGGGGTCGGTATCGTCTATGGTGATGATGTTGGGCTCTTTGTCTTTGTCTTTGTCTCCAGCGCTAACACTGCCGGTCAAGTCTTTGCTAGCGTCCAAGACAGGCAGATCCTTCGGACTCCTCAACATCCTCCTCAGATGCAGAATAACCTCTTTTGGAGAATCGGCCGTCGTCATCGTCTCCTCGACCTCATTCAGCACTCTCTTCAAATCATGGAAGTCCTCTGGCTCCAACAAATCCCTAATCGTGTCCTGAATCAGCAGGGGATGAGCAACCAGCTGCCTCAGCCTCAATAACATGACAAGGACGTTGCTGTAGTTCTTCTTAAGCTGCCCACTTCTCGACAACACGTTGATGCGCTTGATGAAGCGTTTATGGACGACTTCGTACAGGCCGCGCTCGATGGCTGAGAGATGGCACATGTAGTCCGAGTGATCCATCGCTGGCAGACTGAGCAGCTTCGCACCCATCAGCATGTCCCCGTGCGTGCGGCGCAACATGAGCTTCCTCAACATAGCTGCCAGTCTCTGCGTCCCAGACGGATCGTCCTCGGTGCAGTAATTATTCTTGAAAGCTCTGAAGTCGCCCGTATACGGCACCTGCAGGAATCTGAAGTATGGATAGAACTCCGACAAGGTGTTCTGCACAGGCGTCCCGCTGATAGCCCAACGATGAGTAGCTTTGACGGCGCGGCAGGCAAGAGAGGTGATTGATTTGTGGTTCTTGATGGCTTGAGCTTCGTCGAGGATTAGACGGTGGAAGTCGACGCGATGGAAGCCGCCTTTGTTCTCTTCGTAGTGGGCGTTCCACCATTCTTCCTTTGCCACTGCGTCGGTGAGATGAAGGGGTGGGTCTTGCTTGGGGTAAGAGTTGGAGATCTCGGCGTATGTTGTGACGATGATGGTGAAGCCACGGAGGTATTCTGCGATCTCTTCGGGGTCCCGGTCGCGGTCGCCACCGCGATTGCCGGCGTAGAATTTGGTGATATTGCCCAATAGCTTCTTGTCAGCGTGTCTCAGGAATTCACCGTGCCATTGGTGCACGAGCGTTGCAGGAGCGACGACGAGGGTAGGTCCTTTGTGTTTTGCTAGGTTGCGGCCGTTCACGATGTTAGCTATCATCATGACGGTCTTGCCCAAGCCCCTGTATCGAATTAGCTGCAGTTCACAATAGGCGGTCGGTTGATCGCGAGCACATACATGGCGTCAGCAATGATTCCACCTTTCGTGTCTTCCGCTTGAGTCTCCTGTTTCCTCATGAAACTAGTCCCAAGCATTTGATAGTGCGAGAGAGAGGAAGTCAGACCGCCAACACTCCACTCTCCCTTGCCGTCTGGTCTGCATGACGTGGCAGGGGTGAAGTATCTTGCAGCAGCGAATATAGCTTTCGTGTCCATCCTGCCCTCGTCTCTGTGCTCCAAAGGAATAGATGCCAACAGTTCCTTGAGTGCCTGTGGCTTTCTAGTAGACGTTTGGACTTCAGCAGCGGCGCTGGCTCGATTGTTTTCGACATCCTTGAACATGTTGTTCGTCGTGAGACCGTTCAGGTTAGTATAGATAGCCTGGTTTCTGGCCTCAATCTGCTCTTTCTTGTTGAGCTTCTTAGGCTTTGGAGGTTTTTTGAATTTGCCATTGTTCTTTTTGGACACTGGCAAGGGCTTAGAAGGCCTTTTGACAGGCTCGTCCTTCTTGGCTGGCTTCTTCTTCTTGGCCGGTGGTGCTGGCGTTGCGGCACTGAGGAATGTTAATTCTGATTGATGAGCTAAGTATTCGCAATGCATACCTATCCTCCTCATCATCGTCACCGAGCAGATCATGCTCAAGAGCACGCTTCTTCTGGACCGGAGGTGGTGTTTCATCCTGCAAGAACATAGCCTCCGGATCTTGTTGTTCAGCGTTGAGGTTTGCCATGTCAGCACCCATCTCTGCCTGAAGCTGCTCCTTAGCCAGCCTGACCCGTGCCAAATGCTCCCTTTTGAGTTTGAGCCAGTCAATGTCATCCTCGTCCGTGTTGATTTTGTCGCGCTTCTTTTGCATGTACGCTTCTTTTGCTGCCCGGTATCTGGAGAATCATTAGTGGTTGGTTGCGTTGTCGATAACTCGATGCATACCTGGCAGTGAGCTCCTCATCGTTGGCCTCGTCCTCTTCCTCGACCGTAAAGTTGTTCATCCACGAAAAGTCACTGGGGTCATGTGGTCCGGGAGTCTGGCGAGGAGTCTGACGACGGGAATTGCCTGTTGGTCCGGGAGTCTCGCTCTGTTGCAGAAGTGCCAGCTGTTGCGCTGTGAAGCCCTCGAAATCGAAGTCAGCGGATGAGAAGTCGAATGGCATCTCTGCTGAGCTCCCTAGAACCTGATCAGGTGGCGGGGAAGTGCCGTCATCGAGCTTCTTCTTTCTGTTGAGCAAAGTGCTGTTGCCTAGGTCGATCGAAGCTGTCGATTTTGCATCCAGCGTCGCAGATGGCAGAGGTCCTAGAAGGTCCTGGAGAGTGCCGTCATGGTCTTCGACCCCATTGTCAGCAGCAGATCCTGATTGATCAGATCTATTGGCAGGCCTGAGTATCTCGATAATATCGTCATCCTCAGTAGCTTGTGGCAAGCTGATTGCCTCGTCCGGACCAGGTTCTGCCGTATCCTTCATGACAGTATCTTCATCTGCAGCTGGTACATCACTGGATCCAGCTGGAGCGAATTCTGGGGCACTCTCCACGACTGGCTCCTTGAGATCCTCCTGAGTCTTCACATTGTCAGTATCAAGCCTCTCATGGCTGGAGGAAACCTACTTCGTTTGTGTTATCAGTGCTAACATCTCGTGTCTTCACCTCCTCCATTGGCTCGGACTCGCCACCAGAAGTGTTCGAATGTGCTTGAGATGTCTCAGCCAGGAGACGCGTAGCCAAGCTTGCATCAGACGTAGTCTCTGCATTGGGCATGGCCGTTTCTTGAGTAATAGTATCTTCTGCAGGCGAAGTCTCAGTATCAGGCATGGTCTTGTCAACAGGCAAAGTGTCTGCCACAGGCGTGGCCTCTTCTTCAGACACAGTCTTCATGTCGAGTAGTTTCTTGTTGGTCATCACAGTCTCAGCACCCGGCATGGTCTCCTCAACAGGCGCAGGGTTCTCAGCAGGCAAGGTCTTCTCGAATGCCACAGTCTCTACATCAGGCATATTTGTGTCGGTAGGCGTCGTCTCAGCATCCGGCATTGTCTCCTCCACCGATATATATTTATCAGCAGGCAAGGTCTTCTCGATCGTAGCAGTCTCTGCGTCAGGCATGGTCTCCTCGACCGATCCAGTCCCAGCAGCAGGCACAACGGCTTTAGTAGACTCGGTCTCCACGTCAGGCAAAGTGCTTTCGTCATGTGCGATCTCGGCGTCAGGCAAGGTCTTGTTCTCGGTCAAGATTTCATCAGGTTGAACAGGCCCTGAAATGCTCGGCGCATATGCTGAAGGGCTTTCTTCGCCTTTGAGAGCAGGAATGGTGGTCATGATCGTGTCGGAGGTGTCTTGTGATGCCATGGCTTGTACTTCTTGTTGTGTGTTTTTGATGTGGTTGATGATTGCGAGGACTATGTGTGGTTGAATATATTCGACAGAGGTAGGTGCCGTAGAAGGTTGTTGTTGAGGTTGTGGTCTATTGTCAAGTTGATGACGGAGACTTGTTGTCAGGTTGACGAAGATTTGATGTCGAAAACTTGATGTCAAAGCTCAGATGTTATAGCAGACCAACAGGTCTGTTCAGCTTCATCACAGGTGAAAGTGAAGATGGAGTCTCGAAGTCTTGCTTCTCTGCCGATCTGAAATCGACGAAGTCCAATCGTCAGCTTGTGAGGGTGAGCCTGGAATGATACGTGTCAGCAAGGTCACGAAGTGGGATGGCGAATACGGACTCAGTAGCAGTGTAACCCGTTCGCAGATTTTGCCGACTCTGGTTTGGACAAATATTTGGAGTTTGTGGCAAAGCTTTGCTGTCGTACGATGAGCGAGTGCTTGCCTTAGCAATTCAACCCTGGCGACCACTGTAAGTAGCCGAGCAGGCAGAGCGGACAGACTGTGCTTGATGGGGGATGTACTTGAAAGTTGGAAACACTGTCGCAGCCGCAAGCGCAAAGCAAGAGGTGTCAAGGTTCAGGTCTGCTGCGTGTGTTCTGTGTGCACAGTGTACAGAGGACCAAGTCAACAGGACATCAATGGCCTTGTCGATGATCGTGTTGGAAGAGCTCGTCGTAAGAGGAAAGTGGCAAAGGTGTGCTAGTAACAAAAGGTGGCAAAGCGTGTGAGTGTGTGTAAGAAAAGAAGAAAGGATGGAGCAAGCAGGGCGCAAGACGTTCTTATATAGACAGCATACACTGGAGGTGAAGTGAAGAACTTGTCCAAGAGCGTCGCCGTTGCGAAAGTGAAACGCTTCGGAAACAGAGCGTGACGTTCGAGAAGAGAGAGCGAAGGGATGTTTTGAAGATCTTGTCAGTACACTCTCCAGCTTAGCTCGTCGATCAACACAAGCTCGATGTGACGCACGAAACGCCACGGCACGCCACGCTCTGCGCACGTAAAAGGAAGAAAGTCCTATTAGAGTATGATTAAAATGTACACGGAAGACATATAGAAACCCCCCTTCCGTTCCCAAAAGCTCGAGCTATTCTCAAGTCTCTGGAATGAACAAACGCCGGACCCGATGCATGTGCCCCACCCGATTTGTCCGCACCTGTTTCGTGAAGGTGGATGAGCCTGCATCCGGGTATCTTGAAGATTTCTTGAAGCCTGATGATGGTGCCCGGCTTGAGACAGTAGTCATAGTTTACTGTGCACACCATCTTGAGTGGTCGTTCAGATGGTGAGTGGAAAGATTGATCAACCGATGACGTTGGCAGTTTGTGGGTAGAACCACGCTGCGACGGCGATGATCACGTAGGTGACCATGAGCATGACACCTTCAAGCCAGTGGGAGCGACCGTCTTGGATTAGGTAGTTGACTAGGATGACGGCGACGAAGAGGACACCGATGAGGAAGCTATGAAGAGATGTTAGCACAGTATGGGACATTGTAAGCAAATATGAGTAATCTACCCATCAAATTCAAGTGTCATGTCGTTGCCCTTGCCAATGATCCAGCCCAACACAACCATGAGTTGCAAGACAAGAAGCGCGATCTGCAAGCTAGATCCGACAGCAACACCTATAGCAAGATCCATCTTGTCCTTGATAGCGACCGTAACAGCAGTGGCGTGCTCAGCCGCATTACCGACAATGGGAATGAGGATTAGACCGATGAACTCAGCGGAAACGTGACCAGTCGCAGTGATGGCACTGATACCGTCAACCATGTACTCAGCACAGACGCCGACGAAAGCAGTCGCAACACAAAGCGTGACGATGGAGCCGACCATGGAGAGTTTTGGCTGGTCCTCCTCTTCCTCTTCGCCGCCAGCCTCGAGTTCAGTCTGGTTGGCGGACGGGTTGAAGAGGCCACTCTCTTTCTGGAACAGTGAACCACCAGCTTGTGCGCCGGATCCAGCACCCATTGCTGCGATGCCACGGTGGACAGCACCTTTGTCGACTTTGCTGGACTTTCGCATTGGCACCTTTTGACTCTTCTCGTTGAACATGGTGGAGTGGGTCTTGAGCTGGAAGAAGAGATAGCAACCGTAGACGATTAGCAGCAGGATAGCGACACCATGTGAGAGTGCAGGGATTCTGGACTGTCTCTCGTCTGGCGTCGAGGCAGAACCCCAGTCGTGAAAGATGGTTGGAATGATGAGACTACCGACGGCGAGAGCCAGTAAACTTGCTGATGTTTGAGCGACTGTGACGTTGAAGTATTGCTGTTCGCGGCGAAGACCTCCAAAGAAGAAGCACATTCCCAAGACAAGCAGCAGGTTCGAAAGCATACTGCCAATGAGCGACGTTTGCACAATGATGATCTCGTCTTTCGTAAGCGCGATGATACTGACAATCAGCTCGACAGCGTTTCCGAAAGATGCGTTGAGCAGACCTCCGAGTGTCTCGCCGACCCTCATGGCGATTTCTTCTGTAGAGTAACTGAGGATTCCAGCCAAAGGTATAATAGCCAGAAAGTTGATGACGAAAATGGCAATTCCATTGATGGGCTGGCCATTCTTGTCCTTGACATTCGCCAAAATGATACCGACGGGAACACATACCAGGAGAACATTGATCCAAGACCCAAACACAGTTGCGCGCACTTGTCCCCAAAGTGTGAAAGTTTGCTTGCCTTTTGTTTCCGAGGTCGTTGTTCGTTGCAAATCCGGATCCTGCTCTTGCTCCTTCTTGTTCTTCCAAAACTGTACGTGATGTTTTCCTTTCCTCGACCTTGCTGCTGAAGGTGCTGTGGAATTGGCTCGTGCATTTGCTGCATATGTGTTTGTTCGGCTGTTATCACTTCCATTGCTGTCGATGGCTGTCTGAGATGATGGCGAGGTATTGTTTGTGTCTGCTTGTGGTTCGATGCGATCAGTGTCGATGCCGATTTGGTGATGCGGATTCGGACTTGCACCCATCACTCCACCGATGGCAGCGGCTTCAGATGGACCATCTCCCTTTTCCGGGTCTGATTGTGACGGTCTTGGGTGCCATTTTGCGAAGGGATTGTAGTTGTAGGAGTCGTCGTCTTTGTCCGTCTTCCACGCCAATTGGCGGGCTTCTGACTTGATTCTCTGCATTGACAGAGATGTTCTTCCTTCTTCTTCCGCTGCGGTGTTGGTTGTTATCGAGGCCGTTTTGTGCCAGGGGTTGTATGCGCGCGACGGTCTCCTCTGGTGGCCGTCAACGTGCAGATTCTTTGATGGTGACTGATCTTTAGTGTGATGTGTGAAGCTGAAAGTGAGCTGGACGTCCTAGTGTTGAGGGCCGGATTGGTTACAGCGACTGGCTAGTACCGTCGTGAGGGAATGCAAGGCCAGTGGCACGAGCTTGGGCGCAGGCGGGCTGAGGCGGAGAGAGAGATTGCGGCTTCGTGATGCGATGCGCAAGTATGTGATTGAAAGGCGACGAGCCTGAGGAGATATATTCTCTGCACCTAGAACATCAGACGAGCCTGCGGACTCGGACTGTGTGGTTATTCTGAAGACGGGATGATTATAGTCTAGACGAACAGCACTATTAAAGGCAAGGTCGATAGTAGAGGAAATACGGAGGGTCTAGGGCAGCGATATATTGGTTTTTATTGGCCATGCACTGCCCGAAAGCCAAGCAACTACGAAACGCCCTCTCACGAGAACTGACACACTGAAAGCGTCGTAACGGGCAACACTGACGTCGAGAACAAACGCCTCCAGCGCTTCAGACTGCCAACTACCAACTTGGCAATAGTCGTGCAAGGGCCAGCGATAATGGGAAGAAGAAGCTTGTTCCTCGTGGTGAGCACCGCGAGCATGTAATACAGTCCTGGCTGCACGAAGCACCGTATCGTGCGTATATAGCAATAATGCAAATCATCGAGAGAGCCTCGGTGATCAACTGATCGCAATTCGAAAATCTGATGGAGGTCATCTTTCAATTCTTCACAATGCCTTACCCGTCCGAGTGGCCAACTCGATGTGGCAGCCGACGACACTGCCGGTGCAATGACAAATCACCAGCGCAACACTCCCAGCTAGAGCAAAGTCACCACCCGCGAGTGCAAATGCGGTCCACCTAAGCTCGAGTACTTGACACATTACACTCGAAGACTCGAAGATGGGCCGACGGTCGGCATCAGCAGCTTCTCAGACATGAACATCGACAACTCAGACATGAACAACGACAACTCGGCGTCTTTGCAATGGCAGTGCACGCTCTGGGTACATGATGATACTTTCTCAAAGCGTCCCGTGGTGCTCAACCCAGCTATTCTGATAGGCTATGATTACAAGTTGGCCACTCTGTTCAAGGTCGTACCTGCGGCTGAGGGCATTGCCGTGCAGGATTTCCAGGCAAAGGATGAACGACCTGCGGCAGAACAGTCCCAGGAGCAAAACCAGACAACCGACGACGATGTCAAGTCGACTGAGGTGCTTCAACCTGGCGGCCATCTCGAGACGCCGGAGAGTGCTCGGCGTCAGTTCGTCTTCACCTCAGAGGAGCTCGATCAGGATTACTTGACAAAGCATCCCAGCCTGCAGGTAGTCTTCAATGTGAGCATCAGCGTTACTCGATGGCACTGATATGTTACATAGATCTCTGTATGTACGCCGATAGCTCGTCTCTATGGCTTTAGTAATCGGATGAACGTGACGGTGACTTTGGTACGTGTGAATACTCACCTCCTCTTTTCCGTACATGCATTTCCTTGTCTCACCGATCCTCTGGGAGAGTGATATTCTGCTTTTCCATCATTTCATATGATGCTCCCACCTTATGGCGTATGAGCTGCTTCAATGTATAGGTCACATGGAAATGCGATATTTTTCAATAATGCCAGCGCATGCATGCACTATATCACCCAATCGTGCCGATATGTTCGGGTGGACTTCCCGTAGGATCTTCTCACAATAGCTACTTGGGTCAATCATCTTATCGTACCTTCAGACATGCTTGATGCAGTTCCGTTAACCCACTATATATATCTTGACTTCATTTGACTACCAAGGCACAGCCGGACATGAAGTCAACATCGCTAACCACAGCTCATCGATCACAGGCGAACGAGGCACTCCATGCAGCAACTCATGTCGAACTCACATTCCGGGACATGTATCTGACCAGGGCGGACATGCGCCGGCTGGCTGCTTCCGAGCTGTGGCAGAGGACACTCTATCGAGGCCAAGAACTGCTTTTCCTGGCATCTGTTCGAGTCACAGTCAGAGCGATCTATGTCAACGGGGCAAAGGCCAAATCGGCCATGTTCACACCAAATACTCGACCAATCTTCCGATCCGAGTCGGCTCGATTCGTCTTGTACATACAGATGTCAAAAGAGATGTGGGAGTTTGAGACAACTTGCTCTGGAGATATAGTGGCGGAAAGAGTAATCAATCGGTTTCTTCCTGAACTCTTCCAACGCTGGTCTGACCTGAAAGCTCATCATGCAATCAGTATCGTCCTGTTCACACGTATGGAAGTGGACTTGGTGCCGGGCTCACCCCTGACTTTACCTATGACTGGTGAAGATACCTCAAGGTCCATATCATATCGTGACTATTATAGAGTCGTCTGCTCGGCGATGTCCAGCTCGGAAGCTCCAGCTATTATTCACCAACTAAAGCAGGAGTTTAGAGAGTTTTTGAAGGATGCATCTACAGTCCAAGCCAGTTACGTGGACGAAGAAGGTAGACCACAGTCACGTTTGGTCTTGTCCGGCACACCCTCCTCAGCTCAAAATGGCAATATTTTGGAGGCAATCAATCTTGTCACTACTCAATATGCTGAGGACTACATGGACCGGGATCTGGTCAGAACAGGTCTCTCAGTGATGGTCATTAGTCCAGGAACAGGCATTTTCGAGGTTGACGAAAACATTCTACGATTAACAACAGACAATATAGCACACAATGGAATAGGCATTGATTTGGTATGCTTTGCAAACGTGTTACGTCCTGCGGATAATATGCTGACAATGACTAGGTGTGTCTATCGCCAAGGCCACTGCATGTTACACCTTTGTTTCGATACAAGAAGGCTGCTAGTGACTCATTGGATCTACGTGGGACTTATGACAATCGTCGGCCATGGTCGCCTGCTGCGATTGATACAGCACGTGGCGATCCTATGATGAGGATATCACATTTGACAGACACTGCAAGATCTTACGAAGACAACCGTAGCATTGACGACGATAGACCATCAGTCGACGAAGATTGGATATATGCTCAGCCTCATTGGCTTGAGATACATTACTTTAAGGATCGCAATGATCCCCGACTGAAGACTCATGCATTCATACCACGAATCAGTATGTATGAGGTACAAATGTCGGGGAAGCAAGAACTTGATATGAGTTTGATCACAATTCCACTTCTCTCTGATAGTGATCGGCACCTAGTGAGTCAAGCAGAACCGCAGGGACAGAACGCGTTCGGCTGGCTTGACCAGTACGATGAGGGACGATTCCAAAGGACGAAGCCATCAGCCGGGCTGGATAAGTCGAACACCATACGACGATCAACAATAGTAAGGAAATCGGTCGCACAACCACGTCATGTAGCAGACATCTTTGGCTCACCTTCTTCGGGTAACAATACATCGCAATATGGTGCACAGACCGGAAGCTCAAGAGCTTGGAAAGGCTTGCGAGAGCAGGTCGTTCACGTCGAGGAAAGCCCTGCTGCGGCAAGAAGCAGGTCCATTGTGAAACATGACAGGACACCCTCGGTGGAGACCACTGGATCAGTCCATAAACCACTAATAGCAAGAACCCCAGCTTCGAAACCATTGATGGTTGGTATGCGAGGTTTCAGCTTCAACAAAGCTACAGCCGTAACGGGTCAAAGCACCGCCGCTCCGACACCTACGAAAGAGAAGAAAGCCGATATGATTCCAAGCAGTGTCGAGGCCTCCAGAGGTACGAGCAAAGTCACAGATCGTGTCAAATCCTCCCTTGCAAGGTATCCCTCCTCGACAAAGGAGACATCGCCACGAGCAAGCTCGCCTGTCACACCTGGCAGCGTGCAAGAAGATGTCCCAGCAAAAGCGCCAAGCAGGCCTCCATCTGCCGTACCAGACCCTAAAAGCCCCACGATTTCGCTCGCAGCTATTGGCTCTACTCCCAGGAACCGAACTCGCTTCGAGCCTGTGGGTCATGTTATTCGACAGAAATCACAGATTGGTACTTCAGCACCAAGCTCTCCATATTCTCCATGGTTGACGGTCGTGAATCCATGTCAGCCTTCGACCACGTTCGATGCAGCAAAGCAGTATCGTCGTTGGCATCACCTCTACCCACGATTTGCAGAAACCTCTGCCATGAAATGGAAGTCCCTGTGTAGCCCAGCTTCCTTGCCGCTGACGACGAGTTTCTTCCCGACTGTCGAAGAGCTGGAAGATCACTACACGGAAGGCTCCCACCGAGTAATTGTCGACGACACTGATCTTCCAGACTTGAGCTTTGCTCGCGCAAAACTGCTCAACGAGCTCGTTAGCTTCCGGCTAAGTAAAGGTTTTCAGGTCGTGCAAGGTCAGGTAATAGCCGGGCTTCATAGAGGTACCGCCAATCTCAACATCTTTGACGAGCGAACAATGATCGACGAAGGCGTCACTATCATCTTGTCCAAAGGAGATAGTATACATGTTCTTTGTAATGAGCATTCCGACATACAGGTGATGAAATACTATCGAAAGCTCAACACAGCACGTACGAGCAGTACTAACCAGGCCAGCCGAAATTCACTCACATACAAGCCATTTCTTCGAACGACATTTGCAGACGATTACAATCAGCATACGCTTCACTTCTCATTGATGCCCGAACAATATAACTGGTCTGCAGTAGATCAGTACATCTCGTCAGAGCGAACTGAACAACTCGATTATCCTGAAAGTCTAAACTTCTGGCGAGCACGATTTGTCTTCATTCCTGTGCCTCCACATCGAGACCCACGCCGTCTTGCCTCCCTCGCAGAAGATACAGATGATGAGATCCGTATCGAGGGAATACAGCGAATCACACAATTTTGGGATCGAAATAGATACCACGCTTCCAGCACCAAATCGCATCCTCCCCAGCGCCACGATGCTGATCCAAACCCCCTGAGACTCGATATCCAAACTCGTGATGCGTCCGCAGTGGCAGCAAGTGGCTTCCATGGAGCACCATTCCTGCCTCAAGCACAACCCGACACCACCGTCTCTGCATTCAGCCAGAGCGACCTTGACTTACATAAGCTGGCGCATGCTCTCCAGACCGACCCAAGCATCAAATTGGTCGATCGTCGCTGGTATCTCAAAACACATTTAAGCTGCTTCGTCGGTTCGGAGCTCATTACATGGCTCTTACACGTCGTCAAAGACCTGACGAGTCGCGAAGAAGCCGTCAAGCTTGGTGAGCAACTCATGGAGAAAGGCCTCTTCAAGCATGTTCGAGGACGGCACAACTTTCGAGATGGAAACTTCTTCTACTCGCTATCCGGAGAGTACCGTGAGCACAGAGGTGAATCGAGAATGAGCTGGTTCGGAAAGAGATCAGACCGATCCGTCACCTCCACACCTGCCTTCTTGCCAACTCCCCTGCCCGAGCACCTCAAAGACATACCCTCCCTCGATCTTCACAACGCCCTCGCCGACCACGACCCCACTAGTCGGCCAGAAAGCAACGCCGACAAGCCCGCTTCCTCCTTCCAGATCAGCGGCATGATGGAATACGACGTCGATCCCCGTCGACGTTCCAAACGTCCCGAGATCATCAAGTTACACTACAGCATGCTCTACAACCCCGAGACCTGCTTTCCCTTTCGCATCGAATGGCTCGACTGTAACCCCAAGCTGATCGAGGACGCACTAACGCACTGGGCGTCGACGGCAGAAAAGTACGGCCACTGTCTCGTGCAACTCCCGCTGGCTGAAGCGCACAAGATCAGCCAGACGATACCGTTCCGCGCGCCGTATATGATCACCGTGTCCGTACACCCTCCCGGAGATCCCATACCTCGCCTAGGCGACAACACGTCAAGCACGCCTCTCCCACCTGGTACCGCATCCACAAGCGCATCCTCAACTGCCGCCCCAG
>Ga0058702_10000707_pt1 | contig 13392 bp, 18 predicted proteins | sample AgamicOrSfe_FD_83781 | JGI IMG/M metagenome (GOLD analysis project Ga0058702, IMG submission 83781) | Agave microbial communities from Guanajuato, Mexico - Or.Sf.e | ecosystem: Host-associated > Plants > Phyllosphere > Phylloplane/Leaf | place: Guanajuato, Mexico | collected 2012-05-30 | reverse complement strand
TCAACAGATGCCTAGTGAAATATGAGTCCCGTTGAACCATTGAAATTTCGGGATCGGCAGCCGCAGCCGCGGAGTGGAGGTGGAGGTTCTTGGCGCCTCTTTGAGCCGAGGCCTCATAAGGCGAGCCGGAGCGGACCCTCCTTCTAGAAGCATAAGAGTATACACACTGTACATCATCCCGATGTCTTCCGGATATGTGCTAGCACTGAGGTTGAGGTCAGCGAGCATGGCACACGTATACGCGCCGGACGGGCCAACCTCCCCCGTTATCTCGTGCTCACCACACGGTACCAGGTACAGTATCCACAACGTGATGTGGAGCATCTCGCGTCGGCCTTACAATGTCAATCGCAGCCTCGGTCCTAGGAGGACACCTCAAACTCATCGCCACCTACACACATTGAGACCTTCTACTACCCCCCCGACTCACCAGCCCCGGCATAAGCGCATCCAAATACGAGACAAGACAAGACTATCAGAACAAGCTTTCTGCCCCGCCCTAATTACCGGAGCTAGCGTCCGCACTCCACAATCCATCTCGTCCATTCTCATCTCATCTCGTCTCGTCCTCTTCACACAATCACCCCCTCCTCTCCCCTCCGCCACACACAGGTCCTCCCTCCTTCCTCCTCCCCACAATGTCACCCATCTGGGCCATCCCCGTCGGTGTCCTCAGCGCTATCTGCGTCTCCGGCATCGTCTTCTTCTGCTGGTACTTCCCTCGCGCCTACAACCGCGGCATGCAAGCCGACATCGAAGAGCGCGACGCTGCGCGCGATGCAAGAGCCGCGGGGACGGTGCAGAGTAGTGTGAGAGTGCAGACGGGGACTGTGGAGGTTGAGATGGCGCCGGGACAGAAGCAGACGGCGGTGTATCGGTATGAACCGGGGCCTGTTGCTGGGTTTTAAGGAGGTGTGGGGATGGGAGATGGACGGGTGGAGGAAGGAGGAGAGTATGGAGAAGGATGAAGAGGAGGGATGGAGTTTGGGAGAACCGAGCTGGAAATATATGGATGCCAGTGTCGTGAATGGCGCGTGTGGTATCGGCAGAGCTGGATAAATGGCTGCAAGGGTAGCAAGTAGGACTCGGATGGCTAGACTCTGTCATGAGCTCCGTTTCCGATACAGGAACACGATACACTCTACTGCTACATTCTGGAGCAATACTCGTCGTGCTGACATACACCCTGCCTGGCTTGCCACCTCTAGCGCCATCGCCAGTGCGACATACACTCCTCACAACATAACACTACTCTCCTGCGCCAATCCCATATCCAGTGGAATATCAAAGTCCAGAAACATCCATCCCAGATCATCCTCGCCCGCTCCCTGCGGCTCAGCAGTCCCGGCTACTCCACCATTGGCACTCTCCAAGTACATAGCTCGAGGCGGGATCCTATCCGGGCTCTCAAACTCCTCCCTCCATCGCTGGCTCGTGTCAAACACAGACGAAGCGTTCAACCTGGTATGTATACGCAGGTTCGTGTCAGGCTCGCCCGCAGCCGTGCGAAACGCACGCTTACTATTGACGAGCTGTGTCATCATAAGGGTCAGACGTGCGGTCATCTTGTTGTCGCGACGGGAGAGCTGGTCCATGGCTGCGATGACGGCATACATGCGTGTTTCAAGGTGTTGGACATCGAAGCTGTTTGCGAGAGTACTGCGGAGGAGGCGAAGGAGGCCGGTGCCCGCGTAGAGAAGTGTCCAAACCATTATGATCGGGAGGCGAAGGGCATTTCTCATGTCTTCCTGGATGAAGGCGTTGATCTCGTCTGCGGCGCGACAGGCGGCTTGAGCGAGGCGGTTGAAGGCTTCCCAGTGAGCGTGTTTGATGTCGAGGTGGAAGTAGAGACCGAGAATGACGAGTTGGTGCGCTTTGTAGAAGATGAGATCTTGTCCTGGGAACAGCAAGTTAGCTTTGGTGCTCGTCTCGTAATATCCCTTGAACGCACTACTCAATTCTTGTGTTCTCGAGGTATAGATTGCGCTCATTCTGTCTTCGTAGATGCCGAGAAGATGCTTGTATCCATGCACTCTGTCATCGGGAATGTCTTCGATACCATATTTGACCATACTTATTAGACAGTCGTGAAGACAATCAGATACGTCCAGCTTAAAGATAAGATGAGCTGGCATGTGTCGTTTGTACCTGAGATTGTTAGAAAGAGCAGGGCATATAGAATGGAAACCTTACCCATCGAGATCATTCTGACGACTGTCATAAAACGCTGCCGGTTCGTGTCCTTTCGAGCTGCAAATACTGATCAAACATCAGCTGAGTACTCGACCCAAGGAAATGAGACAAATACATACTTGCGATATGTGATCAAACAGTAGGTCCAGAGAACGGTACGGCTCACAACATCTGCAACAAGCAATATTGGTTAGTAAGACAAATCTAGTACAACACCCCAATGAGACGGATGGGAGATGTACTGACCTCTATGCGTCAAGTTCCCTCGTGCTCGTACAAAGTCAGTACCATGAGCTGGTCGGTGAATGCCTGCTCTGCGAGCCATGAGTATCATTGCTCCTGCCAATGGCAGATTGCTGTCCGCCGCAATCTCTTCTTTTAGTGGCCAAGTCAATAAGATCAGGAGCGCTTGGACATAGTCGAGACTTCGCTCGGAAATAGACTGTAGGGCCATACTCTTGACAGGCTCTGACAATGCGGCATAATGATATGGGTTGTTGGGCCAAGTTCGGCATGCTACGGAGATCATTGACCAGAAAAGGAGAGGACATCGTTGATAGTATTGGTCGGGAGACAGAGGAACTTCGAAGATGGGTAGAGGTAGTTGAGGTGCATAGAGCTCGTTGAAACTATCAAATGATCAGCAGCCGATGGTGGCTTGTGCGTGATCGATGTGTCGATGTATTCCTTCTTTAGTGACTCTGTGGGTTATCAGAAAGAAAGGAGGAACATACTGTTTGAAGATGTCATACACATCTCTTGCATCAAGCTCGACTGTTCCCAGTGTTCTTCTGCTATTATTGTGCGAATCTTTTGCTGCATCAGAGACAACTTCGGGCACTGTTATGGGTGTGAATTGCTCAGAAATGACTGGAGGCGGCTGAGATGGCGAATAACGCGACTGCATTGCTGATGCATAGTCATACACGCCCGCTGAAGAGTGACGCATGTTCACATGGACTGCTGGAGTGGGAAGTCTGGGCTGTGTAAACTCCGAGCTAGACGACTCGACGGCGGATCGAGCGGGAAACCTGCTCAGACTCTCATACTGCGGATGTACAGGAAGTGTCGTGTCATTGCTGAGTGGGGTGAACTGAACTCGAGACGAATCGACCTGCGACATTTCCGTTTTCGGGATTGGCTCTTGGAGCACACTGTCTTCGTCACCATAAGGACTATAGTCGTAAAGTCTGTTTCGACGTGCGGCCGGTTCGTCGTCGGAAGTCGTCGGTATTGTGGATATGCTGTATGAATCAGTAGTGATCAGGGATATTCTTGATGGCAGCACTAGTAGAGTTGGCTTGTGTTTGACCTACCGTCTCTTGGCACGTTCTCTTTCTGAAGCTGTTGGTGCAGTGATTATACAATCTTTCTGCGTACGTGCACAGCGGTCGCACGGGATCTTTTCTGGGTTCGAAACCGCTGAGCAAGAGGTCTGGTTACGATATTAGCCTTCTTCAGATACAGCCACGCTAGTCCTGCTGCTCGGTACGGATACCGAACACTTAAAGTCCACGGCATCATGCCGACGGAGTCGCTGCCAGTGATCGGCCCGTCGGCTCAGCGGAGATCTCAGCACTTACTCGTAACTTTCGACATGCCGAACAAGCCATCCTGTAATAAAGTAAGCATTAGCAGGAGTACCTTCTCGTCCAATAAACGTACCCAGTGGCGCGTGCCGAGCTGACTGGAGATGCTCGGGGCACATCAGACGCGATGATGTCCATATTGCGCGTGATATCGGACAATCTGCGAAGTTGTAGTCAGCAAGTGGCAAGCGCCGGAATGACTACTGTTACACCTACCGGGGCGGAGGCATGGCACAGTCCCTGTTGCCACGAATGCATCGTTCGCAGGTCTCTTCTTCCAGGTTCGCAGTCTTCGAGCAAGCGGACTGCACGATGCCTGTCAGTGTACGTATAGAAGCAAAGCAGTGATGTTTGTACATACCCTTGCTTGTTTGCAAGGCAGGCAGGCTTGTCCGAATCCGCGAGGCATTGTCCGGCAAGGTTGTGTGAGTTGAAAGAAAGGAAGAATCGCGACCGTCGCGGTGGATCAAGGGCGGCCGGCTCTTCCGGAATCTGCCCGACACGGCACCGCGACGACCACCTCCTGCGTCCCAGCGAAACCCCCCCTAGCTCCCCCGTCTGCTCGACAGTTGCTCTTAACAGCTGTTGCATCGCCGCCATGTCTCCTATCCTGCTTACCTATAATGCTTTTCGTCGCCTCATCTTAAACTCGTCGCTCAGACAAGCATTGATCGCTGCTGATGGCAATTGAACGTTCTCTTGATGGCATACGCAATGCCCACATTGTTGCATCAGGAGCAGATGGTGAGCTGGATCAAGGTATAGAGGTCAAGACCGATGTAACCAGTGCTGCAAACGCCACGACTCTCCCTGCAGATGCCGACCTCGAGACTGGTGCAACTGCGCCAGCCGCGAAAGAGGATGAGATCTACTCTGTCTTCTCGAAACGACAGCGCATTTTGATCTTGGTCATGACTGTGCTTGGGGCCATCATCTCGCCAATATCTGGTCAGATCTAGTAAGTCATCATTACTAGAGTTAGTGAACCGGCATTGTCTGATACTTCCTAGCTATCCTGCTCTGGGTACACTTGCCGAGCACTACGACGTCTCGCCAGCGAAAATCAATCTTACAATCACAACATACCTGATATTCCAAGGACTGGCACCTATGTACGAGATATCTGACAGCTTCTATCTCCCATTCCTGACTCCATGCCAGGTTCGTGGCGACTCTTGCCGACGATATTGGTCACAGACCTGCCTTTCTCATATGCAACACCATCTACATCATCTCCAACGTCGCGCTCGCCACGCAGAATTCCTACGCAGCCCTACTCGTCCTTCGTATGCTCCAAAGTTGCGGCTCCAGCGGGACCATCGCTCTCCGTAACGGCATCATTGCTGCAATCTTCACGCCAGCAGAACGTGGCACATACCTAGGTATCATCGCTGGTGTCACACTCTGTGCACCATCATTCGGGCCACTGATCGGTGGAGCGCTGACGCAGACTCTCGGCTGGCGCAGTATTTTCTGGGGTCTCTCCATCTTCACTACGGCACAGACACTCATCTATGCACTGTTCGTGCCGGAGACGAATCGAAGGGTCGTCGGGAATGGGTCGATTGAGCCGAAGCAATGGTTTAACAAGACGGTGTGGCAACTCATGCGTGGAGCTAGCGCACACAAGTCGTCCTTACCAACAAGAACCACGACGAAGGTGAAGCTACGATGGCCAAACCCAATCAAAGTCCTGGCTATGCTGAAAGAGCCTGACATCGCTCTTCTGGTCGTCACGGGCAGTTTTTGCAACGCCGCAACTTATGACTTATGGCTAGTCTGCCATACATGATGACGCAAACCTATGGTCTAAGTATCATCCAGCTGTCGCTGTGCTACATGTACGTTTCCCATTGACCCCATCTTTCCATTCCACTCCCCATTTATGCGCATCCTTTCCACCCAATCACGAACTCGACTGACCCTCCCAGGCCCCTCGGCATCGGCGCCGCCCTCGGCGCAATCCTCTGGGGTCGTCTCCTCAACTACACCTGGAAGCGCACCGCACTCAAACACAACCTGCCCTACGATCGCAAGCGTCCTTCACCCGACCTCCTGCGCACCTTTCCCCTCGAAGAGGCTCGCCTGAAAGATGCGCTTCCATCCATTCTCCTCAGCGCAGCCTTCTTGATGGGGTATGGCTGGAGTATTTACGCTCATGCACCGCTCGCCGTTCCACTCGTGCTGATGTTTCTGGGCGGCCTGATGCTGCCAGGTGCAGTGATGGGACGCCAGACGCTGCTGGTGGATTCGTACCCGCTTGCCCCGAGTGGCGTGACGGCGGCGCAGAATATCGTCAGGTGTTTTGTGGGAGCGGGAGCGACTGCGGTGGTGCAGCCCATGCTGACTGGCATCGGCGACGGGTGGACCTTTACCATATTAGGCTTTCTTGTCGTGCTGACGCTACCACCAGTATGGGTGCAGAAGAGGTGGGGACCCGGGTGGCGGGAGAAGAGGGCTTTGAGAGAGGAGAAGGAGAAGCTAGAGAGCAGGAAGGCGACGACGGGAGGAGAGGTTGGAGTGGAGCAGTGAGCGAGGATAGATCTACTATCAAGCGCAAACCTAGACTCGACACTGTACGCTATCCCAACAATTCTTAGATACACATGCGCAGTGCGCTGGCAATCCGCCCCATCCTGCGCCAACACCCTTGCGCCGCCTTCTCAGCCCACCCATGCCAGACGCTACTGGTGTGTTCATATCCTCTTTCGCCGAGTAGTGTGACCGCAGCACAGAATTTCATGCTCTGTCTAGTGGGCGCTGTGGCGATAGCCGTAGTGCAGCCAATGTTGACGAGCATGGCATTGGAGATGGATGGACTTTCACGGTCTTGGGAGTGCTGGTGTTGGCGACGCTGCCGCCGGTATGGGTGCAGAAGAAGTGGGGATAGGGATGGCGGGAGAGGAGGGCGGGAGAGGAGGACTTGACGGAGGAGAATCAGGAGTTGATGAAGCAGGCGGGGAGGTGGGAGGGAAGATGGTGGGTGATGAGGTGGTGGGTGATGAGGTGGTGGGTGATGAGGTGGTGGGGATAAGCAGTCAGGAATGGCGGGAGCCTGTCTCCGTTGGATGGTAGTGATGATTTGGATCTGACGTGACAGGAGGCGCGGAGCATTGATGGTGCGTAAAGTCACGATAAAAGCTGGCAAAGAATATCACTAGACATGGTGTACGGGCATGAGATTCCTCCGGTATCTTCTAGCTCGATGAAGTGTTCTCGGCAGAACAGCAAATCCTCGCAGGTTGGTAGTTCTGAGAGGACTGAAGATTGGGGTGGTGGTGTGATGATGAAGGCCAAGCTGGGTAGGCTAGAAACAAAACAAAAACAGACATAATCTTGTCATATCAATGCATTACACAGCACCAGATAACACTATCATGGCAGACAGAAGGTATCGAGGAGCTCTCGAGAATTGCGTTGTTCTTCGATTACTGTTTCCATGATGCTAGATACGGAGTTGTATCCGGACCGTGTCTTTTCTGAAACACCATCTCACCATTTGCCACCCAGCACACCCAACAACATTCAACAACGCCCAGTATGCATCTCCAGCAGTTTAGTGGCCACTATTGGAGCAAGGGATCGCGCCAATGCTTCTGGCTGTTGTTCTGCTTGTTGACACCCCAATCAAACCTTCTTTGATCCCGCTGAGCCCTCTTGACCTCTTTGAGTTCCAGCTTTTTTGCCGCTCTCTTCGCCTCTTCCGGCGCCGAGGCCAGGCCAAGTCCTCCTTCGGCCCTACTGACCAACTGATTGTCCCGTCCGCGGCCTCTTCGTGGTGCTTCGTCCTCGTCACCTTGGGTCAAAAGCCTTTGAGCACGCTCAACGGCAGTAGGGTAATTGTGTAGGTTCTGTCTGAAATAGCGTGCGAGATGTCGGTGACCTGCTGTACGTCCTGACGGGAGTCGAAGCTCGTAGTCATCAGTGTATGCTTCCTGCCGCGGTCGTCCTGAAGTCGTGGTGGTCCGCTCAGAATCCGCGACTGATTCATCGGGCATATCATCATCTTCAGCATCCTCATCGTCCTCGTCTTCCCACTCGCCATCCTCTTCTTCCCCGTCGACCATTCCCTCATTACGCTTGGCACCGAGCTTGACGCCGCCGACCGGTGCTTTGACATCTTCCTCATCATCTGTCTCCTCGTCTTCACCATCCGAGTACGACGCGCGAAAGTCGTAGAACTGCCCGACTTCGATCATGTCGGCTTCCGAGTCGAATGCGATCATGCAGTGGCCCTTGTCGCGCATATGCGTTTGGATGCCGTGGGCGGTATGTTTCACCAGACCGCAGTAGAGGCATCCTGTAGGGCGTGGACTCGATCGCTGAGCCAGCCGATGAGACCCTCTAGATCGACGAGGTATGGTCGTTCGGGGATGAACATGCCGTGCTTGCCTTTCATATGCACGACATTCGCATCGACTGTAGCTGATTTGAAGTTGCAGAATAGACAGATGGTCGTGTCTGGTGGTGCGTCTTCTGTTGTTGCTGTTTCTTGTTCTGTCGATGTGGTACCTGCTGCTGACTGCGGCCGTCCTTCCTGCTCTTGTACACTCGCTGAACCTGTCTGCCCAATCGCTGCACCACTATCCTCAAGTGTCGTACCCTGCAACTTCTCCGCTACCCTCGAAAAGTCCACATCCGCATTACTGTCAACATCCGCACCCGGTAACGTATCCACAGATTCACCCAAAGATATCGCCGAACTCATCATCGACTCCGTATCATCATCCAAGCTCGTCACGCTCGCCGCCTGCAGTTGCGCAACCCGCATCTTGTGCTTCTGACTCCCAAGGTGGTTCTGGAATGCATTCTGGCTGAAGTACGTCCGCTCACAGGCTGGACAGACTTTTTCGAAAGCTGCTTGTGCGGCGGATGCAGCAGCGGAGGCTTGATTTGCGAGGACTTTTTCGGCGAAGATCTCGGAGGTGAGTGGTGGGAGAGAGGCTACTCTGCGCTTGAGGTTGTATCTGTGCCAGTCGCTTTGCATGTGTGCTCGCTGTAGGTCGCCGCCCCGGAAAGCGACTTGGCAGGTGTTACATGTGTAGAGGTGGGTAGGTGCTGCTGCGCCAGACATGGTCGCGGTGGATGCTGCTGCCATAGTGGTTGTGTGGTGGTGGTGAGTGAGTGAGTGTTGAATTGTTAATGTACACTGGTAGCAACAGGATATGGCAGAGGCTAGTTGGAGTGCTATATCTACTTGAAGGTGCAAGGCTGGGGCTTGTATGAACCCGTGTAGTGCTAGTGATACAACTTTATCTGTGGGAGGGTCGCCGCAGTGCCATCTGAAGTTCGAAACTTTTTTGCGTCATTCCCACTCGAAAAGGAAAGCCATGACGCTTCAAAAGTTGCCACATAGAAGAGTCTGGATAACATGATAACATGGCTGCCTGCCCCGAGCGGGTTGAGTATATGCGGCGGGGAGTTTCATGCTACGCAGCTGTACTAGTAAAAAGCTACAGTATCGTTCAAAAGGATCATCACGGTGGTATCAATTCTATCTTCAAATGACCTCCTCAACCAGGTGGCATGGCATAATCACGCCGCCTTTTTCCTCTTGATACTCCCCAATCCAATAGCTCTTCCCAGCTCTTTCAGCCGTGCAAACCGAGCTTTATCCTCCCTCTCCACCTCCCCTCTTTCCTTCTTCCTCTTTTTGCTACCGCCGGGACCACCTTCGGACGGTATACCTATGCCATGCTCTTGTAATCTATTCTCATCGTCGCCATCGCCATACGACGCCACAGTCGAGTTGATAGATAGACCATCTGTGCTAGAAACTGTGCGTATAGTGCTTGCCATCATCGAAAGTGGACGCTCGTGTAATGTGGTTGTGCTAGCTTGAAAATCCTGCGATAGATATGGCGTTGTAGAGTTTGAAAATCTCCTTGCCTGCATATTCGTTCCGTCAACCGCTGCAGTACCATCTGCATCAGATGACTGTAGCCCGTCGGTCTCACCATGTCCAGGCGCGCCGCCACGATTGGTGTTGCTGCTGATATAACTGCTTGGAAAAGTGTTGCTAATCAATCTCAATAGGATCTCATGTATGCTCAAACCGGAGAATGACCCAGGCATATGTTGAGAAGTGCTTGAAATCCATGGACAATAAGTGCGATGATTATTTACGAGATCTAATGTTGGTATTGACGCTGGTGGCGGTGGTGCTGGTCGTTGTGGTGGTGGCATGGTTTGTGTTGCTGCGCTAACAGGGTCCTCCGCTGCATCTAATGTCATCGTTGCTGGCTCAATTGGTGCCGTATGTGTCACTTCGCCTGGTGGTGCGCAATATAACCAGAGACCTAGTCGACGGAAGCAGGTTTTACAAGTCGCTATCGCTGATGTTGGCACGGGAACAGGACGTGATGTCGAGGTAGATGGAGTGCCGGATGAAGAATTTGGCGGCATGGCATACTGCATGTCAGAGCTACCTTGCCAACCCAGAAGGGCGAATGCCAGTGCTGTAAGATTGACGCTCTTGCTCGCGTGTGCCCGGTCCGTGACATCCACTGCTGTCGGATGAGGTGGTTCATCGTTATTAGGAGGCTCTGTCGCGGTCGGATCCCTCGACTGGAAGAAGTCTACTGGGAATTGCTTGACCACTTCTGCAACATCAAAGGGTAATTGTAAAGTGGACAGCTCTGGCAATGCTGATATTATAGCCGTAAATGAATGATATCGCTCACGTAGCTGAGGCTGCCATATTGTCGGCCTCGCAATCTGCAGCCGGTAAATGTCGTCTCTGCATCCATTCTCCCGCCACGAACACCATTCTTCGTGCCCACTCGCAATCAGGTCGACATATCGGCGCACAAGTTCTTCATCAATATCGACACTGTAATCTTCGCTTCCCGGAATCTCCTTCCCTGCTTCGTTTTTCCTCGGCCGCCTCAGAGCCACCACCACTCGCTTCTCACACCCACCTCTACACGCCACGGTATTGACACCCGCGCACACCCATCCCCGCTTCGCCCACGCAACTTCATTCACCACATCCGGCTTCGACGTCCATAAGCTCAGATCTGCGAATGTCTTCAAGCGGCGCAGAAATGCTTCATGAGACCACGGCAGGTAGTTAGGCTCAGTTTGCGCGGCATCACTACCACTTCCTGTCGTGGGAGCTGTGCTGCCTGCGGAAACTTTTCGACGTGCTGCTGCAAGACGCGAGCTTAGCAGTTGAGATTGGATGTAGGCTGATGTGCGAGATATGGTCGACGGTGTAGATGCTTCGAGACGTTTGCGCGCCTCGATGCGGATGCGTTTCGCGGGTGAATCGAATGTCGTGCCGGAGAAGGAGGAAGTGCTGGGGGCGGATATGGAAGAGGTACCGCGCGTGATGGATTCGAGCAGGGAGTGGAATTTGCGCTTGGTTGTTGCTAGAGCCTCGGGTGGACGAGAAGAGGTTGTTGTTGTTATTGTTGTTGTGAGTGCTGTGTTTGGTGTGTTTGGTGCAACTTGCGCTGATGGACTCGACCCGGGCTTGGGTGTGCTGGGTGAAGCTTGGACTACTTCTGCCATGTCTATCGTCTGTGATCAGTGCTATCTTTGCATCACCTTCAAGACCGTGGCTTGCGATGTATTGCTTACAGGTCGGAGGATGTTTCCGTCAAATCGTGAAGACGTGATCAACCCCACCAAGACATCATCAAATCCATGGCCAAATTATTGCTCTTCTTCCTAATTCTCGGCCTCCTATCTACAATTCCATTCTACATCACACTGGCAAGCCCATTTCTTGCCCGACTCTCTATCCTACGTCAGCATCTCAGCATCTACCCCAATACCAGACCCTTTCAAACCACAATCGCCAATATGTCCACCTCCTACAGCAAAGAACTCAATGTCGCCCTCCTTGCCGTGCAACGCGCCTCCATCCTCACCAAGCGCGTCTTCCACGAGAAAGCCAAAGGCTCGATCTCCAAGGACGATAAGTCCCCCGTCACAATCGGCGACTTCGGTGCCCAAGCCCTCATCATCGCTGCCCTCAAATCCGCCTTTCCCTCCGATGAAGTCGTCGGCGAGGAGGAAGCGAACCCGCTACGCAACAACGAAGGTCTCAGGAGTCAAATTTGGGAGCTGGTGAAGGAGACGAAGCTGGATGATTCGGAGGCAGAGAAGACATTGGGTGGAGCGATTGGCAGTGAGGAGGACATGCTGAAGGCGATTGATGCGGGAAACAGCTCTGGAGGCAACAAGGGCCGCATTTGGGCACTTGACCCCATTGACGGCACAAAGGGCTTCTTGCGTGGTGGACAGTACGCTGTATGCCTGGCCTTGATGGTAGACGGAGATGTCAAGGTTGGTGTGCTAGGCTGCCCCAACCTACCAGTCGACGACTCGGCACCTCTGGACAGCAAGAGCGGGGAGGATGCAAGTGATGGCGAGGGCAAGGGTGTGTTGTTCTCGGCTGTCGAGGGACAGGGTGCATACTCCCGCTCCCTTACACAGGGAGCTCTGGCTAAGGAGAGCTCGATTTCGATGAGGAAGATTGGCGGGCTTCAGGAAGCCACATTCTGCGAGAGTGTCGAGGCAGGTCACAGCAGCCACGGCGATCAGGCTGATATTGCAAAGAAGCTCGGCATTACAAAGCCAAGTGTGAGGATGGACAGTCAGGCGAAATATGCAAGCATTGCACGAGGAGCTGGTGATGTCTACCTCAGGCTGCCCACGAGCAAGAGCTATCAGGAGAAGATCTGGGATCATGCTGCTGGTGACCTTATTGTGAAGGAGGCTGGTGGTATGGTCACTGATGTGAGGGGCGACAAGCTTGATTTCAGCGTCGGCCGGACATTGAAGAACAACTCTGGGGTCGTTGCGGCGCCCAAAGAGCTTCATGGGGAAGTCATCGAGGCGGTGAAGAGCGTGCTAGGGGCGAAAGCATAGATGTATGCATTGCAAATAAATGTATATAGACAAAAGCGCCAATGATGCTGGTTTTTCTGTACGCCGCATGATGCCACATACTGCTGCCACGCTCATTTGATCTTCTTCGCCTTGAGCTTGATCGTCTCATTATTGACGAAAATACCCTACAAGAAATTAGCGCCCCGTCCTGCAGAATGCTGCTTGCACAATCGACACTCACCTTGCCCTTATACGGCTCTGGCACCCTCCATTTCCGTATCTTCGCCGCAAACTGATTGACGACCTCCTTCTCCGGTCCTTCCAGCAATATCCTCGTCGGCTGTGGCGTACTCGCCGTCACGCCCTTCGGCACGCCCATCTCTATTGGATGCGAATACCCAACCTTCAAACTCACAAACTTCTGCCCCTCATACTCCGCGCTTTTTGTCGTCGCTTTGTTCTCGATCGTCGCCCTGTATCCCACACCGACCATGCGCAGAATCGTGCTGTGTCCTTCACTCACGCCAATGATGTGGTTATGTAGATATGCTCGCGTGGTTCCCCACATCTCGCGCTGATGGCGCTCGCCGCGGTCTTGGACGCTGACGTTGGCTTTGCGAGTGGAGGCGTTGTAGTCTACGGTGACGAAGGACGGGAAGGAGAATTTGAGGGCGCCGAGCGGGCCGGTGATGGAGACGGAGGGGTTGTTGAGCGTGCGGCCGATGGCGCGGTGGCCGCGGTGAGTGGGCGCGGGGATGACATCGAAGGT
>Ga0058702_10000705_pt1 | contig 13404 bp, 6 predicted proteins | sample AgamicOrSfe_FD_83781 | JGI IMG/M metagenome (GOLD analysis project Ga0058702, IMG submission 83781) | Agave microbial communities from Guanajuato, Mexico - Or.Sf.e | ecosystem: Host-associated > Plants > Phyllosphere > Phylloplane/Leaf | place: Guanajuato, Mexico | collected 2012-05-30 | reverse complement strand
CCGGAGCTCGCGGGAGGAGCTCGGAAGCTGTGGCTGCTCACTCGCCCAACTCCCGAACGGGAAACCTACAACATCGTAGAGTTAAGTGGCTGAGGCAGTGATTATATACTGTTGTAACGAAGAAGCAAGTAAGAAAGCATGCACATAAGTTCGGCTTCTCGAGAGGATCATGTGAAAGGATGAGATGCTTCGATTACTCTGGAGCTGAGGAATTCAATGAACTGCTTGGGATTGGACGTGTTGTATCTCATGTTGTAACACTCTGGAAGTTGAAAGAAATCACTTTTTCATCTAAATATTCTATGCGTACAGATGCGCAACTATTGCGTCTTCTTGGCCTTGGACTCATCAGGCTTGCTGTAGAGCCAGACAGCGACGAAGATCAGCCAGCCAGTGGCCGTGACACCGATACCAGCAATCCAGGGGTATGCACCGCTGATGACGAAACTGCGTGGCCACTCATCGTGAGCAAAGTGGCGGACAGTGACGGTGCGCTTCTCGTAGATGTTGCTGAGGAAAGGACGCTTGTAGTTGACGATGAAGTTGAAGATGCCATGCTGATCGGGTACGGTAAAGCTGGCCTCGAAGATGGTGCTGTTGGTAGTCGGCTTGACTGGGTCCAAAGTCACACGGTGGAAGGGAGACAGCATGCTGAACTCGAGCTGGAGGGAGTCTCCGGAAGCAGGGAGGAAGGGAATCCAGCGGTCACCATTGTACTCGGACAGTTCGATCGAGAAGTGCTGCATGTATGTTAGCGGAAGACAAATGAAGGGTGAAGATGGTACACTTACGACATCGTTCTTGATTCTGTACATGATAGGGTTGATCTCGGGGAATTCAGAGACACTCAGGTTGGTGGACTCCTTGACTTTGCCCTCATTGAGGTAGTGCTGAACCTTGCCGACCTTGAGCACACCAATCTCCTGGAAAGTCCAGGCAGACAGTCTTTCGGCAAAGACTTTGTTGGCAGTAGCAGTGGCCTCGGAAGCACGAGGAGCCTTGACCTGAGCATCAAACCAAGCATCTTGCAGCATCTCAGCGGAACCAAGGACAGTGAAACGGGCCGAGTTTCTGGCCTGGAAGGTGGAGACGAGGGACAACTGAGAGCCAGAAGCAAAGACATCCTCGAGAGCTTCTTCCTCCTTGGGGTTGTACGAGTATGCGGTCTCGGGGGCGCGCAGGACGGGCGAAAGCAGGGGGCTGGCGTTGCCCAGAAGCTGACCAACAGCACGAGGGACGGCAAGAGTTCCATCAACATCGAAGTAGTTCTTGACACCAGACTTCAAGGTCTTGGGAGCAGGGATAAGCAAAACATCGTGCTTATCGGCAGCCGAGTTGGAGTCGTAGTTGATGTGGTCGACGACGAGAGCGCTACGCTCCGGAGGGAGGGTGACATCGAATTCGAGAAGGAGAGATGCAACAGCGGCAGGGATAGGCTGGTCGGCGGTGAGGGCGAGCAGAACATTGCCGTTGTTGTTGACGTAGTCGACGAGGGTGTTGGGGGTCAATTGGGGACCGAAGCCCTTGGACTTGGGAGGCAGGAGGACAAGATGGTCGTATGCGAGATTGCCGTGCTTGAACAGCGAGAGGCTCTTGGACTTTGGTGACTCGTATGTAACGGTGTATCCACGGGCTAGTTTGACTCTGTCAGTCCAATTTGTCTCGAAAGATATAACCAGGCATAACTTACACTCAAGATCGCTAAAGAAGGACGAGTACTTGACCTTGTCCGAGGCTTCTTCGAGGACTACCAGGAGGCGGTTGCCTGTAGAACTCAATGCCTGGACCAGACCGACGAGGCCCAGCAGCAACAAAGACAAGAAGCTCTTCATGTTTGCCATGTCTCGAATGAACAGAGAAAGAGCAGACACAGGAAGCAACGGCAAGCACGTATGAAGCTCCAGCTGTCCTCCGTCGACGCAACGCGCAATGCGAGATGCGGAGAGCTGCCAGCGCCAAGCCCGCTCCAACTTGCGCCATGACCATTCCCAAACCACTCGCATCAGCAATTGACGACGGCTGGTATACACCAATTTCACACTCACAATGGCTCCCGTACAATTCTGGTCGACCCCTGGTCTTTACATCAAGTGGGCTGCCCGCAACAAGCCCGCCATCTTCTGGTCAATCGTCGTCGGCAGCGTCGGTCCCGTCATGGCGCTCGTCGTTCCTCCCGTGCGCGCCCGCTTCGGTGACGGCCCTCGTCCTCAGATTCCCTTGACCTACCCGAGTGAGTCTCCCTGGCCGCTTACTCCTGCAACGCCGTCTTCCGCGCTCAGGCCCCAGAAGCTTGACCAATTGCGCGCATCTCGATTAACACACCGCTCGCAGTACCCAAGGGCCCTCGCAGCCCTCCTTCCGGCTACGAAGACTAAGCTCATCGCAATCTTCTCACATACTCAACCTCCCAATCACGCGCCAAGTCAATCTCCGATACATGTACATATACAGCCGCTATAAGGGCAACACCCCGCTGTCACTACACCAACTCCCATCATCAAGAAGAAGCCAACACAAGGAAACATGTCGTCCGGAGTCTTGGGGATCTTCAATTGGCTTTCTTCTTTCTCTCTTCAACCACTTTGTCGTTTTACGAATGCCAAAAATACACCAGCCAGAGGCTTTTTATACTATCTCGTGTATCATCTTTGTGCTGGCCCTGTCCGGACCTCACCAAATTACTGCTTTGTGCATAACGATCCATCACTGACATCGAAGGTAGCAACGACGCACGGAGTGGTGGTCAGGTGAAAGAAAAGCTTGACTGAGAACAGAGTTAATCTTGTTCATATTGATGCTGGGTGTAAAGTATGATCTGGTAATGACTGTGATGTGTACGACCGTCTAGTCGCAATTTATCGGCTGCAGCTCTCTGCGCCGCAAGTAATGTGGGTGATTCCTTCCCATTTCATCCCTGTTTTATCGATCTGGTCTTTCCCTGATTTCCTCAATCTATTGTCTTTTCCCGACTTCCGTCGACTTTTTCTTTTCGTCAATGTTTCGTTTCTTCGCTTCCATCAAATTGTTGCTTCCTTCCGAATTCGTCAGTTTGTTGGCTGTTGGCGTCGCTGTGGCGCAAGAAACCATCCACCCGATGTGGAATCGTCTCGAGAAGTTCAAACTTCTTCGCCCTCTGCGTCTCCGTTCTCGTCAGCATCAATATCCTCCTCGCCAAAGGGAATGGGGGCACGACCCTTGCCCTTCTTGCGGACTGGCTCGATCGAAGGACCAGTCTCAACAGGAGCCTCGACTGCGCGCCTCTTTCCCTTGTTCTCGACAGGGGCCTTGGTTGCGGGTCTCTTGCCCTTGGCCTTCTCAGAGACTGGCTGGATTTCAGATGGCTGCTCGGCACCCAGCTCGGCCTCCTGCTCGAACTCTCCTTCAAATTCTCCCTCGAATTCTCCCTCGAACTCCTCCTCGGGTCCTTCTTCGGGCTCTTCTTCGGGCTTTTGCTCGTACTCGACCTCAGGGTCCCAAAGGTAGTCGGTGCCCTTGACCTTGATGCATGTCAACCACTTGACGGGAGTGGTTGCAATATCAAGTTGGCTCTCGTTCTTCATGAGTGGAGTGGCGATCTTGACAACACCAGCTTTGATGATGTCCAGGTTGTTCTCGACAACCTTCTGAGCTCTGCTGGACATGGGAAAGTGCTGGTGGAAGCCGCTCTGGACTTCGCGGGTAAGGTAGCTCCCACCGCCGTTGAAGAGGCGGGTGTACATGTCATGACCGCCGTACTTGTTCTGGTAGGTTTCTCCCTGAGGCAATGTTAGCGATGGCTGTCGACCAGATTGAGGATGATTGATGAAACTAACCGAAGCAAGAGTCAAACCCCACCAATGGCGGTAGAGACCGACAGCGATCCAGCTGAAGATGTCCTTGCCATAGTCGTGTCTGCTGATGGTGCCATCCTTGGCCATACCAGTGACAGAAGACTTCTGGAGTCCTGGAAGGTAGTGAGAGCTGACTTCCTTCTCAACATACTGGCAGATTGCTTTCAACTCATCGTGCTTGGCCTCCAACAGATCACGGAGCTCAGGGGTGAGTTGGTCAAGGACCGAGCGTGCTCTAGGGTACTTCTTGAGGAAGGCCTCCTGAGGGGGCGTGAGCATGAGTGCGTTGTAGTTGCCAGTGAGGTGGATCAGAGCCTCCTTGAACAGCACCTTGGACTGAATACGGTAGGCAACGTCAATCCAGATGACGGGGCTAGCGGAGACGGCTCTGAAGATCTCCTGACCCTTGACGATCAAGCCGTTCTCGATGAGCTTTGCAACCATAGGCAGCTAACACCTTTGGTCAGCAGCGTATTCCGATCATGGTAACAGTTAACTCACAGCACCGAGTCTCTCAGCGACTTCGAGCAGACCCAAGGAGTCAGGGAGCAGGGTGTCAACGCTCTTGTCGTTGAAGGCAACAGGCTGGTTGACAAAGATATGCAGCAGTCTGTCATAGTCGACGAACAGGGTAGGACGAATACGAGGGTTCTCCTCATTCTCGTGCATCAGACTGTATTTCTTGAGGGGACGACCATCTTGATCAACAGGAATACGTCTGAAGGTGGGGTAGATATATCTCCTGGTAGCCTCATCAAAGTCCTGGAGAACGAGAAGATAGCGGATGCCAATACGCTGTCCCTCGCGTGACAAGGTGGGTCCAGGGATTCTCAAAAGATCAGCGAATGCATCGGCGGCTTGCATGAGTTGAGCTGAGTGCAGCTTGTATCTGGACTCGCTAGACACAATGACCAAGGTGTCGCCACCAGTAATATCGATCCGCATAGCCATGGTGGATCGTGGGGTGTGAGATGGTTGAGGGTAAGTGCGAGATCGTTGGATGTAAGAACGAGATCGCTATGCAGTGATGCGGCGTGAGACTGAGAGTTGTGACTGCGAGATCGTAGGTCAAGTGACGTTGCGAGGTCTTGGATTGCTAGTGTGAAAACGCTGCGCTGTACTGCGGCGCGAGAACGTAGAGTGTATGAGATCGTAAGCCAAGTGACGTTGCGGGATCGTAGGATGTAAGAGCGAAATCGCTGTGCAGTGACGCGGCGTGGGATCGTAGAATATATGAGATCCTATGCCTTCGAGTGACGTTGCGAGAAATCGCTGCGCTGTACTGCGGCGCGAAACGTAGAGTATACGAGATCGTAGCGTCAAGTGACGTTGCGAGGTTGTTGCGCAGGGCTACACAGTGAGACTGAGAGTTGTGATTGCGAGATCTCAGGGTGTGAAAGCGAGATCGTTGTGCACGGCGGCGGCGTGAGAGCGTACTAAGGGGGTAAGAGAGAGATTGTGAGATGCGAGGTCACTGCACAGGGTTACAGCTTGAGATCCTAGGTTGCGAATGCGAGATCGTGGGTCACTTCTACGAGATCGTTGCGCAGTACTACAGCGTGATATTGCCGTGAAAGGGGATGTATGTCATGGTACACGCTAGAAACAAGTGACGGTTCACGCGGTGAAAGAACTGTAGAAGCACGTAGAGTGACGAAGAATACCGGAGTTTGTTTTCTGTGAGTACGCGGTGAAGTTACTAGAAAGACTACGCAGCTAACGTAGTGTGAATATCAACAACACGGCCGCGTCACTTACGCATCCTCCTCGTGTGATGAGGTCTGTGACTCCCAGTCTCCTACTCTCCTCTCTCTCACGAAGCTATGTGGCGCAGTGTTCGCCATAAAAAGGCACAGAGATTTCCCGATTGGTGATGTATCCAAAGAGAGCCTAGAGAACACCACATCTCAATGGATACGATCCAGTTCTCGAGAACTTTGTGCATTTTCATGGCATACTCGTGACAACCCTTTGCACACGGGGAGGATACGAGAAACCTCGAGCCAGAGATGAGACCAGAATTCCTAGCCAAGGGACGATGATGAGCGTGGATGAGAACGTCGTGACGAGAAAGAGAGCAATGGTTGTAGCAAAGAAAGCGCACTCGGACTGAGAGTAACAGGGCAAGATGCACTGAGAGCTGTCGACCTACCTGGCTCTCTTGCTTTGAACAGTAGACTCCTGTATTTTGAGCTTGATAAGGGATGTTGTCGCTGCTCTGCGCCAGAGTGACATGAGTTCACAATAGAGATGGCGGCGTTCAGGGCTTCGGAAGAATTGAATTCCGTCCTTTGAGCCTTCCTTCATCATTGGAAGCAAGCAGATACTCTTGTCGAAGCGTGAAGCCAAGCTGCTCAGCGCATTCAATCAAGAATATAAGACCGAAAGACCAGGACGGCGTGCAGTCGGAGTCGTCGCGAAAGAGGAAAGGATGAGCGCGGCTACTACCAAGAAGGCAGCTCTTGATTGATGCCAGCCGTGAGTGTATAGAGAACAGTTATCTCGATCTACCGAACAACAAGCATGTCAAATTTGCCCACAATCAACCTCTTATAGACAGAGTAGACTATCATCTGACCAGCCTATAAGCAAGCTCTAATGCTTGCGATGCTTGTCCGAACTCCAGCCTTTGCCCTTTGTTCTTCGCTGCCTGCAGGCACGTGGGTGTTATCAATGGCCGACGATAAGCAAACAGGCGATCCCCGTGCTATAACAGCCGGCCTGCGTATCATGAGTCTGTGCAAGATGGCAAAAAAGCATGTTGAGAGATACGCACCTCTGTTTTAAAAAGGTTGGTACAAGCCCTTATTCTGCTCTTTTGCTGCTTACTTGGTAGAGCAAACACGCTTTCATCCTTGGAAGCAAATATCTATTCTTTCTATCTCTATATATCATCATCTCATAAACTCTTTCGTTTATTCGTTGACCTCTCGTTATGCGTGTTGGTACCAGTGTCTGGGCGTCTGCCCTGCTGGCTCTCAGCGCTCCAGTACATGCCTGTCAGAGCTGTGAGCACCCCGAGCAAGATGTTGTCATGACAAGAAATGTCCGCCGCATGCAACCAGATGCTCAAAACTCCTCTGCTCTCCCTCGCGGACCACTGGCATGGGGCCAGCTCAACTTTCTCCATACAACCGACACTCATGGCTGGCTTGAGGGACATATCAGAGAGCAGAATTATGGTGCAGACTGGGGTGACTATGTGTCTTTTGTCAAGCAAATGAGACAGAAGGCCAGAGATTTGAACGTTGATCTTCTGGTTGTCGACACTGGTGATCTCCACGACGGTGCCGGTCTCAGCGATGCCACTGGAGTTGCTACCTACGGTGGTGTTAACGGAGAACTGTCAAACCCTATCTTCGAGCAACTGGACTACGATCTCTTGACCATTGGCAACCACGAACTCTACGTCTCTGCGATCGCCTACGAGACCTTCAGCCAATTCGCCAAAGCCTACGGCGAGAAATACTTGACCAGCAATGTTCAGATCAGAAACCCAAGCACTGGCGATTTGGAGTATATCGGTAAAAAGTACCGATACTTCAAGACTCAAAAGGGCCTCAGAATCATGGCTTTTGGTGTGCTCTTTGATTTTACTGGCAAGTCGAATGCTTCGGTCGTTACCAAAGCAGCAGATATGGTCAAGGAGTCGTGGTTCATCAATGCCGTCAACCACAAGAACGTCGATGCCTTTGTGTTGATCGGTCACAACCCTGTCGGCCTCAAGAGCAGCAGTAACACTCTGCAAACTGTCTTCAAGGCCATTCGTGCCATCAAGCCTGATACGCCTATCGAGATGTTCGGTGGCCACACTCACATCCGTGACTTTGCTGTCTACGACGACAAGTCTGTCGGTATCGAGAGTGGAAGATACTGCGAAACTCTGGGTTGGTTGGCTGTCAGCGGTATCAACCCAAAGGGCAAGGCTAACCCCAAGGGCGTGCCCAACCCGACCATGAAGGCCAAAAAAGTCAGCACAGCTTCTGCTTCTGCTAGCATTGCCTCTTCCAGCAGTGCTTCAAACATGACTTTCTTCCGTCGCTACCTAGACTGGAACCGTGCGACTTTCGAATACCACGCTGCAGGCAGCCAAGCCAAGGCCTTCGATACCGCCAAAGGTCTTGCAGTGACCAAGAACATCACTGCCACCCGCCAAGAGTTGAACTTGACCAGCATCTACGGCTGTGCACCCCAAACCTGGTGTCTCTCCTGCGCACCCTTCAAATCCGAAGGTTCCATCTACTCTCTCCTCGAGACTGCCCTCTCCGCCACCATCATCACCAAGGAACGTGCTGATAAACCTCGCCTTATCATCACAAACTCTGGTCATATCAGATTCGATTTGGCTGAAGGAGCTTTCGACTACGATTCCAGTTTCATCGTTTCTCCCTTCACTGATGCATTCAACTACCTCCCAGATGTACCTTACAACCTCGCCTCCCAGGTCCTCTCCGCACTGGAGAGTGGCAACTACCCATCCAAACGCGACCTCTCCACCTCCGACTTCGGCTTCTCGCAACTAAACCCTGCACTGGACAGTTGCATCGATCCCCCAGTCACCCATGATCACTTGGTCACCAAGCGCTCATACCCGGGTGGCCGCATCATCAGACGCCAGACCAGCACTACACCCGGCTACACCACCACCGACGACTTTGGAACCGATGGAGATGATACGATTCACTCAAAGATTCCTTATTACTCTGTGCCCAACTTTTTCCAAGCAAATGGCAGTTTGCCGTCTAATGGAAGTTTGCCAGCGACTGTTGATTTGATCTTTTTGGATTATGTGGCTGCTAGTGTTGTTAAGGCTTTGAATGGATTGGGTGGAAGTTACACTGATGATGAGGTGACTTATTACTTGCCCAAGGTACGTTTGCGCTCCTTGACTTTGGTTTTATCCTTGAGGTTTGGGAAGAAAAGCTGACTGAAAACACACAGAACTTTACGACAAACTCATATCTACCCAAGTATGCACAGATGACACCAGAGTGGCAAGCCAATGTTCCAAACTGCCCTGTTGGCTTGGGAATTGGTTACAACATTACTGCATAGATGGCATCTTCTGTTTCAATCCTCTGCGGTCTTGGAGAAAAACATGTTTATGAGAAAAGCAAATATATTGGAAAGCAACAACACGACTTTTGGAACCTGAATATCTTGGAATATAGGTATCAAAAGTACTCATTTTGGAATCAGTTCGTTTTGGAGGAAAAGATTCTCTGCAATCTGTAGTGGTCGATTAGATCAGTCATATCGCTAGCTGTCTTTTGACAATTTCGAATTCCTTCCATGTCCGTGATGCTTTTGGTACAACCCTGGCTCAAATCAATTTTCACATCATTGCCATGACCAGAGGTCGTATGGCGGCTCTTTCTCTCACACAATGAAACCCACTACTCGTTACAGTATTTGACTGTTGATGCGGGAATGGATTGGTGTTTCTTTAGTTTATAGGTCTGTTGTAGACGTTTCTTCGCACGAATGCACACCTGGGCATGGATACCACACCTACAGCCCTCGACATCTTACCCGACAACAACACGCAAGACGTCGCAATCACGAGAGGAAGCAATACAGTGGCCTTGAGAACACGAACAGTTTGATTTTTTCTTCTTCCGAACAATGTATAAACAAAAAAAATGCTATGCCTGCTTTTTTCTGTAGGTATCCTTTTGTCGGCTCATAACCAAGTGACGACGAACAAAATTCTGACAATCGAAGAACGGACCATCCAACACCCATCGAGCATGACTTCTACAAAGACACCTAATCCTCAGTCAAGTCACCATACTCCCACTGACCAAGTCTGCGCTCCTTGGCCTCAGTCTCGCGAGCCTGAAGATCAGCAAGCACATCTCCAGCACCTCTCTCCCAAGCCTTGAGCTTCTTGGGCACCATGGCGAAACCTTCAGAGATGATATCGGCATTGACGCTGTCCTTCAGACTGTCGCTCTGCTTAGGATCGAACAGCGTGACGTGCAGTGTGCCCTCGCGAGGGTCAATGTAATCCACATTGGCAACCAATTGGCGATCGGCAGTGGAGTCGCTAATGATGTTGACGGCTTCGCGGAGGTATTCGGGTGCGGTGGGGAATTGGAGGAAGGAGAAGACGGCATCGAGGGCTTGGGCGCGCAGCTTTTGTACGCCGAAGCGGGTGGGGTCGAGGGTGCGCAGGCGCGACCAAGGGATCGTTTCGCTGTTGCCGTAATCGATGTAAACGACCTCGGAAGTCTTGTTTTCGCGGTCATTGCGGCGGATGCGGGCGCGGTACCATTCGTTGTCTTCGCTGAATCTGGCAGACACGAAGTCACCGGCCTTGGGGGCTTGTTCGAGGGGCTTGTTGGCAGATGAGGAAATGTGGAAGGAGCGGAACGAGTTCATGAGGTCGGTCACTGCCGAATAAGTTAGTAAGGTTTGCGGTAAAACAAGAAATCATTGACTTACAAGCTGCTGTGCCGGTTCCAATCTCCTGAATTTTGATGCGTGCGTTTGTGGAGTCGATGTTAGTGACTACAACATCTCTGTAGTCCTTGCGGCGCTCGACAGGAGCATCGCCGTTCTGACCGGCAGCACTTGCAGAAGCGTCGTACACCTCGCCCTCCTCGGCGACGTCCTTCGAAGGGTCCCAGTCGTGCCACATGCCACGTCTGGCCTCCTTTGCCCTTTGCTCGGCAGCGAAGAGCTCGTTTGCGTTGCCCGACTTCTCTGCACTATAGGCGTGGACCGAAGCAAGACCCTCCTCGACGAGCAGCTTAGCAAAGCTCTCACGGTTGATGTACAGCTGACCAATGAAGCCTCCAACCTTGTCAGTACCCTCAACGTCAATCTCGACATCGCGTTGCTGGCATCTGCGGTTTGCGAACTCATGGGCCTCTTGACCGAAAGGCTCACCCTTCTCGCTGGGGTTGCGAGCTGAGCGAGGTGCGCTGATACCGGACAGAACAAAAGTGAGTTTGGCGTTCTCGCGAGGAACCAAGACGGTAAATCTACTTCCGCTCTTGACAAAGTCGACAACAGCAGGAACCTTTCTTTGGCGCGACAGAAGAGTGAGTTGACGCTTGGCCTGATCGACGGAAGCGCTGTAGTCGACATATTCGGTCTTCTTTGGGGGCTTGGGGTTCCACATTCCCTTGCCAGCACTCTGTGCAGCCTCCTCGGCGGCAAGAAGCTCATCGTAGATAGGCGAACGATCAGTATCATCCATGCGGTGTCTGATGACGGAGGCGTATCCCTGCTCAACGAGCTGAAGACCCACGTTCTCGTCGTTCAAGGTGACAGTGGCCATCTCGCGCTCATCGAAGCCTTCAGTGGCTGGTCGCTTGCCATCGATGGTAACCTTGACATGCTTTCCGATCAGACGCTTGCGCAAGAACTCCTTAGCCTCAGCACCGAAGGGTGATTGCTTGGGGTCTGAAGGCTTGGGTTGGCGAACACTGCTGAGATTGACACGCTTCTCGGCTCCAGCCTTGTTGCGCAAGTAGAGAGTATCGGCAGAGAAAACACGGCTAACGGTAGCTTCAATTTGACCAGTACCAGCAGATCTTTGCGAGACGTGACCTTCAAACAGACCAAGCTTGTTATCCCTGGCGTGACGTTCGGCCTGTCTGAGCTTGGCCATCTCGGAACCAAGCCATGTCGAGTGGTGATCGGTGCAGCGAGCGAGACCCGCCTTGAGGAGGAATTCGGCGATGCTACCCATGGGGTGTCTGACCTCTCCGACCAGAAGGTTGTTGGGAGAAACACCAAGGATGCGGACCTGGACGCCACGCTGCAGCAGTCTCTCCTCGACGAAGCGGTGAGCCTCGGTACCGAAGGGCTCTGCGGGCTGCTCTGACTGGTCTGAAGGGTTGATTCGCTTGGTAGCAGGAGCGCGGACACCGGCGAGCAAGACGATGGTCTGAGTGTGCTTTGTGGGCTGGACCAACATGCGGCAGATGAGACGGTCTGCACTCAGAACACGTTCGACGATGGCGTCAATGGGCTGACCCTTGTAAGCTTCTGCGAAGGCCCTTGGGTCTGACAGGTCGTGAACGTTGTCGATGCGTTGTTGGTTGGAGTTCCAGATGCCCTTCTCGTCAACCTTGGCGTGGCTCTCGAGGGCTTGCAACCTCTCGAGTAGCTCGGTGCCTTGTGGTGTGTCCTCCTTTTTACCAGCGTCATCTCTCAGTTTGACCAGACCCTCGCGTACGACGAGATCGAGCAGATGTTGGCCGCTTTGCAGAATAATGACACCGTAGTCGCGAGGTGAAGGCGTGGGGACATTGTAGAGGACGCTGAATCGAACAACCTTGCCGACGCAGAGCTTGCGGACAAAGTCTCTGGACTCGAAAGCACCAGGTTCGTCGCCCTCTCTACGTATCCTAGGGGCACTGACAAAGGCCAAGCTCAGGGTGCGTTCTTGAGAAGGATTCTTGATGTTGTGGAGAACGAGGGTATCGCCAGAGAGCACGCTCTTGACCTTAGCCTCCATGAGAGCCATGATGAAGTGGTGATGGGTGATTGCAAAGATGTATAGATTGGGGCTGTTGGCGCATTGGATCAGTAGGTGTTTTGGAGAAGATTGAGTGGCAAGTTGAGAAGAGCAGTGTGGACTGTGGCCAGGGCTTCGAGGGGTCTCGTGCTCACCAGTGGGGTGATCGCAAGCAGCAGAATGCAACCTAGTAAAGAATCAATGCCTTGTGTCGAGGCCTAGTCTTGCAGAAGAGCAGCTGTACAGAATAAAGCAATTGCTCGAAGAACAGAAAGCTGTGATATACAGAAACTCGGAGGGTTCAAGGAGGCCGAGAAACATCGAGACAGCTGGCGCATGTGGGGTGAGAGAGCTCCGACAAAGTCAGTGCGCCGCTAGGTAATTCGAGACCCCTTCATCTTCGCTGTTCCCTGCCCTTCGATCATTCCATCACATCCCAGATAGCAAGAGCGTGTGGTGTGAGTCGATTAACGCTTCCGGAATCAAGGGGTTTGAGTTTGTTGTTGTCAGAGTAAAAGTTGAACAAGCATAGCAAACGTGTACAAGGCAACACACGTCGAGAAGCATATGCATTGTCACCGCGAGCGAAGCCTAGGATCCAGCATATTATTTCAGGCACACACCGCTGCACATAAAGGACAAGCAAGAAGTTCTATAGTCATTGTTTCTTTGATTGATCATCATCTGTACAATTCCAAAAGCACGTCGAGGACGGCCATTCCAATACTACTACTCATTCCTCATGTTCAGGACATTATAGACGTATAGCTTACGAAGCAATACCAATGACACCTGTATATCATATCACATATCAGCATGTTTTCAACCTAGATCCAGGTCAAAGCGGAAAGACTTACCGCAAGCAGGGCGGGGACCAGCGTTACCAGTCTTCTTGCTCTCCTCGTGGCCACCCTTGCCGAGGTCGTCGGTGCCAGCGTGAACAACGATGGTGCGGCCGAGGACGCTCTCGGGACCGATCAGCTTGATGAGCTTGTCGCTGACAGAGCCCTTGGCGTTGCCCTGGCCGTCAGTCTTGAAGTTGCCCAAGTCACCGACGTGGCGCTCCTCATCCTCGGGGGCACCGTGGGTCTTGCCGTGGGG
>Ga0058702_10000704_pt1 | contig 13405 bp, 20 predicted proteins | sample AgamicOrSfe_FD_83781 | JGI IMG/M metagenome (GOLD analysis project Ga0058702, IMG submission 83781) | Agave microbial communities from Guanajuato, Mexico - Or.Sf.e | ecosystem: Host-associated > Plants > Phyllosphere > Phylloplane/Leaf | place: Guanajuato, Mexico | collected 2012-05-30 | reverse complement strand
GTTTTCGCACGTTCTTCCACTCGGGGGCGCGGACACCCAATGACAACACTAACGCCAACCCCAACGTCAACCCCAACACTCACCGCCCAGGCACAAGCGGAGGCAGCACCAACAAGCCCAAAACGCCCCTCTCCGCCCGCTTCCGATCCTTCTTCCACGCCGGCCCTCGTGCCCCAAATGATCCCACTACCACAACCACCTCCAACCCACCCTCACCCTCCGCGCTCCGCCGCGAAGCCCTCAAAGCAGCAATAACCCACCCTTCCACCCGCGGCCCTGGCGTCGCACCAGCACGCGTCTTCGACGCCGACGCATTCGATCTCGAACTCGTCCGTCAGCGCGAGGAGGAGAGGTTGAGACGGGAGACCATACACCTCCCTGGCGTGCTGGTCCCGGGACGGTTGGCGGCGAGGGAGGGCGCGCCGGATATGCTTGCGCAATATCGGGAGAGGAGGGAGAGAATGGAGAGGACGGAGAGGAAAGAGAAGAGAATCACGACGGTCGGGGAAATGATGGATGCCTTCGCCCCGGAAGCGATGGAGAAGAGGGAGAAATTGATCCAGGAACGGATTCTTGGGATGGGACTACCTCTCGAAAGACCCGGGACTGGAGCTTCGAACGCCTCAAACGCCACTGTCAGTGTGAACGGGAGTGTAAACGGCAGCACCACCAGCACCGCCACCAAGTACAACATCAAAGCGAAGGGAAAGGGCAAAGAAAAAGCAAAAGCCGTCCTCGCGAAAGTCCAACAGACGCTAGCTCCTCGCCGCGGCTCCGACGACTCAGACACCAGTTTCTGGGCGTGCGACGGCAGTGCCGAGGACCTCTACGCGCCTGTTGCAACGGCACCGAAGTCGACGGCGGCGAGATGCGGCGTCTGTGGCGTCAGCATCCCCTCGGGCTCGACGCAAGATCAAGCTCAAGGCGTCCTCCTCTGTGCAGGATGCGCACACGGCGTCGATGGGTATGAGAATAACTTGCCGATGCGGGCCGACTCGCTGCGGCCTGCTACATCACCACTTGCTGCACCACCACCACCACCACCACCGCCGGCTATGTGGATGCAAGCTGAGCCTGCACGAGGACGCGCGAATCGGAGTAGTAGCTTTTACTCGGTCAGGCCGGGCGTGCAGCCGATGACGTATGAGGCCAGTGGACGGCTGGTGAATCCGTATGCGAGTCCGTATGATAACGGAGTCAATCTGAGCGAGTTGACGGTGTTTAATGAGGAAGGGTGGTTGGAGACGGGGAGTTTGGCGGATGGGCAGAGGAGGGAGCAGGAGCACCAGCCGGGTGTGGCCGATGAAGGTGGACGCGCGGGAGGGAGAGATACGGGCTTCTATCGGTTCTATGATGAGTTGCTGGTTAGTCCGGTTTCGAGGTAGGTTAGTGCGCGAGCTGCAATGTTGGCAAGATTGGCGTCGAAGGTTAGTAGGAGTATGCCGCTGGTCGGCAAGGAGGGGGGCGAGATGAGACGTAGAGTATGGACATGTAAATAGCATAATCGCTTCTGATCTTGATCCACCTTCTCACCCGTGCGTGTCTTCCTGGAGGAAGGAGTTGCAGTCACTGTCATCGGAGAAACGTCTAAAAGAACCCTGGGGTGCGTGCCGTAAGGATTCTACTCTACTTGATTTTCTGTAGACATTAGATAGCACAATCACTCTTGCTCTTGGTCTTCTTCCTCATTCTCTTCCCCTCATCTGTGCAGTGGAAGTAGTGTGATCGCAGTATATATGAATATTCAATCTTATCCAACTCAACATTACCCAGTCCATATCTCTTTCTGGGGTCTGCATCTTTCCTTGTGATCAGTTCTTCCAAGTCCTTCTCCAACATCATACTCTTCTCCTCTCCTCTCCTCTCCTCTATCTTGCTCCCTCCTTGCTCCCTCCTCACACAACCTGCCCAGGCCCCGCATTTCCAAACTTCGACCTACTCATCCCCTCCAACCCTTTGAGCAACTGTCTCAACGCATCTGCCGTCTGTCCTGCCACCTCGCACCGATACAGCACCTTATTTTGGACCTTCTGGCTCACGTTCTGGCCCTGACCGGCGCTGGCGGGGACTGTACCGACTTTGTTTGCGATCACGGCGGCCTGCACTTTGCCGGTGTCGGTGTGCCAGGAGACGACGCGGAGCTGGGCTTGCGTGTAGTTGGGGAAGGTAAGGGAGGCGTGTTCTGTGGGTGGGAGGAGGGTGTGTCAGTGGGAGGGTGGTGAGTGAGGACTGAGGTGGAGAGGGAAGGGAGAGGTGAAAGGTGAGGAAGAGGGAGGGGGGGAAAAGTGCGGGGCAGAAGTGGGAACTTAGTCTACTGTACCTTTGATCAGAGCGATGAGATCGCCGACGGTGAAGTCGTAGCTTTGAGGCATGGTAGTTGTGTTGTTGTGAATGTGTCTTCTGTCTTGAAAGTGCTCAGATGTGAGTATATGTTCCTTAGTGAAGCTTGGAGACGCCAGGAGGACTGCGTGCCACCAAGCACGGCCGTCACGCTATTTCACGCCATGACGTTGCGAGGCCCAGGCGTCGTCGAGGCGTTGGCGTTGCACAGCAGGGAAGATCATCATAAACGTCTTCTTGTGACATGAGGATGGATATGCCGACGTGTATGTCGTTGCCTCCGATGACTGCGTAGTGTCTACCAGACCTCTTCGGCGAGATTGTTGCAACCGCAGTCGCCGAGGAGCAAGTGACGCGGATCGCTAGGGTGCGAAGAGTCACCATCATATGACATACCTCCGGCACTGCATGTGTACAATCGGTGGGGTAGGGCTTCGAGACATCATGGAAAAAATCAAGTTGACTTATGGGGTTCAATGAGTGTGAAAGAAAGAAAGAAGAGAAGCAGAGAGTTGTACTTGTGTGACTACGTTCTTAAACTGCATGGCCACGATGCTGGGCATAGCTGATGGCATGACGTATGAAGTGACAAGGTTATCGAACATGGAGAGCCTGGTGCATCTTTTCATAAAAGCTGGCGCAATCTTTGTTCTACAGACAAAGGAATGCGAAGGGCAAAACTGAGATTGGCGATGCTGTCACAGCAACATCAGGCTCACAATCAGAAGGAGTAAAGTGGTGCTTGTTTCGTTACATGGAGAGTGCCGCAGGCAGATTCTCCATGTTCAAAGCACTTCTCAACGACATGGGAAAAGTTGCTGCATGTCACTCATCATTCACGATCTTCGTTCGTTGTGTATACCATCAGCCACACGTCTTGGGAGCAAGACACTTCATGAGTCCCGAGGTCTCCAAGTTGACCTCTGGAAGCTAGGTCAGGTCTCATCCGAAGCACAAAGCACTCGAAGTTGTGTACCGACCTCCGTTTGTAGTCCATCGCGGCAGGACACTCTGGACTAAGCTATTGTAAAGACCCTCAACAGCTCCAAGAGAGGAATGATTGTAATCGGAAGGCATGAGGACACGGCGCTCTCGAGTGCAGACGATAAGGGCAACATGCCACACCGTGTCGGGTTCTGCCTGGTCCATCGCCTTGAATGTGACGATTGTAGGATCATCGCCGGGAAGAGCCATTTGGCATTTTCTGAAAAGGTGTCAGTCAGCGAAAGTGTGAGAATTATAGCTGACATAATGCTCTCACCTCGACAGAGGAAGATGAGTTCGGCGTATTTGGTTCTTGAGAGATCGTCGACATGGTGAGGTTTGATTGGAGAGGACCATCTGATTGTCAAAAACTGGAGGACTGCGACGTAGAGTTGGAGGAGACGAGGAAGAGAAGAGCGAGAGAGACGGTCTCAAGGTCACGGGCCGCCATACGCTAGCAAACCTGAAACAGATCTTGATTGTCAAACATCAACTTTTGAGCTTCTTTTCCGCGACTACCTTTAGGCTGTGCCGTTCATATCAGACCTCGATCACTATGCCTAGCGACCAATTTCCAGCATCCTCGGCGTCCGATCCCTAGCTCTCTCCTCGTCCTCTGACATGAGAAACGAGCTCCAGTCGTGGGCAGACTTCATATCCACACACCCTCCCTATCTTTACACCGAATCAGCATGTATGCAAGCCACGTCTTGTAGCACTCATAGCGATCACCTTCCTCTTTCAGCTTCGTGCCAACCTGCTTTCCCAGATCTTCAAAGAGCTCCCGCAATGCCTCTAGCTCAGTCAGACACGGCTCGGACATGATCTTGACGCTAGGATCGCCGGATTTGACCACGACTGCGACATATGGAAGGTCGACCATGTTCCCTATGCGCGTGAATACGATTCTGAGATTCTCTTTTGCGAGAAGCCACTCTGCGTTCTCTGGAGGGGAGAGTGTTAGCGTGAGGGCGGATATTGGGTTCAAACACGGACCTTTGCAGAGGAGCATGAGGTCTGTGATTGTTGGGGCGTTTAGTCTGGCTCTGGGAGGCATGTGGAAGGTGCCGTAGTCTTTATGATAGTCAGAGATAGGAAGGATGGGGAAGGTGGCTTGTGATATGAGGCGGCCAAAGGGAAGTTGAGACGAGGTGAGGATGAAGTCAGGCAGGTGGACGTAAGGCTGAGCAATCTGAAACGAGGTCAGATTTCTGAAACGTGATTTCCTCGACGAGTTACATCTTCATCGTCATCCGAACTCAGGCTCATGCTAGCACACCGCCCTCGTTTGCGACGTCCATACCACAACGGCACTCACCATCGTCATCTCTCCTCATGACCTCAAATCGGCGCACTTACGTGCAGACGTCCTCCTTCCTGGCATGAAAGTACGTGATGCCCCACCTCCAGTTCACGCATCACTGGCAGAGTGTTAACAATGCCCATGCGCTCTATCTAAAGCTCTCTCGGACTCACAAAGACATCCATGCAGCACTCCCGCCACCTTCTCCGCCAGCACCTTGTGCAATCCCTCCAACGCCTGCTGTTCATCCCAGCCAAAACCCCCATGACAACGAATGGTCTGACCGGATCGAAGCGTCGGATGGATCGTCACGACCGCGGCGACGTATTCGCAGATCTTGGGAGCGGAGGGAGGTTGGTCGGCAGCCATTCTGAAAGTGACGATTTTGGCTTCTTCTTGATGGAAGAGGGCCGCTGCGTTTTCTGTGGAGCGTTGGTGAGTAGCTTGGTTCTGCTTATAGTGCACTCTCAGAGAGCATACCTTTGCAGAGAAGTAGGAGTTCGGCGATTAAGGGGGTGGTGAAACGGGTGGCCATGTTGTCGAGAGCTGGTTGTTCGTCGGGATTTTCGTGATGTGCGAATGGAGGATGAAGTGTGCCAAAGTGATGAAGATTTGACTTGACGATCCGAGAGGAAGGTAGAAAGGAAAGAAAGAGAACGGAGATGGAAGTACACGCTCTCGGATGAGTCACAGACCCTGGCTGACCAAGGCACTGACTGCAGAATGTGGAACAAGCTCTCACAGTTAACATGTAACATCTGCCTGCTTTCGGCATTTCAGTTGCTCACATCCGACATTGCTGACACATATTGCAAGCTGGACACCACCGGCACTCCCATGAATACCTAGACTTCCAGTCTATAACAGTCCACAATCAGCGCCAGCTCATCGCCGTACATGGCGTACAATTATCTCTTGATGTTACCGCGGAGGACTCCATATACGGTTCAACGCAGATCGCTTTCGAGATGCCTAGATGCATGTCTCTACCACAGTGTATATGTGCCATCGTTAAAAGTTGTTTCCACCTCAGTTGAGATAGCCTGGCGTCGGCTTTAGACAAGAGTTGACATTGGGTTGAGGGTAGTGACGCTCTTTGCCTGTGGTGGGCGTTCTTGGAGGGTCGGGGCGATAGAGCGTTGGAAGGATGATGGAAATGCCTCCATCTCGATGAAGCGGTGCATGGAATTGCGAATCCAGTGATAAGTCCATGAAGAGTGTCAGCAAGGCTCAGAAATACATCGTGACAACAATATACTTACAGATTGTAAGCTTTCAGTTGTGCTGAAGGATCTCGGTGGAAAATCGCAGAGTACAGAAAGCTACACAACACATGGAGAGCTGGAAGCGGGATATGTCAGAGGGTGAAGTGCTTGCTCGTAGATGGAGGATGTCGAAGAGATTAAGTATGTAGACGAGGCAAGGAAAAAGCATGATGAAACAGGACAAAGTAATAGATGAAAGTCTATCGATGTCTGATCGTTCTTTCGTTCCTGCTCAAATGCTGAGCCAAAGTGCACTTCTCAAACTCTCCTGCAAGTCCAGCCGCCAACTTGCACTCCTCAGTGTCTCCTGCCTGTCCTGGCATGATCCTCAATTCCTGCAATGACTTCATTTGCCACTAGTCGAGGAGAACGAACCCCTGTGAGAGCTTTGAACGGGGTGAGGGTCCTCCTCGGTGATTCTGCCCTACGACAACATCAGCTTTCTTCCCACAGTAATGGTGAAAGAGTGTCTTGATGTACGTATTCCTTGCGAGCTTCCTCTCCGAGCATTCCCAAAAGCTCGCGAAGAGGATGGTCGTGGTTCGGGTGGTTTGTGTAGGTGTGCACCTTGACGTCCTTCCCGACAACCGCAGCGGCACGGAATTCCTGACAGTTGTTGCAGGCTAGCAGGATCTTAGCATCGGGACCGTACAGGATGGTGGCATTGTCTGTAGAGTGTACCGTGTTTAGCCAGGATCTCATGAGACGATAGATAGAGAGTCTCACTTTGGCAGAGCACGAGGAGCTCTTTGACTTGAGACATGATGGTATTGGTTTGGTAACGTCCGGCACTAGTCGTTGGAATCGGAGGTTGTGGATTGTATGTTGTGGAAGTGAAGTGGAGAGGAGAGAAGAGAACGAGGTTGAGAGATGAGAAAGTTGAAATAGATGATTCACAATCAAACAAGGAAGGCACGGAGGCATCGCTCTTGCTATTCCTGAAACACCATACTCACGTGACCAGTCTTACTGTCCTAGATCACAAGTCTGGAGGTTCTTGTGGAGAGTGCCGTGAAGTATCTGCTCAGACTTCTGCTCCGTGACAGTACACAGCAGTTCATGCACGAACGTTTTGAGTGAGAGCAAGAGAATGAATTTGCACAGTCAAGAAATCTTACAAATCATCGGAATCTACGCGATTACATCAAGCTCAACCCACGACCTCAAAATCTCTAATCAGCAGGGTTGACCATGCAGTAATCATAGTTAGGATAGTTGTCCGGTCCTTGGTAATGCTTACCGCAGTAGCCAGGGCTAGTACACACGTGTCAGTTTCTATGCGCATCAGTAACACTCACGGAAAAGACTTACTAAGGATGAGGTCTTCCACCTGCTCCAGCAACAGCAAAGGACAAGATGAACACAATGACCCGTATACCTCCGTACATCACTGCAGAGAGAAGGTAGTTGTATCGGAGTTACCAAGCTGGGTACTTCCTTGGAGTGTAGTACTAGACAAAGCCGAGGACGAAGTAAATGGGTATACTGGAGTTGATGCCGACGCAAATGTAGCCGAGGTACCAGCAGATCAGCGCGGCGTTGAGGTTGTTCAGGCCATGAGTAGTGCCGTCAGTTACGATGTTGTGGCTGAAGGCTGAGCAACTTACCAATCTTGGGAACGATTTGTGAGCAAAGTAGAACGGCGACGGAACGAGGAAGCCGAGGAACACAGCCCAGGAGACAAACTGGTAGCGTGCGCTTGCGGGGGAAAGTACTTGGCCAGACCACCCCAGGCGGTAGCTTGGGAGTTCCAGGACTGAATGACCTGACTGGATCAGATGTTTGTCCCGTCCACAGACAGGAGAATATCGCGCTGCGCAGTCGTGATAGAGTTCATCATGACGTAGTTGAGAACACAGCCCACCAGGGTGCCCACAACCTGTGCAGTCATGGTACACTTCTAACGAGCATATTGGGCGAGTTTGAGGTCACGCAGTAATCCGAGGGCTTGGTTGACCGTGTTGTAGCCGAAGAGAGTGAAGTACATGTTAGCCAAAGGCCTTCCAGGGTGAAGGTACCCTCCAACCATTTGCACAAGAGGTTGGAGGGCATGGGCAAGCCGGAGATACTTATCAAAATATTAGCGTGGCAGTGAACACTGGGTGGTGAGTGCTGAGATACCAAACATTGCCCTAAGATCATTGTTAGCACACGTTCCAGCCTCCTCATCCTTTATGCGCATTGGGTCGAGCACCATACTTTGGCTGACTTGTTCAAAGAAGTAGAGTTTGAGTCTGAAATGAAGAGGAGTTGCGACAGAAAGGGGAAGTCTTGCCCACGCCAAAGGTTGCCATAGTATGCGCCAATGAAGAGAAGGATGCATAGGCAACATCCTGTGAACCCACTCGTGAGAGTGGGGAGGGGGATAGTATAGACAAGAACAGGTGATGTATTGCCAATCCAGGCACAGCGAACCAACGCCAAGACCTTCGTTACCGTTCGAGCCGCCGAAGATGGTTGTAAAGACCAGACTATCCTGCTTGGCGAGGCAGAAGATGCTGAAGCCAGTGAGGACCTAGAGAAGTTTAGCCATGATTTTGATTACATTTAGAAAAGGTCCGGGAAAGTGCCGTCATGATAGTACGAACCGGCATGATGTACTCGGGCATGACTTCCCAGCAGAAGATACAAGCGGAGACCTGGAGAAAAGAAGGCTAGTCAGGAGCGGATCACGGCTTGACGTGTGGCCATGAGCATACGTCCAAGAAGGTCTCAAAATCTCGTGGAGAGTGCCGTGGGACTTCCGCTACGACTTTGTGCTAGCGCAAGTAAAAGTACTTCCGATTCAGAAGAACCTCAACCTCTGCCTAGTCTCGTTCTTGTCACGATGAAATCTTTCAATGAGGGTATTCATCGGTAGATTGACTGGATACGCCAGCTTTCTCTCATTGACCAGACCACCACGGTTAAGACCAGCAAAACCGTATCCAATGAGCTGCGGGGAGAAGAGCATGAACATCGCGTTTTCCCCCCTTGGAGAAGTGGGATAGTACGACTTCTGAACAGCCAGAATCTCCATAGCCAGAGCGCAAGTGGCAGCACTTGACGACATGACGATGATCGCGGCATACTCTTTGGAGATGAAGGGTGCCGGGTTACGCCACTTGAAGACGCCCTTTCGTGGGATCAAGATCGACATGGCCTCGCCGAGGACATAGCTGATGACAGCCAAGAAGATGATGGAAACGGAGAGTCGCTGAGGCTTGAACGTATAGATTGTGGCCAAAACGGAGGAGAACAGGGACAGACTAAGACCTGGAGGAATTAGTATCGTTGCATAGCCACAAGACTTTGAGCTCAAGCTGCAGGCGCATGCCCAAGAACCAGATTCTGAATGTCCACGGGTTCAGAGTCGGGTCATCCTGGACGTGAAGTGCTGTAGATCCAATAACTGATTGAAGAGTAGCCTTGGACTCGACAACACTGCCCTCTTGATTCTTAACGTCGAGACCGGGAATCTCAGTAACATTCCCATGCTCAGGGTCGAATCCCTTGCTGTCGTTGACGTCCGTGGATGCGCCTACAGCGCCCATTGTATAGACGGGTTCCTCTTTGGATGAGAAGCTCATCTTGAATGCGTACAGAAGACACTCTGCTTTCTGCTTTGCAGGTGGTTACGAAGAAAGAACAGAGAAGTACGACTCGAGGTGGAAAGATACATATAGCTCAGTCGCAAGGTTAGGCAATAGAAAGGCGTGATAGCCAAATGGCAGGTTGGCGCTCCTTGTGACGTCCTATCGTATTTCATGCCGGGCGCCACCAATTTCTGTAGCTATTCCAGAAAGACACGTATTGACTCGCCGCTAGGTCGATTGCACGAAGCATTGTGAGACGTTCCAGCCCGACGCAAAGACCGCAGGCTTGGTCATTGCTGATCAATCGTAAATCAACAAGAGAGCACACGCTTTCGAAGCCATTTCGTGATTACAACCAGCAGAAGAGCCTCCGCGTGATCCGAGTTTGCAACACGGCTCAGACACCGCTCATGTTTCAAGCGAGACACTGTGTAATCAGATACTGCCAAGTCTGGTTGCGCTAAGGTATTGTGCCACGAAAATGCCAGCTGCGGATCGACTAGGGTATGGTATGAACCTGAAGCCTGCTTCCAGGCATTATGAGCGCTGGGAAGAAAAGATTTCAGACTTTGGACGTGGCAGGCATAAGATGTAGTGCTGATTTTAGTGATGTCATCAGTGTAATGCAGGAAGGACTGAAGGATTCTGCAGATTCCTATAAGGAACATAGAATTGGCAAAGCTTGCGTGCTATCTTGTGGGCATCAAGTCTTTATCTCCTCGAAGTGCAGCAAAAGCAGGTGCGATCCCGTGATAGCCAGCAAGCTCGAGTACAATATGCGACAAGCGAGCCATCGCTTATCTCGAAGTTGTGGCGTAGACTCGGACCGGATGAGCCACAGAATGAAGGCATCACGGATGAGCTCAGGAAGTCGAGGAAAGGCTTGACCCAGAACAAGCACTTCAGCCAAGAGCTTGGCCGTGGGAAGCTTTGACACTTGCCACGAGCCAGAAAGAAGGATCCATCGTATATAGGCTGTTATAGCTTACTCGCACCGGAAGAGTGCCGTAGAATCTGGGATTCGTTCAGTCCGTCTGCACACCCTGATGACACTGTTGGCGACGCAGATTGAGCTGCATGCTGTAGCCACGTCGTCACTGCTGAGGTAGAGGCCAATAGGGAAACCTGACAATGTGATCGATAGTCTTGACCTGATCATGCAATCTCTCTGGGCCTGGAAGACATTGCCACAAGCAGGAAGATGTCGACAAAATCAGCGCCAGCAATTGCGATAGTGTGAAGGGAAGAGGCCGTCCTCGCGGCTGACGAGTCAGGTAGGTGGTTTTCTCTCACATAGATCACGTCACGTCACACAGTGCACCCGCACAAATGATGGTGGAAGAGGAAGACGAGGTCTGCTTAGTACACCACTTAGCAGCAGTTCAAACATGGGAGTAAGCTTGATATATAAGTTGGAGCTATGGACTATGAGGTGTAGTTAGGAGCATAACTCATTTCCCCTACATAGGAATAGCAGCCTGGAGCTCATTCCGAAGTCGATGTTGCTTGCGCCGAGCATACTCGGGCTTGTCGGACTACTCTCCTGCTGATGCTATGCCTACCAAACTACACCGCCGAGACGTCTCGGGTAACATGTTCCATCTGCCTGAAGCCCAGTTCCTTCTTGACTACAAATCTCGGGGATGTCTCGGCCAACAGCTCGTCTTCCGTTCCCGACGATCCGTTTGCATTGCTGGTGGAGGGCCGCGCTCAAGTACTGCGTAGACTACGGAGTGACCCACATAGCGTCCTTACTGCGCCATTCAGAAGTCGAGGAGTGCGCTCGGAGACGTTCTAAAGCGATCCCGGGGTGTGTAGCAACAGTCCTGGCAGAGGGCGAGAGCGGCATCGGCTCGGAGTAATGGTCGGCAGCAATGTCCTCCCCACAAGCTGTTCGACTTTAAATCCAGCGTATAGTGTGTGCACAATGTTCAACAGCTGCGGCTCAAGGAAAGATCAAAAAGCACAACCAGGCGAGTTTCAGCACTTTCGACGTCTCATTCACCACGAAAACCAGCTCTTCTTTCCCGTCTGTGCTGTAGCTCCTTCCTTCTCCAGCTTCTGCTGATCCTGATAAGCGGCAAGTTGTGTCTCCAATGCCTTGAGCTCCGCCTCCTTCTCCTCCCGCATCTCATCCAGCCTCAGCTTCTCCCAGCACCAGAAGAGAACTTGGTACGTGAACATTGCGCCTAAAAAGACTTTGGCAAAGGGACGGTAGAATTGGCGGTAGTTGGGTCGCTGGATGGTTCGTTGTTAGCGAGTGTCAAGCGATTGATGGAGCAGAATGAAGCTTGCACATACTCCTGCATCTTCAGGCGTGCCGTATGAGGATTGGTGTCTGGCGCCGACGGCAGATACGGCGCGCAGGCCGGACTTGACATCTTGTGCACGCTTAACGCGAGCAATAGTGGCTGTGCGTCGACCGAGCATCTTGCTTGATTGTGTGTGGATGAAGCTAGATGATGAACTGTAGGAGGGTATCAAGCTGCCGACGATCTCCCCCGGACTTTCTCCAGTTCTTGGCATTTCCAGTGCAACGTCGCTCGCTCGATCGTTTGGATCGTCTGTCCATCTTCCATAAAATCATCTTGCGGATCTTGCGCTTACTCATACGCGACAGTAGCCTCGCAATCCCGTTCTCCACGATATCATAGCAGCAACAAGACTCGATCCGAGATCATTCCCTTGAGCCACTAGAGCACATCACACGACTCAGCACCTTCCTTCCAACATTCACAATGGTGAGCATCACGTCCATCTCCAGCATCGAGAGCAAGCAATTTCACCTGCCAACCTTCCCACTTCTCATCATCGTCCATTTCGGATACTATGATCTCCACAGACGTCCCAGCCCCCGACTGATTTCCATCCACCAGGCACAAACACCAACCCAGCGCCTCGCCAACAAGCGCTACGCGCAGCAAGAAGCAAAGAAGATGGGCTCGCTACGACCGCCAAAGGAAGACGGCGAGGTTGTGAGGCCGAAGAAATCGTTGGCGAAGAAGATACAGGCATCGCCCGTGCCGGCGTGGGCGTTATGTAAGTACTATCCGTGACATTATACGACGTGCAGCAGAGTAGGTGGCTATCAGCTGGGAGCTGCAGCACAGGGCTATGCTGGTTCGGTGTTGGCGTGGCTGGAAAGGCTGTGAATGCGTTTGATCACCAGAGCTAACATGTACGTGTCTAGATGTCCTCCTCTTCGTCCTCATCGGCGGGCTTGGCCTCGAGTTCCTGCGTATCTTCTTCTAGTCCTTTTTTCTTCAGCAATGGCTAGCTAGATGACGCATATCAACACATGATATATTGAGAACAAAAGTACTCGAGGGATTTACATTTACAGGCGCTAGCAGAGGCGTTTGGAGTTGCATGTATGAGGCTTTTAGGGAAACGACAGAACTGTCAATTTGTCGATGATCTATCGCTGTAGTAATAGACGGCATGGGCACAGAAGAGACAGTATGGTGAAGCAGCGAGGCGCGAGTGGTATGGCCACTCGGAAGGAGTGCAACGCTGCACAATCAAAGGGTGGACCCGAGAGGACCGTGCGATAGTAGAACGAGGAGGTGAAGGTCCAGGGAAGACATTTCGTTATATTACTCTACCCTTCTGGGTGTGCTTCATGCTTCAGCAACCCACCAGCCCGTATATTGCCAAACCCGCCCGTCAGCCTTGGAAGAGCTTCGCCATTTCGCCAGAATTCCCCATGGTATCACAAATCGTCAGATCCTCGTTCGCTGCTGCGAGTGTCTTCACCACTTCCCTCATCTTCCCTGCTCATCCAGAAACCGCATGCGCAAATACTTTCGCCGCCAGTTCACTAAGCAGCTTCGCCTTGTCCGCCTGCGGCAATTCCTAAGCAACAAGGATCAGCCAACCTTCCCTCAACACATCACCACATCTCCTCGTACAACACATACCTGAAACACGCTATAAAC
>Ga0058702_10000703_pt1 | contig 13407 bp, 15 predicted proteins | sample AgamicOrSfe_FD_83781 | JGI IMG/M metagenome (GOLD analysis project Ga0058702, IMG submission 83781) | Agave microbial communities from Guanajuato, Mexico - Or.Sf.e | ecosystem: Host-associated > Plants > Phyllosphere > Phylloplane/Leaf | place: Guanajuato, Mexico | collected 2012-05-30 | reverse complement strand
CGGCGACATCACCCGCCCTGACCCCTCCCGTCGCTCCTGCCCTGAGCTAGGGGGCGGGCGGGTCTGGAAGCCACTGCCAATGGGTAGGGTGCCAGCGTCTTGCAGTCTGCTCGTTGCCGCGATCGCATTCAAAAAGCCAACGCCCTTCTCCGCGAGGGCGATGATCGCCGTTGTCCCAAAACCCCGCGGCCACGTCTGCGCCATCCGTCAAGATGATCTCGGTGCCGTCTCGCGGCGCGGTTTCAACTGGCATCCATCCGGGAGCAGGCATCGGAAAGTCGATGTCGTCGTAGCTCATCGGTCTTCTCTCCTCCCACGCCGCCATGGCGGTGTTAGATCGGGGCCACCCTAGCCTAGCTGTGCAGCCGTCGAAGCGAGCGATAGATCTCGGGCTCCGGGATCGGATCGCCGGGCTTCAGAGGCTCGCCATTGCGGTGGTAGCTCTCCGGCTCAGGTCCACAGCAGGCTGCGTGCAGCGGCCCCTCGGTCACGTCCTCGTAGTAGAGGTCGCCGTCCTTCACCGGGCATTGGCAGGCGATGCAGATCGCGAATTCGTCCTCGTCCATCCTCTCCTCCTTAGATCAGGTCCCGCTTCGTCACGTCCCCGCAGGAGGGGGCGGGAGGGGCATCCAGTGAGTGGGGTAGAACGGGCCTCCCCACACGTCGCTCGGGTCGTTCCCCAGCTCGTACCAGCCCTCGTCGGGGCAATGCCGACCGCACACGTCACCCATTCATCGGCCACGGCAAGAAGGATCGCCACGCCATCCGTCGGCGCTGTCTCGATAGGGTGCCATCGCTGGACGTGACCGATGACGGTCGCCGGCAGCGGCGGGAAGGAGAAGTCGTCGGGGAGATCGCTCATGGCGTCTTCTCCTCCACGATCTCGACCGGGATGCCGGCAGCCCGAGCCTTGCGGATCATGTCAGCGGTGCCCTTGCCGCCAGGGAAGGCGATCACGAGGTCGGGCTTGCCCTCGGCGATCATGCGGGCGTTGCGGTTCGGTCCCGCCGCCTTGTCGAGGCCGCCGGCTCGGCCGTTCGGATACCAATTGGCAGGATAGGGCTCGTCGGACACGCCGTTGTGCTTGGCCCAGCGGCGCGCGAACTCGTCTGCCCCGGCGGCGGCCCCATGGATGACGACGCTTGGCCGTTCGCGTTCGGATAGCGTCCGGTTGAGGCGCGCGATCTGATCCTCGGCACGCTGGCGAGCATAATGGCCCCAGGGTGCCCGGATGAGGTCACGAGGGACGACACCGTAGTCACGCCCTCCGCAGACGAGGACCCTCACGGCTTGCCTCCCCCGCGCTCGACCGGGATGGGGGATGAAGGGGAGGCGGGGTCTGGCGTCCACTGAGTGCCAGGACCCCCCTCAATGACGCCGAAGAACCACCGCCCGAACTGGACGCCATGGATGCGACGCCAGCGAAGGTGCGTCGGCGTCTTCAGGGAAGGCAGAGAAACCGGTAGCCCTTCACCGCCGAACCGGAACCAGTAGAGGCGCGGCCAGGGGTCAGGGTTCTTCGGAACCGAATGCTCCCTCATCGTCCGTCCTCCGGCTCCGAGGGGGTGAGGTCTTCCGTGTCGGCTCGCTGAACGACCGTCAGTTTGTCCTCAGTCGCCACCACGACGAGCGTACCGCCGTTGGCGATCACGTCATCTAAGGCCGCATGAAGGATCAGGTCGCGGGCCTTGGGCAGGGGAAAGATGCCGGAGTCCTTGAGCGCGCTGAACCGCTTGCGGTCGATCTCCCATTGCATGATCGCCGTCATTTCTTGCCTCCCGTATCCGGTGTGGAGGGGGTGGGGTCGGCCTTTGCGGCGACCGCCATCCATTCGTGTATGGCCTGACATTTGGCGGGATCGACACCGGCGGCGCGGTAGGCTTCAGCGAGTTTGATTGCGAGATGCTTTCCCGCTGGAAGCATCTCGAATGCTGCTGCCATCAAGTGAGCATTGGCAACTGCCTCTGCGTTTTCAATTGCTTTGTGGCTCCGAAGGACGGCGGGACTACGTACGGCCCCCGTCCAGGCTAGAGTGATCGGGAGACCATCGTGGATCACGCCGATGTTTGCGCCATTGCCACAATTCTCGAACAGAACGGTCCATGGTCCGGAAGTGGTGCTCACTGAAGGTCTCCCTCAGTCGCCAAGAGCGGAGGCCGCCGCTGCGCCGCGTAGATGCCGGCGACATAGCCGAGCATGTAGTTCATGACCGTTTCCCGGCTTTCCGCGCCGAGGTTGAAGATCGACACGCCTTCCCGCGTGAAGCAGTTGATGACCTGCCACTCGCCATGGCAGTCGGCGTAGAGCGAGTAGATCAGGAACGAAATTGGTGGCCGCCCACGAACGGCATCGAAGAAGCCACGTGGATGTCTCTGCGTATAGGTGAGGACAATCCAGTCCTCCCCAGTCACTTGGCGAAGCTCTTGGAGAAGGTCGTCGCATTCTTTATCGCCCGGAACCGTTCGACCGCGCTCCACGCGATCCTGCGATAGGCAAACTAAGGCGGGCATCACTCATGTCCTTGAACGCTGAAGACAGTGAAGCGTACGGGGCCAGACACGGCCAAGCGCGCTGCGGCGACCTCGGCAGGATGCTCAGTGCGCCACTCCTCCCAGCTCGGCGCGCTGAGCTTATGCTCAAGCCACTCCGGCACGTCGGGCTTTTGCGGAAAGGGCTCGCGCTCGTGGTAGCAAGCCTCACAGAGCTGTGGCCTTCCGGGGTGCTCTGACCGTCGGCCACTCATGAACAGGTGCGAGCCGCAGAAATGCAGGCCGCAGCCGTGCTCACCGCCATAGGGATCACCGCCGCAGATGTGCGCTAGCCCGCGGTCGATCTCCGCGTCGCATCCGGGATGATCACACTTCGCGGGAACGCCGTAGCCGACATCGCGGCTCAGGCGGTCGTCGTATCCGACAGCCCAGCCCATCACCCACCTCCCTGAACGCTGGAGGCGGGGGAGGGGACGAGCGGGGCCGTTGGCTCTGCGAGTACGACGAAGGGTACGTTGCGCCACTCGCGCTCGCCGTGGTTTTCGCACGCCCACTCTTGCTGAAGAGCCGGGGGTATGCAGGGCGTGTTCGCTTTAGCGGCATAGCGCAGTCGGCCGGTGGGCTTCCACGCGTGCACCACGGCCTCGAAGCCTATGGGGCCAAGGTCCCCGCTCATCGGACGCCTTCCTGGAAGGGGAGGGCGGGATACAAAATGGGATACATCAGAGGGGAGGGCGCCCCCGTATATCCCTGTAATCTCAATCCGCTAGCCCTGCCCCTACCGGGCAGGCGACGGACACCCCTTCCGCCAGTTCCACAGCCGCCGCTCGCCGCCAACCATCGATAAGCCGCTGACGGCAAAGCAGAAAGCAATCCCCGCTATCCCGTAGGCGACCGCTGGCTTTCGCCCATGACCGAGCCCTACATTGTGGGTAAGGTTGGGGGACGGCACCTTCCCCATGGGCAAGCTGACCGCGCTGTCGGTCACCCGCACGAAGGCCGCCGGCATGTAAGGCGACGGTGAAGGCCTGTGGCTTGAGGTGACCGCCCGCGGCGCGAAGTCGTGGATACTCCGGTTCATGCTCCAGGGCCGTGCCCGCGAGATGGGCTTGGGGTCGGCCTCGCTGTTCACCCTGGCCGAAGCGCGCGAGCGGGCGGCAGGCTTCCGTAGGATGCTCGCGGACGGCATCGACCCAATCGAAGCACGCAAGACCGAGAAGGCGCGCAAGGACCTCGACACCGCCGGCGCCATGACCTTCGACCAGTGTGCTGCCGCCTACATCGAGGCGCACAAGGCCGGCTGGCGCAACGCCAAGCACGCGGCGCAGTGGACTGCGACCCTGGATACCTACGCCTCAACCGTCTTCGGCAAGCTGCCGGTCGCGGATGTCGATACGACCCTCGTCCTGAAGGTGCTGGAGCCGATTTGGGCGAGCGAGACTGAAACTGCGACGCGCGTGCGTGGTCGGATCGAGAGTGTGCTGGATTGGGCGCGCACCCGCGGTTACCGCGAGGGCGAGAACCCCGCCCGGTGGAAGGGCCATCTGTCCAACCTGCTCGCCAAGCGATCCAAGGTCGCGAAGGTGCAGCACCATGCGGCCCTTCCGTTCGCTGAGGTGCCGGCGTTCGCCAAAGCCCTCGCCGAACAGCCCGGCGTCGTTGCGAAGGCGCTGGCCTTCACGATCCTGACGGCAGCGCGGACGGGCGAGACCATCGGCGCGACCTGGGCCGGGATCGATCTGTCCGCGAAGGTCTGGACGATACCGGCCGAGCGTATGAAGGCCGGAGCCGAGCACCGCGTGCCGGGCCGGGCCGGGCGACTTCGCTGCGTAGTCTCCTTTTGCCACTGCGGCAGCAGCGCATCCTAAGGCTGCTGCCGCAGGCGATTGATTAGGCAGCATCGGACCAAGCTGGTATCGGAGAGCGAAGGAGGATCTCCGTGCCTACCTCAGCCGCAGCCTACACCGGTTCGTCTGATCACGATGGGAAGGAACGGCTGTCCCATGTCTTGAACGCGAGCGAGCGCCTGGTCACCGCGAGGTCGATGGACGAGGTGGTCGACGTGCTGCGCGAGACCGCGCGCGTGACCGTTGGTGCACAGGGCGTCGCCGTCATCGTCAACGACGGCGGCCGATGTGCGTATGTCGCTGAGGACGCCGTGTCACCGTTATGGCAGGGCCAGACGTTCCCTGCTGATGCCTGCATCTCGGGCTGGGCGATGCGCCACGGCAAGACGGTCTTGATCAGCGACGTCCGGCTTGATCCACGCGTTCCTCAGGAGGCCTATGCGCGAACCTTCGTGCGCAGTCTCGTCATGGTCCCTATCGGTCGGCCGACGCCGGTCGCGGCGCTCGGGGCCTATTGGGCCGATGTCGTCGAGCACGATCAGGCGACCGTCGAACGTCTGGAAAGCCTGGGTCGCTTGGCGACCATCGCCATCGAGAACGCGCGCTTGGCGCAGGCGCGCGATCGGGCGGCGGCGCTCGGTGCAGCACAGAACCGCATCCTGGAACTCGCCGTGCAGGAGGCTCCTTCCCGCCTGACGCTGGAAGCGATCGTGCGCGAGGTCGAGGGGCTGTCCGCATCGGGGCTGCTCGGGAGCATCCTCCTGCTGGACGAGGACGGCCGCCACCTGCGCCACGGTGCAGGCCCGAGCCTGCCCGACGCCTACAACGATGCGATCGACGGAATCGCGATCGGTCCGAGCGTCGGCTCATGCGGTACGGCCGCGTTCCGGAACGAGCCGGTGTTCGTCTCCGACATCGCGTCCGATCTCCTTTGGGAGGATTTCCGCGAGTTGGCGCTCGGGCACGCTCTGCGAGCCTGCTGGTCGATCCCCATCCGCTCCTCGCAGGGCGCGGTGCTCGGGACGTTCGCCCTGTACCATCGCGAACCACGCGAGCCACAGCCCGCAGACCTCGAGATCGTCGACTTTGTCGTCCGCACGGCCGGGCTGGTCGTGGAGCGGGTCGGAGCCGAGGCCAAGGTCCGTACAAGCGAGGCGCGCTATCGCCAGATCGTCGAGGGCGCCGAAGATTTCGCGATCATCACCTTCGACGGGGACGGGATCCTCACGGGCTGGAACAGCGGGGCCGAGCGCATCGTCGGACATCGTGCCGACGACGTGATCGGCACCAGGGGCGACTTCTTCTATACGGACCATGACCGGGCCGACGGCGTTTTCGACCGGGAGATCGAGCGTGCCCGCGAGCGAGGTCGGGCGGTCAATGAGCGCTGGCACGTCCGCAAGGACGGTTCCCTTTTCTGGGGCTCCGGCCTGTTGATGCCGCTCGCCATGGACCACGGCGGCTACGTGAAAATCTTTCGCGACCGCACCGCCGAACACGAAGCAGAAGCTGCTCTGCGCGAAAGCGAGGCGCGGCTGCGCTTCTTCGACGAGCTCGATGCCCGCCTGTTCGGAGCCCGACAGGCGTCGGACGCCATGCTCGCCGCGACCGAGTTGCTGGGACGGAAACTCGGAGTGTCTCGGTGCGCCTACGCTGACGTCGACACCGATAGCGATCGCTTCTGGATCCGCAGCGACTACAATGCCCCCGGCATCGCGAGCTCCACCGGCACCTACAGTCTCGACCTCTTCGGGCCACGCGCTGCCGCCGACATGCGGGCCGGGCGGACGCTGATCGTGCGTGACGTCGCTGGCGAAGTCGGCGCGGGTGAGGGCCGCGAGATGTTCCAGGCCATCGGCATCGGCGCAATCGTCTGCTGCCCGCTCGTCAAGGACGGGCGGCTGGCGGCGATGATGGCGGTCCACCAGGACCGACCTCGTAATTGGGAGCCTAGCGAGGTCACACTCATACGGGAGGTCGTCGAACGATGCTGGGCCCATGTCGAGCGGGTCGGTGCCGAAGCGCGCCTGCGCGAGAGCGAGGAAAGGCTACGTCTCGCCGTCGACAACGCCGACGTGGGATTCTGGGACGTCGACGTCGTCAACGACATCCTGATCTGGCCGCCGCGGACCAAGGCCATGTTCGGCATCTCGGCCGAGGTGCCGGTGACCATGCGGGACTTCTACGACGGCTTGCACCCGGACGACCGCGACGCGACGAGCGCCGCCTACGCGGCTGCAGCGGACCCGGAGCGGCGTGCGCTCTACGATGTCGATTACCGTACGGTCGGGAAGGAGGACGGCATCGTCCGGTGGGTGGCTGCGAAGGGACGCGGTGTGTTTGATGCCGCGGGACGCTGCCTTCGGGTGGCTGGGACCGCCGTTGAGATCACGGCCCGCAAGGCGGCCGAGGAGGCCTTGCGCGAGCTCAACGCGACGCTGGAGACACGGATCGCCAAAGCCATCGCCGATCGAGAGGAGGCTCAAGAAGCGCTGCGGCAGAGTCAGAAGATGGAAGCAATGGGACAGCTCACGGGAGGCGTCGCTCACGACTTCAACAACCTCCTCACCCCGATCGTCGGGGTGCTCGACATGCTCCAGCGAAGGAACGTCGGCGGCGAGCGGGAGCAGCGCCTCATTGCCGGCGCTGCTCAATCGGCCGAACGCGCGAAGACGCTCGTGCAACGCCTTCTTGCCTTCGCTCGCCGTCAACCTCTCCAGGCCGTGCCGGTCGACGTTGCGAAGCTCGTGACCGGCATGGGCGAGCTCGTCGCCAGCACGACGGGGCCGCAGATCAAAGTGGTGGTCAGCGCGCCCGACGATCTGCCGCCGGCGGTCGCTGACGCGAACCAGCTGGAGATGGCGCTTCTGAACCTCTCAGTGAACGCGCGCGACGCCATGCCCGAGGGCGGCACCCTGCGCATCTCCGCTAGTGCCGAGTCGATCCGTCCCGGCCACCGCTCGAATCTTCCGGCTGGTCACTACATCTGCCTGTCCGTCGCCGACACCGGCGCCGGCATGGACGCGGCGACGCTCGCCCGTGCGGTCGAGCCGTTCTTCTCGACGAAGGGCATCGGAAAGGGCACCGGCCTCGGTCTCTCCATGGTCCACGGCCTGGCGTCGCAACTGAACGGGGCGCTCACCATTCAGAGCCGCCCGAACCTGGGCACCAACGTCGAGCTTTGGTTGCCGCGCAGCATGCTCCTGCCTGTCGCGGAGACGCGCGGGGTCGAAGCGTCAGAGGGGCAGGCTGCCCAAGGCACTGTCCTACTGGTGGACGATGAGGAGTTGGTCCGCGCCAGCACGGCGGACATGCTCGCGGACCTTGGATACACCGTGGTCGAGGCCGCTTCCGGCGAGCAGGCTATGCAACTGCTGGACAGCGGGCTGAAGTTCGATGTCCTCGTCACGGACCACCTGATGCCTGGTGTCAGCGGAACGGACCTCGCTGGCATTGTCCGTACATCGCGACCCGGTACTACGATCCTGCTGGTCTCGGGCTACGCAGAGCGCGAAGGGCTCGATCCCGATCTGCCCCGCCTCACCAAGCCCTTCCGGAAAGCCGATCTCGCCGCGAGCCTCTCTCGATTCAGCAGCGAGGCTTAGAGCGCGCTGACCGAGTTCGGGATTGGACGAGCGTCGCCATCGTTCCCGTTGGACGGCGACCTATCTGCCACTGCCAGCATCCGAACCGTCGAAGTGTGTCATCGCGCAACGGCGCGATGAGCGTTGTTGGCTAGCGCCCGGCGGCAGGCATCCAGTTGCCCAAGTCTGTCGCCCCTTGTTGACCTATTGCGAGCTACAGAGATTATTAGATCCTAGCGTCATTCGGCCTTTCCAACCGAGCACTGCACGCGAGACCAGTACCTTCCCCCGTCTTAGCTACGTAGACGCTCCTGCTGTTCACGGCGAAGAGCGTGCGTGTCAGAGCGTAATCTGGCGGTGACGCATGGCGCCCATCTCCGCCCCAATCTGCTCACGGGGTGGGGGGCATCCGATCTCACCAGCGAGGGTAGATACGCAACGCGGCCTTGGACGGATGATGGACCGGGACTGTTAGCTGGGCGTGTGGATGCGGCAATGACCGCCTGTCCCGGCACGGGATACGCGGTATGAGAGGGCTGCCGCACCGCTTTCCGGGTGATGGTGATGGAGCGGGATGAATGGGCAAGCTGCTGATCTACGCGGCCTCGCTGGCAGTCGGCACAATCGCGTTGACTGGCCCGACGTTCAGCCAAGGGCTTGTTCGCGGCGCCGAAGATGGCGCGGCACGCGGCGACTCGGTCGCAGGGCCCCTCGGCGCTGTGGTGGGCGGCGCAATCGGGGCAGCGGTCGGCACTGCCAACGGCATCCTTGGCATCGACCGTCGGGATCGCTTCCGCATTTACGCTCTCGGCGAAAGGCGCCCCTCGTTCTCCTACCGAGGCCAGCTTCGGGTAGGCACGGTTCTGCCGGCCGACGGTGTCGTCTACTACGATGTTCCGCCCGAGTTCGCCTTGCCGAATTACAACTACACCGTCGTGAACGATCACCCGGTCCTGGTCGAGCCGGGCACGAGGCGGGTGGTCGAGATCATCGACTGAGACGAAAAAGCCCGCCGCGGCGAACCGGGCGGGCTGAGTAGGTCTGGAAGGGCGGAGTGCGTCGCAGGAATCGTGCCGGCCTATGGCGGCGGCCGGTCGAGCTATCCCTGCCAGCGGGCGCCTATGAAGCCGATCAGGATGCCGCTCGATCCCGCCGCAGAGACCGGCGCTCGGCCTCGGTAAGGTTGCCAACGCATCCTCGATTGCCTGAACGAGCGCGGCCCAGGCATCACCCCGCGCGGCCTGATGGTAGCGGAGTGCAATCGTCTCGGCCTCGGTGAGCCGGTAGCCCGTCGCTTCCTGCGCGCTTGCCATGTCCGACCCTCGCCCGTGAGAACAGGACGAGAACGACCGCATGGTCCGCAACCGTCAACGGAGCCGGATGGCGTGAATTTGGGCTTGTGTGGATGGGGCTGCTTTCGCTCCGCGCTGAAGCTCGCCTGGAGCGCGGCTCGCATCACCCTCGTCGCCAAGCACACTGCCGACGAGCTGCGCGGCTTCATCGCCGATCTGAAGCAGCCGTATCACGCGGTCGGCCTCTCGACCTCCTATGCCCTCAGCGGCGCGGCTCAGGGTAACATCCTCACCGCCGCAGGCCTCGTGCTGCTGCACATCTTCGCTCGGGCCTGACGCGTCATCCGGTGCAAGAACGGCATCTAACTCGTTCCGCGCTTGGGTGCCCGAAAAGCTGCGTGAGGCGGTCCCAGGGGGCCGTAGCGGGCAGAAGTGGATTGCCCTCGGGACGGCTGACAGGGCCGAAGCAGTACGCCAGCGACATTCCCTTGGCGAACAGCGACGCGGCCTCCCGCGACGCTCGCGGCCCCGCTTGCGAGGCCGGACCCGCCCCCTGCCGGCGGCTGCGCGCCAGCCCAGGGGGCTGATGTGGCGGCGCCCGTCAGAAGGCGTAGCGCACCGCGCAGTACGGGATCAGGGCCTCGCGCCAGGCGAGGAGCTGGTCGAGCCAGCGCCGCTTCCAGGCGCGCCGGTAGCGCAGGTTCTCCATCCCGCCTTGGCTGACCTTCGCCTCCTGGAGGTCCGGGCGCCACAGCCAGTCCTCGGCCTTCGGGTGCCAGGCGAGGTTGACCTCGTGGAGGCCGGCATTGTGCGTGAGCATGATGATCTCGCACTTGAGCTGGGCCTTGGCCGCCGGGGTCAGCGTGTCGTCGATCTCGCGGAACAGGGCCCGCCACTCGGGCTCCCAGCCCTCGTGCACGATCACGGGGCTGAAGTTGACGTGGACCTCGTAGCCCGCCGCCACGAAGTCGTTGATCGCCGCGATCCGCTCCGACATCGGCGAGGTCCGCACGTCGACGACCCGCGCCATCGCCTCCGGCATCAGGGAGAAGCGCACCCGGGTGCGCCCGCGGGGCTCGTAGGCGAGGAGGTCGCGGTTGACGAGCTTCGTGGCGAAGGAGCCCTTGGCGCCGGGGATGTCCCGGAAGGCGGCCACGAGGTCGCGCACGTTGTTGGAGACGGCGGCGTCGAGGGAGAGGTCGCCGTTCTCGCCGAGGTCGTAGACCCAGTCAGCGGGATCGACGGTGTTCGGCTCCGGCTTGGGCCCGAGCCGCGCGGCGTGCCGTCCGATCGCGCCCGCGATCGCCTCGACGTTCACGAACACGCTGACCGGGTTCGCGTAGCCCTTGCGGCGGGGCACGTAGCAGTAGGCGCAGGCCATCGCGCAGCCGTTCGAGGAGGAGGGCGCGATGAAGTCCGCCGAGCGGCCGTTGGGGCGCATGGCGAGCCCCTTCTTGACGCCGAGCACCAGGGTCTCGCGCTTCACGCGCAGCCAGTCGGCGGCGTCCGCGCCTTCCCGCAGCTCCGGGATGCGCCAATGGCTCTCGACCTCGATCGTCTCCGCCTGCGGGAAGCGGGCGAGCACCTCCCGGCCCCGCGCATAGTCGCGCACGGCCGGCTCGAGATAGATCCGCCTCGGGTCGATGAGCGTCCGGGGAAGCGCCATCGCGGTGATGTGGCGGGGCCGGCGGCGAAGGGAAGGCGCCGCGCGCCGATCTCCACCGCATCCCGCGGCCGGTGCCGCCCGGACGGGACCACGCAGGCCTAGACGGATCGTCCGCGCACGCGCGAATCTGCGGTGCTCGGTCGGCGCTGCGGTCCGGAGAAGGTGGCTGGCTCCCCGAGCAGGACTCGAACCTGCGACAAAGCGATTAACAGTCGCTTGCTCTACCAACTGAGCTATCGGGGATCACGGCGCGTCCTCTACACACCGGCGCCGGGCAGCGCAAGGCCGGGCCGAGGCGGGCATGACGATTTCGTCATGCCGCCGGGGATCGGCGGCGCGGCGCGCGAAAGGCCGTTGCCCCGGGCCGTCCGCCTCTGATAGAGACCCGCTCCCGGTCTCCTCCGCCAGAGGCCGGACCCGTTCGCCCACCGGGCGCGGGGAGAGGCCTCGTGGCGGAGTGGTTACGCAGAGGACTGCAAATCCTTGCACCCCGGTTCGATTCCGGGCGAGGCCTCCATCGTCTCTCGATTCTCCACCCTCAGGGCCGAGCCCGCCTCCGGTGCGCAGAGCCCGGCCGACGGTCCGGGACGCGGCGGACGTCCGTCCTCTCCGGGCGACCTGCTCCGCCCGGGCGATCGCCTTCTCGACCCACGCCTTTCCGTCCTCGCCGCCCCAGGGCAGCCGGGCGATGTATCCGGCGGAGGGCTTCTCGCCGTCCCCCCAGTTCTTTCCGCGCGTGTCGACCTCGTGGCGGGGGAAAGAGGACGCCCTCCGCCGGCAGGGATGGCGCGCCCCGGAGGTTATGGCGTCGGGCCGCGGCGTTGACGAAGCCTTAACCGGCGCGCGGGCGGCGGAGAGGGTGTTGCGGGCCGATCCTTGCCTTTTGCCGGGTGATCCACGACAAACCGGCCGCTCCACGGCCCCGCTCGCGAGGCCGGCGACAGGGCCGCGGCGCTCAAGGACGGAACGGACGGCACCATGCTCGATTACGCGCAGGCGCGACGCCTCATGGTCGATTGTCAGCTTCGGACCTTCGACGTCAACGATGTCACCGTCCTCGACGCGTTCGACGCCGTCCCCCGCGAGCGCTTCGTGCCGCAGGGGCAGGAGGATTTCGCCTATACCGACCGCAGCGTGCCCCTCGGGGGCGGCGAGGCGCGGGTGGTGCCCGCGCCGATGCTGCTCGCCCGGATGGTCCAGGCGCTCTCGGTCAGGCCGGGGACCCGTGCCCTCGATGTCGGCGCCGGCTACGGCTACGGCGCGGCCCTGCTCGCCCGGCTCGGTGCGCGGGTGACGGCGCTCGAATCGGTGCCGGCCCTGGCGGGCGCCGCGCGGGAGCGCCTCGACGGGCTCGCCGAGGTGGTCGAGGGCCCGCTCGCCGCGGGCGCTCCCTCGCAGGCGCCCTTCGACGCGATCCTCGTCGAGGGCCGGGTCGAGACGCGGCCGCAGGCGCTTCTCGACCAGCTCGCCGATGGCGGCCGGCTCGTCTGCGTCCTCGGCGCCGACCGGGCGGCCAAGGCCACCCTCTACGTGCGCGCCGGCGAGGCGGTGGGTGCCCGCCCGCTCTTCGACGCGAGCCTGCCCGCGCTTCCCGCCTTCGCGGCGGAGACCGGCTTCTCCTTCTGAGGGGAGCCCGGAGCGGGGCGGCCTTGAGGGAGTGTCGCCTTTTTGCTCCACCCGCCGGCGATTCGTCCGCCTCGGCAGGACTCCCCCGGGACGGGGGCTTAAAGCCCCGTTAAAGTTTCCGCAGGGCGGGCTTCGTCCCGGATCGCGCGCAGCGTCGCGCTCGGCCGTCCCCGAAAGGGGCGGCGTCCGGTTCGTTCGAGAAACCGCAAGGGCTGAGTGACGTGAGAGATCTTCGATCCGCGACGGCACGCAAGCGGACGGCCCATGGGCGTCTGCTCACCGGCCTCGCGCTTGCAACCGGCCTGTCGGCGGGCGCCCCGGCCTCGGCGGAGACGCTCGAGAGCGCCCTGGCGCGGGCCTATGCGGGCAACCCGCAGCTCAACGCCGGCCGGGCCGGCGTGCGCGCCTCCGACGAGAACGTCGCCGCGGCGCAGGCCGGCTACCGGCCGACCGTCAGCGTCGAGGCGGATATCGGCGTGCAGAAGTTCGAGGGCCGCATCTCGGGCGCGCAGGTCAACCAGACGACGCTGCCGGGCGGCGCCGGCATCACCGTCAACCAGACCCTGTTCAACGGCTTCCAGACCGACAACACCGTCCGCCGCTTCGAGTCGACCGTCTACAGCCAGCGCGAGGGCCTTCGTACGACCGAGATGACCGTGCTCTACAGCGCGGTCCAAGCCTACATGGCCGTGCTGTCCGACACCGCCACGCTGGAGCTGCGCCGCAACAACGTCGAGGTGCTGGAAGAGCAGCTCCGCCAGACCCGCGACCGGTTCAACGTCGGCGAGGTGACGCGCACGGACGTGGCGCAGGCGGAGGCGCGTCTGGCAGGCGCCCGCTCGGACGTGAGCGCGGCGGAGGCGCAGCTGCGGGCCTCGATCGGCCTGTACCGTCAGTTCGTGG
>Ga0058702_10000700_pt1 | contig 13439 bp, 15 predicted proteins | sample AgamicOrSfe_FD_83781 | JGI IMG/M metagenome (GOLD analysis project Ga0058702, IMG submission 83781) | Agave microbial communities from Guanajuato, Mexico - Or.Sf.e | ecosystem: Host-associated > Plants > Phyllosphere > Phylloplane/Leaf | place: Guanajuato, Mexico | collected 2012-05-30 | reverse complement strand
TTGGGGAAGAATGGGGTGTTGGATGTTGAGGGTAGGGACAGTGGGCAGAGGGGCCGTGGGAGGGGGAATGCGGAGGAAGTTGTCTATGGGAAGACGGGAGCGACGTATGTGGAGGAGTTGAAGGCTTAAGGCTTCAGGGCATGAAGACAGGCAGCAGGCTTGGAGACGATGGGCCTATGAGCCGTAGTCGCTCGTATGAATCGCTTCGCCGAGCAGCGCTAGTCAATAGCGGTAAGCTATATCTGGGACTTGTGACTGTGTCGGACTACTTCGCCATACTGCCATGATACTGGTAATCGCAAGCTCTCCTTCCAAAGATGATATACATGCTATCACATTTTTTTGAACCACACGCTCATGCTGCTAGTATTTCTTCCGTATATGCGGGCCGCTCGTGCCCTTAAAGAAGACTGATTGAAAAATATATGGTGTCACTCCTTCTCGTTTGATCTATGTTTTGAGTCTGAAATAGGACCCTTCCAGCTGCAGGGTCGCGTGACCAAGACTATTAAATCCAGCCGCAGCCTTTTCTCCCATCTCACGCCTCTACTCTCTCCCTCTTTCTCACAAAACCCTTCGCTTACTCCCGCTCTGCTGTGCCGTTTTCTTTCGTGACTAGTAAGAACAAAGCTCTCCTGATGCACTTTCTACCCCTATATCATCACTCTTCACAACCTAGATGCCACGCAGTTGTTGAACCAATTTTTACTAAATTGGAAGCGCAGACAACAGGATGAGGTCGCGAAGGCAGCAGAAGAAAGGAGAGAAAGATGAAGTCTAGACCACCAACGCTACCACACACCTGGCCTGCGCTTAAGCGACTCCCGGAACGCGTTGCACATCAGAGAGTCACAATCATGCATACAAGCAGCAGACACAGGTCTGTTTTGACTGTTTCTTGCACCACAAAGCCTGCAGGCGATAGCCTATGTGGCGTGCTGCCCAGCATGGTTTCGTTCATCGTGGAATCGCAAGCAAAGAGCTGAGCTCGTGTCACAGCAACGACCATTTCGCCGTGTGGACTGCGAGCACTCATTTAGGAGTGCCCGGAGTGCCTGCTCCAGTGGATCAAGCCATCCGTCTGATCAAGGCTGGACTGGTGCTACAAGGGTACGTTCACCTGTAAAGCCACGCCCAAACCAGGGCGTCGCCATATGTCCGCGAAGGCATGAACATGTGGGTGAGCAGAGTGACTTACAACCGAAGAGTCGCGCGGAGGCGGAGCAGCCTGTATGGGATACATGTTGTAACAGATTACGAGTCTGATAGACCCGGGGGAGAGTGCCGTAAGGCCTCTGCGCCCAGACTCATGTTCGAGTTAGGTAACTGCCCTTTTAATACAAGTGATTCAGGACTTTGATAAGATCCCCAGTCACGCCCATCGCCGTGACATCCCCTCCAGCACCCGCTCCCTGGATAATCAACGGACTCTTCCCATACCTATGTGTATAGAAGTTGATGATATTGTCACTTCCCTTCAATGCCGCAATCGGATGGCTCTTCTCAAATTTCTGCAGCCCAACTTCCACCTGTCCGCTATGCACATCAATACTGCCCACATACCGCACAACCTTGCCCTCAGCCTCGGCCTCCTTCTTGACATCCTCAATCCTGTCATCAAACTCATGCAACCGCGACATGAACTCCTCGCCACTCTGACAGCTTTCCAGCTCCTTCGGTATCAGACTCTGCACAGAAAACGCCGTCGGCCCTGCCACCTCCAAGCCGCAAAGCCTTGCTAATATCGTCAATTTCCGCGCGACGTCCAGCCCGTTCAAATCATCCCGCGGATCCGGTTCAGTATACCCCAACTCCTTCGCCTTTGCCACTTCGGCGCTAAACTTGCCGCCGCCGCCACCAACAGGCATGAAAGCGTTGAACAAGAAGGACATTGTCCCGCTGAAGACACCCTCGATCTTTGTCACGATGTCACCAGTCTCGCGTAGGTCCTTTAGCGTGCTAATGACGGGAAGCCCCGCGCCGACGCTGCTTTCATGAAAAACGTAGCCTGCGCCCACGGGGCCTGTGCCGTTTGCAGCGGAGGAGAAGATGGAGGACCAGAGACCAAGGTCGGAGGAGAAGGCTTTCTTGTTTGGGGTGATGACGCTGATGCCTTTTCGAAGAAATTGTGGGTACGATTCTGCGACGGTCTGATTGCTGGTGTTGTCGACGACGACGGCGCGACCGGGTGCTTTGGAGAGGTAGTCTGCTAGGTCTGCAGCGGGCAGGGCGGGTTTTGTGGAGAGGGCGAGTGCGGAAGACCAGTCGGCGAGGGAGAGCGGAGAGTGATACTCTGCGAGGACGGAGGCGGAGGAGCGGGAGACGTAGAGGAGGGAGAGACGGATAGGGCACCGGGGAAGGGAGAGGTAGCGGTGGGACAGAGCTTCGAGTTGAGTGAGGAAGTGGGAGGAGACGCCGCCAGTGGCGCCGATGACGGCGAGGAAGACGTGTTGGTGGTGGACGGGGGCCGATGAGGAGGACATTCTGAGTGTGGGAGATCGGGGCAGTAAATGGGAGAGGGTTGTTGTGAGTCTTTGCATGGATTGTATTGGGTTTCCAAAGTTTATATCGTCCAATGGACATTGTGTCATGCGGGGCGAGCTGATACACTAGGGTTAGGGTTATGACATCCGGCTAATCCACGGACGGCTCTGTTCAGATTGACCGCAAGGCAAGTCGACCACTCTCCAGCTTCACCTCTCATACCCTCTCCATACAACATGACGCTTGTGGAGTCAGTGAAGGAAGCTGTTGGCCTCGGCGGCAGCAGCATCTCCGGCTGTACGTATGCCATCGCACCTCAAATACATCTCAACGCAACGAAAGAACACGGATTCCGCAGCCGCAGACCGCATGCATGCAGAGGAAAGAGAAGCTGACAGCAATGCGCAGCTGGTGACCGTCAAGCCATGTCCGATGCTCGCTTACCCATACAATACCGCGACTCCTGCGGACACCTCCTCATACCATTAAACAAATGCCGAGTCAACGAATACTACCTTCCGTGGAAGTGCGAGGTAAGCCAGCCCGCTTGTCCCTTCCGCATGCGCGCCAGCGGTGTCAGCACGGAAGTGGAGATGATTGCAAGCGCAACTTGGTGGAGCCGACATACTTAGGAAGGCAAAGCCAAATCGAGCTAACAATGGCGCTCAATAGAACGAGAGACATAGCTACGAGAAGTGCCAATATGATGAATTCAAGAAAAGAGTAGCGAAGATGGACGAGTTGAGGGCGGCGAAGGGTGGTGCGAGGAGTAATTGAGAGGTCTGGGCTGAAGGCTGGAGGACCAGTGAGCGAGCAGGGTAAGTCGTAGACAGGGTTATGAGGAGGAGGTCAGAGCAGGGCAGGAGTAGTGGGAAATCAAGAGTCGATTTGTCCCATGCACCATCACAGTACAGATGAGTGAGAGGACATTCCGGGCGAGGCTCATGGAAAACAGATTCGTATCGATCCATGATACCTACTTTCCAGCATAACTCCCATGCATTTGTTGCCCAACATTATTGTTTCATCACGATCGAGCAGCATTCCAAAGCCCACTCGCCATAAAACTCCATTATTGAGACCAGACCAGCCCAGTCCTTCGACATACGAGCAAATGCATACCACGTAGTAGACCTACAGCCACTTTTCGCCGCTCATAAGATGACGCAGCACCCGCCGCTTTCCTTCTTGTCGAACGTCGTCAATGCAGCCCGTGTGGCCGCTTCGAAGACATCATCAACTCCATCACCCGTCAAGCTCGAGCATTCAAGGTACTTCTTTGCGCCAATCTCTTCCTTCATATCACTTCCCGCTTTGGGTGTCGTGAAACGTAGACTCTTTTTTCGCATCTGCTCGATCGCTTCCGGCTCTTCTCTGAGATCCTTCTTGAGTCCAACAAGGATTATTGGAACACCTGGACAGCGTTCTCGCGCCTCTTCTGCCCATTTCGTCTTGACATTCTCCAGGCTGTCCGGACTATCAACAGAGAAGCCAATTAGGATAACGTGTGCTTTCGAGTAGGCTAGTGGTCGTAATCGTTCGTAATCTTCTTGTCCTGCGGTATCCCATAAGGCCAATTGTACATTGCGCGCATCTACTCGACAATCTGTAACGTAGTTCTCGAATACTGTGGGGACGTATCGCTGAGCAGTGAGGTTAGTCGAGGTCGGGTATGGCAAGGAAGGGCGGATCTGCGTACTGTCGGAAAGTAGCCCAATGTGAAGACGCTGAGCAAGCTGGTCTTCCCGCATGCGCCGTCTCCAATAATTACCAGCTTTCTGTAATTGCCAAGTCAGTCAGGATCTTCCTGGAGCCCTGATTCAGACTGAAATCCCTGTTCGTCTCGTCTTCAGGGAGCAACGATAGAACAATCCTCCTGCATAGCCCCAGGCCTACATACCTTCGGATGACCTGATCATCTTGTGCCATGACTGTCTCTGCTGTATGGTTGCCGGCGTTGCATGCGTTGTGCCTATGCAGAGCACAACATTGACTCTATAAAGTTTCCTGTCGAGGCCTAGACTAGCACAGGCCAGAATACAGAAGCGCGACACTAGGCTCGCGTCGAGGTCGATATGCTGTTCCTGCTACTATTCCGAGCACAACGACAACCACGAAGTGGGGTGCGTGCGAGGCGCAGTTGACAAGGTCGGCTCTTTCGCCGCCGCACTAGACCCTTTGCACTGATTGATGGACCGTGATTCCGTACTGTAGTGGTCTCCGTCGAGCGAGGAGAGAAGACAAAGGATCGCAAAGAAAAGGTGAAGGGCGAAGAACTCCTGCAAGGCATACATGTTACCAGTACTCATTACTCATATGCGCATGCGGCTCAAAATGAAAACCCGAAGTAGTCCCGTGTGTTCTTGCCTCAATGTGTGCTATTATCGCCTCGAACACACCTTGTTCAGACGATCTAAAACCTCTGTCGATTGTCTTGAAGACGTATTGGCACCTTCGACTTCGATATTCAAATTGCGCCTAGACCAAATATCCTCTGGTGCGCCTTGTACGTTACGCCCGCACTTGAGACACCTTGCGAGACCTCGTAAACCTCCGTTCGCCGACATCACCCTTTATACCTCGCTCTGCAGATCTATTCGGCACAATAACCTGCCAGCAGATTATGTGCTGTACGTGAACACATAGATCATGGCTCCGAAGCAAAATCAGAGAGGTCCTGTCGCTGCGCCGTCAGCTTTTGTGTCTGCCCCTCAACCCAACGGGATGGTTCCGGGTAGTGCTTTTCCTCCTGCGACTGTAGGCGCCGTGAACAAGAAGAAAGCGAAGAGGAGGGCAAAAGAAGCCGCACGACGGACAGTTGACGCAGAGCCTGTGCCAGCGCAGCGGGAATACTTCTCGGACCCGGTCGATCCTCCTCACCTCAATGGACGGCTGCCTCATCGTGACGGCGACACACCTCTGGCATACGACCCAAATTACTACTATGGCGACTCAGCGGATGGCGGACTTGAGCAGCCGGAAGATTATGCATATTCGGATGATGATGATCAGTACTCATATGATGCAGCCACACAAGAGTATATCCAGGAGGCAACAGAGGCTGCAAAAGCGGAAGTCAGGAGAAGGGTTCGCAATGGGCAGCGAAGTGTGCCAGCAAGCCAGCCTCATCCGCCAGCAGGTGCAGCATCACACTATCCAGGGCCTCGGCCAATATCCGACGACGCCCTGCGGACCGTTCAGCGAGGAATCAACAGCGGAACGTGGAATATGTCCAACGCGGAGGAGCGGCGCCAGATCAAGGAATACTGGCTATCATTGCGTGAAAACGAGAGGAAGGCTTTGGTCAAGATAGAGAAGAACGATGTGCTGCAGAAAATGAAGGATCAACAGAAACACTCCTGCAGTTGTACAGTATGTGGACGGAAAAGAGTTGCCATCGAAGAGGAGCTTGAGATTCTGTATGATGCGTACTACAAGGAGCTCGAGCAGTATGCGAATCATAATCAGCACTTGCTCGAGAACGGCAGCACAATGATGCCACCACCAATCCGACCTATGTCGCGAGATCGACAGGTTTCACGCAGTCCACCTCGGTCATCTCGGCCTGCAAGACCACGAATTGAAGAGCTTCCCGAGCAGGAGGATGATCTGGAGGAGGAGGAGGAGGAAGGAGATCTTGAGGAGGATGAGTATAGCGATGAAGAGTATGACGACGACTACAGTGGTGACGAAGAGGAAGACATGAACCCTGCAGCAACAGAATTCTTCACATTCGGGAACAGCTTGACCGTAAAAGGTGAGATTGATGTTCACAAGTTACCAGTATATCTCTAACGCTGAAACAGGTGGGATACTCACAGTTGCGGATGATCTGCTCAAGAATGATGGCCAGAAATTCATCGATATGATGGAACAGCTTGCAGAACGCCGCATGCAACGTGAAGAACAGGCGCTGAATGCTCCTTTACCAACCCATGCTCCACTTCCACCACAACACCTCCACAATGATCACGGACATCCACCTCCTGAGGACGAAGAGTACGACGACGAGGAGGACGAGGACTACGATAGTCAGGATGAAGACTATGATGTAGAGGACGACGTGGTAAGTATCAATGGGTCGGGTTCAAGGAGCCAACGTACTGACCAGCAGGACCAGGACACTATGACTGAAAGCCAGAGGATGGAAGAGGGGCGTAGGATGTTCCAGATATTCGCAGCGCGCATGTTTGAGCAGCGTGTCCTCGATGCATATAGAAAGAAACGTTCTGAAGATCGAGCTAATCTGCTGATACAAGAGCTCGATGCCGAAGCACAGTTGCAATCTCAATCGGGGGAAAAGAGTGCCAAGAAGAATGAGAAGAAGAGATTGAAGGAGAAAGCTAAAAAACAGGCTCTGAAAGAAGAAAAACAGCGGAAGGACGAGGAGCGCGCGGCTGCTGTGGCGGAGGAGGAACGGCAGAAGCAGGATGAGCAGAGACGGCGGCAGGAAGACAATCGGAAGAAGCAGGAAGCCAAAGCAGAAGAGAAGAGACGGAAAGCCGAGGCTACGCGCAAGGCAATGGAGGAGGAACGAGCGAAGAAACGAGCAGAAGAACTTGATCGTAAAACTAAGGACTTGAAGCTCAAAGAAGAGAAGAGGCTACGAGACGAAGCTGAACGACAGGAGAAAGAATTGCAAGAGAAGAAATTGCAGCAAGAGCGCGAAGCTAAGTCAAAAGCCGAGAAACTGGAAAGGGCGAAGGCAGAACAGGATGCTGCAGCCAAACGCCAACCGGAAGCAGCTCGAGTTGCTGAGATACCAAGACGAGCTCCTGTTCCTGCTGTCGCGTTACCTCCAACCTTGAAGACCAGGTCTTCTACTGGTCTTGACTCCCCACAAGTGGGCACAGCGACCCCAGTCCAACCCAAAGTAGCCGCACCGGCTCGTCCAAAAGACATGCAGACTCCCCAGACTCCGGAGACCGTGCTGCAGAGGAAGAGACCAACGCCTCCTTCGGGCTTATCGACTCAACCGACTCCACAACAGTCTACTTTATCGAGGTCGAGAACACCACTCCAGCATGCAACATTCACCCCGCAGATGTCCCCAATGCATCATATTCCACCTCCACCCGGCATGTCCTCTCCCATGGGTCCACATATGGGAATGTCGCACATGAGTCCAGGCTTTCCCGGCATGCCAAACCCAATGCTTCAGCGCTCTGGCATTGGTGCTCAAGCCCCAGGCTATCCGTCACATGGTGCACATATTGGATCTCAGCCACGTTCATTCATTCCGCAGAATGTCAATGGCTCACCAGGCATAGCGAACACTAATCGCCACTTCAACAACGACACCATGCCATTGCCTGCTAATAATGCCAAGCAACAAGCTAGCCAATCCTGGAGCCAACCACATATAAGACAACCTTCCATCGTGCTCCCTACGCCACTTGGTCCGACCTTGGAACCTCCTGCGCCAATTACCACATCACAGACGTCACAGCCAATCTCGCGGCCAGCCCCAATAGGACGTCCGTCAGCAATTATGAATGACGTATCGTTTGGGAGAGCTCGAAATACCGGCGCAGACGTCGACGAGCTCGGCGCACGCCTTGGTAGCAGCGCATTGCTCGCCGATGACGACGAACCACTTCCGACTCCAGCTGCTGATAATCGCCGCGTGAGTGCGCCATTTGGAATGCCGAGCCTGAATACACACATCCCACAAGGCACTACTTATGATCACCTCCAATCACCTTTTGGTCAAAGTCTTCCCAACGATGGCTGGCGATCATCAGCATCGGCATTCGGACCGCCTGGCCTTCCAAATGCGCCTGGTTGGGGTCAGCCTCCTAGTGCAGGTTGGGGCAATCCAGCACCTTTCCCAGCAGCTTTACATCGTCATAGTAGCGTGCCTCGCCCAGTCAGCGTTCGCCTCATTGCAGTCCAGGCATACCGGCATCTCAGTGCGCAGAGTCCAGGCATCGAGGGCGGCTACTTCGAGTTCAACGACTTTGTGCGACAAGCAGGCGATACCGCACGCATGAACCATGAGCCGATACCGAATCAGAACGAGCTGCGGAACATACTTGACACGGAAGGGGACATGCAGAATGGTGGAGGTTTCTTCGCTACAAAGGATGACAAACTCAGTCGGCGACTGCTGGTGAAGTGGCAAGCAGACCCATCTGATCGCGGGATGAGACCCGGTATGATAGGCAGTCCTTTGCCAGGTCATAGCATGCCTGCGATAGGCTCTTTGAACTCGAGAGCTTTCTAAGATAGAGTATTTTCGTGTAGAGCAGTCTTCGTGCCTTTTCACCCGAGCAGCATCAAATAGCTTTTCCGCTTGAATCTTTCACGACGTGCATACTTGACCTTATCTTGTTCGTTGATGTTGTTGTTGTTCATGGTCTCGACTCGCGGTGAAAAGTCCGGCTACCAAGTTTAGTACATGGATCTAACGGCAGTGTGTGACCTCGTCCCCGTCCAGTCTTGACTCGAGATGACATGAACTTTCGATCCACTACATTCGCTTGCTATAGTACGCCGTCCACTAATTTCATACGCATCATAACCGCTCGCTTCCATCGCTAGTACCGCTCGATACCGCATGAACTAACGCAGAGTGATTGCTGGCCCTTCGCGGCCCGGAGAAGAAATGGCCACAAGTCGTCCACCACCTATCGCGAATCCTACTCAACAAGCTGGAGATCCAATGGAAGGAGGAGCCTCTGCTCATGAGGTGGTTGATGTATTCGGAGATGAGTTCGCAGAAGACTATGCAGAATCTGTACGGACATTGGAGGTCATCAATGAAAACCCCTTCCTGGACGACACAGCCACTCCCTTCGAAACACCATTAGAAGAAGAAGATAATGAGATCACAAATCGGCCTCTACTTCCAGACACACACTCGAGGGCTGGGAGGAATAGCACACGGAAAAGTGGTCATGCAGAAGAAATAGGAATCAGAGAGGTGGGCAGGAGACTGGAAGATGGCAGTCACGCCCCCGTACCGGAAGCCCAGAGGTTGATGTCCTCAGCAAGATCAAATCGAAGCCTCAGCACCTCTTCTAACTTCTCATTCGCGCCATCACGATCCTCTACAGGACAGCCGTCTGGTCCGAGTCATGCATATGGAATGTATCCGCAAGGTCTTGGTACCAGTATAGGTCGTACCGAAAGCATAGCGTCAACGTCGACAAGTCATCCTTCTGTACGGCGAGGACCTCTGCACCCTTACTCATTGTATCAACAAAATGTTACGGCCAGTATCGGCAGAGGCAGTGCAGCAACGTCTCTTAGAGCTCCTCGTTCTGAGCCCGATGAGATCGCGCAACGGAGAATAATCGGCGACCAGGACAGTATCCGTCCTGACGACCACTCTGAACAACTGCCAGCGTATACGCGGTATCCAGATGAGCTGCACACCAAGATTGCTGCTGGGCCGCCACTAACCCCAACCTCCCACCTTTCTATGGCTTCGGAAATGGAAGAACGAACACGTTTTGGACCGTATGCTTACGGAGTGGCAACCGGAGTGCCAGCAGCGGTCTACACTCAGAGCCCCGACGATGCACCAGATACGTATGTGGGCAGGGAGAAGACAGGACACGAGAGCAAAAAGTCAAGATTCCTGGGCGCGACGATATGTGGTTCTGTCCCAATATGGACAGTATGTCTTGCCGTCGCTGTCGTTGCTTTGATTGCCATCATCTGCGGCGGTGTGATTGGTTCATTCATCAGCAAACATCCGAAACATCTTCATTCTCTGGGCGCGCCAACTTCGACTACTGCGACCACCGTTGCGTGAGTAGTCTTTGTGCCACACTTGAAAGTTGATGCATTCGTTAATAATTAGTAGTTACTCAGACGTCATTGCGACTTCTACAATCAGCACAACGCAGTACATTGATGCAAGCCCAGTCCCAACTCCGCCGTCTTTACCAGCACTTCCGACTGGATTCTTCCAACTAACCTTCGAGTATCCAGCAAGCAGTGCCAACAGTTCGGCTTGTTTAGTCGATCCTGCGCAACAACTGGCGTGGTCTTGTGAACTCGAAATGGTTGCTCCATGGGAGCTACAAATTCAGCAGACAAATGCTGGCGACATGATATCAATCAATGGGGTGGTAGACACGGTCGAACTCTATTATGGGACGCAGCCGCCGTCATTGGACAATGAGCTCTTTGCGCTGGTCGTCGATCTTGATAATGTCTCTCTTGGGCCAGCTTACCATTTTCAAACTCATTATAATAAGCTGGTCATTCTGCCTGGCGATACGTCGATCGGTAGCACTCCCACTCACAATAATAATAAGAGAGCCCTCGACGTCGCTTCTGGACTTAACAAGGAATCCATACCTGAGGCCGATACCCCGTGGTTTTGCTGGTTCAACGAGACTCTGATCGAAGGTTTCGTGTATGTCAATCAGTCGGCATCCACCACATCATCGGCGTCTTTGACGACATCAACATCGGTTTACTCAGATTCGACCTCATCTCCCGCAGCATATGCGACAACGGCAACGACAATGTCAGAAGAGATCTCATCTGTAGCCTCTCAAGCGGCAGATGCGCCCAGATCTACTCTCATTCCGTTTCAATCGACGACGTACGGACCGCCTCCGCCTCCTTGGATAGCACCAAGTACGAGCTGTACATCATCGCTGCCGGGAGCTGCGATGCCAACAGGGCTATATTCACATCCATGGAAAGTACGTCGTCAAGAATCATCTACTGTCCTCGCTTCGCCTACGAACATGCCTCTACTGTTCCGGATTGAGGAGCGACGAGCCGGCACAACAAAGCCCGCAGTATGCACACAGATGGCAAGTGTGGGGCCAGCGAGCTATGCACCTATTCTTGTCAATGGCGTGCGTACGACTATCAATCTCACTGAGTCAGACCCGACACCTACCTACGTGACGCCGCAGGCACGCAAGCGAGATAATGACCAGGATACTTGCTTCTGCATGTGGCGGACTTAGCTGATGGCCAAATGATGCGTTACGTTTCTCCTTATGGTTCTGGTATTATGTCTTTGGACCTTCTTAGCAATGTATGGTGCTGGTTTTGGTATGGATTTCATGGAAACAAGGCAATGCAACAGTATGGCGTCTATCTGGGTGTGGCAGGTTTTGGGGAAACGGATAGTGGCATTACGGGCGAGGAGGAGACTTGACTCAACACGATGCACTGTTAAGTCATCCTGTCATCCTACTAGCATTATATAGCAACAATGTGAGATCATCTATGCATATCCTCACGGCACAAACAGGGCAGTATGTCTGCGCGTGATCACCAGAGTGTATGACGAAGACAAAGAGCAAGTCATGGAGCACGAGCGCCGGCCCCCCTCCCCGCATATTAGTACAGTGGTCCCCCAAGTCGCGTTCATTGTTGACGCTAACCACGCGTTTTCGTCCTAACGTCTTCTCTTGATCTTTGCTCGAGAAGTGCTCTGTATTTTTCGCATCGCTGAACTATCTGGTCTCCTCCATTGCTAATATTGAACACTTGACGGACCCTCGCTAGCGTCTGCAAACAAGCTACAGTTCATAATTTCACGAGATTTGGGTATAGCTTCCACGGCCTGGAGCCTGGAGGAATTTCTAATCTGAGTCTCCCGCCAACGTATAGAGCCTGAGCAGATGTGGGACAAGTTTCGCACCTCATCAGAGGACAAGGAAAACGCGGGTATCATAAGCGGCCCGAAATTGATCGAGACGACGTACGACGAAGGCAGGCTTTCGACATTACCAACGGTAGACCAAGCAAGGAAGGCATCCTACGCAAAGGATGCCCCTGGGCTGAGTCCCTTTCCCTTGTAAGTATCTGTTGCGTTTGACGGCAACCAGCTCGAGATCAGAATTAATCCAACTAACATGACACACAGTGAAAAACAAGATAACATGCAATCAGCCGGTCGCTTGTCTTCAGAATCACCAGCGCAGTCGCGGACGGTAGCGCACACTGGACCAGATGTGCAATTTTCCTTCAATCACGACACAGCAGCACCGCCACCACTCTTCGCCGGAAAGCCCATGCCTCAAAGGTTGTCTCAGACATTTTCCACACTAATGGCGAATAACCCGGAAACTCTTGGCCTCGGAATCAACGAGAGACCGGTCTCAGAGATTTCAGAGTATGATTCTGCGCCCGAGGTTTCTACAGCAGTACGAGTGTCGAGAGTGCCACTTGGTGAACGATCAGCACAAGCTATCACGACTAAGCCAACTTTGCGAGAACCCTGGAGAGGCGCAAGCGGCGCGTCCGAGAGACTAACGCCGATAGCGGCGACGCCAGCAGCAGCGTCGATAGCAGGGTCAGATCAGTTGAAGGGCTACTTTCATCCACGGATACCAGAAAGTCTGACATCAGGCTCTCCCGATGCCACTGACCAAACGATTGAGCGTGCAGGATTCGTGCCAGACGCAACAACAGGCACGAGCAGCCAGAATACTGGCGGTCTAGCAGTTCCAGAATCGCGCACATGGCGGTCAGCGTCTACGGGTGCTGCTGGAGGTCCTCCGGCAATCCGAATAGACACTCCAGCTGTATTCAACCTGACGAAAGAGCACAACAGCCCAAAATCCGTGACTCGGTATGACTGGTCAATGGGGAAAGCAGTCGACAGACCACGAACACCTGAAAGCGTCTCATCTGGCACATGGCCAAGCTCACGTCTATCGGAAAGTCACTCGAATCCCACGATCCGGTCGACATCTTTGGGACAATCGGCTGTCCTCAGATCTGCAGCAAGAACACCGTCAACACTCGCTCCCATACCGCAAGCATCGATTCTCGACCGCAAACGACCCATCCCACGGGATCGCGACCATCTCGAAGAAACCGCCGCCGACTCCCGCGCAAAGGCAGAAGCGGCTACACGGGACATCACGCCACCACCCTCCGAATCTGACGACATCCAAGCATCAACAGGAGCACCCGAGCAACTCGAGCCCGACGGCCAACAAACCCCCCGCGCCCACTCTTCCCTCTCC
>Ga0058702_10000699_pt1 | contig 13453 bp, 9 predicted proteins | sample AgamicOrSfe_FD_83781 | JGI IMG/M metagenome (GOLD analysis project Ga0058702, IMG submission 83781) | Agave microbial communities from Guanajuato, Mexico - Or.Sf.e | ecosystem: Host-associated > Plants > Phyllosphere > Phylloplane/Leaf | place: Guanajuato, Mexico | collected 2012-05-30 | reverse complement strand
GCTTTATCTAAACTAGGCAGGATCATTTGGCTAACTTTCCTACTCTGATAGGATCTCTGAACGGCCTCAAGTAACGAAGGAATGAATCTATTAAGTGGGAAAGAGCCCTCTTCAGTCCTCTCCCGTTGGTCGAGCGTCTTCAAACCTCTTTCATCCCTTGCAGCTAACTAATGGCAGCCCCTTTCTTTCTCCTTAATACCGTACTATTACTCTTCCACTAGAGGATTGGTTAGACCGATTGGACTGCTTTCCTTGGCTATAATAGCTAATAGGCTAGCTTCCTTGCTTGCATCCCTTTGATTGCTTAGTCTCTCCTCCTTGCTGCACTATTATGGTACATCGGTCTAATCCTCTGATCCCGTGACTTGCCTTTCACTTGTCTTTACCTTTCATCTTTCTATCCTATGCAATCATAAAATAAGAATAGAGGAAGATTCTATGAATATCCCCATCCATCCATAGTAAAGACTCTTCTCAAATACGCAGTTGCCAGATTACACTAAGCCATTTGAAGTACACACGGATGCGTCAGACTATGCCATAGGCGGTGTGCTAGTACAACAAGGTAACCCAGTTTAAGACTTTCATGAGAAAATCATGAAGAGGTCTAAGGGTCAAAAATTCCCAATTGCAAACACTCTCCTTTTACCAGCTCCAGAGTCTGTCGTGTAGGCGAGCCTACCAGGAGATTCCTCCTCAGAGAAGGAAACTAGGATCTTCGTTGAGGTGGGCCGAGGCTATTGGCAATCGCTAACTATCTTAATCAGAGCTTATTAAGACCCCTGATTAACTGCTTGATGCCTTTTTGGTTGGAAGCCTAATGTATGCAATGACGTGCACTCGCCCGGACATCGCTTATGCCGTAAGTGTGACTAGTACATTGACTAGTCACCCCGGTTTTGGGCATTGGAATGCATGGCTAAGGATAATGTTTTCTCTCGCGCATTGATCTTGATCTGGTGTATGGAAGATCAAGTCTTCTACTAAAAGGATATAGGGAAGAGATTCGTAAAAAGAATAAAAGCCCGTTCCTGTCCTCATTTTTTCTCGAGGTAAACTAGCGAGCCAGCTTCGCCCCTCTATTTAGGATAGGACCGATTTAGGAGAAGGAAGACTGCTTATTGTTGCTTTTTCCTCCTATGGTTTACATGTTCACCTTATCACTTTATCACTCGAATGAGATGACCCAGGAATTCAGCTATTTCGATTTTGCTAGTCCTGAGATATATTGAGGGATAGGTTTAGTGCTAGGGCAGCTATTACAGGATTTGGTTCTAAGGCTTTCGTACAGGGGCAGGACCTGGAACATAGGATGTAGAGAAAAGAATAGCGTTATAGAATCCTTCCGGATAAGAAAGATTCTTTGATAGAAGAAGGTAGTTTACTAGGATTCAACCAAGGGAAGAGGAGATGCCACTTCCTTTTCTTTCCTTCTTTCTTGCCTTACTTGGAGACCTCATCCCTGATCCTTCTATTGTCAGTCAAGCAATCTCTCTTTCATTTCTCTTAGCCTTCTGCTGAGGAAGTCTACCGTGTTGCAGGTTGTCGAGCTGAACATCTGAATGGCAACGGTATTTATACTTCTGTCAAAGGGAACTTCGCCCGCACCTCTCTTCCAATAGGTCTCCCTCTTTCTTTACCAACATCGTCAAAGCCTACCGTACCAGCAGACCCTTCTTCCTTCTCAATGAATGTCCGGTCATCAATCCTTTAAGACGATCCATAGATTCTTGAATCTAACCCCTGACTTTCACTCAATGACCAGGCAGGCAGGCTAAAATACAATCCAGATTTCAGTACGATCTTAGGCTAGTAAGGTTATCCCTCTCTCTCTCGATTAGGATAGAGTACTTTTTATGCAAAATTGCTTGCCTTGCGTAGGAAACTACTTGTCTTCTACCTTATTAAGCTTTGGACTTCACCCTTTAGCTAATGATTGAACTGATAGCTATGATTCGCATCTCGAAAGAGGCTACTCCTTGCCTAAGAGTTATTGTTTCCTTAATAACTGCTGCTTTCCACTAAGTTAAGAGTTGGATAATGTATGAAATACCTATGAACAGAGGAATAAATAGAATACATAGCGACCATAGTAAGAGGGTAAGGTGTAGGCCAAGTCGCCTTTTTCAATTCAATGATTTTTGAGTGAATACCCGACAACCCACGGGGTTAAAGACTCATGTTATCGTTCACGCTTCCCGGCCAGGGATTCAATACCTAAAAGCAGCTACATGTCTACTATTTATTCATATTATTAGAAATTTGAAATAAAGGACTCTCTTCATCCTGAGTTACTCAACCAGACCCGGACCTTACTCATACTTACTTCCCGGTACTCAAATCCGCTATTTCTCAACCGGACTCGAAGACAGTGGTCTAACCATTTCAAAGTGCTAGTACTCGAGGAATGGCAGAAGATAGCAAAGACTCGAGAACAGAAAGGGCATTGGCATCGGGAAAGTAGGGCTAGAAAGCAAGCAAGAAAGGTAAGCAAGAGAGATAGCCCTTTTTCTAAAGTATAGATAACCATTAGAAAGGGTTATACTCAAACGGACTCTAAAACCATAAGGTTCGCTTGAAAGTCCTTGTTAATGGTACCTGGGCACCTCTTGCTAGCTGTTCTACCGATGGTGGAACTTCCTTTAGCTTGATTTCGAACAGAGAAATTGCTTCTTTCTATTCTATTTATCTATTTAAGGATATACGAGCACACGTACGCGAAAGAAAGCCAAGGCCAAGGTTCATTAGCTCCATAGCAGCCAAGTGGTAGGTTTTTATTCGTCTAGCCATATCCTGAGATTAGCATCATGATCCCAGCAAGAAAACTCCATAGCGTCTAACGCTTTAGGCTTTCGCGCTAGCTCAGGGAGTTGCTTGTTGCAAGAAAACTCCATAGCGTCTAACGCTTTAGGCTTTCGCTAACGTGCGCTCGGGCCCTTGCTTGTTCCTATGGGTCACTTCACTCTCTGTAAGGTTCTTAAGAGCAGTCCTAACTAAGAGAAGAGAGTTAGTTAGTTTTTTGGTTTAGAGCGTAGCGACTGGCCTCGATTGCTAATTAGTTTATTTATTTTATTAGCTTAGAGCGTAGCGCTTACTCTGCTACTATTAAACTTAACTCGCTTTCCCGCCGAGGAAGTAAAAGCAAAGGCCACCTATCAGTGGCTGCTTGGAATTAAGCGAACCCGAGGAGCCGTCTGATTAAATGTACCGTCCATGGGAATGCGCTTCAATACAGACGCAAACCATAAATGGACAGGACGGAGTAACCTCTGATTGAAAGAATTACCAATAGCAAAGATACGACGCTTGCCTGCTCCCTCAGTTGCCTTCGGCCGGAAGACTTCAAAGAACTCAGCGATTTCACCGTTTAAAGGCCTCTTGGCTTGGGTTCAGACTCTCCACTTCCTCGAGACAGGTCCTCTTCAGGGCGATACCTTCTCTTCCTTGACGCTGCCACAGCGGGATAGAATATCAATAGGGTGGACTATCCATACAGGCTTCCAACCACTCTGTCACTCAACTAAAGTTTTGGGAACCGTAATCAACCTTTTTCAACCCCTCGAGGACCTAGTTTCACTGAGACGAAGGTGGGAATGGCACCAACCTCACCGCCTATAAAAAATGTCCACCATGGGTTTCCAAGTGCAGTGGGAGAGGGAAGCTGCCTGCAAGTCTTTTCCGCATCGGAGAAGTCTTGTCATCTCCTCTTTCGACTTAGGAACTTTTTCCCGTATAGCCACTAGTGTCCGCAGAGAAGAGTTAATGTCCTGTCTTTTAAAGGCAGGAGAAAGGAAATAGGTGAGGCGAAGCCGGGTAGCTTTGTTTAAGCCAGGGTTTTGCTTTCACACCCGTAATAGAGGCGACCGAAGGGAGGAGTAGCCCGGAATAACCCTTCATAAAGAGACCGAAGCCAGTGAGTTTGCGTCCTGTATCTACGACAGTCTAAAGCCCTCTTGCTGAGCAAGACATGAGCGAATATTTTTTTTTATAGTCCTGCAATGCTTCCTAAAGCTTCGTAAATGGAGTGAAAGACATATCTCCATTCATCAAATCAAGTTGGTTAGGGATTAAAGATCAGCAAAAGCTTTCAGGTACCATTCAAGGGATTCCAGCTAAGATTCACTTCTCGGGCCAACCGTGCCAACAAGTGAGTTTTCAAAGTTTTTCTGTTCTTTCTTCCCTATGTGCCCCTTGCGTATAAAGAGAACCTTCTCCACGCTTAAGTAGCTAAGATAAGACGCGGGGGAAAGCATCAGGAGAAGTGGGAGATGGTCTGTTTAACTGAATGACCCGTCTGTCTACCTGTAGCTTCATCCTGTAAGGGAGTCTTCGACTTCGAGTACACCTACACCTGGGTGGTTCATATCCTATTTCGCACTATTGATAGAGAGAGTGGTACTTTCATCCATGACCGGGTGGGTATGGTCTCTCTTCCCGAGCATCTTCTTCCTTCATGGAAGACAGGGCAAACCAATCTATCATACAGATCTGGCTAAACCTGGTATCCATTGAAAGAAAATCAAAGCTGTATTGCCCTTTTTTTTGCAAGGTCAAGACCACAAAAACCAAGGGCATGGGGAGGATGATACTGAGTCTTCCGTCGCATCTACCAATATGGTCAAAATTGATTCAAAAGATTCTGCAAGATCTTTAGTAGAGGCAATGGAAACTTGATTCAAAGTCTTCTCGATTATCATGTTTGCTTTTGCGAAGACCGATTCTTGAGCTTCCGATGTTCCGTCAGAGCGTCAGGTTATGTGGTACTGACGATAAGGATACCAACGAAAATATGAGTAAAAAGAATCCTGGCGAAGACAAGGTCTAAGTGTTTTGGGGTGATAGAGTTGAGGTTGAAAATGAAGCTACTGATGTAAACCAGAGCTCTGGTGATTCAGATTTGGCATTTAGAAAGCAGATAGAGGAATTCAAGGCTTCGATTAAAGCATAAAAAAAAGACGGGATCGCTATCACCCTACGTGACTTACTTTAAGAGCTTCGGTATATAGAAATTCATTCTTTATTAAATTCAATATGAAATCTAAATTTATTTCACTTTCCCCAAGCACCCTCTTCCGCCCAATAACAAGAGAAACCCCGCGTAAGGAGCCACTCCGAGGGTTAGGTTCAAGGGCCTTAATGGCTCGAGCAGGACGAGCAATCTCCGTTTTCGCAGTACTACTATCGAGGCGGGCTAGCCCATCAAAAGGACTATCAGACCCCTCATAGAGAGTCAAGTCGAGACCAAAGGCTAGTTCCTCCATGAAGTCTGGACTGCCCCTCCCCGTCAGAGGAGTATTGTACATTTACAATGAAGATATGGATCGGTCAACCTTGAAGGGGAAAGAGAAAGAGATGGTATCAGAGCATATCGCGATCATTCCTCTATTCCCTCTGGTCCACCCGATATCCATTCCTTATATCTCGACTGGCCAGTACCAATATTTGCCTTATTTCCCATACATCCCTCCTTCCTCGGATCCACCCCTCCACGTTGCATTCCTTGCCCCGCCGATGACCGTAGTGAAGACACTCTGGTTTGAAAGGGGCCGCTCTAACGCTAACGCTATGATCGTCTTTGCTATGTCCTCATTCCATCGGTGGAGAATCCGCTTTCTATTCCACTCTAAGATTTTTCTATTTATGATTGAGCTAACTGACTGAAACCTTTCCACTGCGGTCGGGTGGGATCGTCATGGCTGGTGGATCAACGGCTCGCCGTTCCACCAGGGATCTATCCATAGTTTTGTGTCAGTTACCGTTCTAATGAAGTAAGAGATCCCCTTAAGGACTATCTATTTGGCCGCTCTGACCTCCAGTCGAAGGAGGCGGATAACTGTAGCCCGCTAACGGTGATTCCTGTGGGAAGCACTTATCCTTATCTTTCATTACCTGAGCAGGCACTCTACTCTGGCTTAGTGACCAGTCTCCAGAGTTTCCATAAAAGCTCCAGTTTTCCAGATGGAGTTACAAATAGGAGGATGGGAAGGTACGAGTAATTTCACTGTGGCGCCCCGTCACGATTTCTTTGTCGTCTTTAGCCGGGATAGGATCGAGTTCTTGGATACCAAACCAAAGCCGTCCCTACTAATGCGGCACCGGCGGCATCATGGATGAAGGAAGACCAGGCATGATTCCAAGTCTTAATGTGAAGACTTGTGTTCCCACTTTATCCGCCTTGCAGCTTGTCAAGGGAGTCAAGTCTTCAAGGACGAAGAAAGCTTTGTGGCCCACCATTTGTTAAACCCCCCTCTTCTCGGGCGATAGGGATCCCTCTATAGTGACGACTCTGAGACTCGACTTTCTTTGTTGGTCGGGGTGGTTCCCCTTGTGTAGTACGGCAGGAAAGAGGATAGAGTAATATACTTACAAAAACGAAAGTTGACCGCCTCGGTGGCTTGTAAGGCGTTCAGATCTGGCCTCTCGCTCTTTCATTGACTCACGAAGGATCGGCTAGCTTGAAGTGTTCAGTCTTCTTTCAAGATTATCATATGTAGAGAAGAAGCGGTCTTAGCTTAGGAGCTCTTGTTTGGTCATGAATCTGCCGCATCGCTTCACTTTGAAGATTCTTGAAAAGAGTAGTTAGCTGGTAGGGCTTCTTTTATGGTAGTTCAGTGAACTAAGGGTAGTTGCTCGTGAGTCTGTCTTTACCCTTGGGTTCGGTTTCGTTCAATCAAAACGAAATGACCTTTTGCCTGGCCGACCCCACTTCTCTTCCGAGACTAAAGTTCAGAGCAACTAACTTACCAACAGGCACAGGATCCAGGGAGGAAGGAAGATTCCGAATGATAGATAAGAGTCGCTCTTATTCTGTTGTTTATGATCGGGGCATTGATCCATTCCAAGATCCATTTCCCATTCCTCGGTTCATTCACGGCCAACTCAGCCTACTGGTGTAAAACTCCAAAACAAAAGTGTGCACTTTATTCTGGTTGGAATCCAATCTGGAAGCTCCAAGGTACGAGCAAGGTCAAGTCTTTCCTGTGCTTCATAATAGGATAATAGGCTTGTAACGATCAAACGGATAAATTTGATTCAAAATTACATCCTTGTGTTCAGGACCTGCTGTTCCATCTTCATTATCTCTCGGGGTTTATGGCAGATGTTTTCCTTTATTAGTTTCCAGGTATGGAAAAAGCAGCTTGCTTTGACAATCGTTTTTTGCTACGTAAATTACCTCCTTTAACGGCTCTTTTCCCCTGATCGGATGATTTATCTACCTGACCTGTAACCCCGACTCTTTTCAGACGTTTGAAAGACTTTCCATTTATGGAAAGAGTGCTTTTTACGTAAAAAGCAAGCCCTTGGCCCATGATGATTTGTGATGACAATCATGTAATGAGAATGAGTTGGTTAAATTATGGAGTTATACCTGCATAACCTGAGGAGGGAAGTGAATGACCCAGCTTCTGCTATCAGGCTAGCAGACTTTTTATTTAGTGGGAACTCTGACTATCACAGAGAATCAGTCTCTTTGTCGTATCAATCGCTTCGCTCATGTCAGAAGGATGAATGACATAACTCCTTGTCTTTGGAAACTCGATCACCAGAGGGCTCTTTCTTTTTCTTTCAACTAGCCTTTCCAATAGTTTCAAATTGTGATCGGTCTTCCACTAAAAGCCGTTAGGTCGGAGCAAGACAAAGCTAACACCGCTAAACTGGAAACCTGATCTAGACACAGTCGGGGTCAATTGAGTCAGATTTGAAAATGTGCTTAAAGCATCTTATTCCTTTTATTCATAAATAAAAAATAACGTAATCTAACGGTTGTGTTCCTGACGCTAACCCGGCCAACCACTATTATGGTAACTCCGCCGTGGATCAAATCAGGTTACAATAATCTACCTAAGTCCTTAAAGCACTGGTTAAGTGATCTTCAAGGCATCCCCCGCACTATTCCTCCCAGCGCTCCTCAATCAGATCTGAAGCTTGTGCAGGAGTAACTATAGAATATCTAACTGATTCCTTCGTCGAGGTAAGGAGGCTGATTGTTTGACCTTGGTGGGTCTCCTCTTCGGCACATTCTTTTTTTTCTATGTAGGACAAGTGGATCCCGAGGTATAAAATAAAACCACTAACTTCCGGCCTGATTCAAAGCCACAGCGTACCGATACGACGCGGATCGGGAACTTTCTCTTGTTACTACCTTTCGAATCGAATGTTGGTCAACGTTTGAAGCGGCCGCCTCGTTGCTTTCCCCTTTGGAAAGGAAAAGGGCAGTTCCAAACGAAGGACCCAGTCTCAAGGGGCAAGCTTCCCGGTGTCCAAGTGTCAAGTCCCGAGGGCTTGTGTCCGCCGAAAGCTGCCTTTTTTCTTTTTAGTCTTTCTGCGCAATGAACCGAAAGGTGAGAGGCAGGGCTCGGTCTCAAGGTTTAATTGAAAGTCACTAGTCAGTCCAACTGCACGAGTGAAAGGCGAAAGTAAAGATGGAGTGCAACCAGGTGTAACGTGTCAAAGGTCACCGAGTCGTCGTAAAGGGGAATAGGTTGTTTTGCGCATCCAACAACTGAAAGAGTTTGCTCCGAAGGGTTGAGTTGCGTAATAGCAGATTATTCGGTCAATAAATCGTTGGATTTGAAATCGAACTCTCTACCTTGGGCGGATAGGAATTGAGACTTTCAATGGTCCGCTCTTCTCTCCTCGTGATCGAAGCTGACCCCAGAAGTTGGGTATTCCTTCTTAAGATGACACTAAACCTTCCGATCTTGCTAGCCGGGGGCTCAGTCTTTCAAGATGAAATCTTTCCCCTTCCGGTCCCAGGGAATCGCTCAACTAGTAGGAGGTTTACTATGTCCCCAACTTCTCTTTATTAAGAAACTCGGTTTATAACTCTAATTATAATAAAAAGATTGTACCCTAAGCGCTGATCCCAAAGAAAGCAGTTGGCTCTTCCGGAGTCCATGCATAAAGAATTAGTAAGTAGGGTACTCGAAGCCCGCCCGCCACCTGGTCGTTCTTATGGTCTCTGGAATCGCTTTCAAAGCGGATTTAGTCAGAATTTTTGCTTTCCATTGAGTGAGTGTAAAGTTCCGGCACCTGTGCGGGATTGATTTAGCTCAGAAGCGCCCTCTCTTTTCTTATTGAAATCGAGTTAGCTGGGCTGCTTCCCTGTCCCCGATATGGAAAGAAAAGATTGATTGGTTTACCACATTCATTCATGAAAGCACCCGCCTCCTTCTGGTGGGCCTTTACCTTTAAAATAGAGTTCCGGTAGTCGAAGGAGAAGAAGGCTACGGGGACGGCCCGTGAGGTTGCGCTTAGCAGCTTTTTGGCTGTTTATGATAGAGTGAGATTCACGTTGCCTGGTGGTTCTGATTAGTTGTACCGGATAAGACTTCGAACGGTCAATCAAACGAAGCCGGCTTGAGTCCAATGCCAAGTTGAAGTGACGACAGTGGACGGTATGACAACCATCCTGACGGTCTGTATGCTTAGGATCCCAATGAGTCGGTACGGGGCTCATGCTTCCCAAACGTCACGCATTTTTTAGGTCATTAGTCAACAGCTCCCTGGACAGCGAAATAGGGGTGACTTCACATTCTTTCCTGACACGCCTATCTTTGTTTGAGGGAAATCCTCTCCGCGTTCCGGCTGATGCCGCACCTTGCGCGTATAAATGAGTATGATATATACCTCTTTGCTCCCCAGATTTAGGGTTGATTGTTAAGGTTGTTAGAGAAAGCATTGTTGATCAGATTTGTAGTGAGCATCATGTTCCAAGTCCGTGTGATTGTGGGGAATAAAGCGGCCAGGGACCTATTTGAAAATAACCCAATTCCCCTTTTGCCTAACGTCCTACCCCCTTCCGAAAAGTTACGGTAAACGAACCAGCTGGCTTGCTTCGGAACATAGATTCAGAGGTTCCGAGGACGTAAGCTACTCCGATTGAACTGGACATCAGTGATTTCAAACGTTACCTACGATAGTCGATCCCATTTCATTCCAGTAAGTAAGTGAATGGTTGGTATGCCATATTCTCCATATCAAGCACAGAATCCGGAAAGCTAGCCACTCAGAAATGAGTGTTCAATTCTATCGGGGAGGTCGTATAAGACCGTGCTTAAAGGTCTACAGAGTCACATTCAATATCATCCTACCGGGGGCAAGAAGAAATAAGTTTGATTTTCCCCGTATTTTTGCAAGTCTACTGGATTTCCTAAACTGGCATCCAAATCGGCTCCCGGTTTCAAATTGGTTGGGAGGATGATTGAATAGCAGGAAAGAAATATGAGAAAAAATAAGATGGAAGCCGGCTGCAAACAATAGAAGAAATTCGGGGGAGAAAGAATCGAAAGCGGGCGTCACGGATTGCTTACCGAACGCAAAAAAGCATGAAACCAACATAAGACGATGGATGGCTGCTATGCGGGACTATACCCTCTTCTTAGTAGAGCTAAAATGGAAAGCAGATGGGGCTTAGTGACATCAATCTGCACCATGACTAATCGTGATCCGTGATCCAAGAAAAGAAGGTCAGTCCCTTCGCTCGCCTTAATCTAAGGGGGAGTTTCCAGTTCCTTCTTTTGGGCCTAATTCTTCCCCGAGGGTGATATCATAAGCTGTTCGTTCTTTCCGCTCCTCTTTGCTTGGCTCAACCTTCGTCACCTTCCCCATGTGCGTTAAGTTCTTTTTCCTATCGCTTCGGGGCAAGAGCTTCTTTATCACTCAAACGATTCGGCTGGCTGTTGTGAAAATCGAAAACGCGTCAGCGGGCTTTGAACGAGGAAAGAAAGCAGCCCAACCATATGATAGCACCCAGTGTGCCACATTTGCTTCTTCAACACGACTTGGGAACCTCGCCTATTGCCTTTCGCCTAGTCTTTATTGCCTTGGCCTATAACCGGGTGAGCAAAAAGCATTTGCGCGGGGTGTGGGATCTCTTCCCCTTTCATTTAGCCCTTCAAACAACTGTGGAAATGCCGGCTCTTCAAAATGAAACTTCTTCAACTCAAGCAATTCTTGGTCCCAACTACCAACTGACGAGCAGCAACATCATCGGCAACAGAAAGGACTAGCGCCTCTTCTTCCTTCAAACCTTCAATCTGTCATGACCCCAGAGGCATTCATTCTTCTCCTTGCTGAGCTTTCTGGGTATTTACTTTTTCTTCATCCCTTACCTTTTTTTAGTCCTACCAATCGATTATGCCCTAAAATAAAGACCTTGGTTTTTTCCTAGTTAGGCCTTCTCCTAATGCCCTATTCCTTAAGTGTGAATGCGGAATGATTGAACTTAACGCTTATTTAGTTACGCACCTCTTCTCTTTTCTTTGCTTCTCTTGAGCCGGCTCGATCCCGGGAATTCGGCTATTCTATTTACTGATCGCCTTGAGCTGGGAACTCCAAAACCATTTGCTTCTTTCGTCATCACCGAATCTCGCATCCAACCTCGGTCTTTTTGGCGCAGGGGATAAGATCCCTTATGGGTTAGCTGAACCGCTATGATTGATACTTAGTTGTTTCTTCCTCTTCCTCCATCACAAAGAAAGAACCCACCAGTGTAGCTCGCAGACGAGGGGGGAGGCTCAGAACGGGTGAGATTTCCTTTGGGGAAGAGGAAGGTACATACGCTTTGAAACGCGAGAAAGAAGGGGTGAAGAGAAGAGGGTAGTAGGCTTAGTAGGGCTCGAACCTACAATATTACCGTTATGAGCGGTACGTTTCAACCAATTAAACTATAAGCCCTTACGGATCTTTACATGCAATTCTCTCACTTCGGGAAGAGCGGACGGAAAGAGAAGGCCTTTGCTCTATCTGCTTCTTCCGCTTCCCAGGTTGGAAAATCCATTTTTTTTTTAATTGTTTATAGATAGATAAAGAATCTTTTTCTTTTATATTTTATAAATAATAAATTTAGTGAGCGGCCCTTTCGCGACTCAAACTGCCGGTACGCTTTCCGGCTCGCAACGACTTCAAACGGGCGGGGGCTTTCTATTTGCTTGCAATGCCGGCTGTTCGCCTTTAGTTAGAAGTTCAAGTAGAGAAGAGAGCGCTCTTTGCCCTACACTTAAAAAAAGAAAAAAGTATGGATGAAGTAAGAAAAAGTACATAAGGAGTGAGAAAAAAACTTGGTTACGGGAACCGAAGGTTAGGCCGACTACTTTAGTAGAGCTATACTTAAAAATAAAAAAGTCTCTTCATTCAAGAGCCTTCCCCAACATGCAAGCAAACAGTAAGTGAACGCCCCTTTCTCTGCCCTCCTTTTGCTTTCCTGACTCGGGCATTCACCTATTAGGACTCTTCATATCATACCCTAAGACAGGTGCGGAACTGAGATTCCTCATAGTACAAGGCTTCTGTTGGCCTGTGAACTGACCTTCCTGCCAAAGGCAAAGAGGAAGGAAAGCAATAGCAGCCATTAGAAAGAAGAGTGGCGAAGAGGCCAGGAGCGAACACTATGAATGGTTGAAGAGAATGGACTACTCTTAATCAGATCCGTTCCTATCCGCATTGATGAGGTCTCACATTCGATTAGGACAAGCAGTGACCACTATAGAAGAACAGAGACAGAAGCTAACGCCATTAGACAATCACTTGACTTTAACTGTGCGCATTGAATGCGGAGCATGAAAGCAGAGAGGGAACACTTTCTTTAGGCGGGTTCTGAATGCTGGATGAAAAATATTAGTAAACATTCGATCCACACTGCTGTGAGCTTAGTTTTAACTTAACTTAAATCAATTCCATAAGCTAATAACATCCATTTATCTTATCCGATTCCGCTACGCGCCTCTATGGCTAAACAAGAGTTGGAGTTTTTAAGCCAAACGCCGGCTATTGAGTGCACTACTAGGAGTTAAGCTTAAATCAATAGTTACCAACAATTGCCTTAAAGTAATCCTCCCTGCCATGGGGGGAAGCTTCAATTTCTACTCGTGCTTAACACGCGATTCCGGAAATCCTCAATCCATACATTTACCCAACGATCAGACCATAAGCTTCTGGGCGATACTGTGCTTCAAATATGCGGTCTTCCCCGATATAGTATCGAAGGTGTGAGTTACGTCCCTGGAGTCACTCTGCCTGGATACCCCTATCCCTCTCTTATAAGCCTAACCTTTCTTATTTAGACCTCTTTCCTTCTACTAAGGTTTCGTATAAGAGAGATCCACTTTATAATGGATTATTAGATCTGTGTAAGACTGCTTTGCGCTTTAATGAATTTATATCATTCCATCCGCTTTGGAAAAAGAGCCCCCTTCCCATTACCAACTATTTCTATTTGGCTCAACATCGGGTTCTTTTATTATAGAATAAGGTGTACATTGGGTCCTAACGTCATTGATTCAGTGTACGTAACGAGAAAGAGACTCGTCTTATCCAAGAGTCTATCCAACCCAGTCTCAATCTCGAAGAGGTTTCTTTTTTCTTAACGCAGGATCTTTTCCGCCCTCGCGAAATGAGAGTTTTTTTTTCTAATGTCAGGAACGTAGTAACGCTTAAGACTGAAAGGAGAGGC
>Ga0058702_10000697_pt1 | contig 13479 bp, 7 predicted proteins | sample AgamicOrSfe_FD_83781 | JGI IMG/M metagenome (GOLD analysis project Ga0058702, IMG submission 83781) | Agave microbial communities from Guanajuato, Mexico - Or.Sf.e | ecosystem: Host-associated > Plants > Phyllosphere > Phylloplane/Leaf | place: Guanajuato, Mexico | collected 2012-05-30 | reverse complement strand
TGGGGGCCGAAGGTTGAAGCGGCGTTGTTGGCGTCGCAGGGAGAGACAGAGAGCCAGGAAAGAAGTGGCAAGCGTGAGAGATCTGAGGATGGAAGTGAAAGAGGAGGGAAAAGGCAGGAGACGAGGAGGAGACAGAGGAACTCGTCGAGTGAACTGTCGGATTGAGCTAAAACTGAGACTTGTTCATTGAATTTCTGTGATCCCGTGCTTTCGCCACACCTCCATGACGAGACGTCCACGCCTTCATCTCTCAAGCTACCAGCCTTCCATTATTCCTATCGACACAGCATCCTGTGAGTCGCCATCATCAGCACACTATCCTCGCCTCGAAAAAGCCTTGAACTCGTCAGCCGCCACAAAACCGGGGAATTGAGAAGACCGTCCACCTTCACTTGTGGGCAAACCCCCCACAAGACACATCAGTCAGTGGCATGACAGTGTGGAGGATTATCAGAGACCATGCCCGCCAGCCGCAGAAAGAGTCTGAAAAGGATGGCGCGGTCCTACTTTGTCTACGTGACTCCAGATGCTGGCCCGCCAATATCTCTGCGAATCTAGATGTACACACTGTAGCACGCAGACACGCACGACCACATGTACGTTCGGAGATGCGTGTGCGCGACGTTGCGTCTGCCTACGTGGGTGAGTGTGAGCGGTGGCGGCTAGCTCTATGGCCGGGGAGGTGGAGGTGCAGCCCGGTGAGGAACTCACGTACGCCAGGAGATCATGGCGATGGTGATGAGAACGAGGATGGTGATGATAATGCCTGGCATGGACACTACACGATGAGGTATTGTCCTAATCACACCAAGCGGGTTGGCCTCATTTGGATCTTGAAAATTGCTGTGCAGAACTGAAGTCATTCAACCTTCTCTCTCCGAGCCCGTTTCTTCTCTATGTCTTGCCTATACCAATGTATCCTCATCATGTCTGTCTACGATCATGCCAATGCAAAAGCCGTGTCTTCATAATTCCAGACACCTCGCTAAACCATGCTCAAAGCACTCCTTTCCCTCCTGTCCTGTCCTCTCACCACACGCATGCACACTCGCTCACATTATAAATACCTTCCTAACATCCCTCCACTCAAACCACTCCCTCGGGGGCATCGGATCCCTCAACCTGCCCCTCCCACCCGGCACGCCCTCCTCCTCCCTCCCGACCCCATTCCCGTCCAAGCTCATCCCATCATCATCATCATCACCATCGCCATCACCGTCAAGGCTATCATATTCATATCCATGTAGCGCGATATGTCGCTGATATGCCACCGCACGCTGGGCAGCATCAGCCTCTTCTTGTCTGGCGTCTCGATTATCGTCGTCTTGGATATCATTGTCATCATCATCGTCGAAACGGTCGTCGTCGTCGTCGTCGTCGTCGCCGGCCTCATCTTCCTCGGTGTAGCCGGCGGCGTAGGCCATTTCAATGTCAGGCGCCCGTCGTGCGTTTGTGTTTGTACCGCCCGTAAACACAACGCGCCCGCCACTCAGCGATCCAGTCGCTCCTCTACCAGCAGCAGCACCAGCGGTTCCATCCACGCCTCTCCCACCACCGGCAGAGGCAGATCCAACACGGTCATTCAACCGACGAAGCCGCTCGATTCCGTATAAACGCCCGTTCGGTAAAACGACTGGCTCAGCTTCCACCTGACTGATCGTCCTCAAACTCCACGGGACGCATCGACTGACTTCGTTGAGTTCCGTGCTGCAGATGGGACAGACGCCGCTGCCTCCCTGGACCCCTCCAGTACTACCACCAGTAGCTGCCTTCACACTATGACAAGCAGGCGTTTTGAGCGCACTCAGTCCCGCTGCAAGACTGATGTGCAATGCCGGGCTCGGCGGTAAGGCCAGGAGGGTGCGGTGAGCGCCGAGGAAGTAGGAGGCTAGGTAGGCGTATCGGGCTGGGGAGTAGAGCGTTGCATAGGGCTCGATTGGGGTGGTGGGCGGGAAGGCAAGGAGGCCGGCGGAGAGGAGGGAGATGGGGATGTCGGCGTGTGGCGAGACGGGTATATCGGCTGGGATAAGTGTGACGGTGGTGGTGGTGGGATTGGAATTGGACAGACTCCGCGCGTGAGAGTGGCTGTGCGAATGGCTATGCGTGGGCGTCGCTGCGGTGGTGAGATATTTCCTAGCGTGTGCTGCTGCTGTTGCAAGGGCCTCTGCGTTAGGTTTCACAGCGTCTTCGGTGCCCAATTTTCTTAACATTTCAATATATTGCTGCAACCTTAATTCCGTCTCCAGCTCAACAGGAATTGCCAATTTCTTCAGTCCAGCCCGATTCTCCGCGCACCATGCAAGTGCCTCACTCAGCTTCCCCTGGCGCAGCGCATCCTCGATTTTGTAGCAATCGGAGTACGCTTGTATATCCACTAGTGGTTCGATATTAGCAGCCTTGGCGAGTGCCTGCGCGCTCTCGAGGCAGTCGATGCGGAGGAGGTAGTCCACGATTAAACGATCCAGTCGAGTCTTGTTCCACGCCGCATATGCTGGGGAGGAAAGGGACGTGATATCGTGAAGGGCCTGAAGATTTGCTATCCGTGCGCGAGTATGTTGATGGGTTGTGGCTTCTTCGGTGTGGAGGGCGTTGAGCTTGCGTTTCAAAGTGTCCATTCGCTGGATCATGCTGTCGAGGGTGCTAGTGGCTACGGCGGCAGGGTCGGTCGCGGCGGATATCTCTGAGCCAGAGGACTTGAGGGAGGAGAGGAGCTGGTCTCGTTCTCGCTCGACGTAGCGTTGGGAGGTTTTGAATGTTTTGCGGGAGAGCTCATAGGGGACTTTGAGGAAGGCATGTTCGAGGAGAAGGTGATTGTCGTGGTTTATGGGTACTTCTGCCATGGATATATAAGCGGTGCTGTTGCTGCTTTATGAAACTCAAGGACGTGGTGGGATGCATTGAAGTGATGTGGGAGGGGACTCAATGACATGTGGTCGTCGTGCTCGGAGGAAGTCGACAACTTCGACAAGAGCGACGACAACATCATGACGCGGCTTCAATCTTCGCCAGATTGGGCGTCCTTGCTACATCCAGTCGTAGCTAGTCGACGGTTCGAACCAACACTCGTCATTCCGAGTCGTAGACCTTGAACTTGCAACAATGACAGTGACAGCCATCCCACTGCACCCGTTAGCAGACATGCAGACTTCGCGCCAATATGACCGTGAGCAGCAGTACGGCGATGCCGCTGGAGATCAAGACTTAGATGAGGATCAGCCACTGAACACTGCCTACAACTCAGACCTCAAAGAGGAGAATACTCGAGGGTTGAGGTCGCGATCCGCAGGAAGACACAGGAGGAAGGAGAATGGGTACAGCGTTGACCATTCCCCCAATGCCATCACGAAAGCACGATCGAGGATCAGAAGTATCTGTCCCTGTCTTCTCCTTGGATTGGTTGCCTTGAGCGTGGTAGCCGGTATAGTCCTATATGGACCATGCATGTTGAGACAAGAGACGGAAGAGTGGCTACCACATTGGGGTGAACCTGGCAATGTTGGCCAAGGGTTGAAGCATTATCCTACAGACTTCACTAGAGATATCACTCCGATACCATGTCGTGAGTCTTATAACTGATTAGATTCCACCTAAACATTGTCTTATCCTCTTTGTAGACAGTCACAATGATTACTGGCGGCGTATTCCGTTTTACGAGGCTATACACTATGGTTTGACCAGCGTAGAGGCAGACGTATGGCTACAAGACGATGGCGAGCTACTCGTTGGCCACGACCCCTCATCATTGACGCGCAACCGCACGTTCACAGGCTTATATGTCAACCCCATCCGCGAGCTCCTCGACCATCAAAACCCTGACAATGAGTTTGCTCATGGCACTAAGAATGGCATCTTCGATACAGATCGCGAGCAGACACTAATCTTGCTCGTCGATATCAAGACCGATGGCTATAAGACTCTGCCTGCTGTCTTGAAACACCTCGAAGCGTTGCGGTCACAAGGATACTTGACCTATTTCAATGGCAAGACCGTGGTGAAAGGTGCCGCCCAGGTTGTAATGACGGGAAATACACCATTTGATCTCCTGGTATCGAACACCACATACCGCGACGTCTTCTTCGATGCCCCACTCGACAAGATTTGGGAAGACAGTGAGGATCGCAGCGACGCCCTTCGCGCCGGTACCATTGGATCAGAAGATGGCATTCGTCAGCATTCGAGGCCAGAAAGGGCTGATGTGGCGCCTGGGCAAGGCATGACCGGTGTAGGCAGTATCACTGGCGCTTCTTTCACGCCCGAGAACTCCTACTATGCCAGTGTGTCATTGCGCGACGTCCTTGGCTGGAGTCCACAATTCTCCGGCCTGAATGAACATCAAAAGGGCATCCTACGGTCACAGATCAAAGCTGCGCAGACGCAGGGTATGAAGGTCAGGTACTGGGAGACGCCGAATTGGCCAGTCGGTTTACGGAATCGGGTATGGGAGACGTTGCTGGAACTGGGTGTTGACTACCTCAATGTGGATGATTTAAAAGGGGTGTCAAAGGGTGATTGGGGCAAGAGAAGGTGGCGATTGTGGTGATACGATGAAGGCTTTGGTTATCAACGGCCTCTTTTGTCCCTTTTTGGTGCTGCTGATTCACAGACCGTCTCATATCACCCGTGTTTCAACCTCATCATGGCTGAAGTCTTCTTGCTCTATCCTATACAGTCACGTGATATGAAGGTGCATGAGTCATTTGTCATTGTTTTCACCCCACAAGCTATTTCCACTCCACCAACCGACAAGCGTTCTTGCCTGCCAGTTCGAATCACGGCGACGTCAAATTTCAAGCTCTTTTCATTGCAGGGTTGTCTTGTCAAGCATCAACGACATGCTTGTCGAGCTTGCGCGAGATGGCGAAGAGCTTTGACGAGCTGCTCGACTTCCTCATCGGCCGCATCGCGCTCAGCGGTCAGAGTGGTACGTTATCAAACGACCTTATTGTCATCACAAGTGAAGGCGAGCACGGTGTTGTGCGACAGCATCTAGTCGGTCCGAAGGGTCGATATAAAAGACATGAAACATGAAACACAACAGGAAGCCATGCTAATTGGTGTTGACCAGGTGCCAATGTGGTAGAGTTTCAGTCGCTCGTCGAGGAGTTCTATCACCCAAAAGTCGAGGACAACGGCACAGAGATCGACTTTGCAACTGTTCAGCGAGATGGATTATCTTTGCCGCTGATAGATGATAGTCTGATTCGCAGAGTATGGCAGTGGGTTGTCCGAGATCCTGGCATTTTGCTGCAGAAGCGCAAGTCGAGCCGGGATGCAACCTCTACTGCACAACCCAAGCCTGATGGCCAATCCAATGGGACCATGGAGCACGATGCGATACTGATTGCATCAGAGGACTGCCAATGGCATGCTCTTGCAGGCCATGGAGTGGATTACAGTCTCATTCGTCCTCTGGAGTTCTCCCTGCTCTCAATCATCAGTGCAGCAGGATCTCGGGGAATCTCACAACCAGAACTCGTGAAACAAAGTGGCCAAGACAAAAGGTCATTGCCTCATCGGACCGACATCTTGGCCAATCGAGGATACATTGAGAAAAAGTCATACAAGATGAAGGGTGCTAACACGAGTTTGTGTACCCTGAAGAAGTTCGTCCGACCGCCTGATCATAAGCCCTTTAACATCAAAGATGTGATGACAGCAGTCCCGGAAGACCTTTTCAACTACGTCTTCCCGCCAAGTGCTGCACCCGTCCCCGAGCGTCTGTTTGACGTTCTGATCCGGCTGCTCAAATTCCCGGCTCCTCGAAAGCTCACCTGGTTACGCGAACGCCTGGTGAGTACAACAATGAATTGTCGCCTTATAGCAACAGCTAACAGCAGCCAGGGCACATCCAGTCATAAGACTCAGACGCGGGTCACCTTCACAGCGTTATATCGCCTTGATCTACTCGGTGTCGTCGAAAGGGTCTCTATTCCCTCGGAGACAGGCAATTCGAACATGCTTCAGAGTATCAAATTGATCAAAGTGCCTGACGATGAAACGAGAACAAAATTCATCACTTTCGCTCCCAAGGATGAGCAGAGGTATCGCCAGGAGAGACATCAGGTTTCAGGTCAGGACTCGGATATGCTAGATCCGGAACTACCCGAAGATGACGGTGAAACTCAACAACAGGGCCTCAATCAGGACTTGCAAGCTACGAGGCCTGTGACTCAGTGGAGTCCTGATAAGCCGCTAGTGAACCTTGTCTTCGACATGTTCCATGCTGCTGGCCCAGAAGGAATGAGCACAATGGTGAGTGGGAAGTGTTGACTTTGTTGTTCAGCAGTCCCCCTAAATAGTTGCACAGGAGTTTATCGACTATGGAGGAGGAGAGTTCTGGCGCCGGCCAGTCGATCAATTGCTGGGTCACCTAACAGACGTATGGCAAGAATCTCAGCCACCACACTTGCGACATCTTGCGATCGTGCGAGACACGGACATGCTGGAGAAATCACTGCATTACCGCTATCGTACTTATGATAACTTTGCAAAGGCTGTGCAGGCTGGCAACACGACTTGGGAGGCGGTAGAAGCCGACAGTGAGACCTTGAAAAAGGATCATAATACCGCTAAATCGGGCACGGATGAGTGGGGGTTTCAGTCGATATCTCGATCGCAACTCCTGCTAGCGAATGGATCAGCAACGACAACACAGTGTCGACGCGCTTTTAGACTGGAGCGTGCGGCAACTTCGTTTCTCGACAACCATGTCAACCACACAAAGAAACGATCAAAACCGATGGTTCCGAGTACACGAAATCTTGATGAAGACGTAAGCCTGCTTGATGATGCAAAACCGGCACAGCCCGCCAGTCCGGCTCCAACCCAGTATAAACGCCAGTATACAAAGAGAATCGGGACACCTGCTAGCAGTGTTAAGCACAATAAGAGGACAGTGCTTGATGCACAAGCATTCCAGAAGCAGGTCCACAAGCAGGCACTAAGACTTGCCCAGAGGGAGCTGGAGGTTCAGGCGAATCATGACACCCTACAGTCGACGGATACAGCAATGGAAATCCTGCGAAAGTCCAGCACCCATGTCGGCTCGAGCGCTTCCATAGAGGACGTAGGCATCTCTTCTAGCTCTGCTGCACCCGATAATCAAGCAAGTCATGCAAGGAAGCGTGTCTTGTCCGAAGAACCTGATTCTATGCCTCAAGCGAAACGACCGCGTCTACACAATGCACAGATGCAACCATTTGCTGCCCAGGTCTCCGAGCGCGCCTCAACAATCGGGAGAGAGCTCCTTAGTCTGTCCAGGCCCGGCATATATATTATGCCGCCAGGCGCCAGACCCCCAGCCATGGGCCGTCCGAGAAACATGCTCATTGTCGTATGGAAGTCTGGTAGACTGCAAGAGAAAGAGTGGTTCTTGCAAGCATCAGAGGATATCCCGAACATCGTGCGTGACACCCCGCCTGAGGCTAATGAGCTGGCAGCACCAGACGTGCCTTCCAAACCCCGCTCAGAGGAGGCAGTAGAGCAACTCGTTTCGAATTCTCCTTTGCATGTCGCAGAACCTTCGAGGCACGATATGCCTCTCCCTCACGCATCGAGTCCGCATGTTTCAGCTGAACAGACCATGCCAGCGGTTGCACCTGCGTCCCTTCCTCCTGTGGCATTCACACCAGCATCTTTGGCACCTGTTCCATTCGAGGGAATTACTGCGATGGAGTCTCCGACAGGGCGGCCTGCGAAGCGCCAGAGAAGACTCCCTCGACGTTTTGAGCCGGAGGATGCAGATGTTGATTTTATACCGGATCGCAGATCTATAGGTCGTCCGCGTCGAGAACACTACATACACACCCCAGAAGGCCTGCAAAAGCTGATACAATCTCCTGTGACGGCTACATCACAGTCCGGCACGACAACAGATTCGAATGAGGCTGAGCATGCAGTCATCACAAACGCAAGTCAGACGAAGGCGCCAGACATGTTGGTTTCGTGTGTACAGTCTACTCCAGTCCCTCCCACTATCTTACAACCTGCTAAGTCCCCGAAACCTACTGGACTCTTGGGTAATAACACAGAGTCCCCCTCTATGATCCTCTTAAATACTGGTGCTCTCTCCGCTGTTGCATCGGTTGCAGAGACCGAACATCCAGCCGCGGTCTCAGAATTACATGCGAGGTCTGAGACTAACCCTGTCCCACGCTCGGCGCAACGAGCCATGTCAGATGGGCCATCAATTTCCGCAAGAGCGCCTGACTTGACTAGACTGCCTGGGCCTGTCCCTAACCAAGTCTGCCCTCAAGACGCGATGGTCCAACTACTTGCTAAGCGTGCTGCCGAGGATCCCTCCCTGGAACCACTGATGAGGGTGGTCGCCACAGGCAGAGCCTCAGCAGAACAACTTGCCCAGTTCCGAATCGTGACTGACGAGCTCAAAGCGATTGTTGAAGTGCAACCTCGTCTACACAAGGTCCAAGAAGTCGAGGGTTCTGCACGTCCTTTCACCGTGGCAAATTCGTCTGACCGTCGATCTATGGGTGAGTCGCAGGTAGATAACATTGAAATGGGTACGGCGAAGCATGGGCAAGCCGGGGGTCAGGTACAGACAACTAGATCTCAACGAGTCGAGCTGCCTCCAATCCTATCAAGCTCTACAGCGCAGCCAGAGGCATCAGTATTACCCCATAGAAAACAGGGTGCGGACCACGTCATGGGCCAGCCGCTCTCAGCAGTCTCATACGATCCATCGCGGGCCGAACCTCACGCTGGAACAGACAATCTTGTGGAAATGCCTACTATTATGGACAGAGATGAGAGTATTAAACAGCAGAAGCCTGAGCTTCCACTACCAGAGCTCATCGTGCTCGGCGAGCAAGGTGTTTGTGACACGGGAAGTCCACAGAAGTCTCGACGAATACAGTATAAACAAGGAGTAAGGCTAAGTGCTGGTATGATAGGCCAGAAGCGAACTCAAACGGTCATGAATATTGTCACTCAAGCCAGGGGTTCTTATCCAGCTGATCGTGAGATGTTCTATGCATACATTACCGAGTGGTGTAAACATGACTCGAACGTCAGACCTGATGTCCAGACTGTCAAACGAGCCGTCAAAAGTCTGGTCGACTCAGGAAAGTTGATCAAGATCACCTTTGCATTTGCCGACAAGGAAGGCAAGGCGACGAAGAAGCACATTGTAATCTTGCCGGGCATCAAAGTGACTTCGAAGGTAGTCCAAGATCTCCAGAAGAGCATGGTAACTGCATATCCAAGTCTTTGCTTTCCTTCGGAGGTTGAGATTGATACCAGTCTTTTGACTGGCGTCTTCAAGGATGAGCTACCCGCAGATTACGTGCCGAAGATGCATGATAGCATTGTACATGTTGCCGAGCGTCCCAGTCCGCCACCGAAGAAGAGGCGTGTAAGGATCTCATCAAACACCGCTGGACAACCTCAACACGATAGCATATATGAGCCTGCCTGGAAAAAGTGGGCGAGAGACCAGAAAGTGGAAGGCGTCGAGCCAGCCTATGCACCAGATTCCGACGACGAAGCTTTAGCAGAAGAAACTAGTGAGGCACAGCTGAACATGCAGACGGAACTCCAGGTGGATAGCTATTCACACGATGCAGAGGCTATGCCTCCGAAAGCACGTCCAGGGCGTAAGCTGGCGATGACGCATAATTGGCTGCAAAAGGCTGAAGCTGCAAAGAAAGACAAACTCAAGAAAGATGCTATCCGTGCAGCGCAGGAACAAGCAATGACAGAGCAGTTGGCTCATCATGCTAAACTAGCAGAACTTCGAAAGCGTACTTCTGCACCACAAGCCAACTTGAAGGCGGCAGATCAGGTTGTGGACTACTTCTCCAGTCGTGGCTTTGGTCAGCAATACACGACAGGTCTACAGATTGTCCAAGAGATGGCTGGCGCCAATCACCTTCGAAGAAAATCTGACACTGATGGCCACGCTTCGGATTCGCGAAGGGTTAGTGGCAGTGATGCGCGATCGAGTACTCCACATGCATCAATGGGGAAGCCAATAAATCCATACAATTACATTTGGCCGTCTGGCAAATCTAGGCCAGGTCGACATCCTGCTTTGGAGAATGTAACGTCACTGACTGATCCTGGGCAAAAGTTCCACGCCACGACTGGAACATTTGGCACAGACTTCTTCGATATTCGAGCTTCTCAAACCGCACGACCTAAACTTAAGCTCCAGATTGACGATTATAGCAAATGGGAAGCCAAGATTCCGAGCTCTTTACAGGATATGCTGCGAGGGAGACGTGGCAGTAATGCCAAGTCTCCGAAGCATGGAATGACCTTGACATATGACTTTGACCAAGAGATCAACAAAGTGGCGAATTGGGAAAAGCAACATGAGAAAGATCTGACTGGGAGAATGTCGCTTGTGAACCTGCGTTTCATCAATCATGTCATCCCATCCGAGGTTGCCGCTCAGACCATATGGTTCAGCAAGCCTCAGGACATAGGCAGACCGGTACGAGCGCGGAACTCCAGGGCTGTGCCAGTGCAGGTCAGTCGCTGGGTACCGCCGCCGCCCGCAAGCCCTGCTGCTCCTTTGCCAGTATCAGTCAGTCAATGGAAGTCAACTGCAATTTCCGCTTCTCCACGGCCAGGCACGTCAAATACACAGCCAGCACCAGTCACTCGATCGTTATTACCTCCAAGTTATGCTGCTTTCCCAGGCATGGGAGTCCTCATGCCAACACCCGCCAGCAGCTATCCTGATCTTCCTTATCCTGTCGCACGAACCTCTGGGCCCTGGCCTGCTACACCGGCTCGCACCAGTGCGTCAATTAAAACACCTCAGAAACAGCCTGAGTCGATCAGCGAAAGTGTAGAATCACGACCTGCGACACGCCGAGGTAAAAAGCCAGGAAGGCGTGCTATGGCAATGAGTTCAATATTCAAGCCTACAGATGTTCAACGACTGATTGCTTCTGTACTCTGTGTGCGTATGCTCATTGGAGGTCTAGAGCAACAAATCAACTGGCATATTGTTGAGCAATTGATGCCAGATCATGAGCTTCCACTGATCAAGGCACGTTGGGCTGAGATCGAGAGCTGTCAGTTCTTGCAGCTTGTTAAGCTTGATGAACAGTTGCAGGAAGTGTTTATCGCAGCATACGAACAAGGTCGTCTTGATAGTCTGAACTATAGCAAGCTTGAGAGCTATGACTGGGATACCTTGGTTGTCTGGATCATCGAAGCACTCAATATTGTCGCAGAAGAAAAAATTTCGGAGCTGCCTACAAGTCGACGTGCTCTTAACGGACTGGATATCACCGATAACACTATGTCGCGATCTTTTGTCAAGGACGAATACTACCGCGATCTCGCCACCCAGATGCGACGGACTGAGATCGTCCACGACATATCCTTCAGCTTAACCATATCGAAGCAATCACCCATCGCTCAACCATACTTCGGTGACGCCCTCGCAATCGTCCGCTCTCACGTCCGCGCCAACAACGCCACACCCGCAGAATCCTACGACTCTACCGCCGCCCGCGTCAAGCTCGAACGTCTCTTCACTGAACCCTCCCTCGACACCGCCATCAAATTCCTCACCACCAACGGTATCATGACCCGTCTGAGCAAAGGCCGCGTCATCCCCGGCCGCAATTACGCCATTTCTGACCTTGTCTTTAAGAACCTCAAGCGCCACGCCCTCGACCTCCCCATGCTGCACGCCGCCGCCCGCGGGAAATGGAACCTCGATATGTCGTTTGCGCGCGAAGGCCGGATGCGCATGTCACAGGTGACGCCGGACGGGGAGGTCATGATGCTGCTGAATCTTGCTGCTGCAGGAAGGATCCGTTTTGAGGTCGATTTGCCGCCTAGCACAGCGGATCCGGCAATTAAGCCGCTGGATGCCGAGACGGGGAAGAGGCATCTGAGTGTGTGGGGTTTCACGGAGGGGAATTACAAGACGACACAGATGGATCGGCAGAATATCGTGTTTGATGTGTGGTTGGTGCCGACGAAGGAGTATGTAAGGGGCGTGCCGCTGCCGAATCCGCTGCCGCCACCGCCGGCGCCGCATTTGGCGGATGTGAGGCATCCCGTGCCGTTCTGGTATGACATTCATGATCGACTCGTCCCGCCCATCTGGGAAGCGCTGGTTGCGGCTGTGTTGGGCGCGGTCACGATACAATCTGGATGCAGTGTTGAGGACATGCGTAACATGTTTCGCGGGGCGGTGGAGGTGTGGGATCTTGAGCTTGTCCTAGATTGGCTAGAACGGCTAGGCGTTATACGCGGTAGTGGTGTGAATGGAAGCGGAAAAGGCTACGTGGCCAAGGAGTGGTGGTGGAGCGTGCTTGGTGGAGGGCCTGGAGGTCGAGAATGAGGCAAATCGGGAGCAAGAGAGGGGTTATCTCGACCTTGATGGCATCCAGAACCGGTGCTGGCATTGAAGCTGGAGGACGTAATGTATGATAGGACGGACTGATGAACGTGCATGTATACTCGCACACATATGCGATAGAGGCCAGGAATACCCATTCTGGCTACACTAGACTGAATACTATTGAGCAAATAGGACGCTTAGCTGAATGATATTGCGACTGACACTATCTTAAAGGCTGGTATACAATTAGAGCTGAAGAAGTGGACAATTGCGATAGCTAACCTCTATCAGAGCTGCTCAGCCACACATTTCCCATTATCATCCGCATATTACAGTAGCCGGCGCCAAAGCGTACTCGCACTCCCTTGACTCTAGCATCCTGGCAATCCCACAAAAACTCCTGCTTAACGCGCACCTATATGGGTCTCTGCCTTGCATATTCGTACAACACGATACTCGCCGCGGTCTGCACGTTGAGACTTTTGGTTTTGCCCTGAATCGTAAATGAATTAGCTTCTTCTTCTTCTTCTTCTTCCTCGCTCTCTTTCTCTTTCTCTCTCTCGTATCGGATTCAAAGGAAATGGTCAAACTCACCACCTGCGGAATCTCCAAACACGCGTCCATATCGCCCAGCAGCGCCGCGGGGATGCCCTCGCGCTCGCTGCCGAGCACGAGGACGACTTTGGAGGGGAAGACGAAGTTCGTGCGTTTTCCGTTGTTGTTGTTGTGGTGCGAGGATTGCGAGGCCTGTGTATATTGTGTAGGTTGTGGCTTGGGTGCTGCTGGTGTATCGTCGCCGTTGCCATTGCCGTTGCCATTGTCTGCAGGAGCCTCCTTATTGTTGTCCTCATCATTGCTGCTTCCACCACCACCACCGCCCAGAATCCAACTCCCATCTGTCTGCTCCACCCCGCACACCGTCCACCCCTCCTTCTTCCGTTCCCGCAAATAGTTCCTGATCAATTCCTCTTCCGGCTTGACTTCCTCGATCGGTACCCAGAAATGGCTGCTTACGCTCACGCTCGTGAAGTCTTTGTGTCCCAGCACGGAGAGAAAGGGGATCAGGAGGAGGGAAATGCCAAAGATTTCGGAGATGCGGGAGAGGCCGCCAAGATTGAAAGGGTTGGCGATGAGGGAGGCGAGGAGGATGA
>Ga0058702_10000694_pt1 | contig 13490 bp, 20 predicted proteins | sample AgamicOrSfe_FD_83781 | JGI IMG/M metagenome (GOLD analysis project Ga0058702, IMG submission 83781) | Agave microbial communities from Guanajuato, Mexico - Or.Sf.e | ecosystem: Host-associated > Plants > Phyllosphere > Phylloplane/Leaf | place: Guanajuato, Mexico | collected 2012-05-30 | reverse complement strand
GTCCTTGAGGTTGTCTGGTGTTTGAGGGTCGTGCTGGCTGTTGATCGGGTATGGGTAGGCCATCTGCATGTGAGCAGAGGACGGAGCCACGAAGGCGAGGAGGCTGCCAAAGGCAAGGATCGACCTAAATACCATAGTGCTAGTTTGTGTGTGGTGATAGAGGGAAGTGTGTGCTGGGATATGAGGTTGACGGGAGAGGATGGGATTGTGAGTCAGGAGTGTGGCAGATGGGAGTGCTGCAGTGTGCAGGGGAGCGAGGACACAGGGGTGGTGACGACGATAAACGTACGCAGATGCAGCTAGCCGACCAGCTGAGTTTCGAGGATAGAGAGGCAGGTAAGAGGAATGATTTATAGACGTGAGGTAGGTAAGGAAGAGGTTGGATAAGGAAAGCAGGAATTGCCCTGGGCGCGAACGGGCTTATAAGCGCTCGGGCTGCGTGGCGTGAAACATGCACAGTGTCACGTATGAATGTGGGTGGGGACGTGAGACAGCATTGTCCAGATCGCATTGTGCATTGATGCGCAAGGAATGTACCTGTTGCAGTCTTTGCTCCTGCATTCCTCGACCTGGCTCTTGCTGCCATGCAACGATGCCTCGCGGCCAACTCCCAGCGAGGCGCGTGGTTGTGTCGCCAAAGCCATCACAAGGCGCGTACTGTGTGAATATCTCGTTACCTATTGAACTGAAGAGTACCCTGCATGCACACGGCGATTTGGCAACTCTACGCATGCCGAAGTACTGCTGCGCGTAGCAAGCAAGGACTGACACAGCATTACAGTAGGCAGACTGTGAAACAAAGCATGATTCGGGGTAACTCCTGTTGCTGTCCATGAAAGTGAGACTGACCTGAGACAGTCACGTGATCTGCAATACAAATATTCCTAATGTACGATGACGCATTCAGATCGGATCTGCGAAGTTAATCTCGTGATCGCCCGCCTTCCCGTCTTCATGGCTTTCAATGATTTTTGCGCGACCACTACATTATTATCGCAGTAAAACACCTTGGCCTCTTCATGCTGAGGCTCCTTCCATTGAGCGTTGTCACGACATCACGAGCATTCACTCATCCTAGCTTCATCATCCCAGGTCGCAGTTTCACTACACTACGTTCGCTTCCCAGCATGCCTCCCAAAAGAAAGCGCGCCGAGAACGGCGACTCCTCTGCAGACATTCAGGCCAAGAGACCAGCATCGCGTCGCATAGCTTCAGCAGCTCTCGACCCTCAGAGCAATAAGGAAATATACGATGCGCCAGCAGATGTCAGAGCATCTCCTGACGACAGTGACATGGACGATAGTGTGTTACCAACTGTTCATCGCATCAAGGACGAGCAGGAAGATCATTCTTCTCCGTTGTCCGATGTCCCAGAGCCAAAACCCGAGAAAAAGAAGCGTCAGCCTGCGAAGGCGAAAGCACCGATAGACCCCAAAACGACGGAGAGCAAGAGGGACTTTGCTGTTGCAGCAATGGCGACACAGGCAGCCGCTGCAGGAAAAGGAAAGAAGAAGAACGATGAAGAGAATCGCAGTGACCCGGATGAAGATGATTTCGACGATGATGCAGACCCAGAAGAGATCACTCAAGCATTATCTCGTCCTCCACCTATAAATAGTGACTACCTTCCACTGCCGTGGAAGGGTCGATTAGGATATGCTTGCCTAAACACGTATCTTCGCAACTCCAATCCACCCATATTTCAATCACGTACCACCCGTATTGCGCAGATTCTTGAGCACCGCCATCCACTGAAAGATCCCGCTCAGCCGCATCACCCCATCAAGAACCGACCGGACAAAGACAAGCCCGCAGATGTCAGACTTGGCCAGCAGCACATCGAAGCATTAGCTCTGGCAAACTGTAAAGACATGATCAAGATGATTCGCTGGAACGACAGATATAATATCAAATTCTTCCGCCTGTCCTCTGAAGCTTTCCCTTTTGCATCTCACAAGGAATATGGCTACAAGCTTGCTCCATTCGCCACCGAAGCTCTTGCAGAAGTTGGTAAAGTCATTGCCGAGCTTGGTCACCGCGTCACTACCCACCCAGGTCAATTCACACAACTTGGATCGCCGCGCCAACCCGTCATTGATGCTGCTTTCGCCGACCTTGAAATCCACGACGAGTTCCTCTCCCTCCTCAAACTCCCACCACAGCAAGACCGCGACGCTGTCATGGTCCTGCACATGGGAGGCGCCTTTCCCGACCACGGCGGCAAGCCCGCAACGCTCGACCGCTTTCGCGAGAACTACGCCAAGCTTTCTCAAAGTGTCAAGAACCGCCTCGTCCTCGAAAACGACGACATGTCCTGGAGCGTCCACGACATCCTTCCAATCTGCCAAGAACTCGGCATTCCTCTCGTCCTTGATTTTCACCACCACAACATCATTTTCGATTCGACCCAAATCCATGAAGGCTCCAAAGAAATTATGGTTCTGTACCCCGCCATCAAAGCGGTATGGGACGCGAAGCAAATCACACAGAAGATGCACTACAGCGAGCCCACGCCTAAAGCTATCACGGGCAGCCAGCGGCGCAAGCACAATCCCCGCGTGTGGAGTCTGCCGCCTTGCGCCCCGGACATGGACTTGATGATCGAGGCCAAGGACAAGGAGCAGGCTGTCTTCGAGCTCATGCGCACGTTCAAGCTGCCAGGGTTCAACACGTTCAACGATATCATCCCGCATGTCCGCGAAGACGACAACAAGCCTATTCGACCTGTACGTGCCAAGAAAGCGGCGCCGAAAAAGAAGAAGAAGGCTGTCAAAGAGGAGGATGAAGACGAGGAAATGGCCGATTCACAAGCTTTACTCGAAGCTGAGCCAGCGCAACGTGTCGTACCGGACGAAGAACTCGGCATGGGTGGGCCAGATGGTCGCGTCTATTGGCCGCCGGGCATGGAAGAGTGGCTAAGGCCCGTGAAGCGCGTGGTCAAAAAGAAGGTGCCGGGTGAGACGAGCACGCCAGCGAAGAAGGGCAAGGCTACTGTCAAGAAAGAGGAGGATGCCGGCACGGATGGCGATGCCAGCGTCAAAGATGAGGAGGGTAGTGTAGCTGGCACCGACTCTGCGCCGTCGTCGGCGAAGAAGCCCGGTGCAGCGAGCACATCTGCGGCTGCTAAGAAGGCGAAGCGCGCCGCAGCTGATCTGCCCATCGACGGTGCGAATGGAGATGCAGCGGCGTCGGCACCAGCACCGAGAGCCAAAGCCCCACGGGCAAAGGCGCAACCGGCGGGGAAGAAGACAAAGGTCAAGAAAGAGGCGAGTGTGTCGGAAGAAGAGGCTGAGTTGTCTGTTAGTGAGATGTCTGATTCGGAAATCGAGGAGAGGATGGAGCAGGCTGGCAAGGAACTTGCCGGTGCGACAGGTAAAAAGACGGCGGGAGGGAGGAGTAGCGCGAGGGCGAAGAAGGCGGGGAAGGTGAGTTATAAGGAGGAGGTGCATGATGAGGAGGATTAGGAGGGGAAGAGAGGCCCTGCAGATGTACTAGGGTATGTTGTATGTTGTACTATTGCAGAGAGCTCGCACACATCTTTGTCCGTCAGGGTTGTAACACTCAAGCAATCGATACATCACATGACACAGTACTGTAGCATATAAGCGCATTACATTCACATCCTTCCCCTTCCATCTAGATCGGCGCTGAAGAGTGCCATGAGGAGTTTGGAGTCGCCATGGGGAATGCACCTGCAGGTCAGCATCCTGCTCACATCGCCCGTACCCAAGAAAGCTCTATACCCGGGATGGAAGGTGCTCTCGAGGCAGTCGCATGGAATCGTCCCTATATAACAGCATCACAGGATAACGCTTCCAGGGTACTTCAAGAGTCATGGTTTGCGGCGCAGGAGAGAGGTAGTGCGTGCCACAGAAAGAGAGGACAGCTCGCCAGCATCACCGAACAATGCTGGTATGGCATGGTATGGAAGGTGGGAAGGTGATGCCGACCAGGAGGAGGGTTAAGTGTACTGGAGGCAGACCGGATACTTCGTCACCATCACAGAATGATGCTTGGGAAAGGAGGATGGTGATATCTTCACTGAGCGGAGAAGAGAAAAGCGTGGCGTAGGAGGGTGTATCATTACCTTAACGATATACGTTACTGCATCCTATGCCTATCAGATCCCTCCATGGCATCTTCGCAGATGTGCTCGAACCCTTTGGAGCTAAGACTGACGGTGTTCTTCTCAACGCAGGAAAATCATGTGCCAACTCATATGAATTATCTTGGGCGATGTACATGTCCACCCCCGGGCTCGCGAGCCGCCTCGCACTTGCAATGGCTGCTCACAGTTTTCTGAAAGTCCTTCGTTGCCTTCTCAGTAGTTTGGTATCGTTGACCAAGGATTCCGTGCAGGATAGCTCTCAGGCGTACACCTCTCTGGCATGTGGGGTCATTCATGCCCCATCCCCAGTCCGTCCAGTGCGCTCGAAGCCGTGTCTCCCTACAAATATTTCCACGCAATCTTCCATGCGCGCCTTCCCCCACCTTCTTGCCAATGTAAGAGCCTGCCCTCGTGACACTATTCATCCGGCCTTTCCCTCCCCTCTAACCTTCTACTCATCCCTCCCCCACGCCTCCTTCCTCCTCTCCCTATCCTCCCTCGCCTCCCGTCTCCTCTTTCCCCACTTCGCCCTCGCCTCCCCATGCTCCCTCCTCGCCTCCCTCTTATACTCCACCGTGACGCTGTCCCCTGTAACCCTGCTCACAAACAGACTCGTACACTGGAACCGCTCGGCCAGCCGACTGCGCGTCCACTTGGTCGGATCTTCCGCCCGAAGCTTCCGCATCTCCGTGAAATCAGTCGGCGTAAGGTGATATTTCTTCTCCTGGAAGTTGTTGAACAGACGGGGTGGGAGAGTGGTATTCGTTGGCCAGACGGTAGAGGAGGGTGAGGATGTCGGTGTCGGTCGAGAAGAAGAGGTGGATGGCGAGATTGAAGCCTGCGCCAGTCGCTGACGTATGTCGGTTTTTGGCAGGAATTTTAGGGGCGTGTGGTAGACGTTGGGGGCGGACGGAGGAGGGTTGTAGATGAGGTGGTCTGCTGCTGGAGTCGGCGTTGCAGCTGCACGGGAGCGGCCAGAGGAGCCTGTGATGTAGGATGGCCCGCCGAAGAGGTCGGCAGGTGGTTGATTGAGCATTTTACGCGTTCGGCGGCCGGTCATGACGGTGCGGGTTTGTTGTACTCGGAGACATGGCGTGACAGATGATGAGCATGCTGGGCGTAGATTCCTTGCGAGGACGGTTGACGTCGTTGTGGTCATTGTGTGTGTTGTGCTGTGTGGTAAGTTGTGCTGAGCGAAGCCAGGCGAGGTGTTGCAACTTTCTGAATTTCAATTGACATGTGACTATTAAAGTATTTGTCATTCTCCTTCACTACAAAGACTGTGGAATAAAGGTGAAGGAGTCAACGAGCAAATGGCTGTGAAATGAAGATGAAGGAGTCAATCACTATGAAACAAGGATGAAGCAGTCAGAAGTAGCGATCTCGTTTGGGCCGCCCTCACTAAGTTTATATTTGTGTCCATGACGAATTACTGCTTTAAGCACTTGAACCATCTCCTCCAACATACTCGTGACGCTGGACTGTCAACACTTTGCCATCTTGTTGAACATCGACGGACGTGGACTGTCTCTCGCGCTCCAACATGATATCGTTCTTGACAGCGTGCTTGCCATCGAAGATGACACTGACTTCCTCGAGTGTGACACTATGGCTGGTTAGCGTATTTGATAGGGAATGAGAGGTGCTGCCTACTTAGCGGTCTCTGGGTACGTGAAGAATACTATAATAATGTTGACGGCGATGAGAACATCGGCGACAATGTAGTACTTCCAACCGAGGTTCTTCAGTGCGACGGGGTTGGCGTAGTTCTATTTTGATCAGGTCAGTCAAAAGCACCAGAGCGGTCCAGACTGAGAACTTACAAAACCAGTGATGGCAGCTTGAACAAGCAGATTTTGTGTGCAGATGAGCTTGGCGCGGATGTCGTAGCTCATACATTCTACTGTGTATCCTGTCAAGATCCCATTCCTGCAGAAGGCATTAGTATTCGGGTTTTCAGTTCATGACACTACTAGACTCACCAGGTTGTAGCATAGAATCCACTAAAGATGAAGATGAAAGCAATAGAAGCAGATCCTGCTGCTTGGGTACCCTTCTCGGCATATATGGCAGAACAGATGGTCCAGGGGATGAAGCCACAGATCAGCATTCCGCACAGAGATGTCAGCATCATGGGACGACGACCAAAGTGGTCAATCTTGTAAGCCCCCCAGAAAGCTTTTGAGAGCTATTAGCTGGATCGAATGGATAGATTGACAAGTAATGAACTCACCGAAAGCCATGTTCCACATCGTAAGACACCCATTAATGATAGATTGTATGCGAGGATTCGTGATACCGACGCCACTGAGGACAACAGCGAGACAGTAACCGACCAGCGTAGTACCGGTGGCTTGAGCGAAGATGGAACAAGTGACGACGACCCATGTGCGGTGACGGTTGCCTTTAGTGCGAAGCAAGTCAAACCAGGAACCGGTGCCATTAGCCTTCTCGAATCTGGACGAGTTAGCGAGTGAAGAAAACGCAGTGGTTTGGGACTACTCACTCAATGGCACTCTCAATCTCCTGCATCTCAAATTCGGCAAGGGGATCAGCTAGATCATCGCCACAGTGGTTTCGTCGTAGGATTTGAAGTGCTTCTTCTCGGCGTCCTTTGTTGACTAGCCATCTGGGCGATTCAGGCACGAACTTACAGGACAGTCAGCATGATTACATTGTGAGGTCCAGGTCACTTACCCAGGTAAGGGTGATGGAGATGAGCGACGGGAACATTTGGACGAGTGGAACTGAACGCCATGACCAATCGCTCTTGATCGTCAAGGTTCCCCTGCCGTGAGTTAGCATCATCATGAGTGAGCCCCAAGACCAAGACTTACAATGTAATCCAGGCAGCAATCGTGGCGCCAAAGTAGTAAAGAGTGTTCAAAAGTGTGGACAATTGAGCACGATGTTGTGGATGTGCCAGCTCCGTCACCAGCATGGGCGCAGCAGTATACTCGAACGCGAGACCCATTCCAATGAGGACACGAGCCACAGCGAACATCGCAAGCCCTCGAGCAAGAGATTGGAGAAGGACGCCAACAATGATGATGGCACTGCCGATCAAGATCGTGTACTTTCGTCCAATCCTTTCTACAACCCACCACAGCCAGAAAGCTAAGGCAAATGTCAGGATTCCATAGATTCAGACACCTTCAGAATCTCCAAGATGCATTCATGCCATACCTGCAAAGGCGCCACCGAGACCTTGTGTACCATTGAAGATACCAAGCTGGTTGCCCGTCGGATGGTGAAAGTAATTTTGCCCTGAGGACGATGTCAGTATTCGACGGTGGTGCCGTCAACTAAGTTCTACTTACAATAGGGAAGTGTCTGTATTCAACTTAGCATTGAATGGATGTATCGGCCTTCCAGTGGTGATGACATACTTGCATTCCGTTCATAATGGACCCGTCCAACCCGTTCGTTGCCTGTACAATGAGGACGACCAAAAGCCACCCATAGAGACGTCTGAGATGCTTGTACTTATACCATGGCTCTGCAAGAATGCTCTGGACATTGATGGTAGTGTCACCTCTGCCATCGTTGAAATTGTTCGAAATGACACCGACCATCTTGCTGGATGTGTAAGGTTGAAGGTGAAGAGAGTATACAGGAGGACCAACAACGAAGAAACATCCAAAGAGGCTGCCCGCCCATCTTATACCAGATTAAACTACTCAGATGACTTCGGGTTGCAACACAACGTGGGACACTTTACCCAGCTTTAGCCAGCACTTCAGATGTGAATTCCCCCCATCTCCACCTGTATACCCATGCAGCTTTCGCAATCGCCTTCGTGGAGAGAATGGGAGGAGCAGTGGGGATCAACATGATTTCGAGCTTGTCGTGATCCGGAGCACGAAGAACCGTTGTAGATCCCCGCATGCTCGTCAGACCGCCTTCACAAGTTCGCGCCAAGTCTCACACGGTCCTCTGCAGGCTTGCGCCAGAGAGCCGATTAGCCACTTGCGACGAGGCACATGGGTACTCCGACAACAATCCTTTAAGGATTCGGAGCAGACTTCACCGAGTGCTATCACATTCACACGTCCCAGTCGGTATGAAACACATTGGGACACAACAGCAATCACGAAGTCACCGCACTGTCACTTCGGGCTCCGCATTAGACGCTTGATTGCTCACTGGCCGCCATACAGGGTCCGCTGATTTCATCATGACTTACACCAAGGGCAGCGAAACCAAGAAAGGAGGTTGACAAGATGTGGTCTGATTAACCTTTGGTGGAGGTGGGACGATCGTCACGAATTCCGCGTGGGGAAAGGCGGAGGCGGCAAAGGCGAAACGCGAAACGCGAACGTCTTATGTCTCCACTCTTGTCACTGTATTCTCATAGGCGAAGCATACAGCTGGTGTGCGTGGTTCTGCTTGTGCACTGCTTATCCGGTAATCTTCACGACTCGGACGTCGCTGGCTTGCAGGAGGCCATTGCAACGCATATTGCTTCGGCGTAGCCTATGCCGACATTGGGGATGGCCCCTCCATCTCGTTGTACGATCATAGGACAAAAGTGTTGAAGTGTCCAGGGGAGAGTGCCGTAAGGATTCTGCTCCAGCCTGTGTCCTAGTACAGTATCGGCCTCGTTGAAAGTTAGCCTACCTGCTGTATTAGTACACAGCAGCACATTCGTGTTCGAATGATGATACCTCAGCTACGACAGGTTGGTTCACATGCTCGTCGATTATTGCTAAGCAACAGCTCCGGATTAGCTGTGGCTGCTAGCGAACCCGGAAACCTTCGCAGGTCAGGCGTCCTACCTCCAACGCGGATGGCGAGAGCCTGGTAGGTGGTAGCTGGAGACCAGCATGGTATCGTAGGAGCGCATATAACCAGACCCGAAACTTGGATACTCACGTCCCAATGCTCATATCGAGCTTTACTGTGACTTCATTAGTAGCTAGTGCAGGAGGAAGAGCTAATGCCAGAGAACGGTACTTGGCAAGAGATGCTTCAAGGTTTGGAGATACTGACAAACTTTATACCTTCACATAACATTGTCTCTTCCCTGCGTTCCACGCCTTGGGGAGATGGACTGGAAGGGGCTTATGATCGACGATTGGCTGGATAGCATGAACAGTGGTATGAATAGGGTCATTGATGTCTACGTTTTGCTGTATACGGGAACCATCCTGCTGTGGACGTAGGCTTCCACCATCTGACCAAGTCTTTTGGACATGGTCGCCACGCAGACTATTTCAAGTCGATCTGCGACACACTCTAGCAGGTCTTATAAGGATCAGAACCGTTCCTGCGCAGGTCTCAAGTCCAGCTCATGAGTCCACAATGCAGCCTTTTGTGACGCAAGCCACAAATAGGTCTCGCCAACCCTCTCAGCGCTCATCTTCTTGCCTGTACGCGTGGCTTCGCTGTCGGAGTCATTTTCGATCCCGCCATTCGCAATGGCGTGCACGCAGTGTACACCAGTCCTCGAGTGCTCCTTTGCTATAGCTTGTGCAGCTGATCTTGCACCCGCCCTGCCAGATCCATATGCTGCAAATCCCTCGTTCGTCCGCAAAGCCCCGAGTGTGCCAGTATAGATTATGGTCCCTTTCTTCTCGCCGTTTGTGTCTGCCAAGAGGGTTTCTCCGCCGTTCTGTGCATACATCATGCGAAGAGATTCCTGCCCGAATGCGAAGGCTCCTGTAGCATATGTCTGCAAACTCTCACCATATGCTTCTGGGGTGGTTTGCATGAATGGCTCTTTCAAGCTATGCTTGACGTGGTAGATGGCGAGGCGCAGCTTCAGCTCTTTGAGCTCCGGGTGTGCTGCGATTGCCTTAAAGGTCTTTTGCAAAGAGGATGGGGATGTGTCAGAGGGGAAAGAGTGGAAGACGCCGCCTTTGACAGACTTTCGAAGCTCATCTCGTAGTGCTTCAAGGTTTGTCTGGTTACGAGCGAGGAGGGCCACCGCCATGTTGCCCTCTCGTGCGAGGACACGAGCTACGCCTGCGCCTGAGGTAGGACCGGCACCAATGATGATGGCAAGACTCTTGGGCGCGGACATTGTGCTGAGTACTATGTGAACCGACTGTGCTTCTAGTTGTGTGGGGTCGAATCTGTTTTTGGGTTCGTGTAGGTTGAGTGTGCTTCTAGTACTGTGTTGGTTCAATGTACCAGGTACTTTCTGCATCGACTGTGAAACATGATACAAGAGAAATACCCCGCATTGACATTGACGGATCGAAACTCCGATTTGTGCGCCACTTTGTGACTTCGTCTGAAGTAGCCCGATTATTCGATCATCTCATATTGCTCGCGTGCTGAGCTGGCCGACAGCACACCACCACTACAGCAGAAGTCAGCAGTCTGGTGCCTGACGCTGTAGTAGCCGTTGCAATGAGCTCGAGCAGCTCAAATACTCTATCATGGTCGTATTGCTTGATCTCGATGAAGATGATCTCGTCGAACCCTCCATAGCCACCATTAACGAGCAGTATCGACGTCGACTACAAGGCGGTCAGCATATGGCAGTGTTACCACTAGCATCAGGCAACAGTGAGCATCACAGGCCCAATCCTAACCTGAATGGCTTCTCAGCGGCACTTGCTTGTTATCCGTAAGGCAGTTCGTATGAAGCATCTGATTTTCCTGCTAAGATCGAATCATGACAGTGTGGTTTGTAACCTAGCACAACATCTTGACCTCAACTCCCTCCACGACCTTGCTGCAGCTTGTCGCCAATTCCATGCGAATCTTACACAATATCGATCTCAGCTGGTTAAGCAAACGTTACGTTGTTCAAATGAGCCCAAGGAAGATGTTGTGGCGCATGGTCCAGATGGCAGGACCAGAGGGTGGAACGGAAGACTCACCAGTGGCAGGGTCATGAGGTGTGCAAGAGACCTCGTAGCTGAGTGCCGTAGATGCGGGACAGTTGTGTGCAGAGTGAGAGACTCCTCAAAGTGTCACCCAGCCACTACTAATATGGAGTAGAACTGTTCCATCAAGCAACCCCCAGCCAGCGCCATGTCTGAGCGATACCGTCGACTTTGCCGGCCCTGTACGGCTTCTCCAATTGAGCTGCACACAACACACCCATACCCTAAAAGTCCTCCCACATTCACCACGCCCGCCTTCTCGCCCGGCCCCTGTATCTGCCCCGACAGCGTCTACCTCTGCCTCTCCTGCGGCAATGCCCTCCGCAGCGCCGACACGACGTACATGCGCGGCTGGACGTGGCGCACCCGCTACTCTACCTACCTCGGCGGCATCGGCACAGGCATTGGCGAAGGTGAGGCAGGCGTCGAATGTGGCCGCGGCACCTCCTGTCTCGCCGCCCGTTGCATTGAGCAAGAATTAGACTGTGACGCGGACGAGCTGGCGGAGCTGCGAAGCGAGATGGAGCGTATTGAGATGGAAGGCGTGGTGGGTGGGCGGACGTGGAGTGGCACGAGTTACTTGACGCAGGAATTGGAGGGGATCGGAGGCGTGATGAAAAGAAAGGTGAAGAAGAGGGTGAAGGTGGGCATGACGGTGAAGGAGTATGAGGATGAGAGGGAGTCGGGGTTGTTTTTGGAGAGGGAGAGGGAGGGAAAGAATAGAAGTTGGTGCTTTTGGTGTTTGAGGGTTGTGCTGGGGAAAGGGGATGTGGAAGGTGGGGATGGCAATGCTGAGTGCGAGTCGGCTGAAAACAGTCCGGCGTCGAAGGCGAATCGGTTATCCAGTTAGGTTAGAGACAGAAGCATTCACAACACCACTATCTCCTCCAGCAATGTTCACGATCCATTCCAAGTTCGTAAACACAAAAGACCACTGATAGAGCACCAAAAAGTAGGCGGATCAAAAAGCTTTGGAATACACATTCAAAGTAAGTCAGACCTATCTCATGGTATTTTATGCGCCAGTTTGTCCCCCAAATCATTTGAAACATGGCCGGCCGCCATTGTCGCGGAACGGTCATCTCATATCGACCCGGCAGTTTTTGGTTCTTCCTACACCCAAAGCTCACATGCTATGCTGTCCTATCATGGAATTTTCTGAAAAGAGAACACTCTACGACGGAGGAGCAGCACCACGGCCACGACCGAATCCACCACGGAACTGAGGCGCAAACTCGCCGGGAGCAGCACCACCCTCCTTGCCACCCTCCTCACGACGTCTGTAGCCACCCTCACGGTCACCACGCTCGCGGGGAGCACCACGGCCACGGGGTCTCTCACCGTCACCGCCCATCATACCTGGGAAGTGTTAATATCTTAAGAATTTTGCTTTGTGTGTATGCGGAGCATATCTTACCACGAGGAGGAGCGTGCGAGCGCTGCTGCTTGATGTGTGTGGCGGGAACGATCTCGGCGGGGAGGTGGAGCCATTCGCGGAGGAAGTCGAGACCCTCAGGAGTGAGGGTGTAGTAGTACCATTGCCATGAGAATTGGGTCTTGAGGAAACCGCGGGAGGTGAGGGACTGGCAAGCCTTGACGACCTATGTGTGCGCGCATCATGTTAGATTCGATCTTTCTTGCAATACAGAAGGAAAACAGCGGGCGGAGCTGATGATCGTGAAGACCGATGCAAGTCGTCAAAGCAGAGAAGCTGAAGAGGACGTACGTAGAGGTTCTTAGTGTCAATGTCGTTGTGCTGGCTCTCGAAGTCCTTCTTTGCAACGAGAACACCCTCGCGGAAGAGGTACTCGTGGATCTTCTTGCGCTCGGTCTTGGGAATAAGCATCTTGTCGGTATGTGAGGATGTCGAAGGAAAAGAGGTCAACTGTTAAGGTCGTTGGTGTCTGAGCTAGATCGAAATTCAGTTGCAGTGCGGTGCGTTTCCGCATTTCCCCGGACTTTTGGTCGGACCCTTTGACGTCTCTGCGACCGAGAACCTTATAGGCTTCAACATCATCATTACTACCTCTACATCAACAACAACGGATACTCCTGGAGTGCAAGAAAAACAGCGAAAAGTGTCTCTCATCAGCGGTCAACCTCACACACTTCACATAGGCCACGAAAAATGGCAGAAGCAGCATCACCAACCATGATCAACATCCTCCTCACATCCTTCCCTGGTCTCGGGCTACCCACGACCCTCTGTCTCCCCATTCCCTCCACCTCCACGATCGCCGACCTCACTGATGCACTCTCCTCTCGCCTCTCTGGTCCTGCACTCAGCACGCATCGCCTAATCCTCACCACATCCTCGAACAAAGCCTACTCTCTCACCTCCACCCGATCACTTTCCTCACTCCTACCCCAACCCGATGTCGACACAATCCTCCCCCTCCGCCTCTCCACGCCCCTATGCGGAGGCAAAGGAGGTTTCGGCTCTCAACTGCGCGCAGCTGGTGGCCGCATGTCTTCCAAGAAAAAGCGCAACGCCAACGCCGCCGAAGCAAACGCGTCCTCTAGGAATTTAGACGGCCGACGAT
>Ga0058702_10000693_pt1 | contig 13491 bp, 17 predicted proteins | sample AgamicOrSfe_FD_83781 | JGI IMG/M metagenome (GOLD analysis project Ga0058702, IMG submission 83781) | Agave microbial communities from Guanajuato, Mexico - Or.Sf.e | ecosystem: Host-associated > Plants > Phyllosphere > Phylloplane/Leaf | place: Guanajuato, Mexico | collected 2012-05-30 | reverse complement strand
GGACTTGGGCGAGGCGTTGAGGAGGATTAGTGAGGGCGCGGCGATGATACGGACGAAGGGCGAGGCGGGGACGGGGGATGTGGTGGAGGCGGTAACGCATATGAGGACGGTGAATGCGCAGATTGCAAGGGCGGCGGCTATGACGCCGACGGAGCTGTATGCGTATGCCAAGGAGCTGGGGGTGGATGTCAACCTGTTGAAGGAGACGGCGGCGTTGGGACGGCTGCCTGTGGTGAATTTTGCGGCAGGAGGTGTGGCAACGCCGGCGGATGCAGCGCTTATGATGCAGTTGGGGTGTGATGGAGTGTTTGTGGGAAGTGGGATCTTCAAGAGCGGGAACCCGGCGCAGAGGGCGAAGGCGATTGTGCAGGCGGTGACGCATTATAAGGATCCGAAGGTGTTGGCGGAGGTTAGTGCTGGGTTGGGAGAGGCAATGGTGGGAATCAATTGTGGCACGCTCGTAGGTGAGGATAGACTGGCGAAGAGGGGTTGGTAGAATGGGAAAGAGGAGTTGCGCTGGTGATGCTGGGGTGCTCGTAATGATTCATGCATAGACTCGAGAAAAGACTATAGCTCTTCTGAGCAGCACAAAATGCCAGATGCTAACGTTGTTACACTCACGAGCCACAAATCTGGAAGAGTACTGGGGAGAGTGCCGTAGGGATTCTGCTCCAACTTGAGTGCCATGGGGTTTCTGCTGAGACGCATGTCCTGGTACAGTATCTACATCTGTCTTCATGCATCCTGGTCATCTAGACTTGCCCTCACTGCCACTAGCCGCCTCGTCTAACAAAACTGCCATCTTCACTCAGTCCCTCTCCTCCTCCGCCCTATCCTTCCCTCCCCTCAATCTACAAACTCACAAACCCCGCCAACGCAAACGCTGTCCCAAAGCTGACCTTCAGCGCCACATTATCCCTCAACGCGCTCTTCACATCCGTGTTCGTGAACCATCTCTGCAGCCTTCCATACGGCACAATATGAATGCCCTGGTATTCCAAACCCTGGATACCGAGGACGAGAAGACCGAGAAGGAGGGCGAGAGGCTTGGAGAAGAGGGACACCGTGAGGCCGGAGAGGAGACCTAGGGCGGCGGGGGTGAGTGTTAGCTCATGCGTACGCACACAGAGGAGACTTGATGGAGGGAGGGCGGGGATAGAGGGAGAGGAGAGGGAGAGGCAGAAAGAAGGACTCACCAGCAATACTCCCCACACTCATCTGCCTAACCGCACCCGGATTCAGCTTCCCTCCCCGCGTAACAGGCGTCTTCGCCTCCCTCTCATACCGGTCATAGCCTCCTCCTGCTCCCCTCAACATATCGCTCACGCCACCAGCTACCCCATTCACGGCCTGAGCGGCACCGCTATCACAACGGAGGGCATACCGAGATGCTTGCTGGGTGTTGAGCAGGGACTGGCCGACGAAGAAGGAGGAGATGCCGAGGGAGAGGCCGAGACCGAGGGAGAGGGTGGAGGGGCGGGCGAGGGTGGTGAGGAGGAGGGCGGGCATGCTTGATGCTTGTGGTGCTGCTTGTGTTGTTGGGGATGGGAATGGGGTTGTTGTGAAAAGGGGGGCTGGCTGTTGAAGAGGCGTGAGATTGGCTGGGCGGTGTACTGGCAGGTCTGAGCGACTACGTGGGCGGCCTAGGACTGACTGCTCAGGATGTCACGGTTCGTAGCACGAGAAGGTACAGCTAAGGACGAGGAGAGGTGGCTGATATAACCTGAGTATGAGTCGGACGTCGGCACGTCATCGTCCATTGGCGCAACATTCGGAGTCGTCCCGTTGAGCTTTACCATCACCAACCACCATCATTACGGCACTCTCCATACATCTCTTTCTCGTTGTATTGTCACAGTCATCTTTCACAGTCATGATCGCCCATAGCTCAAAGTACTAGCACAGACTTAAGAGAGTGTCTTGCGGTACTGTCTCTATGATAGTTCTGAACCTTATTTAATGATTGGGCATCTGCCACTTCACCAAGAAGGGACGCGTTCACAGACCGTGGTCCGAGGATCAAGGCTTCCTCGCTCGACGAGACTTGTGAGCTTGTACGGTAGCATGAGCATTAGGCTTCTTAGTAATGAATATCAAATTCGATGTTGTTGTAAGCAAGACTCTCTTCGGACTGCGTGACTTTTCTGTTGCGCGTCGACGTAGCAATCTCATCTATTATTTCGTGTTTTCATTATCATCATCCGAGTACCTGAGGCTAGGGCTCTAGAAATGCGCAAGCGCAGCCCCAAGTCAGCTGGTCTTCCCTGCCTAGTCCATGTTGCCTCGTCTTCCTCACCATATTCCTCTTCTTCCTTCGTCACCAACATTTTCAGCGCTCTCCTATCCTTGACCACAGTCACACCAAGGCCTCTTCTATTCCTGCTCGACACGCTGATCACATCCAAGCCTCATCAATGCCCACCCGACCTCTTAAACCTCAACAACTCCGCCAAACTCGCCGCACTACACCCCGTCTTCAGAAAGTCATGCTCCAACAACTCCGCCGCACTCGCCCTACTCCTCACATCCACACACAAACACACGCTCAAAAACGCCTTCAACTCCTTACTCAACCGTTCCGGCCTCTTCAACCGCGGCGTCCCATTCGTCGCAATCAGCCACAGCGCCTTCAGGGGCTCTTCATTCAGATACGGCGGCTCGCTCTCAATCATCTCGATCGCCATGATGCCCAGACTCCAGACGTCGACTTTGGAGCCGTATTCTTTCTGCTTGACGACTTCGGGGGCCATCCAGTAGGGCGTGCCGACCATGGTGGCGCGTTTGGATTTCTGTTCGGTGAGCTTGGCGCAGAAGCCGAAGTCGGTGATTTTGACGGCGCCGGTGGAGGAGAGGAGAACGTTGTCGGATTTGATGTCGCGGTGGATGATGTTTTGTTGGTGGAGGTGGTAGAGGCCTTTGCATGTCTGTGAGGAAGTGTTAGCTGGTATGGCGAAGAGAGAAATCCTGTTAGCCCATTGCTCACCTCGAACGAGATCGTCGAAATCTGGTCCTCGCTAATGCTAGGGTTGTTCTCGATCACATCTGTCAAGGCACCACCCTCCATGAACTCCATCACAACCCACAACTCCGTCTGTTCCTCCGGTAAGAACGCCTCAATGAAGTTGACAATATTCGGGTGCTTGCTGTCCTTCATAACTACAATTTCATTGACAATCAACTCCTTGCGCTGCTGCTGTCGAAGATCCATCTGCTTGATAGCCACCTGCGCCCGAGGACCTTGCTGCTTCAGCACCTGACGTGCCATTACACTCGTAGCGCTCTCACGCACCCGCGCAACATAGACAGAACCGGATGCACCCTGTCCGATCTTCTTCTGCTTATTGTAAGACTGCAGTGGCGGGTCTTTCGAGACAACCTCCCGCAGTTTCTGCATCACCTGAGCCTCAGTCATGGTCGACATTCGCTGATCCCGAGTCTTCTGTTGTTGATCACTGGGCTGCGCTTGTTCGGCAGGCTTCTTCAGAGGCGCCTCTTCAGCTTTCTTTGCAAGCTCTGCCACAGCAGCAGCACCAGTAGCTTGCTTGATGGGTACATTGATGGGTTTGGCATTTGCCGCTGCTGCTTGCTGACGTACTTGAGTGTCTTGAGCTTTGACTGGAAAGTGCGGCTTTGCTATTGGTGCTGCTTGACCATTGTTCTGTTCTTGCGCTCTCGGCGACTGCTGTCGTTGCGGGCTGATCGCTTCCGGTGAGGTCATCCTCTGTATCGCCGGATCCGCTGCCGTTCGCAAAGAAGCTGGTGGAGGTTGGCGTTGAGCTGGCGATTGTTGCTGAACTTGTTGCTGGACTTGCGGTTGTGGCTGTTGCTGCTTTGCTGTTGGTGGAGCTGGAGCTGCACGAACAGGATTGTAACGTGGTCCTGCTTGCTTTATCTCTGGCTGTCTCAAAGCTTGCGCTTGATTATTACTATGATCATCTTCGTTTTGCCAATGTTGTTGCTGCTGCTGTTGCTGCTGGTAGTGTTGTTGTTGTTGTTGTTGCTGTTGCTCCTGCTGCTGCCTCGTTTGCATTTGTCTGGACTCCTCTTGTCTAGCATCTCCCTTCAGATCACGGTATGATTTCTGCCCACTCAACTGGTGATATGTCTGTTGAACAGCCGGAGACTTCTCATTGTACTGTCCTGCAGCTGACTGTGAACGTGAGTAGTCGTTAGGATTAGGCATATTCGACGATGACCCTTGACCATAGCCCAGCTGCCTGTCTTGCGCGCCCTGTCCAGCATATGGGACTGGCGGCGTAATCACCGGATACTGTGGTCCTCCGTCGTCTCCCTTCTGCAACTTTTCCGTGTAGAAGTTGAGCACCTCAATAACTGCCGCCGGGTTTCTGCTGTAGTCCTCCTTCGTGATCGCACTGGCATTCAGTAACCGTGCCCATTCAACCGGGAGTCCAGTGAAAGCGCCACTCGTGGCATCAAAGCCGACATGCACCGTATGATTGAAGTCCGTCGGCTTGCTGACACCTCCCATGCCCGGCACGCGCGCGTAGATACTGTCGATCCAGTCATACACATCATCATCCGTCTCGACCTTGCATATGACCGTCTTGAGCGCGACTTCTCGTGCCGTGCCTCCAGGGCCAGGACTTGTCACACCTCCAGGGTTTGCTACGCGACTGATCTCAAACGAGAATGGATGGTTCTCACTCCTGCTGACATTGGTCACATCTCTCAAGCTGATCGAGAAGTTGATCTTCGGGCTATTCTGCGCCTTGTGAAAGTCCAGCTGTGCTTCACGCAGCACCAGCCACTTGTCCGACCAGAACTTCATCAGCCCATCTTCTTTCGTCTTGGCCAGCCCTTCCTTGATGACTTCGAATGGCGCGACGTTTCCTTTCGACGGTATGAGCGAGGTATTGGAGTTGGAGTATGATGGGTTGTAGTTTTGGTTGTACCCACCAGGTGTTGGTGGATTCAGCGACATTGCGGACATGTTGCCAGGGATGTTATTGATAGCGGGTGTGAGCGCGAGACGTGGCCGATCAGCTGGTGGACGGGGTGCGGGGCGGACATTCATGAATTGGTCGTGGGAGTAAGCGCTGGAAATTGGATATAACATTGTCAGCTTGCTGGGCATGTATGTTTTAGAGCAGGAAGCGGGATTCGTGGGAAGTGTAATGTAGGCTATATCCCAGGCACGATCGCACCCGTCAGCGAGGAATGCACTTACAAGGGGTGTTGAGAGGAGGCCATGCTGAGATACTATGTGTCCAGTTTCCAGGGATCCAAGATCTCGAGCATCCAATTCGCAAACAGCAGGACTCTTTGTCTGAGCAGATGTAGTACAAGCCAAGCGATCCTTATCAGTCTGGACGGCGCGTGCCTGGTCCAACGAAGGCGTGTAGTACGTGATTGAATGTACTTCCAGGGTCAAACCGAGAGACCAGCAAGGTCCAGACTATCGGTGCGGACGGGTGCGGACGGCAGGATTGAGTCCCTAGTAGCGAATGGAGGGGATAGCAGTGTCTTGCTTGGCGTAAGGTCGTGTGTAGCGTGTGTTGTATTCGTAAAGTGTACCTTACTACTGGTAGCTTGGTGTAAACGATGGTGGTTGATCGGACGAGAGATCAGGCCAAATGCGGGGTCATTCAAGAAAGACTAAAACAGTCGGGTTGAATGAGGCTGAGAAGGAGTGCGAAGTGCACTATTGCCACCACTGCTTAGGGTAGCTCTCAGTATTCCTACTACGCTCAATCGTTGAATACACTAAGCTTGAAGAATATGGTTGTCAAAGTAGTATAATCATGCTGTCATTTCAAAGCATGTTCTCATTCATCAACGATCAATAGGAAAGCCTCAACACCCCTCCTCAACCCCTCCATGCTTCCGCGCCAAACCGTTTGTCTCACTATCATCAATCGTGTGGCGCCGGCTAAAGACAGCCTCTGCATGCATCCTTCGTCCTCCTGGCCTGACATCTTGGGAGACTGTCAGACTACATGCATGCTCGTTACATGTCTCGGGTGTGAGTGCGGGAGTCGTAAGACTTTTGTTGAGGCATACATTTGCTGCATGGAAGCCTGTCCGGAGTCTGGCGGAAAGTGCCGTGCAGACTCTGCTCATTCATTTCTCTTTCAATCGGCGTGGCTACATGGCTGTTGCTGTGTCTCTGTGATTGTCATACTTTCATCTCCTCATTGTCCATTTATCAAGTATGTCCATTCGATAGCTGTTTCATAAAGCTGATATAGTCATACTTGGGCTGATCTCTATCTTCCTGTGAGCTTGCCGGCACATTCGCAGCAGGCATCGTCTTGACCAGATCCTCAATAAGCTCGTCCGGAATAAGAGAGTGCCGAAGGTCCATTTCTGTAACATACGGCTGTTGACAGTCCTTGTCAGTAACGTTGACAACAACAACGACAACAACAACACCGAGAAGACTCACCTTTCCATCCGCAACCTCCTTGAAGCTCTCAAATACCTGCTCAGACGAAAACTGATCCTCCGTAACAGCCACCATGAACCGAATGAACTGCTCAAACGAAACCCTGCCATGCCCAGCACTCGTTTCATCAAAGTGCTCGTGCATCTCCTCCTCTGTATACACCAATCCCAGACTTGCCAAGGCGGCCGAGAATTCAAGCTCAGCCAGAGAATTACTGCCGTCACGATCGAAATGGCGGAAGACAGATTCAAACTCTTCAAGCTGGACAGGGGTCAGGTTTGTCATGTTCCTGGCTACCATCTGGTTCTCGAGGAAAGACAGCTTTTTCGAGACGAGCGCTTTTACCAAACCGAGCTCATATTCTAGCTCGTCGTATGTGTATGGCGTGAAGTCGTTCTCTTCAATGTTAGCCTCGACGCATTGCGCATCCAGCCGTGAGATTACACCCAGAAACTCGTCCAGTGGCTTAACATGTTGACTCAATCTTTGCGTAGCTCTCAATTGCTCCTCAACATCGCCATCAAGTCCTGATATCGACGTCGACAACGTGTTTAGTGTCAATGCCAAATCATTAGCTTTGTCTGCAAAAGACTTCCGTAGTCCATTCTTGATATCCCTGATAGTCTCATTGATAAGCTGCGACCTCTTCCGCTCCGATTGTGTCAGGATCGTCCAAGCTCTATCTACAGCCTCAAGACTGAGCTCCGGCGGCGGCTCATACGGTCTAAGATGATACGTGTTCAGCTTCGTCTTGATATTTCCGAGCAGATTAACCAGATCCGTCTTGTCAGCCACCCATGCCCTCTTCTGACTCCGCTTGTATGCCGCAAACTCAGTCGCTTGGCTTTTCGCATCAGCATAGGTCCCTGCAAATTTCGCATCATGCCATCTTTGATTTTGAAGTGCAATCTGTCGTAATAGCTCGCGCATCCTCTGCTCAAAGGAACTTTGCATCTCCCAGGCGCCTTTCATGTTGGATACGAACTTTTCCACTCTTCGTCCGGCGTTCTCGACCTTTTCCATCTGGGAGAAGGCGTGGAACCAGTATGCAATGTACGTCATCAAGGATCGCTCGTCAGGCATCGCCACATCGCAGACATCCTCGACGTCCAGTAAAGACGGAATACCGATCTCGCGGGTAGCAATGTCGAATGCTAGCTGCATGTTTCCACGATGGTCACGCTTATCCAGCTTGTCGAAGTCGATCAGATCAGGCCGGTGGAAGTCGAGCAATGCGCAGCTGTAATCTTTCGTTAGCATCCTCGCGCGTCTCTATACTGTGATTCCAAGCGAGTCACTCACAAAGCAAGTCCGTCATTCCAACTAGACGAGAAATCCACCACCCTTACATGCTGCTCATAACACGCCGTTTTCCTCTGACACCACAACAACAGCCCTTCTTTCGCGCCCAAGCCCTCAGCATTGATATCGCTGATCGTGAAGCGCAGAATGAGTGTCCAAATCAGCCCCAGAATGATCTTGCGATTGCCATCCACCACATCCTCCGCGCCAATATTCGTCAAATGTATACCCCTTCTCTTGATAAACGCCAGGGCAACATTGACGTTCTCGAAGCGCTGGACGCGTAGTTTGGGCTTGGAGGCGTAGCGGCCTAGAGATTCGTTGCCGAGGATTTCGAGGAGGTGGATGAGGACGACCTGTGGGTTGTTGACTGTCAGTGAATTGTGCTTCTGCTGCGATTTCGCCGAGGTCGAGTGGTACGGGGAAGTCTTACGCCGTCCGAAAGATCCTTGACGAGGTCATTGATAGCCAAGTTCCGCAATTGGAGCTTGCTGTTCAGCCATTTGAGGAACGTCTTTTGCTGGACTGTGATCCATTGTGTTTCCAGTAGTGCCATTACCGCCGCATCGCGAATCGTGGCAAGTCCTCCTCTTCCAATCGTTCCCTGGGAAGTAGAATAGCCTTGTTATCTCCACGAGGTGCAGTTCGGTGGTCGATACAGCTTGAGTGTGGGTCAAGAAGGTGCTTCGGCGACTTTCTGACCGCACGTCTGTAGGGCTGCGCGTGCGAGAAGTGACCACGAAGCACACAACTGACGGATCTGGAGGAAGAGGGTACTGCCTCGACGATGCGATGCGGAATCTAGGCCTGCACTGAACAGCTACAATCTTCTCGTTTCGTCTGTTCGATAACCTTTCAGGTTGTAGACACTTCACGACACCTTCCCCACAATCCTGATGCATCACCAGGTCTTGGCAATTTGGAGAAAGCCACGAATCGAAAGCACACCTACTGGGCCCTCACAAAAGTACGGACATACAGGTCACAGCATAGCGATGACGGCACTGTCCTCGTTTGAGTTTGGTGTTCATTCGATCATATACATATAATTGATTCGTGCGTATTTGCTTTTCCTGTGTACTACCAAGACTATACTGTATGCAAAGGTGCTATGTGCTATCGTGATCTCATCATCATGAATTCATGTTCTCTCGTTCAAACAACCACTGCACTGTCCCTTCCACCCACCACAGGCAACGATCCTGTATGCCTGAGCGTAACAGGCACCCTCGTCAACCTAACCGGCCTCGCCTGCTCCAGCTTCAAGCTGTTCATCCTGTCCATCGACGCTGGCACAGGCGGCAGTGCCTTCGTTCTGTAGACCTCGATGAACTGCGGCGGCACGCTCCGCACCGCCGTGGCATCATCGACCTCTGCCACGCTCGACAATCCCGACTCGAATGCCTGCACAAAATGGAAGGGGAATGTGTCCAGCGCAGACTGGCCGACGAGATCGGCGGGCGTGCTGGGCTCGGAGCATGTGAAGACAGAGTCTGTGTCGCTGTTGGCGATGCTGGAGAGAGTCATGCTTGGCTTGCGCTTGGAGTAGGGCTTGGTAAAGCGGTCGTGGTGGGTGGGTGAGCTAGCTGAGATGATGGAGTCATAGGACGCTCTGGTGGCGAGATGGGTGACCTTGGGAGGACGGCCATCTGGGAAGGGGCGGGAGAAGTTGCAGGAAGGCCGTCTGCTGAGAGGACTGTCGGCGTTGACAGAGGAGTCTGGACGGCAGCTTTGTAGGGAGTCTGCGGAGCATGTGGAGCTGAGGGATGGTACAGGGCTGGGGAGGGCCGTGTCGATGCTTGGGAGACGAGTGGGTGTGGTTTGAAGGACGGAGGTGGCGTCGAGAGAGCAGCGAGTCGATGCTGGAATCTCTTCTGCAACGATGCCATTGAGGTCTTTGCAGGGTCTCTGTGCCGCTCGCATCACGGAGAAGTCGGCAACGAGGTCGTTCTGGCTTCGAGAGGCAATGTTCTTGAATTGCTCGCGGGCAGCGTGGGTGACGTGTTTGAACTCCAGAGGTTCAGTGATGCTGCAGGCAATCTCTCGCGTGCAGGCACAGTTGCGTTGGCCGTGGGTGCGGCAAGGTGATCTCAGAGCCGGCCGTGGCTTGGCCTCCTCGATCTCGCTGATGTTAGATACTGTGGATAGCAGACTGAGCTTGCTAGCCGAGTGCTTGAGTCTGTGACCGGACTCTCGGAGGTGTTTGGCGAACTTTTCTTGTCCTTGGATGAAGACACGTCCAGCACTCTCCATGCTGCCACGAGGCTCGTACGTAGCTGACTCGGACAGGGATGATAGTGGTGTTGATGCTCGCGGGAAGATGGACAGTGTTGGAGAGGAGATCCTCGACTTCAGCTGTGGTCTGGCACATCTCTTCGTGGGCGATTCCAGTGTTCCAACTGGTCGGATGGTATCTGTGGATGACCTGGGTATCTTTGACAACTTCTTCCTCTCACCACCCTGTAAGTTGGCACATCTTAGCGACAGAACCGATGGCTGCTTGCGGATGGTCTTCTCCACGAAAGGATCGGACGAAGGTAGTGATGTGGGCTGAGAGGACGAAGTGGAAGTGGTATAGTGTTTCCATGGGTCGTATGATTCCTGTCTTCGGTGGTCTGGGACATGCTTTCGAACGATAGAGTGGAACGACGCTCGACCATCTTGTATAGGTGATTCAGCTGATCTCTTGTTCGAGGCTCTGCTGGCACTGCGGTCGAAGAGTCCCATGTTGGCGGTCGTGAGGTAATGATGAGGTTAAGATGACTAGACATGATGTTAGTCCCGATAGAGCGTCTGATAGTGACGTGACCTACAGAAGAGCAGCACTGGGTATAGGTAGGAAGGTGTACCAAGACTAGCTACGAAAGTGGCAAGACAGTATTACAACTGCAGGCAGTCTACCAAAAGACTGTCGAAAAGAAAGAGATGCCTTAAAACGAGATGACGCTAAAGTGGAGAAGAGAAAGCAGACATGCACACTGCAGGCAACCTTCAAAACTCTGATGCTGGTGCTGATGGTTTGCAAGATCTCGATCGGGGAATTCTGTTGCAAACGCTGGCAGTGGCGATGGGATAGTCTTAAGAAGAACAAGAAGCTCTGCAAAGCATATGCGAGGTACAAAGAGGGGAAGTATACAAGCAGTCAGCACGCACGGTGAGGCACAGCGCTAAAGCAAGCACGTACTCGTGGGCTTGCATGAGCGCACCCATGTCCTTGAAGAGACCAGCAACAATAGCGAATGGACTACTGGCTGCGCCGTGCACGCGACAAGGCGATCGGACGTGCAGGCCGACGACGCCATAGTCTGCTCTCCAGACGGCTCAGCGGCCGGCTTGACCGCAGCAGGGATGAAAAGTGTTTATTCTTATTACGCAGCACGAGCGAGTCGAGCACGAGCAGATCAGTCGTCGCTAGCATGAGTGGCTAGTTGACCAGCTCGGGAAAACGGACGAGGGGTTGTGTCTGAGTGGATTCACAACGGACGTTTGAGAGTTGGGACGCTGCTGCCGCCTGCAAAAGCCATGGACGGTGAAGATTTAGTCATCGCCCTAGTCTTCTTTCTGGAAGAAGACGTGGGGCTTCTGCTGAGAAAGTCACCACTCCGGTGTCAACGACACCGTGCGGAGATTGAGATTGTCAGCGTGGGGGTGAGGATGCGTAAGAAAAGCGGAACAATGCCAAGGTGCATTAGCGATGTCTCTAGGATGCCCCAAAGCAGGCAGCTTAGGACAGATGAATTCCAGATGAGTAGACGGGTGCCGGCATGCATCATTCCAGCTCGTCAATTAGACGAGTCTGAGGCAGTCAGTATAGCTGATTCTAATACACCATAATTTTGACTGCCCGTACCCAGCAGGTGTTTTGAAGTTAGCAGCTAGTAGCATTGACAGGCTGCAAGCAGCTCGTGCGGGGCCCAGTAGCGCGTGCAGTGTGGTGTGAATGTGATTCACAAGCGCCGTCCAGTCAAATCTCGAGTCTTTTCGGAATTTCCTCGACTTTTAGACGCGTCTGTCGGTGGTGGTGGCGGATTGCGGTCGACCGGTGAGGAGACGTTTCAAAGAAAACAGGGGCAAAGAACTTGGCCGGCTGAGTTTCAGACGTTGCCTGTAGATCACGCTAAATCAGGCTGAGACGGCACACAGCTCGGTTGGCGCCGTCTCAACGAGAGTCTTGTTGGTGGTTCTAGTTCTGATTCTAGGTCTAGAGGTGGAGCTGACCCCGATGGCGTCTTACGGGTTAGTGAGCAGAAAGCAATGCCCCTATACCGCGTTCCGAAGTGAGCAGGATAGCATACTGACATGTCAGACATGCGTAGGAAGATCATTGTGCATGGTGAAAGATGAAACACTGCTAAAGTGACATCAGATTGCAACCAGTTGAACCCTCTGCGTCCCTAGGGCATTTTCACCCACGAGATGTGACGACGGCCCGCGGATAAATCTCTACGACTGGGCTGCAGGGGGGTTGCAGGTAGGATTTGCGGCTTTGACGGGCTACGGATGCCATCCTAGTGGTGGCTGCTGATGACAGCTCTGCTTGGCAATGAGGGAGAAGTGACTTTCCTCCGTCTCATTCTGCTTTCAACTCACGCGCCGCAGACTACTGCACCTACTTAGCTAGCTCTGCTGCATCGCCTCCACTTCTTTCGCTCTTCTTGCCCACTTCATCCTTGACTAAGAAGTAGCTCGACCTCTAGTCCACCGCACTCCACCACAACTGCTTCACTGCATTAGTCTGCAATTGTGACTCCAATCATGGTGAACGTACATGCACTATTGGCAGAGATAGTCCGACGAAGAGTGGTGAGGATGCAGGCCTCGCAGATCAGGTTTATGCAATGAGTGGTGGTAGGCGTACACAGCATATTCAACAATGCAGCGGTGACTACGAGCTCGAACTCGAAGATGCAGGTCGATAGTAATCAATTTGTGCATACAACAACGGATGCATATGCGAGCACCGAGGTGAGGCAGATCACAAACTTGCCACTCCACTTGCTAGGTATACTTGACTCTTGTGTTTACCCTCACACAGAGCTTCGAGCTTTTGGCGGACACCGAGGTGCTCCGACGGGGCAGAGAGTTTGTTGAGTCTTCGGAGGAGGGGCTGTCGACTGATGCGTATTCTGAACACAGAGTCTGAGCAGAACCTCGACGGCACTCCCCGGAGGCCCTTCTACTCGAGTACACTTCCAGTCGACATCATCGTTCATGCTCCCTGCAGTCAAGATAAAGTAAACCCTTCTTCATCCGGATCTGCCTACTGCATGCACCTTTTTTTGCTTCTTCAAACGTAGCATTAATTTACAGTTGGCCAGGAAAATCCTTCGTCGTAGCATTTCTTCCCGTTCGCCTCGTGCGTGTGAGTGCTCGTGCTCGCCCCGGACGTTGAGTCTGCACTCTCATCCTTACCCCACCTCGGCTCGCCCACTCACCCACCCCTCACGCTGTCGTCTTGCCTTTGGCCGCTCGCTGAGGCTGTGTCGGCTGTGCTGGCTCTATTATCTGTACACAAGACGCGTCCATCACCACGCTATCTCTTCAGCTGTCAATTCATGGCTACAAGCTAGCACACACACGACACCAGACACCAGGGTAGATATCATGAAGGAGAGGTATAGATAAGCGACCTGAACCTGCTCGGCCCGGCTTCCTTATTCCAGCGAGTCTTTGGGAGCTAGCAGCGGCAAATCATCGTTGGCAATAATTGGCGGTGCTGGGCATGTACCATCGTTCTTCCTCTGTAGGAAGAAGAGAAGGAGGAGGAGGAGGAGGAGGAGGAG